>Ga0209636_10000256_pt1 | contig 48146 bp, 54 predicted proteins | sample DeeMarSWOR152_54_FD_187464 | JGI IMG/M metagenome (GOLD analysis project Ga0209636, IMG submission 187464) | Marine sediment microbial communities from White Oak River estuary, North Carolina - WOR-1-52-54 (SPAdes) (version 2) | ecosystem: Environmental > Aquatic > Marine > Intertidal zone >...
TATCGAGATGCCTGTATCGAGTTCATCGAGATGCCTGTATCGAGTCTATCGAGATGCCTGTATCGAGTTCATCGAGATGCCTGTATCGAGTCCGCTAAATATCGTAGCGGATTGAGATTATGATCTTATCATTTCCCTAAAGTCTCGCATTTCAACTTTTCACCTACCATCTCAGCCCATACCCTCACCTTATCCATATCACAGTTATCTTCAACAGTCCTTCCAAACATCTTCATCCGACCACCAAATGCCTCGGCTGCAAAAGGCTTGATAAGAGGATACTTGGCTATAACTTCATGTATATACTTCGTTATAGCCTCCTTATACTTCTCAGGATTACCTGCTGAACATGATGAGAGGAAAATAACTAGATTCTTGCCTTCGAAATTATTATCCAATAGTTTTCGTGCCTGTTTATACCATCTCCCCATTCTGACACCGCTGCCAATAAATATATTTTTATATTGTGTCAGATCCGGAGATGGGCTTTTCTTGAGGTTGACGAGATCAACCTCAAAGCCATGCTTTGTCCGTAAAATATCAGCAATGACATTGGCTGATTCTTCAGTAACACCGCCTTTTGTGGCGTATGCTATAAGAGTCCTTTCTGTACCCACATTTTTTGTGTGCTGCTCAGGCATATCTTTCTCCTATTTTCTATCTCGGGGTATCATTTCTTCCACAGACGCCAGAATTTTGCTCTCCAGGGAGCTAAGAATGAGAAACAGAGTCCGATCAAGAAACCGAGATTGTAGGGCCATCCAGTATTATTAATCTCATAAATCCCAACTTCTTTTGTGAATAGACTTATGATGAATGTCACAATGATTATCAATCCGTGCCAAATCCCAGCCCAAAATCCAGCTCGATGCCCAGGATTAACCTCCTGATCCCAGCGCTCATTTCCTGGTGCGCAGCTTAAGAAGATCAGAGCAAATAGAACAATAAACCCCAACGCTAGATATTTTTTATTTGTAAACATAATTCCTCCTGTCATTGATATATGTTTATACTTCTTCTTTTGTTTTTCTCAGGCAAAGACTCTACCCATTTCCGATTTTCTCCATAGACAGCATCCGTCTTATGTTATCTTCAGCTCCTCAGGATACGGTGATGGACTTGCATGTGTAGTGCGCACAGCATCATCATCTTTGACGAACACCTTCAATGCCCTATTGAAAACACTCTGGAAATACTGGATTTTCTGTTTTTCTAAGACTCTCAAAGAACTCGGTATTCAAGACTATTTAACTCTTGTCAAAAAATCGGTTGCCCGTTTTATGAACTGGCTTTTGGTCATGAGGAAAACTGTGTCGCCCTCTTCGAGAACGTGGCTTCCCCTGGGAATCAAGAAATCACCTTTGTCTTCCTTGTATATTCCTATGAAGAGACACTCTTTAGGAAAATTCCTCTTCTGGGCTATCTCCGTGATCTTCATGCCTGCGCTTTTTGCCCTTTGCGGTATCTTCGCAGCATAGATTTCTGCCTCTCCGCCACCAAGTGTCATGATTTTTCTCACTGGCGGTTGTTCAATCTCCATCATGAGCTGATTCACGAGAAGGTCAGCCATTTTAATAATACTCGTTGCACCTGCCTGAATATATGCCTCTTCATAACCAGGACTCCTCAGACGCATAACAATACGTGGAATACCGAGACTCTTTGCCAAGAGTGCACACGCAATATTATCCGCAGCTTGATGCATAAGACAGACAATGACATCAGCCTTTACAGCCCCCGCCTTTTCTAGGGTGTGAATATCTGTCGCACTCGCCTGTATTGTGAGTGCACCTGTTTCTGCATAGACTGCCTCACATGCCTCGGGATCTCGATCAATAACTACGACATCGTGTTTGTTTTCCACCAATATCTTGGTGATCTGTCTACCGATTATACCTGCTCCGGCAATAATGATGTACATACTATTACCTCCTTCCCACAGGCTAAGAACGCCAAGCTTTACCGCTGAAGAGCAGCAGCACCGGTAAAATCTCTAAACGACCTGCAAGCATGCCAATGATATACACTATTTTAATGATCGGATGAAGTTGCCCCATGGCTTCAACCGGGATATAACAAGGTCCAATATTCCCTAAAGCACTAAACATACCGGAAAAAGATTGGTATGCATTGAAATTGGACAAGAGCGCTGTAACACATCCTCCTATGATAAGCAAGCCTACCCACGTGAAAAATAGGGCACTTACTCGATAGACTTCATTAGATTCAACAGGTTTCCCATCGATAATGATCGTGGATAGAGAACGTGAAGGTGCACGGAGACGAAAAATTTCTCTCTTTATGAGTGCAGCGAGAATGCTCACACGAAAGACCTTAATCCCCCCGCCTGTAGAACCGATACAGCCACCAATCACCATCATAATGAGGAACAACTGTTTTGCTGCCTGACCAAAAAAGAGACCTCCGATATCCATAGTACCAAAACCGGTTGTTGTAATTATTGCTACCACCTGAAAGATGACTGCACGAAGATTTTCTTCAAAATGCCTCAAGGGAAAAAGAGGACAAGATGAAATTCCGTAAAGATATTCTAATTTCACTACCCTTTCTATGAAGATAACCATCACAAATATAGCAATAAGAGTCCACCAGTATTTCATTTCAGTATTATCGAATAATGTCTTAATATTACCCTTGAGAACTCTATAATGGACAAGAAAATTGGTACCACCCATGAGCATTCCTACAATGAGAATATATTCTATCCAGATAAAATGAGGATATCCGGACAATCGATAATATCCAATACTCGCATCGTGTGGTGAAAAGCCACCAGTTGATAAAGCAGTAAAACTGTGGCAGATACTGTCAAAGATGGACATGCCAGCAAAGAGCAAACCAAAACAGACTACTGCGGTAAACCCAGCATAGATTCCCCACAAGATTTTGAGCGCATTTGACAGTCCTGGCACAGGGCGTTCCATATCGATCTTATGACTCTCTGCTCCAAAGAGTGTATGTGCACTCCCACCTCGATAGGTCACGGCGAGGAAAAAGGTAAGAATGCCCAGTCCTCCAATCCATTGCGTCATGCTTCGCCAAAAAAGTATACTCTTCGGCATGTAATCGAGTCCAGTGAACATAGTAATACCAGTGGTTGTAAAACCGCTCATCGCTTCAAAAAAACCATTCAAATAACTTGTGTTGAGACCTATGACAAATGGAATTCCCCCAATTGCAGAACATCCCAACCATCCCAAACCACATACGAGCATCGCTTGCAGGCCACTGGGGTTTTGGGCGCGAAAGATTGAACGAAAGAGCAATCCCAATACAAGTGCGAAACTGCTCGGTATGAGAAATGCCAATATTGTCTGAAGACCCAGATTGTTCTCTCTATATGAGAAAGCCACAATTAACGGTAAAAGAAGAAAAACAGCAAGGATCATGAGGAGTGAACCCAGAACATTGATTACAACCGCTACAGTCTGAAATCGGTTACGCATCGCTATTGTCTAAAAACGTCTTAGAGTATTGATAAGTAAGAGTCAAATGAGTTATCTGTGAATCTTTATTCGAGTTCATGCTCAATCAATAGACCTATACTCTTCTCCTCTATGTAGACCGAGATTTCGGCAAGGTAAATGCCTGTAACAGGGATGTGGCCGGAGCGACAAAGTATGGGTCAGATATTTTGTCATAATACCTATTCTCTGTAATCGAGTGTACTGAGATTTCTATCTCTGTCAAGAAAAAGTCAATGTTTTCGCCTTCGTTACAGGACGCATGATGTGAGCAAATTTTAACCTTGACACAGCGCGAAATTTCAGTATCATATATGAGGGGGACTCATACAACAAAGACTGAGTCAACAGGGATAAGATAAGGAGGACGTTATGCATAGGTTATCCAAAATAGTATGCGTGTTTTGCGTTATGTTTTTTGCATTACCGCACTTAGCTCTGGCAATGCAAAGCCCCAAAAAGCCTCTGTTCTTTAGAGAACCTGGACAGATTGTGCAAAGCACACTGTATCTCGATGGTTCAGAGATAGAGCTACAGACCGAGAAGATCGCCAGGCCGATTACAGGCAGCGACATGTCAGATATAACCCTGGAAGAGTTTAAGGAAATGGTTCGTGCTGGACAAGAAGACTTTGAGCATAGTCCGAATAAGATAGTGGTGAGTGGAAATGGCCCACGGAGTGGTCTTTTTAACCTTGTCTTTAATATAAGCAATCCACCACCTGGTGCTGCTGACGCCTTGGAGGATGTTGCGACATATCTCGAGAGTATATTCAGTGATTCTTGCACAGTCACCATGAACATCAATTTTCGGCAGTTGCCTGCTGGCGTCCTTGGGTGGACGATGAGCATCTATACGAGTGGTCAACCATGGAATTTGGTTCGCAGTAGTCTGATTGCTGACATGGACGATGATGATTCTATACAGACCTGGCTACCATCAGGCAGTACGGTTCCTGTCCGCTATACCTACGGCAGTCCAACGGTCACTGATGAGGGAATAGTCTTTTTTACTGTAGCGAACTATGCAGCTGCAATCGGTTACTACGGCGGATTGTGCGCTACCATTGAGTTTAATACTGACTTTAGTTGGGACTATGACCCCAGTAATAGCATCACTGGAGGTCACTGTTTTCAGTCAGTCGCTGCGCATGAGGTCGGACACTGCTTAGGGTTCTCCAGTCGCGCAGACATTGGCTGGGACATAGATGCGATGGATCTCTATCGATTTCAAAATACCGATGATGGGGGAGACTACAATCCAGACGATTTAACTGAATTCCAGACTACTGCTCGTTTGGTTGACAAAGATGATGCTAGTGCTGTTGACGACGATGTAAATTCTGATCTGATTGCTAATGAATACCGCATGTCTGATGGTACCCCCTATCAATCTTCTCATTTCAAGCAGGGTGTGGTTTACGCAATCATGCAGCCCGCCCAAGGTAGCGGTGAGACTTTTTACCCCCATTATTATAAATATCCAGACAGGGATGTATTTGATGCAATTGGCTGGGATTGTCATGCTGGTTACGGGTTTACCTTCTATATTCATAACAATGGTTCTGTTGTCCTGAATCCTGACGCGGTTGATTTTCCACCTGGAAGCGAAGTCGAACTCACAGCAGTCCCTGATTCAGGATGGGTATTCGATTACTGGGGCGAGGACCTGACAGGTGAACAGAACCCCGATACTATTGTAATGGACAATGACAAAGTAATACATGTCTACTTTGCACCAGCATATTGCTCATTAGCTATCACTATTGTGGGCAATGGATCTGTGACCAAGGAACCTGATTTGCCAATCTATCCAAATGGCACAGAAGTAGAACTCACTGCAATTCCTGACCCAGGATGGTATTTTCATCACTGGAGTGGTAGCTTGAGTGGTTTCCAAAATCCTGATACGATCACTATGGACTCTCACAAAACAGTATGTGCTCACTTCTTTGCTCAATATATTGCAGAGAATCAGGCAGGGAACATAGATGCACCGTTCTTTGATATCTCACCCAATCCATCAAGCGGGAAGACCACTATCCGGTATCAGGTAGTAGACCCAAGCAATGTGGCGATTGAAATATATAATGCCGCAGGTCGTCTAGTAAAGAACTTTCCCAGCTCTCTGTGCAATGCTCTAAGCCCCATGCACACTACTTGGGATGGAAAAGACAATTCGGGTCAATACTGTCCTAACGGCGTATACTTCTTGAGATTTTTTGCAGATCCTGTCGGAGATAGAGCAGAATTTAGGCAAATAAGAAAACTACTCTTGGTCAAATAGAAACATCTGAACATTAAAAAAGGAGTGTTAGTTAAATGACACTCCTTTTTTTATCATTCAAGGTGAGTAAGCTGACAAAAACCGTAGTTGTACTCTACTGGAACTTAATGACCGACAATGATAGGTATGAAAAAAGTATAAATAGGCAAGAGCAAAGCGCCATAAATAGGTTGATACCATGAAAAGGATAAAAACGGACCACCTAAAGCAAATACCCAGACAACAAATGCTGCTGTTGATATTGCTATCTGCGTCCAATCAGTAACCTTTGCCACACGCCAAAGGTAAAGGATCGTTCCTAAGATACCGATTGCAAAAATTGACCACATGATGACCTCAAAGGCTATATCTTCTCTCGCTGCACTCGCCATGCCATAAAGTGTAATATAGAGTGCTACAACTTCAGAAGGTATGTACTTGATAAGTCTAGTCCAATAGTCATCTGGTTTTATCAGTTCTTCTGGCAATTTTGCTCTAAGCCGATCGACATTCTTTCGTGTTATGACTGTTCTCATTGATCACCTCATTCAACAACAAACCATAATTGATTTTTTATTCTTCCAATATATTATATGGTTCTCTGATATATTTTTTTGCAGAATCTACAGCCCCTTGAAAATTTATGTCCGTTTCGATAACTTTCTGATATTCTGTGATGGCTTGTTCTCGCATCCCTTTCAAGTCGTAACAATTTCCAAGCAGGTTGCGTGCCCACACATCGAGCACCGGTTTCATGCTTCCTGCTTTACCTATCAGACATTTTGTTAATGCATCGATCGCAGTATCATATTCTTTTTTATACATATAGACCTGTCCAAGATTTAGCCACGTAAGTGCATGCTCAGGTGATTCTTCTAATTTCTTCAGAAATCCTCGTTCTGCCTTATCGTATGATCCCACCCTAAGATAGGCAGGCGCTAATTCTTCCTCTGCCTTTATCATCGCATGTTCGATGATATCTCTCTCGTCACCAAAAACATAGAATCCAATGTGTACTGTCTCATCTGATAACCCCTTCAGGTCAATCCCAGGAGGATAGGCAGTTGCACCGCCTGGCTGCATAAATCTAAAGGTCTTTTTAATCCCTGTCTCCTTTGAGATCGCTTCAATATTGTTCCCTATGCAGACAATAACCCGATTGGGATATAGATTGCCAAAGAGGTAATAAGGGTCTTTATTAGGGATGCCCCGCGATTCCATAAACTCTCTTACTCTTTCTTCAGCTGCAAAAGCCTTAGAGCCACTTGGTGTCAAGGCTTGTGCTACTGATGGATCAACAGGTATCCATCCATATGGCGGAATGAGTATCTCAGCCCAAGCATGTCCGGCTTGTGTAAACCAGATGCATGTCACTTCCCGTGCAGGGATACCGATCGCTCTACAGAAAGCAATAAATACAAAGCTAAATTCTCCACAATCACCTTTTTGATTTTTAAATGATTTCTCTGCTCCTCTATTTTCAATATCAGGGTATTCATAACTCATATTCTCAATAACCCAATCAAATATCCTTTTCGCTTGAAAATAAGGATTGGTCTCTTCTCCTACAAGCTCAATAGCCTTTTCCTTTAACTCGGGAGAAATCTCAATCCATGACTCTGATATTGTATAGCGTCTGTATTCTGCGCTCTCTTTGTCATAGGGAACAATTTCGTCTGGTTCAATACGGGTTTCCACTCTTTCAGGAAGTACCTGAAAATCATAATAGAAAAATATTTGCTCCTTACTTTCGAGCTCAGCCACTCGCCAAAAAACAATTTCATTTCCATTGACTGAATCATGAATGACCTCAACAGGTTCTGGATAAATTCTCTCAATCTTGACGCTCTGGCCTCTGTGATTCATTGGTAAAGCGGCCCATAATAATATCTCAGGGATTTCTCCTTCTTTGATATTGATATTGTCGACAAAATACCAATATCGACCCTGTCGCCATTCCGCAGAGTTCACCGCCAGAACAGGTAGAAGTAAAAACAAAATCAAAGAAATGGGGCTTCTTGTAAACATACCAACCTTCCTCATTTTTCCTGTACTATTAGAAGTTATCTTCAATTCCCTTAACGTATACTACAGCTTTTTCTCAGCGTTTGCTTGACATCCGTAATATGATTATTAACCTTAACCTTTTCCCACTTGTGAGCAATCTTTCCTTGAGGGTTTATGATAAATGTTGTTCGCACAACACCATAATATTCTCTTCCATACATCTTCTTTTTCTGCCAGACGCCATATTTCCGCAAGACATTGTGCTCTGTATCACTGAGTAGTACAATCTTGAGATCGTGTTTGTTTATGAAATTACTATGACTCTTAGTCGAATCAGGACTGATACCGATAATAGCTGCATCCATCTCTTTAAAGTCTTTAAGATGTTCAGAAAAATCGACTGCCTCCTTTGTGCAGCCACTTGTATTATCTTTTGGATAAAAGTAGAGCACTAGCCATTTACCTTTGAAATCTTTGAGACATATTTTTTTGTTGTTCTGATCCGACAAGCAAAATTCCGGTGCCTTAACACCAACCTTTATATATTTGCTCATGATGTTCCTCCTTGAATGATAGATTACGAATCTGTATCACAGATAATCTTTGTCTTTCCTTTTATGAGTCTCTTTGTCTTTTTATTTCTGAATCGACCCCTATAATGTGAGTTCCATAAATAATGCACCCTCTATTGGATTATAGCGATAGGGTTCGATTTCTCTAAAGCCTAATGACTGATATAGTGCATTAGCCTCTTTCATCGAAGGTATTGTATCTAAACGCATGTGCTTATACCCAATCTTGTGTGCCTCTTCGATAATCACTTTTGCCAAGTGTCTCCCGATTCCCTGCTCTCTAAAGGCTGGACGCACGTAGAGCCTCTTCATCTCGCATGTGCCTTTGCTCACTTTTCTCAGTGCTACACATCCTGCAATCTCTTTTTCGCAAACGGCTAATAGGAGACGACCATGAGGCGGTGCATAGTCTCCAGGAAGGCCTTCGAGTTCTTTATCAAAATTCTGGAAACAGAGGTCAAAACCTAATGACTCGGCATATTCTACAAAGAGCTCACGTATCATTTCAATGTGTTCTTCAGTCTCAACCTGAATGATAGTCGTCACGGATCCTTTAATCCACGAATCAACATTGTGCCAAGATTCTCTCGATTAAACACCTGCGGCGTTGAGAGATCTTGCCATCCAGTGGCAATCGCTTTAACAGACCTTCGCAGACCTTTGCCGCGTAGCGCATTTCTTCAATTGCTGTTGGTAGATCAATCTCACTCAGTGCAAGAAGTGTATAATAAAAAGGAAAATTCCTCCATCTACCTGTGCCATCACGACGCTGCTTCAACACACGCATACCTCTGCGCAAGCGCTCTTGAGCATGATCAAGACCGCCAACTGCAAGATGCCGCCAGAGTGCACTCGTGCACATACCGCAGCAATAGAAACCACGTTTATTATCCTTTGCTCTGTATAGGAGTCTAAGCATACCATGATTCGCAGCCCGCAAGGCATGATCAACCTCTTTGTTACGGACATGCAAGAGTATCAGCGCACGGCATGCCTCCTCACCGAGGATATGTCCAATAGCCGCATTAGATTGAATCCTTTCTCCAGTAAAGACCTTTATTCCTTCGCTGAAATCTTTGGCAGTCGGCGCAAACATGCTGCCATACGCGCCAGATTTTCCCTGCTGAATAGCAATCCACTGTGCAGCCTTTTTTCTTTCTTTTTTATGTAAAGACCTCTTGTAGAAAAATGCTTCATTGATTGCATCAATGGTCTTGCCAAGGCTCATGGGGTGAACTATCTTCACAGCCGCCACCAGGTTATTTGGTCAGCTGAGATGTACAATAGGGGCAGCGTGTCGCCTTGATCGGGATAGCGGTAAAGCAAAAAGGACATTCCTTTGTTGTCGGCTCAGGTGGTGCTTCTTCCTTACGCTTGAGCTTATTAATGTTACGGATGAGGAGAAAGACTGCAAAGGCAATGATGATGAAACTGATGACTGTATTGATGAAAACACCGTAGTTAACCGTGACCGCACCTGCTGCCTTTGCATCAACGAGCGCAGCATATGGTCCAGCAGTTGCGCCCTGTTTCAAGACTGCAAACAGATTCTCAAAGTCAACATTACCCAAGAGTAAACCAATTGGTGGCATTATCACGTCAGAGACAAGTGATTTGATGATAGTACCAAATGCAGCACCAATAATAATGCCAACCGCCATGTCTACGACATTGCCCCGCATGGCGAATTCCTTAAACTCCTTGAACATAATACACCTCCTTTATCAAAAAATCATAAATACGAATCCGCATTCTATCATGCTAATTCTCTTCTTCGTAACCCTCAAGGTCCAATTTTACAGAAAGAAATTTCATGATATCCTTTAAACTCAAAATACCGATCAACTTGTTGCCCTCGACGACCATCAGTCTGCTGTTACCGGTCCTATTCATGACTGCCAAGGCTTTTATCGCATCGGTATCTGGTTCGATGACATTTTCAGTTGAACAGCTTAGTGCGAGCTCGCCAACCTTTTTTATCCTCCACTCAGCCTTGGGAATATGCTTTATCTGACGAGTAGTGATGCAGCCAACAAGTTTATCATTTTCGACAACTGGAAACATCTTATAATGATATTTGTATATATAGTCTTCCACGAGTTCCTCTACTGAAATCGAGGGCAGAACTGTAATTGGGTTTGGCTTTAGGAAGTTTCGTACATGTTCACCTTCAAGTGCCTGACGAGTTATCAATTGTCGATACGACATGCGCGCCGCATTTTGTAGAAACATACCTATCATAAACCACCATATACCACCAATAACATTACCTGAAAACAATTGAAACACACCGCCAATAATCAACACGATGCCAAAGACAGTACCAACACGTGATGCAACCTGTGTCGCCCATCTGATGTTTTTCTTCCACTTCCACAATGCTGCCCTGAGCACTCGACCACCATCAAGAGGAAAGGCAGGTAAAAGATTAAATCCAGCGAGAATCCAATTGATGAATGCAAGATAACCAATGACACCACTTATCGCCACTGACCAACTACCTGCTTTGCCTAATGTCTGTACGGCATAAAAAACAAGTCCAAGCACAATGCTTGAGACAGGTCCAGCAATTGCCATCAAGAATTCAACCTTTGCACTCGGTGGTTCCTCCTCCATGTGAGCAACACCACCAAAGACGAACAGGGTAATCCCTTTAATGGGAAGGCCATATTTCCTTGCAATAAGGGAGTGGCTCAACTCATGAAAGATTATCGAAAAGAAAAGACCTAATGCACCAAAGATACCCATCCACCAGTAGGTAGTTATGGATAGATCTTTGAAATAGTGTGGGAAAAGACCTTGGGCAAGTGACCACGTAATGATGAGAGCGAGTATTATCCAGCTGAAATCAATCTTGACCTCAAAGCCAAACAATTTCAAGATTGTAATTGATCGTCCAAACATAAAGTCACCTATTTATTGGACTGGGTTGTCTCTCGCCATTCCTGTAAGAGAACCAACCATTTTTTTGCTACCTCTCCTCCGTAGAGGAATTCTCCATTAGGCATAAGCTCTGCCAATTCGCTACTCCGCTCCTCATAAGCCCATCCCATGATTGACTGCCATGCCTTCTGAAATGTCTCCAGGCTCTTTTCTGTTATTTCTGCTCTCACTTTCTGTATCAAACCCTTATGCCCAACTATGCTCCCTTTATAGTGCAATTCGCCAATACCAGCCATTTTGAGCCAATCATTTGTCTCGATAAGATAAAAGGTAACAGTATCGCCAAACACCTCAATATCAGATACTTGCATATGGATGTGTGTCGTAGCATCCCACTCAGTGATCTTGCGAATCTCCTGTTTTCCTTGTTTTTTCCACACTCCGACGTTTTCAAAGATGACATCATCAGTGTATAGAGACATTACTTTCTCTACATCATGACTGTTATATGCCTCTACATAGGATTGAAGGATTTCTTCAGGTTGAGGAGTGCACGATAGAAGTGCAGAAAGCGAGAATAAAGAGAGCAATAAGAAAGGTACTTCTTTCAAATAGATCATCACACCTCCACTTTATTTATGGTTATCTACCTATTTTATCAACTAAAAAAACGCTGTCAAGACAAGCGTCTTGGCTATACAGTTAACTGTTGTAGGATTTCATCAGCCGTTGTTATGTAGGCAAACCCGAAAGCGAGATTGAGCAAACTCGCTAGATGCATTTCTTCGTTAATACTCCCGGTACCATCAGCCGGGAAAAACACCCGATAGTCTCTGTAATAAGCCCCGCGTGCTGTAGACTCACAGCACATGTTGGTCATGATGCCTGAAATAACAAGATCTTCCACTTTAAGGCATCGCAACACAGTTTCTAAGTCAGTATTGTAGAAAGAAGAGTAGCGATGTTTATATATTACTTTCTCGCTCTGCTGCGGGGCAATGTCATCATGCACCTCACTTTCTGGACTTCCCTCAACGCACATCCCTTCCCACCACCATCCCATGATTCCGGCATCTATACCATCAGGGTGATGGACGTGGCACGTATAAATGACCGGGCGATTTGCCTGGCGAAATGCCTCGATGAGCTGCTTCACGTTTGGAAGAATAGCCAATCCTCCGCAGGTAAATGTTGGATACCGTGGATTCAAGAAGAATTTCTGCATGTCAATGACGAGCAGCGCTGATTTGTCCTTATTAAGCCCCATACGATGTCGGTTAAAGAGGTCTATCTTCTTAAGCCAGTATTGTGTTTTTTCTTTCAATGTATCAGCTGTCACATATGGTTGCATACAAAACCTCCTCTATCAGACCTATCTCAATAGAAATTACTGTACTTAGCCAGAACGATAAAATGCGAATAACTATCTGGCAAGGTCCCGATTGCTGAGACGGTTTTTTTCCCAGGTAGCGAAATCTATTGGCGGCGGTACGATTTCAGCATCTGGCCTCTTATTGAGTGTTGCCGCAGCAATGGGACAGCCAGTAACACACAATCCACAGCCAATGCACTTTTCAGGATCAACAACGGCTATGCCATTCTCTTCATAGAGAGCATGTACTTGGCATCGTTCAATACATATGCCGCATCCATCACAAGTATTAGCATCAATTGATGCACAGTAACTGGCACAGGCAACTGATTTTTCAATGCCCCATTCAGTGATTCCCCGTAGTATACAGCAGCAGCAACCGCAGCAGTTACAGACGTAGAAAATACCCTTCACAACATTACTCACTGTATGAACAAGACCAATCTCCTCTGCTTCATCAAGAATTCTCAAGGCTTCTTCTCTAGAAATATCATCCGGTCTTGGTGGTCGTTCAATTGAAGAGAAGGTAACACAATTTTTGATGGGGAAATTACACCTTCGTTGACCAAGATAATCTTGCTGTACGCGACATATACAATCGCGAACACGAAATGATGTGGCTGCCTCGAGTATTGCCCGAACATCATCATAGGGTAGAATCCATTCAGATTTTACTGCACCCTGTGTAGGGATGACACGGTGGAGCGCAGGCTGCGGTTTCATGATACCTGCTGCGCCACCATCGGCCATATACTCCTCAAACAGATGTGCGAACTCATGGTCTATGTTCTCTAAATGAGCCTCGTATATACCGACCATAAATGGAGCCAGCCTGAAATGGGCCTTTCCTTCTTTTTTAGAGAACCACACAAGCCCTTTTTTGGCCATACCCATGAGCTGCGATTGTACGTCTTCGGCTGCTCGCCCGATTCTTTTCGCTATTTGCTGCACAGGTTCCTTCTCACGACTCAATCGTCCAGCGAGTGCAGCTTCTTCGCGTGAAAAAATTTTTTTCAACAGGAGTATTTCTACATTCGATGGTGTCCTGGGAAAACCATTGGGAAGTCTGTTTAAGGCATCAGCAAGCTGCTCATAAATCTCATCTTCCACTTTTTCCTCCTATGTCTCACTTGATATAAATCAAAGAAGTAAATACCCACAACCATTGTTCGATTGTAGCGATTTATACTACAAAGTCAAGAAGGAAATCTGGCATATCCTTATTTGATTGTCTGTGCAAAATACTTGAGCATCACCTGTGAAGCATCACAGCGTTCAATTGAAAACAGATTGGCCAAAAGTTTTTCAAATTCCAAACGAGGGTGAAGAATGTTTGGCCTTCCCAAGTATTCCTCGACACGCCTCATTATTGCAACATACTGATGTCCTGGATTCGGTATATCGAGCACTATCTTTGAGCAAGGCCTCAATACGCGATTCAACTCAGCAAGGGATTCTTTTATGTAGTCAAACGTACAGTATTCGAAGACACCAATAACTGAGCAGATATCAAAAAAATCATTATGGAAAGGCAAATCCGAAATATCTGCGACCCATAGACCACCTATTGCGATTTTCTGACGCGCAACAAAAAGATTCATTGTCCTCATCAATGCAGGACTTATGTCTACACCATAATAGCTTGAGGGCCACTGATCGAGGCGATACCGGGCTAGATTCGCACAACAGCCCACATCAAGGAATCGCATTCCAGGCCTTGGATTGAGAAACCCTTTGATATCAGGTGCACCACTGCTGAGTAATAGCTCTGATTTCTTAAGATAGTTTCTAAACTCCTTAAATTCATGAGTCTCCTTGAATTGTTCTGGCAGTCCATCCAACGGATCAATTCCCTTTTCATGCTGTTCCACAGTCAGATCATATGCCTTGCAGACCTTTTTTAACTGCTGTCTCATTTCCTTTTTCACTTTTTGAATGAGTCGTGAGTGACTATTTTTATAATTTTCTACATACCAACTCGCCACTTCCAATTGGCACAATGAGTGCATCGACATGCTTATCAATAAGGACTTTCTCAATCATCTCACCGAGAATATCTCTATGACTTATTGCATTATCTGCAACGAGCAGACCACCTGATACCATTCTGGGAACGACTCTATCATAAAAATCTGAGTATGTTTCCTTCTCTGAATCGAGGAAACAAAACGAAATATTGTTGTAATTTTCTATATAATCCCGGGCATCTCCGACAACCAGCTCGACAACATCGTTAATACCTGCAATAGCAAACGTCTCTTGCGCGATGCCAGCTTTTTCCGCAAGTACTTCAAAGGTGATAATTCTTCTCTTGAGCGCTCTGCAGGCGAGTGCGAGCCAGAGTGTCGAATAACCGGCACTCGTACCGATTTCTAGATAGGTACCTTCGGGCGCACTCGCTGCAAGTAATGCCAAAAACCTACCTGTCTCTGGTGGAATCTGACGCAGCCTCAGTAAATGAGGTGTATTATCGAGTCTATCTTTTTTATTAAGATCCTCCAAGTACAACATTCTTTCTTTAATCTCTTTAGGTATGTTATGAAACATAATGACCTCTTCTCTCTATACTCAGTCTGCCTTTGTATCTAACCACAATTCTCTCATTCTCTTTTCAGCAACATTTTTTGCGTATAACTGCTGGGCACGAAGTAGAGAGACGAGTATTGATGCAAGAAACTTTTTTTGACTATCTGATTTTCCTAAGAGTGTCTGAATTCTTTGAAAGAGTTCATCTTTTGCAGGGACGTTTGGCTTGTCTCGCATGTCTATCCAGAATTCAATTGGCACGAGAAATCTCTCGACTATATCGGCCCGTTCAAACCCATCAATTCCCCGCATCGGCATTGTGGCACGCCATGTTCCGGCACCGATGCTTGAGAGTATAATGTCGAGACGCCGAAACAGTTTATGATGACACAGTGAAAGTCCGGCATAGGTACTATATTGTTTGTTAAACATAAAACCTCTGAGCATGCTGGCTTCAGGATCGAGTCTTGTTATTTGTTTTTCGATTGCCTTCACCGCAGCATCATGCGCTTTGGCAAGGATTGGATCACATGAGCATTGTCCCCCAATCATAAACTCAAGACAGAGGCAGAAACGTTCAACACAAAGTCTTTTCAATTCACTCATTTCACCCAACATCCCTACTACGTGATTCTTGACTGCCTTATCAGGATCGCACGCCTTCAGGGTTATATCATACCCGCTCATCATTCCCTGAGATAGCCAATTTCTGCACGTGTAATAGTAAGCCCATATCCGCTTCCACCGTTCTTCTGTCATCGAGGCCATGTGCCCAATCTTAGACAGAACGGGTTTTTTTGTTCCAATTGCAGTGCAGAGTACAAGAATGCTCTCTTCAAGTCGCCAGTTACATATCTCAAGGGAGATGATTTGGTTTATTATGTCTTGACAAGCCTCATCAAATGGTTGTGCTGTCTTCCATAGTTTTTTAAGACGTGCATGTTCTTCACGAGCTTTGTTGCTGTATCGCCCCCAGCGGTGCCGCGCAAATACCTCTTGTTCCCACTTCTCTTTTCTATTCAGTTCCATACCATCCGTTGTTGCCATAGTTTTTCCTTGACCGTTGAAGAACTAACCTTGTTCTCTTCTCTTTCGGTCTATAAACAACTCTCCATTGAGACCGACATTCTCAGGAGGATTCTCACGTATCACCACAGTAATGTGCTCAATCCCATATACATTATGTGCAGCATCATAGAGCTTTCTCACCAGTTCGCGTTTTCTTTCAATCTCAGGAATCGGTGGACCATCAACTACGATCATAGGCATTATGATCACCCCCTTTTGTACAACCCATCTTCCACTGCATTGCTCTCTAGATGAGTTCTCCTCTTGCAACCATGACAACTTTTCCACCGACATTCACCTCTGTCCCTCCATCCCTTTCTTCTGCTCTCAAGTATAGCAATGAAGGCCTTCCTATCTCGTAGCCCTGTTCAACTCTAATATCTATTTGTCTCTTTCCAAAATAACGGTGTCTTACTAAATATGCTGCGAGACAGCCATTCGCGCTTCCAGTAGCAGGGTCCTCTGGCACACCATAGTAATCTGCAAAGAATCGAACATTGAGGTCGTTTTCCTTATTATAGGTTTCAGGACAAAATAAGAGTAGTGCCTTGGCCTGGGTTGTCTGAATAAAGCTGTTGTATTTAGTCTTGTCTATCTGCGCCCTTTTTACGGCATCCAAGGTCTTTATTGGAATTATAAAGACAAAAACACCAGTCGATACTTCCTCTATAGGGAATCTATTGTCTATATCTTCTGGCTTGACATCTACAACCTGGACAATGTCTCTCGGTTCGATAACATCGCCAAATATTGGCTGTACCTGTCTCATCCACAAGATATCTGTTTCTTCCCCTTTGTAGGTGAATGTGACCGGGATCTGCCCCACCTTCAGATTCAGAACGATCTTCTCAACATTCTTCTTTATGATCTCCTGTTGAATCACAGAGGCCGTCCCAAGTGTCGGATGTCCGGCAAAGGGTAACTCGTTTTCTGGAGTAAAGATGCGTACGTCGTACCCACCACTTACTTCTCTTTCTGGAAGAATAAAGGTCGTCTCTGAATAATTCATTTCTTTGGCAATCCGTTGCATCTCGCTATCAGAGAGCGTTCCCGCATTTCTCAAGACTGCGAGCTGATTACCTGCATATTTCTCCTCGGCAAAAACATCTACTATGTAGAAGGTATAACCATTCATTTCTTACCATCCTCTTATGATCTATATATTATCTGCTTTATGCTAAACCTTTAGTATTATTCGCAGCCCGACTCTTGCCTTCCCTTTTTCTTTTCTTCTATTCCCTTTTTATAGGCATCTTGTTCAAAACCACTGAAACCTTCAATTGTAGCACCCGCTGATTGGAATCGCGAGGGGCCCATATCCATGCATTGCTGTCGATGTGTCTGTTCGTGTGCCTGGTGTGCTCCAAAAAGTATCGGTCCTGCAATTGCACCAAATCTTTTGATATATTCCTGCAAGGTAGCATCTGCACTTCCTCCCCAATTATATTGAATCTCACAGTTTGTGGGATCTGTTCCCATTGGCGATTCCCAATCTCCTGGAGATGAACCCTTGCCTCCCAATGCATTCTCTTTGACCTTGTCGTAATACTCATCCACTGTCCAGTTATTATCTATTGCCTTCTTTTGCAGCTCAGGGTCTTGAAAGGCTTTGAGTAATGCCTCTTCTTGTTCGAGTTCATGGTTAATCGTATTGCAATCCTGTTCGTTTCCTTTTTGACGGCTTGACTGTCCTGTAGGCTGTTTCTTATCATTTGCAGGAGCTCCAGCACCACCAGTCGGGTCAAACCATGGGATCTTGTCTTCGCTCCCAGGATGGGCAAAAGCAAAGATGCGTAAGAATGATGTGAACGCATCTTGGAGCCAATCAGGCTTTGGCTGACCATAGCGTACTCCAGGGGGAGAAATACATCCCCACAGATAGGTATCCTGCCGTTCTGAAAACGCACGTTGCCATGCCCTCTTAACCAGATTCACATGTTCAAATGTCCATGATATATTTTCGGACTGTTCCCTACTCATTGCCTCTTTCAGGGCAATTGCATAGTGTGCAAGATCCATGACATTCTCAATATCGCCTTTTGGCTCTAAATGTCTATCAAGTTCTCTCAGTTCATTTTTGTGGTTCACCGCCCATTGATAACGTCTAGCAATATCAGAGAATTGATCAGAAAAGAAACTGGTACCTTTTCCGTTAGGTATGCCAATCAACGTCCACCCAGTATTCTTCCATGCCTGTTCCAGATCAAATACTACTTCCGGTAGAACCTCTCTGCGTTGCACAAATCGGATAGAACGAAACGCGTATCCTCGTACATTCGGATCACCGGGAATTGCCAATGGTTCGATTGCGTCGTTATATTCTGTTTCAATACGATTTCCATTTCTGTCAGCAATTAAGGTGATACGTCCAAGGCCATCCCGCTCAATGGTGAATGGTTCAGGAACTGAAAGTTGTATTTCAGTCTCTGAATAGCGATAAACCAGATAGCGTACAAAATAACCGTCAGGATGGAAAGACCATCTTCCATGCGGTATGTGAGGTTGCTCCTCAGATGGTAGAGCAATGCCTGTTCGAACTGCTACATCTTCCAACTCTTCATAGCTATCTTGCCTCTGTGTCAGTATCTCACGGAGCTGTGCTTCAGCTTTCAGAGTGTAGCGTACATGAGAAGGAAGTTTGGCAAATGCCTTATCACGCTCATGCTTCGGCACTAATCCGAGTGCTCCACCATTAAGTTCAAACAGTTCTTTGGCAGTGAGTAACTTTGCAGCGGTCTTCTGTTTATCCTCTGACATATCGCTCAGTTTTGTGCGCGAGGTAATAGCCCATAAGAGAACCTGAATATCTTCTTGAGGAATTTCAGGATGCAGATATGTCCGCTGAAGCACCTTCTGTATTATACCAGCTCGAGAGCCTTTTATCGGCGCATACAAATAGGCATCTTCCTTGTTTGGTCCATATGCCCCTGCATTTAGACAGTAGCTTTCAACAATGTGCACGTACAAGCCAGGACGCTCGAGCAAGAAACCCTTTCCCGGAGTGTAAGAAAGGGCAGTCATCGGGATGAGTATTTGGGGATCGAAATCATCGAGAAATGGAACACCGGTCACAGCGTCACCGATGTTGATCTGGATCGACGGCTCACCTTTGAGTATCTCCTCCAAACTGGGAATTTTATCGATAATATCGATTGGTGGCTTTGGGAGTTCTGGAAATTGTGCCAAGACAACTCCAACCATCATCAAAAGGAGTACTATTGGAACAGAAAGTGTGCACTTTCCCATATGAGCCTTCATTTTCAATGACCTCCTTTTTCTTAAAACCATGTTTTCTTTTTGTACTCTTTATAATCTCTAAATTTGATCTCTAAATCCTTCTCTTCTAATATCTGCCAACAAATAAAACATGCTATCCAGATTACAGCCGACGCAAGCGTGACAATGCTCTGCAGAAAGAGTGGAAATCCGATAAGCCAAAGCATAAATCCCACATACATCGGGTGGCGTATTTTTGAATATATACCCGTTGTTATCGCTCTGTCTTCTGTTACGTATCCCCCAATGTGACGATGGGCTACAATCACCAAAATGGCACCTGCTACAAACAGAGCCAAACCGATATATCTGAGCCAGGTGGGCAGTGTTGTTCGAACCGGATCAAAAAAATTCATAGAAAACCAGAAAAACCACTGAAAAAACATCGCAATACCGATTATCGTCGGTATGCTCCTGTGTGCAACAATTTTACTTTTCTTATATTCCAGTACTTGATACACAGTGCGTATCAAATAACATACAAAACAGATGCCAAATATGATAAAAAATTCTGTCTGCATATATTATGTTATCATCTTCATCACCTTGTTAACCACTGCCTCAACAGCTTCGCCTTCTCCACTCGACCTAATTTTAGATACGCCTGGTATTCGTATTCTAACGATAAAACAGGTATGTGCATATCTTCGATATCAACAAACTGCTTGTGTTTTTGTAAATCTACCGGCTGCTCCCATTGCCCATTTTCAGACCGCTTTTGAATATCGCCCATAATCTCTACTTTGATACCATCAATCATCAGGGCACCAAAATGTGAACGAATTTTTTCTGTAGAAGAAAGATTAACTTTCTTGACTATGAATTCTGAGAAGAGATGTTCAATCTTGTAGGCACCTACCTTATCAGTTTGAATGTCAATGTCGTTGACCTCAAGAGGAACACCATGCAATGCAAAACTGGCACTTCCAGTTGAAACCCAATTCACATCACTTGTGTTGAGTCGGGCATATATTATGGACAATACATTAAGGTGTTGTTGATCAATCATTCTATTTCTTCAAACATACAAATATCTCGTCTAGCTTTAGAGGAGAGAGCCAATCATGTTTTCTGTCATGTTTCTTTAAAAAGGACTCTAAAGTGCTCTGGAATCGACACTACCTTTCTTGTCTTGTAATCGAAAAATACTATTCCAGTTTTTGCTCTGGCGACTTCTTTACGTGTGAGTTTGTTCGTAAATCTATAGAAAAAATCACAGCCGCTTCTACTGAAATCTCCAACGGTTACGTCGATGGTTAGTGTATCTCCATAAAACCCTTCGGACTTGTAAACGATAACCGCATCTGTCATAATCAAACCGACACCATCAATATTGGCTTCAGTGAAACCGTATTTTTGCAGAAACCGTACACGGGCTTCATGGATGAGAGAGAGTACGGTATCATTACCTAAATGTCCGCCATAGTTGATATCACCAATCCGTACCTGAATCTCAGTAGAGAATTCAAATCTGTCTGGCAAATCGAGTTTCACTCTTGCCATTTCTTGATCACCTCGAGCCACTGTCTACCAGAACTTCTTCCCTCGAAGAAATTAATCTATGCCTTGTTTTGTGTCTTTCATAAGGTTCTTAATGTGTCTATCCTTCCACAATAGGCAATAAGATTTTGCTTCCCTTCATTGTCTGATTGTATCCATCCATACTACGAAGTCAATGTTTCGATAAAATAATTTTACTATTCTCTATTGTTATTAATCTTGAAATCGTTGATATTTCCTAAACCAACGAAAACCTAACTCCTCCACAGCAGCTAATAGTTCATCATTCTCCTGAGACATTATATCAGCACGATAATGGAGTCCAAAATATCGCTGTACGTGATTTATATAACCATTCTCTTTAATTCTTGTTATACACTGCTTCGCAAATTCCTCACCGTGGACGGTGCGGCACACCTTACTGATTTCCTCAAGCCGCTCTTTAGTTATTTCGATCCTCACATTAGGATATTTTCTGTCAAATGCGCTCTTGAGTTCCTGATCAGAAATTTCATAGTACTTTTCAGCATGTACAATGATGTCAATGCCCAACTTCTTGCGAGGTTGGCGTTTACCTTTGGGATAGCCTAAACAGAGCAGGACAATAGGAATCACACCGCGCGGCAGCTCGAACAGATCACGAATCTCTCGTAGAAACAGAAGTATGGTACCAACATAAACCGAACCCAGTCCTAGAGAATCTGCTGCAGTACAAATGTTCTGGGCGCAGATGACGGTATCTTGGAATGATATCCAGAAATGGCTGAAGCTGCTCATCGCACTGAATGGTGCTATTTCAAGCTGTGCCCACCTCTCAAGACGATGCCAATCAATACAAAAGAGCATATCGACTGCTGCCTGAGCGATGAAATCCTGTGTACACCATTCCGCCAATTTCTGTTTGGTTTTATTGTCTTCAATTCTAATAATAGAGTACGGCTGTAAATTACCGCCAGTAGGTGCATGAATGCCAGCTTCAAGAATGTGCTGTAGTATGTCAGGAGCAATTTTTTTATCAGAAAAACTGCGACAGCTGGCACGCTCTATGAGTAATTTCATGGTCTGATTTGGATATCTCCCACTGAGAGTTTCCTCAACACCGTGATGAGATGGCATATCATTATTTTCCATAATTATTCCTCCTTATTTATCATAGTGTGTTAGCAAATCTTTCAATCTTATCCTTCGAGTGTTCATGCTGATAGCATTTTCTTTGCAATGTGATAGACAATAAACGTAATCCATCTGCTGGGTGCTTTTTTTTGACCAAAGTCAAAATCTGACCACACCTTATGAACAGATTCTGCATAAAAGCGATTTTCTTCATCTTTCTTCGAGATAAGTAAGTCCATCATCGCGTCCATTCTCGAATCATCTCTTGTAAACTGAAGTTCTGAAAGAACATCCAGATATTTCAATATTCTGTAATCAGTAAAGGGATATTTGAGTTTTTCCCAACCTCTGCCAATTTGTGAATCATGGCCAGCATATTTTATCGTTCCTCGATTATCCCAGCATTTCAGGAGAAACTCTACACCTCTTTTTGCGACGTCACCATTTTTGAGTTCAGGATGTTGTGCGAGTGCTCCTAAAACACAGAGTGTCCCAAATGCACAACTCGGTTCTTTCTCTCTCGGCCCTCCTGGCTGTCCTGTATTTTTACACCAAAAACCATAATCCAAACGCTGCCTTTGCAAAAGCCAGTCATATGCCTGCTGCAATCTTGGGTCTTGAGTATAACCAAGTTTTGCCAATGATTCTGTTAAAATACCAGTAAAGCAATCATATGATTTTGGTGGAGGCGCACAGCCAAAACCACCATCTGAAAGTTGAGTGCTGAACACATACTCGCACGCTCTGGCGATTTTTCTATTAAGTTTTGTCAATCCAAAATCAGCTAAAATACCGAGCAACCAAAATGTAGTATTTTTCTTGGGCCACCAAGTATAGATATCTTTTGGAACACCCCAGTATCCATCTCTGTTCTGTTTGTCGAAAATTTGACTTATCAATCTGTGTTTCAACATGGATTCTTTTATTACTATGATCTCCTTTTCACGTTCATCTCTATCGAAAATATCTTTCAGTGTTCGATATCTGACAAACGGTTCACCATTGAGAAGCCATTCGGCTGGCATCGATTTCAAAAATTTTTTCATTCTATTTTTATGTGCTACTATATAATGAGGACAAAATGGTATGCATAGAGCCTATTACCTTTTGTGTTCACTCACAATGTCCATCAGCATTATCTTCACTTCTCGAACAGCGACTGACCAATTGAGATGTAGTTTATATTCATCAAATGAAGAAAGCGCTAATTTTTTGTATTCAACATAATCGGACATGAGATTCGTTATATAATCACAGTATTCTGTGATTTCTGCATACCTCGAAAATGTTTTTCCATTAATGCCATCTTTAATAGTCATCGGTATACCAGCAATACGTGTTGATAATGCAGGAACCCCAAAGGAATTCGCCTCACGCAATACGTTCGGTGCGCAGTCTGCATGTGTGGGTAAAATGAAAAAATGAGATTGAGCATACAGCGAACTTATCTCGTGGAGCCCCTTTGTAGTCGATGTATCGATATACCTTATGGAGTGGATATAGTCTGGTAAGGGTCTCTCCATGAGTGGCTCGCATCCAACGATAGTGAGTTCGGTCTTTAAACCCGATCTGTTGAGCTCTTCGGCTATCTTTACTGCTGTGTCTCCACCCTTTCTGTGCCAATCAACGCCTACAAATAATAACTTGCATGGACATGATGGCCGTGAATTGACCATCCTTTTTACATCATCGTACGTTCTATCGTCCTCAAGATTTGCTCCGAATGATACAACCTTAACCTTAGAGTGATCGACCCTGTAGTTATTGACAGCAGTTTGGGCAGCCCAGTCGGATGAGAAGATCGCCAACCTGCATCTATCTAATGCAGCTTGCTCTGCCAAATGACCATCTCTCAATGTCTCTCTACACAGATTGCTAAATTCAGGAAAGAAGTCTAACATTCCTGCAAAGGTGGCATCTGTCCAAAAGACAATGGGTTGTGCACACTCGAGATAAACAATCGGGATAATTCCTGGGCTCAATACAATATCTGCTTCAGTGTGAACCAATCTCCTTAAAACCTGATGTGCATAGTCCTTTATGATAAAAGGTTGCCTATCGCGTAAGTACCTTTTATTGAGTATGCGGCGATATAAATATGTCTTTGACCTGAAAATGAATGAGTACTTTTCTTTGAGGGGACAGATGTATTCAATTGATGCCCCGTGTTCCTTGAGAGCTTTAGCTATATAATAACCTGATCTCCAGGTTTTTCCATCTAAAATCCTCGCGTCATACGTAGTGACGTAGGCGATCTTCATGGGACATAGAATTGTATCCACCAACTATCAGAAGTCAATTGTATCTTCGACAACATGATTAATGGGAATGAACCTGCAAAATCAATCTCACGCTCAGTATATATACCCTGCTACTTCTTCAGGAGTATATTCAATTCAGAGTCCAAGGGAAATACGATTCATAAAAAAGAAATAGTTCGTGATAAGATTAACGTTATTCACAGTTATTTACATAAACAACACCGAAAAATTGTAGTACATGGGAAATTGTAAGAAGCTGCGGGCAAAACTAAAATTTCCCCGAATTATAGATGATAATACTCTTTCTCACTTCTTGATGAAGTATTCACCTTGCCATTCTGTAGTATATATATTCTTTGCAAGATATTTCCCCTTATAGGTACCCTTTCCCTGGATATTCTCGAAAGCACCTTTGCCTCCAACATAGGTGAAGGTTCCTTCAAAGGTCACTATCATGGTGCCATCAGGTGAAAGGGTCGTCTTACTCTTACCTTCGCATTTTGCAATAATGGCATTATCCTTTTGGGCAACAGTGACATAGGTCTGATGAGGACCACTCCCCATAACAAGATCATTAAATGAGATGTTTGTTACTTGGGCACCGTCCATAAACTTATGAGCACCAGTACTGAAGTTCGTACCTTCAAATATAGAGTAACTAACCGTATGATCTTTGGTGTCGCCAATTTCGGCCATTTCTTGCTTAGTGGCAGCAAGCGTCATCGTCCCTGAGACCTTTGTCTTGTCTTGTGCCATTAACGGCATCAGCACAAAAAAGGTTAGAATAATACTAACAAACAGTACAGTCGATCTTTTGCCTGCACTTACCTGCATATGCTCCTCCTTTCATAACAAGCTTTAGCCCGCAGCTTATTTTTCTTACTGTCATCCCAAAGTAGCGTCTAACCGCCGATGTTAAAAAGTGTCTTTGTAATTTTATCTAACTGCATCGCCATGTCAAGCCGATTAATACGATACGAAAGATACGGGGAAAGCAAATAAGTGCATCTCTCAGAGTGCAGTTTATCCTTGATTTATATAAAAAATTGGTTAAAATTATATTGGCGACCTGATTATTGGAGACAGAAAATAATACAATGAAAGTAGAATCAAGAGAACCTGCCACGGACAGTCGGAATGAATTTTAATAAACTCTATTATTCCTTTCCGCCTTTATATCATTTACACTGCCTGATGCCTCCAGTGTCAATCTGGAGAGATCGAGCTATAGCAGCGATAATGAAGGAACTCTCTGTTTTAAAAGATACAAGTGGAAAAATATTAGAAATCGGTTGTGGTCCTGGGTTTTTCTCAAGAGAACTTGCTCAGTTATTGCATAACATGGAAGTATACTCCATAGATTCATCTGCTGCGATGATCGCCTATGCTTCGAAGAAACACTCCATGCCAAATTTAAGATTCTTCAATGTCGATTTTTTTGAAATCCCTAAAAGCCAACTCGGATCTGATAAGTTTGAAATAGTGATAGGTCTCCATATCTGGACTTTTTTTCCTTTAGAACCAAGTATTGAATTACTGCGTAAAATATCGAAAAAAGGGACAATGTTCATCGCTGTCACATATTCTGGGACGCTGTGGAGCAAACTGAGTAGTCGGGCTCTCTCCTTTTTTTTCAGGAACCCTCTTTATCTACATCAGCCATCGCAGTTCCTTGAGACATTGAGGAAGTTCGGGTATAGAGCTGAATACAAACCAGTAGATCCCATCGAAGGAACTTATCTTGTAAAAGCAGTACTTTGAGGATGATACTATCACGGTCATACGTGATCACATTTCGACACACTCATATATTAGTGTTAGCCACTGACATGTCTTTTTAGATTCTTAAAAGCAACATCCCAAGCCTTTTCAAACCATATCCTCGCCTCTTCCCACTCTACTGAACTCCGCCATCCAGAATGGATTAAATGTACCTCAGTCCAGGCATCCGAATTCTTTGTTGCACCGCAGGGAATGAAGAAAACAACAACATGTGTAAGAGGATCGGCTGTATTCATGAAGCCCTTGTATTGTTTAGGTCCTTTCCACTCAAACGCAAGAAATTTGCCTGGTTCAATTGCCGTTATTCTACAACCAATGGTACTATTTTCATCTTTGTCTTCCGGATTCCAAAAGAGCTCGTATTTCCCGCCAACCCTCGGTTCAACATCAGCATTTATGGTGAGCCACTTTTGTAAGTAATCGTTCTTAGTGAACATCTCAAAAGGCAAGATCTACATTACAGTGCAACCGGGCAGCGTGGTACAATATCTTATTCATAATTTCTCCCTATGTCTCTGCTTCACTCTTGAGAGGCCATAATCTTTCTAACTGCGCAGGCAAAAAAGAAGGAGCAGCAGCGCTAAAATATCTCAGGAGCACATCACCATCGTTTTTGAGTCCATGAGGCTCGCCTGATGGAATAAAAATACAGTCACCCGGTTCAACATGTGTAGTATCATCCCCGACTCTCATGAACCCACTACCTTCAAGTATGTAGTAAATCTGCTCGGGTACATGGCTATGTATGTGTTGTTCTCCATTTGGTTTAATTTCCACTAATGATGTGGTAAGTTCTTTCGCATCACATGTCCGTGTTGAGGCTAATAAATATGAAGTAATTCCCTCTTCACGGATATAGCGTGGTGCGGTATATTTCCTCAAAATCATCACAGCTCCTCCTGTGGGGTCAAATCTCTACATTCTACATGCCATCCCCACTTTTGTTTCAATTTCCTTAAATTTCTTTCTCAGAGTTGCATCTTTATCCATTTTCTCACGTAAACGGCGTCGCAGCAGATGTACTGCTCCATAATCAATACCGCCTAATATACTCCCGATCTGGGACTGCGTTAGTTCACAATATTTGTATAGCAATTCCGCTGCTATTCCACGCATCACACCGTGTGACTTACGCTTCTGCAATGACTCTCTGCTTATCCCAGTGTGCCTCTCCAATAAGCCCACTACTACCTCAGGCTCAAGCACATTCATCACTAGCTCCCGATACGATGGTTGATCACGCAATGAACCATGTCTCAGATAGCGCTTTACTCGTGCCACAAAATCCGTATCCCCCAATATCATCCTGCTCTGTACTTTCTTAAAAGGACTTGCAATATCTCGTCTTATACCATCGATAATAAAATCACAATATTGCCTACGACCACCGACCATCGCCAAAACCATATCATAATCCACATATGGCACCATACTACGCACACTCACATAGCCAGCTAAACTACTCCACCGGTATTCCTTTGCATGACGCCAACGCGCTCGGTAAGCTAGTGACCTAAATCTACCAACACGGACGATATTTAAATGCACATAACGGGAAACCTCAAGCAAATAGTTATCCGCATCGATCAAAAAGGCTCTATACCTCCCCTGGTAAAGATTACCGCTACGGTGATGCCGCCAATTAAACCAACCAGTATAACAGATGTTGAAATGACGCATAAACTCAGAGCAGTTCGCTTTCCTCGTCTGTATTAGGAGATGAAAATGATTTGTCATCATGATGTAGGCATGCAAAGCAATTTGATAGGTCTCCACTGATCGTGAAAGTAATGTAAGAAATCGGTCCCGATCCTGGTCACTCAGAAAAACAGGCCTTCGTTCAATACCACGACAACTAATATGATAAAACGCACCAGGAAACTGAATCCTCAATGCCCGTGCCATATCACCGTATTATACCCCCATCTCCCTACTAGTCAATATTTAATGTAGAATGTAGAGATTTGACCCCAATTAGGCACCTTGACATTCCATTGTTATCTAGTATACTGACTAAAATACGCAAAGGGGGTTATCATGAGATTTTATCTTATATTTCTTATCGCCGTGAGTGCTTGGTCCCATGTATTGCATGTAAATGTGCCTGCACCTGACTACGAGCTCGCAGGTAGTAAGTTCATAGTTGAAGATGGGAATTACGTCAACACACCTGGCGCTCCAAATCTCCCCTGCAGAAAACTGACAATCTGCCTTCCACCTGGAGCAGTTATTGAGTCTGTGAGATTCAGTGGAATAAGGAAAGAAATAGGTGACCTCGACATACCTCCGGTAAAACCACTACTCCCCATGACAGATAAGGCTGTGGTCAGCAGAATTATGGAGTCGTACGACAAGCTTAAAGATAGGTTCTATACATCTGATGAGATGTATCCTGAGACTTACGGAGTTTTACTAGCCAAAGGTGGGTTGAGAAAGTATACAGTAGCAGATATTGCATGCTATCATTTTGCGTATCAGCCGATATCCAAGAAACTCTATTATTCACCTCATATTACTGTCGAGATTCACTATAGCATGCCAACTCCCACAAGCGAACGTGCACGATTCTGGCGAGGATTAACAGACGACATTACCTTTGACGACATTGCCCAAGAAATAATATACAACTGGCAAGATGCTAGAATGTGGTACCACACGGATACACCAAAAAGAGCGAATGGTTATTACATAATAATCCCAGCTTCACTGACCAGTTCTGTAGACGCACTTGTCACTCACCGGCAGAGCCAGGGTTATAATGTGAATCTCATCACAAAGGAATATATAGAGACAAATGTTGCGGGAGACAATCTAGTAGTGAAAATCAGAAACTACCTACGGGACAACATGACAGATATTGAGTATGCTCTACTCGTGGGATTTTCTGCTGATATACCGTGGCGTTCAGTCGTGCCATTCAATAATAATCCCTATAGCCCCTGGAACAGTGCAGACTATTCTCCTATACCGAGCGACCTCTATTATGCAGAATTGACAGATCCTGATAGTCTATCGTGGAATAGTGATGGTGACAGTTACTATGGTGAGGTGTACGATGATGATTTCAATCCTGTTGGTGAGGATGACCCTGATTATCACGCAGATATCCACCTCGGACGGATACCTTACAGTACGCAGAGTACGATTGAGGAAATATGCGAGAAGATAATAGCCTTTGACACCAACACTGACGTATCCTACAAGACCTCGTCGTTACTGGCGGGTGCCATATACTATTATGCAAATGAGGATAATACTGGCAACTCAAGGATGGATGGTGCCGATTTCACAGAAGAACTTCTCGATAATGCGGTGCTCGACCGTGCAAATGCTGTTACACTCTATGAAATGGGAGGCCTAAGTCCCTCAACCCATACCTGTACTGATTCCCTTACCAGAACGAATATGGTTAACAATTGGCAAAATAAAGGCATCATGTATGAATGTCACCACGGACACAATTATCTCTATGCGAGAAAAATATGGGCATGGGATGATGGTGATAGCATCCCCGAGGCTTTTGAAATACAGTGGCCTACGTGTCTCAACACATCTGATGTCAATCAACTTGATAATGACCATCCTGCCACGACGATCTTGCGGTCTTGCTTGTGTGGCAATCCTGATGTCTATGGTCTTGCAGCTGAACTTCTGCGTCACGGCTCTTCTGCTGTCATCAGTAGCTCGCGAGTCTGTTGGATGACCCATGCAGACGCAGGTGGTGTACCATATCACTTTCTTGAAAGACTTATCCAGGATACAACAGCTAGTCACGGAATAATTGGTAAGTCATATGATATCGCGAGAAATGATTTTATGGATGCAACAGGCTTCTGGCTTCCAGCATACCACTATAATCTCTTTGGTGATCCAGCATCACGACAATTTGGTAGGCTCACAAGTGTAGAGGAAGCTGAGCAGAAAACGATTCCCTCTACCTTTTCCGTATATCCTAACCCTACTTCAGATAGATTAATAATAATGCTCCAATCCTCCGATGAACAAACAGTCAAACTCGATGTGTTCGATGAAAGTGGTCGCTTCGTGAAAAGTCTCTACAATGGCTACATGGAAGAAGGTGAGCAGACAATGTACACAAAGCTGCCTGTTGGTGTTTACTTTATCAGATTACAAAACAGCGATAGAACAGAATTCAAAAAATTGATAATCATCAATTGAAAGAACACTTCCAGCCAAGGCATTTTTATCCCTTGACAAATGGCATGTCTTCAATAAAATGTCACAGTATGGAAAGGAATTTTTCGATGAAGGCAAGGCATTTTGCATATAAGGTGCAGTTCATAGTTATTGTGTTGCTCAGGAGGATGGGCCTTATGTCGCCTTGATCTTTAGTCTGAGGAAATAATAGGGCCCACCGCACGGTGGGCCTTTTTTGTTGGGAATAATGAGGGATGGGGTCTCTCGACAGGGCTCGAGATGTTCCGTCCCTTCGGACGAGAATCCTCGTCTCCGACGGGACTGAGATTTCCAGCCAAATCGGAGATTTGGGAAAATCTTGCAAAGGCAGAAGATGGTATGAAAAGGGCAACAGACCTTGATTGCCCTCTCTGAGCCCTAAATGATCCTCCTCAAGCACTTAAATAGAATGAAAGACTTATGGTAATGCGAAAAAAGCAAAATAATTTTGATTGGGTAAGGCTTAATAACCTCTGATTAAATCAGAGGAATGTAGTTGCACCATTTATGGTGCGTTAAAATCTTATGAAATGTAACAATATTTTCCTCTCTCTTGATGGAAGAGGACTTCGACCTGAGCTCAGTCGAACGATTAAGGTGAGGGTGATAAAATGATTATCCCTCATCCCTGCCCTCTCCCACAAGGGGAGAGGGATTTGATTCGAGGAGGTTACATGAAAAAATATATGTGGTCTGAAGATATGTTCACACCAGAAGGAATCCCGATAAAGGCTCCCACAAATGCTGGAATAGAGGGTGCTCAAAACTGGAGATATGACAGGGAGCAGTCACAATATGCTTATGAAAAAGAAGAGAGCAAGACTGCCGCTGCGAGTTATCGATGATGTCTTTTTTGTTTATCGTGGACAGAAATATGCTTTTTCGAATTGAACATGATACTCGACATGCTCGAGAGAACCGTTTATTAGAGAATCTCGTCAAACCTCCTTTTTCATCTCAAATATCTTTACACCATGATACACTCTCTTCTTGCCAGTTATTGTAAAACCAAAGCTTTCATATACATGTATTGCCCTCTTTAGAGGCTCAGAACACTCGAGAGATATTGTCTTGACTCCTTTCTGTTGTGCACGTCTTTCGAGTTCCTCGAGGAGTCGCCTGCCAATACTTTTTCCCTGGTGGTATGGGCTTACCGCCATGCTCCGCACGTAAATATCTCCCTCATCTCTCATTTGAAGTGTAACAGTCCCAACAATTTCATTATTGGAGGTAGCCACGAGAACCTCATGTTTATCATCACGGATGCGCTCTTCAATCTCACAAGGACTCATAACAGTAGCCTTGCGTGCTTCCTCTGTATAATATTTTCCGAAAGGAGAGAATGCAGCTATAAGAACCTCGTATATCGTCTCAGACTCAGTAATATATGCGTTTCTTAGTAATACCTGATCTCTTGATTCCTGTCTTTTCACATTAGTCCTCATTCATGAGTTTTAACACAATACATCAATAGCAGGTCACTGGAGCCAGATACTCAGGATAGTAAGGTTGAAGAAATCTCCGCATCTCATAACAGAGGTGACATTCGTTCATAAATCCTCTCTCTTCTTTATAACCCCTTGCTCTTGCCAACTCTAAGAGACCTATTGGATTTTGTTCGGCAATAATACTGATGATCGGATGCCTCTGATAATCGTAATCATTGAGCAACTTAAGTAAAGATTCATGAGCAGCATTACCGATACAAAGGCCTGGGCAGAGAGTCACATTTCCCTGAAAATCAATTTCAACTACCTCTGGGTTTCTGATATCACCGCCAAGCCAGAATGGAAATTGGCATTTCCCTGCTGGAAGTTTTTGCTCTGTGGGAACATATGCCGCGAGATTATCTGCTCCTCTCCCATCGAACGTTGCAAGGTACCTGGAAAACTGCACCGTGGTGTATTCTTGCAGCTCATCAATCAATTCAAGGGTTAGAATATTGTATTTATTCCGAAGCTTTTCTGAACCTAACAAATAACTATCTACTGCAACGGTGTCAAGGCCTATACGTACTGCAGCATCTAAGCCAATCTTAACTCGTTCCAGTGGTGTATACTCTTGATGAAATGCATCGACGCTAAACGTAATGGATTTTAGTCCTGCCTCTTTTAAATCATTTAGTATTTCCTCAGCTACTGTTTGACTGATTGCCCAATAGCTATTCGTTATGACCCATCTGTTTTCAATCTCTAATTCTTTTGCCTTTTTCAGAACTGCAGCGAGTAATCTAGTATCAAGGAACGGCTCACCTCCGTGAACAGTGAGTGTTTTTAATGGATGATTCTCCTTCAATTCACTTAACCATCTTTCAACATTGGATTGTGGCATGAATCCTTGTGCCTCTGGGCTAGCCCTATAACTACAGTGTACGCATCTGGATGTGCACTTGAACGTCAAAAGGAAATCAACACCCTTTATCTTCATCAAGAGATACCACTCGCTCTTTTAAAAAATAACCTCTCTCTGACAATATTCTTATGAATCTTTTGGTCTCCTTCTGATAATAGTCTTATATCGATTACTACCGGTATGAAATAATACACCACTTGCTATTGCTATCAGTAAGATGACTATTCTAATACCAACAGTATCACTCCCTAGAAAACGTATGGTATAAATTTCCAGGGAACACGTTTCATGTATTCTTTGTACTCTTTATCAAATTTTCTTCTCAGCACAATTTCCTCTCGCATTGCGGTCAATACACTCAAAACTGTGAAAACAAGTGCCGGTACAACAATCAGTAAAATTCCCCATGCCAACGCAAAACCAATATACATTAAGATCAAACTCGAATAACCTGGATGTCTCATCTTTGTGTATATCCCGTTTGTTACAAGCTTGGTGATTTCCTCTGCTTGCTCATGTGCTTGTACATGTACTTTGTGCATAGCCTGATGAATTACAAACGCTGCTACCAACAAAACAACGCCAATGATATTTGAAATCGGGAAGAATGGAATTCTCTGCAGAGAAAATATAGTCCCAATGAGACCTGTTGCAATCAATATCGGCCACTCAATGAGCATCCGTGTCCGTGGTCTTACCAAAAGATATCTATCTAATAAACTAGGGTCTTTCACATTAATCCTCCTCAAGAAATTTCACGTGAAAAGATATCAACATCACATAGAGTTTGTGTGTTACCAAAGGCTTTGGGTGAATTCTGCCCATATTGACCAGCGTCATCATCTTATACCACATATGGTAAATCTTGCGACCAATTATTGCGTGTATTCTAATTCCTTTCAAAATGAGTTCATTAGTCCAATCTATCCTAACTCATCGACGGGGAACCCCAAAGGCAATGAATCTGCTCCCTTTTCTGAGAATCTCAAGACCAACATCTATTGCCGACTGTGCCCCAGAAATTTCTAATACAAGGTCCACCCCCTCGCCGTTTGTTATCTCCATGATTGATTTTTCCGGATCAGTGTCCTTTATGTTAAGGATGCGATCAGCACCCATTTTTTTGCTAGTTCTATCCGAATACCATATTTGTGCTGACTTTTTCCGATAAAACATGATCTCAATAACTCCAATTAAAAGAGAGACCCATTCAAAGGGCGGTTTTTTGGGTAAGCTCTGTTGTAGTTTTGCTCCAAACATATCTTTATACCACAACAGAGCCGCATCAACATATTCTATAAGAAGTATAGGTGCTATTTTCTGGTACATATAGCAATTCTATTTAGAAATGCTGACAAGTCAATGTAGCAAAAGACTTGACAAATGAATCTTCTTCAATAAAACATGCATGTAATCTTTTTCTTATCATTGTTATCAATTCATTATCACCGTAATCACGTGACATTGTCGTAAAATCGCTGTAACCGTGTCCTCTATAGTCTCAAGGCAAAAGAATCTTTCTGTAATTTCAGTATTGACTCTTTAAGTTCTCCGTAACTCCGAGCCTCAGCATCACCGCCTGCTCTCGTCGCAGACGGAGTTTCCTAATCACCCATCCCTATAATCTTTCCGTAATCACTGTAAACATACGCCTCTAAGGCGTAATCCTAGCTATTATCACTGTAATCTTTCCGTTATCGCTGTAATCATATGTCTTTTAGGCATAATAAAAGTACCCAGAATTTTGCATTAGATTCCCGGCATATCCCGCCCATTATTCCATTATTCTATTATTCTAGAATAATAGAATAATGAAATAAGTAAGAATGTGTGTCTAAGACTTAAACTCAACCAGTTCGTGGACATTGCCGAATGGATCTCTGAACGCTATGTATACACCGGCAGGGAATTTTTGTGGCGTTTCATGGATGAATTCGACTCCTTTTCTCTTTAAATCATTCATAGTCGCAATGAGATAATCTGTCTCGATACAAATCAATGTCTGGGCGACGTCTGGGTAATCTATATGAGCAGGTTTGTCTGCTGTGTGGAGAATAAGACGACATCCCTCGTGAACCAAATCCACAGCCACTGGATGGTAATAGTGTTCTTTCGAGACCTCAAATCCTAAAGTCTCACAATACCAATCAATGGCCTTATCGAGGTCACTCACACTGATTTGAATCATGCAAATTCTCGGCATTCTCCACCTCTCTTCCTTAAATTAATTTTATATTTTCCTATTACTGTAACTGTGTCCTTCATAGTCTCAACGGAAAAACACTTTTCTGTTATCACCATAGTCGTTTTAATTTCATTGAAATACCCAGCACATCGACCGTTCAATCATTTTACTATTTTAGAATTGTAAAATAACTGAATAATAAAATAAACAAAAACATTTGCCAAACTATATTCATAGTCTCACTCTTTTCCGTTCCAATAGATTTATACTTGTTCCAATAGATTTCTACGTTTCTCCTTCCGTGTCCATTTCTATTTTGGTATTTTGGCAATTGCCAAAATACCAAAATAGATACCAGATATCTGCATCTTTAATTGTCACTTGTCTCTATATTGGTGATCGATCATTGTGTCTAAATATGAATCGATAACTCGCCAGGATATTGCGCCGTCCTTTAAAACTTGGTATTCCAGCAGCATTTCTCCAAAATTGTGTCCATCTTCGAAATAAGCAAGTACCCAGTTAGGTGACAGGATGTGAATATTGTTTTCGTGAAAAAATTTCATCGTGCCACCAAGAGCACCCTTGTATGGTATTAGTTCGTTGTGACTCATCAGGTCACTTTTGATATTGTCAACGGGCTGTTTGAGACCCCTTTTCTTGAGTTTATCTACATACCAATCATCCAGTCTCGGTTGACTTTGCGACAGCTCCTCTTTTTCTTCTAATACTTTTTTTCAAATCTTCAATTTCTGTAGTCAGCATTTTCTCAAGCTGTTGAATATGTTCTGACTTAAACTTCGATAGCTCAGTCTGCAATTTATCAATCTGCTGTTGCAGTTGCCCCTCGATTGTAGATGTCTCATCTGTTATTTTCTTTACAGTGGATCTATACCACATGTAAACGCCCCCACCAGAAATTACAGTGGTAATAACAACCGCAATGAATATTTTCCAAATCACGGGTAAGTCTCTTGAATTGGAGCGGGTATTATCTTCCATAACTATTTAATTGTATTTATATATTCTTTGCAATCAACCTTCTGGATGCTGAGGCTATCAGAGAAATTGAGATGCCTGCCCTCGTTGTCAAACGGGACCGACCCCCATTTTCTCACATTATTTCAAAAGTTAACGCAAATTCCCTCAAAAAAGACATTCTCAAAAAATCTTATGTAATATCATACGATTTTATGCTTAAAAGTGAACAAAACATGGCAGGCGAGTGCTTCCGCCATCTTATTGAAGCCTAAACGTGAATCGCTGGCATCATAGTCGTAGACTATAGCCAAGCATGAAAGAGATTGCTCTATTCTTTATATCACTGTCTTCCTTAAATGACGTTAATCCTACTGTATATCGACCATCAAACACGATTTTGCCTACAGGCATAACTAGATCAAAGCCGCCACCAATGGCAATTCCATAATCCCAATCTTTTATATCATCATCAAGATCATATTCGTCAACGTCTCCATCGTATTCCCACTTTAGTGTGGCAGCAAGGTTATAAGCAACGTAGGGACCGACTAGTAGATAGGGTCTGAACATACCCTGTGTTGGCTCTGTCAACTTGACAAAGATGGGAATTTCAAGATAGTCTAATGCCGTCATCGATGTCCCTGTAGGATATTGAATATACACTAGGTGCTTTGCTCCTTTCTGAGTGTATATGAATTCTGCTCGAATTCCAAATACGGTGCTCATTTCAAAATTACTAAAAACACCTGCGCAAAAGCCTCTTTTCCAACCTTCTGAACTATCGTAATAGTTTGAAAAATTCAATCCACCCTTTACTCCTACTTCCAGTCCTTTTGCAAATGTTGAAGAAGTTATACTGAATAGTAGCACTGCTACAATAATATTTTTAATCATTGTTTTTTTTCGGAGTAGCGTAACTTGTCTCGCGCCCTCAGCGCAGAGCAAGCTCTGCTACTCCGAGGGTACAGACATGATCTCACCGTAATCATAGTCGCAGACTATAGCCCCCAGCGCAGAGCAAGCTCTGCTACTCCGAGACTACAGATATGAAATCACCGTAATCATAGTCGTAGACTATAGCCAAGCATGAAAGAAAATGCTTTATTCTTTACATCATCTCCATCTTCGTCAATGCCGGTTAATCCTAATACGTATCGTGCATCAAACACGACATCGCCCTTTCCAAGCCCGATGTCCATTCCTGCACCAAATACGGCACCTAAATCAATGTCGTTAACATCTCCGATAATCGTCCTTTCTCTTATTCCGTCTAGCTTAATTCTACCTTTGGCAGCAAGGTTCACACTGAGATACGGACCAAGAAACAAATGGGGTCTCCAATTTCGCTTTGCTGTCAATTGTATTTTAGTCAAAACCTGGATCTCTGCATAGCTCAGTTTTACCCATGTCCTCGAGACTTCGGCCCTGATGGGATCATAGACATCCCACGCTGTACCCTTCTGGGTATACAAGAACTCCGGTTGGAATATAAATATATCAGAAATAGGGAAACTGGTAAAGGTGCCAATGCATAATCGCATGAGCGGTTCTGATGACCCAACATCACCACCATAGAGATCAGAATAGTTGAAGCCAACTTTAATGCCTACATGAGGTTCATGTGCGAAAGACAACGTATGGAACAACAGAATCGTTGACACTACTATATATGTCTGTTTCACACAACTAAGCTCTTAACTATGCATAGATCATTACAGGTATAAGAAAGGATGGCGTTCTTTACCGCATTTAAAAAGCAATACCGAGCATTACCGCAAATGAACTGTTCTTAATGTCATTCCCCTCTTCATGGATCGAGTTCAACCCAAAGGTGTACCTACCATCAAGGGTGACTTTCATAACAAGAAGACTAAGATCCACACCGACACCAAGAGCGACACCAATGTCCGTGCCTTTGATGAACTCTAGGTCTTCTGGGTCTTCAGTGTCAAAATGCCCTTGAGCAGTAAGATTTAGAGCGAAGTACGGACCCGCAAACAGGTTAGGTTTAATAACACCTGGTATTGGCATCTTTGCTTTGGCAAGAATAGGTATCTCGAGATAGTTCATTTTTACATGGTAAGGTACCGCCATTTCCATGCCGGTAAATGGATTCTGATTAAAATCTATGCGCCTCTGTATGTACAAGATCTCTGGCTGTATCTCAAGCATAAAAAAATCCAAATTGGCAAAAACACCTCCACAGAGTGCTGATTTCGAACTTCCACCGTCTGAGACGTCATCACCGTTGAGGTTCGCAAAACAGAACCCTGCTTTGATGCCTTTGCTGAGTCCAAATGCATATGCTGGCGTCACGGCAAACAGCATGATGACAATGAGGGCAACAAGCAATTTCTTCATTCTTTTCCTCCTTTATAGACATGTGTCAATTATATCGAAAAAGAAATTATGGTCAACAGCGGACAGCTCCGTATCTCGTATGTTTTTGCATAGATACGAATTACAATATGCAGAAAGTGCCTACCATGCACATTCGATTCAAGACAAAGTAAACTAATGCTCTGTCTTTTTAAGCAGCCAGATGCATGCGTCGAGCAGTTCCTCCTTGCTTGTTGGCGTATGCTCGCCTTGCGTAATTATCAACGTGTCTTTGATTGTGCTGTATCTGAATTGACTATGCATTAGCCGATTGTCTCCTAAGTTCCAATCTTTTTCACGTGAAATGAGATATACGTATTTGTCGCTAAGCTCTTGCCATTCAGCAAATTGCATCGCACCTTTATGACCACAGACTGCAATAACACCGCGAAACTGTGGTGTATGCCAAAATAACGTGATCAGTGCCTGTGCAGCCATACCTGAGAAACCATACAAGAAAATGCGTGATACATCGACTGGATATTCGCGGATAAGCTTCTCATAAGTTCTCATAATGTCTTCGTCATTCAAGTATACACTTCTGTGGTTCATACTTTTATGACATGTCGACAATACGATATCGAGACTATCAGCAATATAAAGAACAGAATCAAGGTCTTCCGCTGTTGCACCGGTGCAATTCAGGACTATGAGTGCTGGATGAACCGAAATAAGTGAATCTTTAGGCACGTAAAAACAATCCGAGTCTGCATCACAGACAATATTCTCGTCTGAAATCAAAAAAATTAACAAGATGAATAAACCAATCCCGAACATCTTTGTATCATAAATAAGTTTTGTGCTTGTGTCAATAGTAGTATAGATCAAAAAAAGACAAAATTGATTCCTGGGGAACATTATGTACTCAGAAGAGGTCAATGTTGACTTGCTATATAGTCTGAATATAATCCGAGAAAAATAGTACCCACACATGAACGACAATGGATAATATTAATCGCGGACTCCGGATTTCAGTCATCGAAGGTGTCTTTGCCCAGATCCACATTAACCTCACAGCAGGCATGTTCTTAACGAGTTGTGCTCTGTACATAGGTTTCAATAATATCGGAATAGGCATTCTTTCTGCAATACCAGCGTTCTTTACAGGTTTTACGTTCTTTGCCATATACCTCATCAGAATTTTCAGAAATCGCCGTACCCTCTGCGTTCTATTCTCTGGCGTGGGGCGTGGAGTATTTCTGATTATTGGAACACTATTGTTCTTTACTCAGCATATAAGCCATGAGGTCTTCTTCATGGTTGTCATTATTCACAACATCTTCATGAATCTCGCAAGTAATGCCTGGCTTTCGTGGATGAGTGATCTAGTTCCCAAACAGACACGCGGTAGCTATTTTGGTATCAGAAATACCATCCTCAATGTAATCGGTATGGCAATAAATCTTATTGGCGGACATATCCTTGATATTTACAAAGCTGCTGGTGCACTCGCCCGTGGACTCGGGCTGCTCTTTGTTGGTGCCTCATCCTCATCTACCATTGCAGCAGGGGTCTTAAGCATGCAACCAGAGCCACCCATAAAATTAGAAGAACCACCATTCAAAGAGATGTTTCTCACACCCTTCAGGGATAAGGATTTTATCAAACTACTGAGGTTTGTGTCGTTCTGGTACCTGCTTGCTGGTGTTGCTGCGCCTTTTTATCTCGTCCACATGCTCACCAATCTCAATATGGCCTATTCCAAGGTCGCGCTCTATTCGATCATTGCGGGAATATCGAGTCTTGTGTTCCAGATTATCTGGGGACACGCAATTGACCGATATAAGTCAAAACCAGTGCTCACCATCAACTATTTCTGTGCCGCGTTTCTGCCGCTCATATGGCTTTTTGCCAATAAAGACTTTCTCATACCAATCTGGATTGATGCATTTCTCACGGGAATTTTCTGGACCGGCATAAACCTGAGTCTGTTCAATATTGTCTTCAGTCTCACTGAAGAAAAGAGATTAAAGCAGAGCTATTTCGCAGTTTTTGCCTCAATCTCCGGCATCTTCGGATTTATTTCAGCGCTCATGGGAGGGTTTATTGCACAAGCACTAGCTGGTATTAAGGTTCACATCCTGGGGCTCACGCTCATTAACTATCACTTTCTCTTTATAGTAGCCTCGACCATCCGTTTCTTGAGTCTTGTATTTCTCGTAAGAGTAAGAGAAAAAGAGGCGTACCCTACGATAAGAGCACTTCAGCTCATGGGTGACTATACTACAAGGAGGTTGGCACTCTACAAAGACCTTATATTGAATACTATGAGATTTCAGAGATAATTGGGAATAATGTTCTGTAAGTGTAGAGATATATAATTCTCGCTAAACCTTTATGCTGCAATATTCTGCAAAGCATGTGTAGTAATACCTCACTCACTATTTTTTATGAGTGAGTTCACCCATCAGTTCCATTTGTATTTCTTGAATCTCAAGGAGCCGTTGCCATTGATTTAAGAGCAGGTGGTCGATCTTCTCATGAAGATGGCGAATTTCCAATTCAGCCTTAAGATTTACCAGATAATCATGTTCAGCGCGCATACGGTCCTTTGCCTCCTGGCGATTCTGGCTCATCATTATTACAGGAGCCTGAATCGCAGCAAGGCATGAAAGGACCAGATTCAGAAGAATAAATGGATACGGGTCAAAGGGTCTCAGGAGTAACACAATAGAGTTCATGAGAATCCACAGAAAAAGAATACAAAAGAAAATAGTAATGAAGCGCCAACTTCCAGCAAATTCAGCAAGTCTGTCTGCCATGCGTTCTCCCAGTGTGAGTCTCTGCTCAAATTCAACGTTTATGTTTTTGGAAAGCAGCTCTTGCTCTTTGAGGCTCTTCATGACCTGCTCTTCTAAGGTGGAGAGCTCACCCTTTTCCGTTTCGAGGACATCCTGGACATACTGTGCCCTAAAACGATTGAGGTCTGCATTGCAAATATAACCACTCGATGACCAATCAGGATATGCCTTGCGAATCGTCTCAACTAAAGGTGCACGGATGACTCCTGCAGGAACGACCTCATTCAGTTTCTTTTGTTCCTTGCAGATCTGACACTGTACAATCTCTTGTTTTTTTATCATTATATCTCACCTCTCTGGATAATTCTGAAGAACCTTCACATCTATGAATTGCCAAAAAATCTTATTCACCATTATCACCAAGTCAATAATCTGTCATATGCCCAAAACGGCATGGATGTCAACAAAACTCTGAAGTAGCTTTTAGGACAAGAAAAATAATTGCAGAATTAAGGGTAACTAACACGTAGAATATTTCACTTAACCCTTAGTGTGCCTATCTTTTTGGGCAAGTGCAGTAACAATGATTCTCCTCCCCATCATTCCTAAATCCTGATTTCGCAGCGAATCCGGTGATATCTCGCCATGAAAAATGACATCATTGAAACCTATTATCTTCAATAATTCACTCATGCTTTCTCGGGTATAAATTCTTTCGGCATAAAATTGATCCACAATAATACCCTTCCTTACATCATTGACTATTTCTCGTGAGATGAGACGTTGTTGATCACAGGAAAGAGAACGTTCCCGACACACAAAGTGTTTTCTATCCAACCATTCCCAGGAACGAGGCTGAAAATGTTGTTGCAAATAAGCACCGTCAGCAACATCAATGAGTATTCGTCCTCCAGCTCTGAGAACGCGGAAAACTTCTTGTACTACTCTAATGTCTTCTTGGATCGTTGCAAAATAGCCGAAGCTGTTTCCGAGAATCATCACAATGTCAAATGAATCTGCTGAGTAGGGAAGTTTTCTGGCATCTCCCTCTCTAAATCTGACATTGAGAAATTCCTTTCTTGCCTGCATTTTCGCCCTTTGAATCAAGTAATGGGAGCGATCTAGGCCCTCGACAGAGAGGAAGCCGCGCCGTGCCAATTCAAGGGAATGTCTTCCCTGTCCACAGCACAAATCAAGTATTTTATTTTCTCTCGACATTTTTAGAATCTCTGAAAATAGATCGACTTCCTTGCAGGTAATCTGATGGTCACATACAACGTCACCATCGGTTTTCAGATATACAGAGTTGAAGACGCGCCGCCACCAATCAGATGGCACATGCTCCTCGAGATTACTGACAGGGCCAAAGGTTACGGCACCTCTGCTGCTTGTTTTTCTGCGGTGTAGAGGCGCCAATCTTGATGATTGATCAAACATACTCTATCCTCCTGAATGAAACTCGGCAATCATATGCGAGTTTTTTGAGTTGTCAAGTATTTTAATGAGTCGTCTGTACCCTTGAAAAATGAGCAATTATAGGTATAATTGAGGTCTATGCCATACAACAAGGTCAATGAGACAGTCATTGAAAAATTAAGGCGAATTGTTGGTCCAGAGAATGTGATTACAGACAAAGATGCATTAGAGAATTATTCTCATGATGAGACACCCATTTACAAGGCAATGCCTGAGGCGGCTGTAAAACCATCTTCAACTGAAGAGGTCTCCCAGATCATGAAATTGGCTTATGAAAACAACATACCCATCACACCAAGGAGTGGTGGCACGAGCCTGTCTGCCGGTGCTGTGCCTGTTTATGGTGGCATTGTCCTCTCGTTGGAACGAATGAACAAGATAAAAGAAATCGACCAAAAGAATCTAATGGTTGTGGTCGAACCTGGTATTATTACCGAGCAACTGGGCGATGAACTCGCAAAACACAACCTATTCTTCCCGCCTGACCCAGTAAGCCTTGATTCGTGCATGATTGGTGGCAATATCGCCGAGTGTGCAGGCGGTCCTCGGGCAATGAAGTATGGGGTGACGAAAAATTATGTTCTTGGTATCGAAGCAGTACTACCCGATGGAGCGATCATAAGATTTGGTGGGAAGTTGCTGAAAAATGTGACAGGATACGACATCGTAGATCTTATTGTGGGTTCTGAAGGAACACTGGCTATCGTCACCGAAGCAACGCTCAAGGTCGTACCCCTGCCGAAAATTATTATTGACCTCTTAGTTCCTTTTCAATGCATTGAAGATGCAGTGGGATTTAGTATTGAAGTATTGCAAACCGGATTGATGGCTGCTGCCATTGAATTTATGGATGGTGCAATATACAGACTCGTAGCACAATATTTGGACAAAAAGTTACCATTTATGGAGGCAGATGCACAGATTATTGTAGAACTCGATGGTGATGATCAGGAACAGCTCCGTAAAATTTATAACAAGATCGGTGATATAGCGCTCAAATACGGTGCCTTGGATGTATTTGTCGCAGAGAGTGAAAAAGACAAAGAGAAAATATGGGAACCGAGGAGAAAAACAAGTGAAGCATTAAAGGAACTAACCAGGCTTATATCACGTGACGATTTGGTCGTTCCGAAGGATAAGATTCCAGAACTGATAAAAAAATTGAGGGGATGCGTGGTAAAGTATGGCGCACATTTGTATACCTTTGGCCATTTAGGTGATGGTAATATTCATGCAGACATCAGCATGATTGATAACAGCAATAAAGAGGAATTTGATGTTAGTGATGAATTTATAAATAAGATATGCAAAGAAGTCTATGGAATTACCTTGTCGCTCGGTGGTATGATCACTGCTGAACACGGTATAGGGCTCTCAAAGATTCCATACTTAGAAATGGCATTGAGTAAGACAGAAATTGAGATAATGATAAAAATAAAAAAGATATTTGATCCCAAGAATATTCTCAATCCGGGAAAAATATTTCCGAATCCGTAGACTGAGATGATAGCGGAGATGAAAAACATATTACAGTGATAAAGAAATACAAGGCAATTGAGGGCAATTGCAGGCAGGAGAGACAAAAAATAATTCAAAATGGGAAATATCAAATGACAAATGAATATCCAAATCTAAAACTCAAAACACCAAAACGTGTCATGGATGACGAATGCGACGATCCTTTTCCGTTTCACCTTTTCTCCGTTACACCATTTCGGTGCTGTAAGCAGCTTTCCATGAAGGGAGTTAAGTGAATCTAATTAAATTAGACAAACTACCTGGTCAGGATTCTATGGTGATCTTTCATGTCCTGGCGCGAATTGGCTATGAAGGACTGGTGGTTGTCTCACCCAAAGAGCCATTGGCAAGTGTTGGCTATTTTCAGGACGCAGCACGAGAGATTGATTTAGATTTCTGTCAAAAAGTAGGAATTTCAGTAATGCGTCGAGAGGTTGGCGGCGGCGCAACCTACCTTGATGGCAATCAGATATTCTATCAGATGATATGGAATCACAACAACCCAAAATTCCCCCGTAATATAAAAAAAATATTTGAACTGCTCTCACAGCCTGCCTGCGAGACATACCAGAAATTTGGCATCAAGGCTTCATTTCGTGCTGAGAATGACATTATCACTGACAAGGGGAAAAAGATTGCTGGCGAGGGTGGTGGCGATATAGGTGATTCTATGGTCTTTGTAGGCGGTATTCTCATTGATTTTGATTATAGGACAATGAGTAAGGTCTTGAAGGTTCCTGATGAGAAATTCCGCGATAAGATATATAAAAGCATGGAGGAGAATCTCACCACGATGAAACGGGAGCTTGGCGAGATACCTCCGAGAGAGGAAATCAAGAATGTGCTCGTAGAAAATTTTCAAAAATTGACTGGCAGGCTTGAACCACTAGAACTGGATTATGGCATCATCACGAAGATGAAAAAACTAGAGGCTTGGTTTATGTCTGACGAATTTCTCCTCAAAAAGACTCCACGTATTCCTCACGGCGTGAAGATAAAAGAGGGCATTGAGATACTCTATGGACTTTATAAGGCAAAGGGTGGTCTTATCAGGACAGCTGAAGAGGTCGTAAATAAAAAGAAAATCAAAGAAGTTGCTGTCTCTGGCGATTTCAATCTCTTTCCGAAAAATGGTCTCAATGATATAGAAGAAGTCCTGAAAGATAAGGATTTCAGAAAGGACACTGTGAAAAGGGAGATCGAGAGAGTTTACAACAAGAAGAAGATTGAATCGCCAGGTATAGAGCCAGAGGATTTTGCCAAGACAATAACTGATGCCAAGTAAGTCGCTTCGTTCCATACTGAGAGACGCCGATTAACAAATACATTCATTGGGTAATTAGTCCTTAAATAATATTCAGGCTCATGCCCTGAAACAGGCTTTCCATCTACCCTTTATTACTATTTCCATATCTTTTTATAGTAAATGATAATTAAAATTTTTTTGTCAAGGCATCTACTTTACTCATTTCCGAGTAATAAATAAAAAAATTGGTTTAGCATCGTGCCCGTAAGTACAGTAATAGCAATGGTTTGCAGCTACGTTGTAAAATGCCACATATTTTTACTTTTCTCTTGACGGAATCACTTTTTTGTGTATAATGATTAACATTAATCAAAGTAAATAATGAAAGGAGATAAAGATGGCAAAAGTAGCTCTTGTCTGCAACGGTTCTGAAAATAAAAATATTATACCGACCTTGGTTTTGGGTTCTTCTTCTGCTGCAACCGGTGACACAGTCTACATATTCTTCACCCCAGGTGCAACAGATTTAATGAAACCCGGTGTAATAGAAAATATAAAAGCAAAGGGTTATCCAGACGCTATTGAACTCTGGAATGGAATCAAAAATCTCGGTGGCAAATTCTACCTCTGCGAACTAGCGCTTGAGGCAAAGGATGTGAAAAAAGAGGATTTGCGTGATGATATTGAAATTGTCGGTGCAACCACATTCATAACCGATATTCAAGGTGCACAGATAACATTTTCATTTTAAAGGAGGATAAAATGGCAATCCATAAACTTGATACTTTAGGATTAAAATGTCCACAACCAGTCCTTAAAATTGCGGTTGAGGCACCAAAATTGCAGGCTGGTGATGTTCTTGAGGTCCTTGCAGATTGTCCTTCGTTTCAAAGAGATGTTGAGGCGTGGTGTAAAAAAACAGGGAAAACACTGCTCTTTTGCCGAGATGAAGGAGGAGGTAAGTTTAACGCACAGATTCAATTCTAAAGACAATCGTGGCTGAAAATTTTAAACCGAATATCATTGGTTTTCTTTGTAACTGGTGCTCTTATGCCGCGGCTGACCTTGCAGGAAGTAATAAATTAGAAGTCCCAGCAACATTAACAACCATACGGGTAATGTGTTCAAGTCGCGTCGATCCTGTATTTATCCTTTCGGCATATCTACAGGGTGCAGATGGAGTATTGCTTGCTGGGTGTCATCCTGGTGATTGTCATTACCAAACCGGTAATTATTATACACGACGAAGGTTTGCATTATTACACAAAATTTTAGAAACCTTCAAACTCGACCCAGATAGATTCAGGCTTTCATGGATATCTGCCTCAGAAGGTAAAAGATTTTCAGAAGTAACAAAAGAATTTGCTGAACATATTGAGAAGCTTGGCCCGAATCCATTGAAACATAAACCATTCATTGAATAATGGCAAAGAATAAAGATATTTTGGTAATAGGCGCAGGACTTGCAGGAATTGAGGCGAGTTTGTTGTTGGCACAGGCAGGTAGAAAGGTCTATCTAATTGAGCGGGCATCGTACTTTGGTGGAGCCGCGATTAAATCTGAAGAGGTCTTTCCAAATATGGAGTGTGCCACGTGTATGCTTGCGCCCAAACAGTCAGACGTCCTTGAAAATAAAAATATTGAATTAATGACTCTTAGTGAGATAAAAGACGTTAGTGGCGATAGTGGGAATTTTACGGTCAAAATAACTAAGCACGCACGGTATGTCAGTCTTGTTAATTGCATTGGTTGTGGTGCATGTTTTGAGCCATGTCCAATAAGCGTGAACAATGAATTCGAAGAGAATATGTCAAAACGAAAAGCAATATACCTCGCCTGTGCTGGTGCCTTACCAAATGCACCAGCGATTGACATGAAACACTGCCTGCGCGGCGAAAAAGGAGAAGAATGCACTGCCTGTAAAGACGCATGCATGTTCGATGCTATTATTTATGACGACAAAGATGAAGAAAGAGAAATAAAAGTCGGAGCGATTATTATCGCCACGGGTTTCAGATTGGCCGATAGCAAGCAATTTACACAATACGGCTACGGAAGACTTGAAAATGTCCTCAATGCCTTTGAGTTCGAACGATTGAGGGCATCGAATGGTCCAACCTCGGGTATGATTCAAAAGCGAGACGGCAAGGAACCAAAATCGATCGGGCTCATCCATTGTGTGGGTCGTGATAATAAGGGATACTGTTCACAGATCTGCTGTATGTATTTGACGAAATTTGCCCATTATGCGCTGGATAAACTACCTGGAGCAGATGTCTATCAATTTTATAAGGAACTCTCGATTCCTGGAAAAGGTAACCAGAAATTTTACCATGAGGTAAAAGAAAAGGGCGTTAAGTCGATCAGGACAAAAGAAGTCGAGGTCGCGGAAAATAGCAGCGTCGGATTAAAAATAATTTATCAGAATGAAAAGGCAGAAAAAGAGTCAGTTGATGTTGATATGGTAGTTCTTGCACCTTACATTGAGCCTTTTCCAGGCACTGATGAATTGGCAAAATTATTGGATATTGAATTAGGCACATTCGGATTTTTCAAGACTGCTGAATTTGACTCGGTTTCAACAACACGTCCAGGAGTATTTGTCGCAGGCTGTGCTCAAGGACCAAATTTTATGCAGGATGTAGTTACTCAGGCACAGGCTGCTGTAGCACGTGCCCTAAATCGAACAGAGGATTAAAGTGGTAAAGACTGGTCTATATCTGTGCGAATGCGGACCTAATATTGCTGAGGTCGTCGATTTGGATAAGGTTGCTGAAGAAATAAAAAAAGATAATAAAGTGGCAGGTATTGAACGGCACAAACTGCTTTGTTCTGAGGATGGTAAGAAATTTCTCGTTGAAAGCATAAAGAAGAACGAATTTGAGCGTATTGTAATCGCTGCATGTTCTCCTAAACAGCATGAAGCTACATTTATGGAAGTGATGTCAAGCAGTGGTCTCA
>Ga0209636_10000258_pt1 | contig 48031 bp, 35 predicted proteins | sample DeeMarSWOR152_54_FD_187464 | JGI IMG/M metagenome (GOLD analysis project Ga0209636, IMG submission 187464) | Marine sediment microbial communities from White Oak River estuary, North Carolina - WOR-1-52-54 (SPAdes) (version 2) | ecosystem: Environmental > Aquatic > Marine > Intertidal zone >...
CATTACATCTCAGCAAACCACTCCGGTCAGGGTTCATGATGGTGAGGCAACCTCTTCAGATAGTGATGGAACCTATTTGATTAATATAAAAGAAATCAGCGCAGGCTATCGTCATACCTGTGCTGTTTCCAATATCGGAAACAGCTACTGCTGGGGAGATGGTGTAGAGGGTCAATTAGGAAATGCCAGTACATCTCAGCAAACCACTCCGGTCAGGGTTCATGATGGTCAGGCAACATCACCTGATAGTGATGGAACTTATTTGATTAATATCGAAACAATTAGTGCAGGCGGTTCTACAGGCTATAGTCATACCTGTGCTGTTTCTAATATCGGAAACAGCTACTGCTGGGGATCTGGTGTAGATGGTCAATTAGGAAATGGCGGTACAGCTCAGCAAACCACTCCGGTCAGGGTTCATGATGGTGAGGCAACCTCTTCAGATAGTGATGGAACCTATTTGATTAATATAAAAACAATCAGCACAGGTGATTATTTTAGCTGTGCTGTTTCCAATGCCGGAAATGCCTATTGTTGGGGGGATAATTGGGCTGGCCAATTAGGAAATGGTGGTTCACCTGATAGGACCACTCCGGTCAGGGTTCAAGATGGTCAGGCAACATCACCTGATAGTGATGGAACCTATTTGATTAATATAAAAACAATCGATTTAGGGTATTCTCATACCTGTGCTGTTTCCAATGCCGGAAATGTCTACTACTGGGGACTATATGCGACCGCCACCCCGGTCAGGGTTTTGAAAGGTGAAGCCGCATTAAGCGATATTGACGGCACCTATTTAATTAATATAAAAACAATCAGCGCAGGCGGTGCTCATAGCTGTGCAGTTTCCAATGCTGGAAATGCCTACTGCTGGGGATATAATTGGGTTGGTCAATTAGGAAATGCCAGCACAACTCAACAGACTACTCCGGTCAGGGTTCAAGATGGTGAGGCAACATCACCTGATAGTGATGGAACCTATTTGATTAATATAAAAACAATCAGTGCAGGCGGTTCTACAGGCTTTTATGGTTATACCTGTGCTCTTTCCAATGTCGGAAATACCTACTGCTGGGGAGATAATTCAAATGGCCAATTAGGAAATGGTGGTACATCTCAAAAGACCACTCCGGTCAGGGTTCATGATGGTGAGGCAACCTCTTCAGATAGTGATGGAACCTATTTGATTAATATAAAGACAATCAGTGCAGGTTGTTATCATACCTGTGCTGTTTCCAATGCTACAAATACCTACTGCTGGGGAGCTGCTGGATCTGGCCGATTGGGAGATGGCCAAACTGAAACCAATAGATTAACACCGGTTAAAGTCTTAGCTGGTGAGGCAACGGGTCCAGACACAGATGGGGAGAACTTGATTAATATAAAGACAATCAGTGCAGGTTGTTATCATACCTGTGCTGTTTCCAATATCGGAAACAGCTACTGCTGGGGAGATGATACATATGGTCAATTAGGAAATGCCAGCACAACTCAACAGACTACTCCGGTCAGGGTTCAAGATGGTGAGGCAACATCACCTGATAGTGATGGAACCTATTTGATTAATATAAAGACAATCAGTGCAGGTGGTTGGTGGAGCTGTGCTGTTTCCAATGCTACAAATACCTACTGCTGGGGATATAATTTACATGGCCAATTAGGAAATGCCAGTACATCTCAACAGACTACTCCGGTCAGGGTTCACGATGGTCAGGCAACATCACCTGATAGTGATGGAACCTATTTGATTAATATAAAGGAAATCAGCACAACTGACGTCGGAGAATCAGGATATGGTCATACCTGTGCTGTTTCTAATGCTGGAAACAGCTATTGTTGGGGACAAAGTGGAAGTGGCCAATTAGGCGGTACGGGTGATTACACCACCCCGATCAGAGTTCAAGATGGTGAGGCAACCTCTACTGATAGTGATGGTACCTATTTGATTAATATAAAGACGATTGGTGCAGGCAGTGCTCATAGCTGTGCAGTTTCCAATGCCGGAAATTCCTACTGCTGGGGAAATGGTGGATATGGCCGATTAGGAAATGGTGATACAGCTAATCATTCTACTCCGGTCAGGGTTTTGAAAGGTGAAGCAAAGGAAAGTTGCAATGATTTTTTAGCAGTCACTTTCACACTTATTGGTACCGGCAATTTTGGTGGCTCCACTGCTTGGACATTTCCTGCTCTTTATTTTGGTGATACTACTGTAGGAACCACAACAGCTACAAGCACGGGGGCTGTCACAGTTTCCCGTCTTTTGACTATCTCTACAAACCAGACCCTGAATGCGGGTTCCAAAACCTGGATTTTATCTGGTTCTGGAATTCCATTTGTCAAAAATGGAACATTTTATCCTCAAAGTTCAACTTTTAGATATAATGCCTCTTCTACCACCAATATTACTGCTACCACTTACAATAATTTAGAACTTTTGCCCTCTGCTGATGGAATAACCTTTACTTTGGGAACTGCCGCTGGCCAGACAATTACCACTAATGGCTATTTAACTATTGGTGATGGAACTAATAGTGGAATCGTTGATCATGACAATTGGGATGTTACTTTAGATGTTAATGGGGACTTTACCATTTCTAGCAATGCTACTTTCTTGGCTTCAGCCTCAGCTACTTCAACATTTGCTGCTAACTGGGCAAATTTTGGAACTTTCACTCACAATAATGGTACAACTACTTTCGATGGCTCAGCCACCTCAACTTTCTCTGGAGTTACCACCTTCTATAACTTCAATTGTGTTACTCCTTCTAAAGTTTTAGAATTTACCACCACTACTTCAGCTACCACTACTATTGAGGGAACATGGACTCTTGATGGTCAAGAGTGTGCTACTGTCATTAAACTCCGTTCAACCAATCTTGGCGAATATTGGTATGTTAATGCCATGGGTTCCACCAACATCAATCGTGTTGATGTTCGAGATAGCAATGCCACAGGTTCAGCTTCCATTATAACTGCCAACAATTCTTATGACTCTGACAATAATGTTAAATGGTCAATTTATCTAGGAGAATGTGCTGCCGGTCTTACTGTTTCTGGCACGGTTTATTCTAATGAAGGTCAAACTACTTCTACTGCTAGCGTAACTGTTACTTTAATTAAAAACAGTGGTTTTGTTGCCTCAACCACTGCTACTGATACCTATACATTTTCTAATGTCTCATTTTCTTCTGGTGATTCTTTAACTGTCTTTTTAGATAATACTTCAACAAAAGCAAACACTGTTACCAGAGCCAGTACCGGAAATATTACTGACTTACATTTATATTACAATCGAGTTATTGTTCGCCATGAAGATTCAGGACCGATTACAATTTCTGATTTGGACCATTATGATTCTGTCCAAGATGTAGATATTTTGTATACTGCCTCTTCAACTGCTGGCACTTTGTCTACTTCTTCAACTTCTGAATTTTTTGTCTGGAATGGGATAGCAACTTTTGGCGCTTGGGGAACAGGCGGAGTGGGTGGAGCAATTTCTTTATCTGATTTAGATATTCGAGGAATATTTACCGCTACCTCTACTCAAACAATTTCTGTTTCTTGCTCAAGTACCTTTACTGATGCTAGTTGTTGGTATAACAGTGGCACTTTCAATTCTGCTTTCTCAACTGTTCAATTTACTGCCACAGCTACTGGGAAGACCATTTCTGGAAATCTTAATGGTGGCAACGCATTTTGGAAAATAGAGTTTAACGGAAATGGTGGTTCTTGGACAATTCAAGACCCAATGAAAGTAGCAGCTGCCAGCACTAAAGACACTTTTCTTCTCAAGCAAGGAACGGTAACAATGGGAAATAATGCTAACGACAATTTAGAAGTATTAGGAAATCTTGTTGTTGGTGATGGAACTGGTAGTGCTACCTTTACCACTCCGGAAATTTCTCAAGCTAGCGGCACAATTACTATCCATATCAACCAAGATTCAGCTTCTCCTCCTGCTTGTGGTTCTTGTAAGGTTATTGTTGGTTCAAGCGCTGGTTCTGGTACCCTTAAACTCAGTAAAAACACAATCTTAAAATTCAACTCTGGTGCTTCAGTTCAATCAGGTTTAGAAGTTGAATCAACAGGATACTTGTGGATTGAAGGTTCAAGGGATGATTTTGGAACCACAACTTCGGGTACAAACGAGACAACTATTGAAGATACTTTAAAATCCTGGTCAGCTGATGAACATAATGGAAAGCATGTCAGGATGACTTCCGGTTCAGCTTTTGGCAAAATCTATGAGATTACTGATACTACTCCTAACACTTTAACCAGAGCTGATAATTCTTCAATCAATTCAACTATCCAGAGTATATCTGGTACGAAAATGAGTCGAACTATTTGTGCTGCTACAGATACAATGATAACTGCTACTTACGAAGGAATAGGTAGATATTTGCGAGACCAAACTGCGACTACCGGTTACTTTCAAATCGTTGATTCGGATGATAATCCTGAAGGTTGTAGTTACAATGACCGATTTCAAATTGTTGCCATACCTGGTTCTTTCTCTGCTCTAAATACTGGAGACACGTTTGATATTTCAGATGCAATAATGAGTGGTGATGGCTATGAAATTTTAGATTATGCTATGGTTACTGCTACCACAACAAATCACGGCTATATTTATGGTAAAGCTGGCTCTGAAACTTTAATCAGATATGCTGACATTTCTGAATTAGGGGATAATACTTCTGAAAAATACGGAGTTTACTTTAACAACGTTAATGGTTCAACAACTAATGAAGGAATAACTATTGAAAAATCGAGAATTCATGGCGGATATCGCGGTATATATCTTGATAACAATTCTAATAACAATAATACAACTACCAATAAAGGGTTTTCCGATAACGCAGTTTATGATAATGGCGCCCACGGCATCTTTTCTCTCTCATCTTCAAACAACACATTTATCTCTAATAATATCAGTAATAATAATCTTGGCCTTCTCCTCTCTAATTCTCCCAACAATACCCTAAATTCTAATAATGCTTATTTGAATAATAGCGATGGTTTTAGTCTCTACCTTTCTGCTTCAATCAACAATATCTTAAATTCTAATAATAGTTATGGTAATGGTGGTGGCTTTAGCATTTCCCAATCTGCTGCTAACAACATTTTAAATTCTAATAATAGTTATGGTAATCTTACTGGCTTTGCACTATCCTTCTCAGCTAACAATAATATCTTAATCTCTAATAATAGCTATGGTAATGGTATAGAAGGTTTTAATCTCAATCCTTCTAACAGCAACAACATTTTTATCTCTAATAATATTTATAGTAATGTTAGCTATGGCTTCGCTATATACGACTCTTCCAACAACAACACTTTTGTCTCTAATAATATTGATGACAATAATTATGGCTTCTATCAACGCAATTCCACAAGTAATATCATCATTTATGATAACTATGGAGTGAATGCGACAAATACCACAGGTGACGTCCGTTTTGTTGATACTACTTCTGGTTCAAAAATCCGTTGCTACTCTTGTGATTTAGCTTCTGGTAATGAAGTTTCAAATATTATCTATTCTGATGCCTACTTTATTTCTTTCAAACATGATAGCCTGGCTACTTCAACCAAACTCTGGGGAAAGTATACTATTCCTTCCAATGATTCTGAAACTTTTCAAGATGAAGGGACTAATAAATTTAACTATACTGATAACACTTGGGAAGATTCAATTGCCAGAGTTAATTATTATGGTACAGGCAACAAGGATACTAATCTTGATTGGTCATTTGGCGCAGGGTTAGGTGGTCCCAATGATGCCTATACTTACCGAGTGAGATGCAAGGTAGCCAATACCAGTTGGGATGTTTTCAGAGATGAAGTAGATATTGGTGATGCTACAACCGGTATTGCCTTCACTGATTCAACAACTAACCTTCAATTTAAAATCGATGATATTGGAACAGATTATGTCGTAGGTGATACTTATACCTTTATTGCTTTTAAAAAATCTAATAATACCAATACTCAAAAATTCTTAACTATCATGCAAACTGGAGATAAATTCACAGTGCCTTCAGGAACAACCTTGGAAGTTAAAGGAGGTACTTCAACTTCAGCTGACATTAGTACAGTTAATTATAACCCAGGGAGTGGTTCTTGGAGTTTTTACAATAATTCAGGTGTTGAGTTGACTTTTCAAGAAGCTACAATAAATTCCGTTCAATTTGCTTCAGGCACAGTTACAGTTTTGAATACCACTTTAAATAATGAGTCGGTAACCAGCACTGCTACATTAAACGTTGATTGGTATTTAGGAGTTCATGTCGTGGCTGCAGACTCTACTTCTACTAACATTAATACTACTGGCACTGACCCGATTACTATTTCAGAAGCTTCGGGTTCAACAACGATTTGGAGGCACAACAGCACAGATTGGATGGGTCCAGTTTCTTCTACTTCAACCGATACTGATGATAATGGTAAAAATCCCCAGCCGAATTCAGATGGCGCAATTAGAATTAGAGAGTATTCAAAGACGAGCTCAGCAACTTCTTACTACAAATATAATTTAGCAATTACCGACCAACCAGGTTTTACTTCCTATAATTATTACTTAGATCATGGAACTAAATACATTGCTTCAGTTTCGAGCACTGCTAGCGATGTTGATCTTTCTATTTCTGAAAATTGGCAAAGAGATATCATTTCTCAAATGAATGGCTCTCCAGATTACGATGGTTTAAATGAACCTCCTCTACAAGGTTCTTGGTATGTTGGAATGAGTTCTAACCTGGAATTTTCAGTAAATTCAAACACCGTTAATTTAGACACTTTATACGAATTAAATGATTATACTGCTACTGGTACAACAATCTTATCGGTGACCACTTCTTATCCTGGTGGCTATACTATAAACGCCCATATGGAAGATACTGAGGGCAAACTAACTACTTCTACTTATGAAATTATCCGCTGGCCAGCCCTTAATGCTACTCCGACTGAATGGGATACTAATTGTCCTTTCAATTCCTCTTACTGTGGTTTTGGTTATACAACCAGCGACAGTTCTCTAATCGGCGGAACTTCTTATCGCTTCACCGACAACGCATTTTGTGGAGCAGGTGCTGGTAATAAATGTTGGGCAGGATTTGCTACCAGTTCTCTTTCTACTGACCCAGTAGCCTATAGCACAACTACAGCTTTTGGAGCAACAACAACTATTACTTATAAAGCTTCTGTTGATAGTAGTCAAACAGCAGGTAAATACTCAGGAAATGTTTATTATATATGTACCGTAAACTATTAATTTTAACAGTAATAATAACTTTAATTATTGGGACAAAAGTAAATGCTCAAGAAAAAATAACTTTGGGAGTTTCTCCACCAATTTTTGAGTTGGATGTTTTTTTGGGAGAAGAGATTTCAAAAGAAATAAAAGTTACAAACAAAAGCGATGTTCCAATTCCGATTTTAGCTCGGGTTTTAGATTTTACAGCTGAAGACGAAACAGGAGAAATGATTTTTGAAGAAGGGACTGAAGATTCTTCAAGGTTTTGGTTTGAAATAGAAAATCCAAATTTCATTTTAAATGCCGGGGAATCAAGAAAAGTTAATTTCAAAATTTCAGTCCCAAAAGATACTCAAATAGGGGGTTATTATTCTGTTTTACTTTTTGAGCCTCAATTACCATCTTTTTATTTTAGAGAAGGAGAACCTCGAGCAATTCCAGTAATGGGAGTGTTATTTATGTTGTCTGTCAAAACTCTTTCTCTCGAAGCTTTAAATAGAGAAAAATTACAAGTCGTTGAATTTTCTCTACCAAAAGAGCAGAGATTGGTTGGTTTGGAAAATTTCCTCTCAAAATTGACAGCTGGCATCGCTCGGGCAGCTGAATTTACAGTAATTGAAAAATCGCCTTCAAAATTTACCTTGAAGCTAAAAAATAACGATATTTATCATTTGAAACCATTCGGTAAAGTCTTAATTTATAATTTTTTTGGCAAAAAAGTAGGGGAGACAGAAGTTTCAAAACAAACAATTTTACCAGGAAAAATAAGAATTTTTCCAGTTAATTTTTCACCAAAAATTCCAAGCCAATTTAATTGGTTACCGGCTTCAATTTCTAAATTTTTAGTTGAAAATACTTTTTTTGGAAGATACAAAGCTGTTTTGGCATTGGAAGCAGAAGATGCTAAAATAGAAAATGCGATTGTTTTTTGGGTTTTTACTTGGAAACTTGTTTCAATTGTCTTTTTACTTGGCTTGACATTGATTTTTGGTATAATAAATCGAAAGAGAATAAAGTTAGCTTTGAAAGTTATGGTAAGAGGAAAAAAAGTGTGATATATTAATGTAATATAAAAAGGTCGGAAAAATTTTTAAATTATTTTTTAAAAGATAGATGACAAAATTATTAGAACGCAAAGAAATGGTTTTTGCTTTGGGAATTGGATTAATTCTGACGATAGCAGGATTGGCAGGAATGGTTTGGAAAATAGGTTTACCAGGTAGTGTTTCAGCTGCTACCGAAACAGTGGAAGTTACAGCAGTAGTTCAGGCCTGGATGAGTTTTTCAGTCAGTCCAACTACAACGCCTCTTTCACCTGATCTAGTGGATACAGGAGGTGGTCTTCATTATGGTAGTAGTACTGATATCACTTTGAGTGTTGGAACCAATGCGGCTCAAGGATGGAATATAACTATTGAAGGTAAATATGGTGGATTGTGTCATTCTACAGCTACTGGTACTGCCTGTAGCACAACAACTGATAACTTGATTGCTTCAGTAGCCACAGGAGGAACGACTGGTCTTGATATCACACCACCTGGTTCTGATGGTTACGGAGCTAATGCTACACCTACAGCTTCAGGCGTGACAGTTGGCACCTATTATGATAATTGGGGCACTCAGACAGTAGGAGCAATAGCCTCCTCAACCTCTCAGACTTTAGCCAGTAAAGGTAATGCTAATGCTTCTCAGAGTGTGGCTTTACTGAAAATCTTTGCTACTTCTCAACAAGCACAGAAATCTGGTAGCTATTACGATACTGTAACTTTGACTGCTACTTCGGTTCCGTAGTTTAACTTAATTAGAAGAGTTAGGGGCGACTTCTCCTCAATTGATGAAGAAAAATTTTTTATTAATTTTAATTTTTGGAGGGTTAATTTTAGCCCCGGCAATTTTTGCTCAGGTCTCAATTGGAATTTCACCTTTAGTTTTTGAAATAACTGGAAACCCAGGCGATGTGATTGAAAATCAAGTTAAGATTTATAATCCTTCAGATGTTACCATTAGTATAAGAATGACCGTTGAGGATATTGCTCCGACAGGAGAAGCAGGACATGTTGTAGTTGAACCAGCTGAAACCGAAACATATTCCATCGCCAAGTGGACAAAATCTGAGCCAGAAGAATTTGTTTTAAAACCAAAAGAAGAAAAGTGGGTAAAATTTACAATATCCATTCCAGAAAATGCTGAGCCCGGGGGACATTATGGAACAATCGTAGCTGGAAGCACACAGGTTGTTGGCGGAGGGATAACCGGAGCAGTAATTGTACCGAGGGTTGGAACCCTTGTTTTATTAGTAGTTCCTGGCCAAATGGAAGAAAGTTTGATTGTTAAAGATTTAACTGCCCCTAAATATTCTGAATATGGACCGATAAATTTTGCCATTAGATTTGAAAATGAAGGAACTGTTCATGTCAAACCAAAGGGCCAAATTGTAATTACCAATTGGTTAGGAAAAAAAGTAGGAAGTATTCCTTTTCCAGAAAGGAACGTTTTACCTGAAGCAATCAGAAAATTTGAAGCTTCTTGGGATAAAAAATGGCTTTGGGCAGGAAGATATACAGCTACTTTGACAGGAAGTTATGGAATGAATAATCTTCTTTTAACTCCGACTGTAATTACTTTCTGGGCTTTTCCTTGGAAAATAGGATTGGTTATATTGGCAATAATAGTATTTATCATTTTAAGTAGGAAAAGATGGTTGGCTGCTTTCAAGATTTTAATAAAAGGAGAAAGAGTATTGTAACCTTAGCCAACAAGAGACAAGAAAAGAGGTCACCTAATTTAAATTGGGTGACTTTTTTATTATAATAACTAAATGAAGTCTTCTCCCTTGATTTTAATTTTTATTCTGGTTTTAATCTTTCCTCTTTTTGTATTTTCTCAAATAACTCAACAAGTTGACATTGAAATTTCAGCTCGAGTTAAAGTGACTCCTCTTGGGCCTCCTCCTCCACCAGGAGTTTTTGTTCCACCACCGCCAGGAAAAATTATTTTAAAAGGAATGACCTCTCCTTTTGCTAATCTTACTGTTTTTAAAAGCGGAACAGTTTGTGCGACTTTTCAAGCTTCATCTTCGGGCCTATTTGAAAAAGAAATAACTGGAATTTTAGTTGGAACTTACAATTTTGGAATTTTTGCCGAAGACACCGAAGGCAGAAAAACAGTCACTTCAAATTTTACTGTCCCTGTTTTTAGCGAAAGAATAACTACTGTCTCTGGAATTTTTCTTTCACCAACAATAGGGATTAGCTCTACTAAAATAATAAAAGGCGAAACTTTAAAAATTTTTGGTCAGGTTTTTCCTCAAAGTAGAGTTGAAATTTTTATTTTTCCAGAAAATATCGTTAAAGAAAGTATGCCTTCAACTGATGGAAAATGGATTTTTGAATTAGATACTAATGTATTAAAAGAAGGAGAATATCAAGTTCAAGCCAAAGCTATTTCGACAGATGGATATCAAAGCTTATTTTCTCAAAGCATTTCATTTTTAGTTTTGGCGCCACCAGAGGTGATTTGTAAAGGAGCAGATTTAAACTTTGATGGTAAGGTAGATTTAATTGATTTTTCAATTTTACTTTATTTCTGGGAACAAAAAAACCCAAAAAACTTTTGTGCCGATATAAACCAAGATGGCATAGTTGATTTAATTGACTTTTCAATAATGATGTACTACTGGACCGGTTAAATAATCCACTAATGGACACTAATATCATATCAATGATTAATCCAAGAAAAGATACTAATACTAGACCCGCCTGCCATCGCCTGCGGCCCAGACTATTGGCGGGCAGGCGAATTAACACTAAATTATTGGTGGCACTCAGTTTCGTATTCCTGTTTCTTGGGGGACTATTTTTAAAAGCAGATACGGCGACTTTGTATTTAAAACCCCAATCACAAACTGTCTATCAAGGCGATAGTTTTTTAGTCGAAATTTGGTTAGATAGTGAGGGAGAAGATGTAAATGTTGTTGAAGCAAATTTAGATTTTCCTCAAAAATTAATTGAAGCTCAAGATTTAATTAAAGGGGATTCAATTTTAAAACTTTGGGTCAAAGAGCCTAATTTTTCCAACAAAGAAGGATTTGTCTCTTTTGTCGGGGGAATACCAGAAGGATTTACAGGTCAAAGCGTAATCGGAAAAATTATTTTTTTAGGAAAAAAAATTGGAAAAATAGAAGTTAATTTTAAAGATAACTCAAAAGTTTTATTAGCAGATGGAAAGGGAACAATGGCAAAATTGAATTTTTTGAAAGGAAATTATGAAATCATTGAAAAGCCAGAAAATTTATCAAAAATTTCTTCAAGAACTCACCCTGACCAGAATAAATGGTACAAAGAAAATACCTTAAATTTACAGTGGGATTTAATTGAAGGAGCTGAATATAGTTTTATTTTGAGCAAAGATGCATTAGCCCAACCAGATGAAATTCTAGATGAACCAAGAGGAGAAGTTGAATATAAAAATTTGGAAGATGGAATTTATTATTTTCATTTACGACAGGCTGAAAAGGAAGAAGGACAAGAATTAAAATGGGGGCTGAAAACAACTTTTAGAACAATGATTGATGGAACAATACCTGAAGAATTTGAACTTCAGACTACTGAAATTGAAGGCAAAAATTATTTAGTGTTCGCTACCGTAGATAAAACCTCAGGAATTGAATACTATAGGATATTAGAAACAAGAGATAAGCAACAAGAAAATTGGGAAATAGGGGAGAGCCCATATCTTTTAAAAGATCAAACTTTAAAGAGCAAAATATTAGTAAAAGCAGTTGATAAAGCTGGTAATGAAAGAATAGAGGAAATTTCACCTCCTCCTCAAATTAGTTGGAAGGATTTATTACCGGCAATAATTTTAGGTTTGGTAATAGTTGGAATAATTTTCTGGCTAATAAAGAAATTCAGGTTTCAAAACTTGAAAATAAAATCTGAAGATTATTAATGAAAAAGGCATTTTCAATTTTTCTTATACTTATACTGATATTTTCATCCACTCTTGTTGCTAAAGCTCAATCAGCTGAGTTATATCTTTCTCCTTCTTCTGGAAGTTTTTTAGTTGGAAGCACATTTGCGGTTTCAGTTTTTTTAAATACCGAAGAAAATGAAATCAATACCGTTTGGGCAGAATTGAAATTTCCACCTCAAATATTACAAGTTACTTCTCCTACGGCTGGTACTTCTTTCATTGCTGAATGGATTGTCCCCCCAAATTATTCAAACGAAAAAGGCATAATTTCTTTTAGAGGAGGGATTCCTGGGGGAATAAAGACCTCGGCTGGTTTAATTTCTTCAATTACTTTTAGGGCAATATCTACAGGAATGGCAAAAGTTGAGTTCACCGAAGGTTCAAAAGTAATTCTTAATGACGGAAAAGGAACTGATATTCTGACTACAAAAGTTAATGGGGAGTATCATATTTTGGTTCCCCCGCCTGAAGGACCAAAAGTTTTTTCTCTAACTCATCCTAATCCCAATGTATGGTATTCTGACCCAAGCCCGGCTTTCTCTTGGGAAAGAGAGGATGCGATAAATGATTTTTCCTGGAGTTTAGACCAAAATCCAGAGGGGAGACCAGATAGCATTTCAGAAGGAAATCAAAATTTTGCCTCTTTTTCTAATCTTGCAGATGGAATGTGGTATTTTCATTTAAGACAGAAAAAAGATGCGATTTGGGGAAAAATGAGTACAGTTCAAATAAAAATAGATACCACTCCACCCAATGAATTTATTCCTCGAACTGAATCTCGTCCTGGGCAGACCTTAATTTATTTTGAAACAAAAGATAATTTTTCAGGCATTGACCATTATGAAGTAAGTTTAATAGATTTGAGTCAAAAAGAAAGCACTCGTTCATTTTTCACTGAAGAAGTTTCACCTTATAAAGTTTCATTTAAAAGAGCTGGTAAATATAATGTTATAATAAAAGTGGTAGATAAGGCAGGAAACGTTAGAGAAGGAGAAGCCAGATTCAAGATTGTTGCTCCTTTTATTTCCTACATTGAAGGTAAAGGATTAGAGATAGCTGGAGTATTTTTTCCCTGGTGGTTGATTTTTACATTAACTGGGATATTAGCAATTTCAATATTAATTGAATTATTTTTGTGGAAGAAAAAAAGAAAACGGGAAATTCAAATTTGATTGTCATAAAAGGAATCTCCATCTTCTTGGTTGTTTCAATGCTCTTTTTTGGATTTGCTTTTTCTGTGAATGCAACTGGCGTTTCATTTTTCCTTGCCCCGAGTAAAGGAACTTTTTTTATTGGAAGCACTTTTACAGTTTCAGCTTATGTCAATACAAAAGGAAATGAAATTAATGTCGTTGAAGTCGATTTGAAATTTTCTCCTGACATAATCCAAGTTACTAGTCCCATAGCTGGAGAATCTTTTGTTTCAGAATGGCTTTCTCCTCCGAGTTATTCCAATATCGAAGGTAAAATTAGTTTTCGAGGCGGAATACCAGGGGGAATAGTGACTTCAGCTGGTCTAATTTCAACTATTACTTTTAGAGCCAGAGGACCTGGTTTAGCCAGATTAGAATTTTTGGATTCTTCGAGAGTTCTTTTAAATGATGGAAAAGGGACTCCGGTCTTAGCCACTACAATGAGTGGCATTTATGATATTTTAATTCCTCCTCCTGAAGGACCAAAAGTTTTTTCTCCTTCTCATCCTGATTCTGATATTTGGTACCAAAATAATAATCCTTCTTTTGCTTGGGAAAAAGAAGATGCGATGACTGATTTCAGTTTTAGTTTCTCTCAAAATCCCCAAGAAGAACCAGACACGATTCCTGAAGGGAGTAACAATTTTAAATCTTTTGAAAAAATTTCAGATGGGATTTGGTATTTTCATATTAAGGCAAAAAAAGAGGGTATTTGGGGAAAAACCAGCCATGCGGTGGTCAAAATTGATACTACTCCACCTGAAGAATTCGAACCAAAAGTTGATACATATTCAAAACTCGTTTATTTTGAGACCAGAGATCTTCAATCCGGAGTGAATTTTTATGAAGTTAGTATTAGAGATATTAGCAAAACTCTTTCCCAACAACCATTTTTTACTGAAGCCACCAGTCCCTTTCGCATTCCTTATGAGAAACCAGGAAAGTATAGCCTTATTGTTAGAGTTTTTGATAAAGCCAGTAATTTGCGAGAAGAGGAAATTAAATTTCAATTGATGAACCCTTTTATCTCCTATATTGAAGGAAAAGGGATTCAATTAAGAGGATTTCTTTTTTCTTGGTGGATGATTTTTCTGATTATTTTTTTTCTAATTTCAGGAACTGGCTATTTGATTTTTTATCTTTTGACCCAAAGAGGGTTGAGAAAAGGGATAAAAGAAATCAGAGAAGCTCTGGCCGAAATTGAAAAAATTGAAGAAAGAGAAAAAGAAGCCCGGAGGCTAAAAGAGAAATTTAGAGAAGAAAGAGAAAAATTAGAAAAAAGATTAAGAGGAGAAAATGAATAATAATCCGCTGAAAGCCACTAATATTAAACCCGCCTGCCATCGCCTGCGGCTCAGACCGTTTGCGGGCAGGCGAATTGACACTAAAATTTTAGTGATACTTAGTTTTTTATTAGTGTTTATTATTGGGCTACCCGAAGGAGTGGAGGCAGAAAGTGCCTTACTTTACCTTTCTCCAGCTAGAGGAACCTTTTTTGTCGGAAGCACTTTTGATGTTTCTGTTTTTGTCGATACTCAAGGAAATAATATTAATGCTGTTCAAGTTGATTTAAAGTTTCCTCCAGACCTTCTGCAAGTTACCAGTCCTACCGCCGGTACTTCTTTTATTTCAATTTGGGCTGACCAGCCTTCTTATTCTAATCAAGAAGGGACTATAAATTTTAAAGGAGGAGTATCTCCACCTGGAATTAATACCTCAGCTGGATTAGTTTCAACAATCAGTTTTAGGGCAAAAGCCCCTGGTAAAGCAATTGTTTCTTTTTTGGATTCGAGCAAAGTTTTACTGGCTGATGGAAAAGGAACAAATATTTTAAAAACCACTACGATTGGAGAATATGATTTGGTCATTCCTCCACCTGAAGGACCAAAAATTTATTCTCCAACCCATCCCAATCCTGATACTTGGTATAGAGATAAAAACCCGGTTTTTTATTGGGAAAAAGAAGAAGGAATGACTGACTTTAGTTATTCGCTTGATCAAGACCCCAGAGGCATTCCCGATAATGTATCTGAAACTTCTTTTACCACGGCAAATTTTAGCGACGTATCAGATGGGGTTTGGTATTTCCATTTGAAAGCAAAAAAAGGAGATGTTTGGGGAGGAGTAAGTCATTATCCTATTCGAATTGATAATACTCCTCCTGAAGAGTTTGAAGTTAAAGTAGAAAGAATGGGAGGGATAACTGGATTTAGATTTTTTGCTCATTTTTCAACTACTGATTTATTATCAGGAATTGACCATTATGAAGGTAGCGCAGTTAATATGAATGACCCTCGAGCTTCAGCTAACCCTTTTTTCATCGAAGCTACCAGTCCTTATAGGATTCCTTATGAAGCGGTTGGTAAATACGCCATCTTAGTCAAGGCCTATGATAGAGCTGGAAATTTTAATGAAGCCAAATCGATTTTAAACATTGTTAATCCGTTTTTTTCTTACACTGAAAAGGGAATCAAGGTTAAAAATTTATTTTTTTCTTGGTGGCTAATTTATTTCTTTTTAGCGATTTTGCTAATATTTGCAATTTTTTTGTTTTATAATTATATAAGAAGTAGGAATTTAAGAATGCGACTGAGAAAAGAAGTTGCCGAAGCTGAAAAAGAAATCGAAGATGTTAGAAAATTAGAAAGGAGAATTAGAGAAATGAGGATATTAGAAGAAGAGGCTAAAAAAGAAGAGGAAAGATTAGCTAAGAGATTGAGGGGCGAATGATGATTCAGAGGATTTAAAATTTAACCATGACTAAAAACGATTTTAAAAAAAATATTATCTGGATTAGCTTTTGTTTGGGATTGTTGTTTATTTTTGGCTTTGCAAAATTCGCAATGGCTGAAAGCGCTTCTCTTTATCTTTCTCCTTCTTCAGGAACTTTTTTTATTGGAAGCACTTTTGATATTTCCATATTTGTTAATACTGGTGATAACAATATTAATGCCTTGAAGGTTGATTTGAAATTTGATCCAAAAAAACTTCAAATTTCTACTCCCACTGCTGGTAGATCATTTATTACGGTTTGGATTTCCCAACCTGTTTTTTCCAATATTGAAGGAACAGCTACTTTCCAGGGAGGGGTACCTTCTCCTGGAATTAACACTTCCTCTGGTTTAGTTTCAACCATTACTTTCAGAGCTATTGCTCCCGGGGAAGCTGTAGTTTCAATTTTGGATTCTTCTAAAGTTCTTTTAGATAATGGGAAGGGAACTAATATTTTAAGCTCGGTGGGAAAGGGGATTTATAAAATTACTATTCCTCCACCTGAAGGACCAAAAGTTTTCTCCTCCACCCATCCTGACCAAAATAAATGGTATAGCAATAATTCTCCAGCAATTTCCTGGGAAAAAGAGGAAATGGTAACTGATTTTAGTTATATCATCGATAATAATCCTTTTGGTGTTCCAGACAATATTTCTGAAGGCGATCAGACCTCGGTTTCATATACTAATTTGGAAGATGGGATATGGTATTTTCATATTAAAGCAAAAAAAGGAGAGGTTTGGGGAGGAATAAGCCATTACATTTTACTAATAGATACTACGCCGCCGGCTGGTTTTACACTTTCTTTTGAGCCAGTTGTAAGAGAAGGAAATTTTACCTCCAGAGAACCGATGGTTTCATTTATTACCACCGATGCTATTTCCGGAATTGCCTATTATCAAATAAAAACTATTGATTTAGAAAAGACGGAAAAAAAGAGCGGTGTTGAATTTTTTGTCGAAGTCAGCAGCCCTTATCAATTACCTTCGCTTGAGCCGGGTGAATACCAAGTGGTGATCAGAGCTTTTGATTTAGCCGGCAACTGGCGAGATGCTTCAGAGAAAATCGAAGTTATTCCGATTGAAAAACTATTTTATCTTTCAAAAAAGGGAATCTATGTTTTAACTATTTTTCTTCCCTGGCCAATAACAATCTTAATTCTCTTTTTGATAATCTTTTTTATACTTTTATCTATATTTTTGAGATGGAGAGAATACAACAAACTTCGACGAAAGAAAAAAGATTTAACTAAGCTTAAAGCAAAACTTAAAAAAAATGGTGAAGAAATAAGAATTAAATTATTTAGAATTCCAAAATGAACAAAGTAAATTATATGAAAAATAAATTATTATTTAGTTTAATTTTAATTATTCTAATTCTACCTTTTTTTGTAAAAGCAGAAGGAGCTTCTTTTTTTATTTATCCAGGAAGCGGAAGTTTTAAAATAGGGGAGAGCTTTTTAGTTGAATTAAAGGTAGATACAGCCAACATTCCTATTAATGCTGCTCAATGTACCATTCATTTCCCAAAAGATAAATTAGAGATTTTAGATATTTCAAAAAAAGATTCTGTATTTAAGCTTTGGCCAGAAGAACCTGCTTTTCAAAAAGATGAAAGTAGGATAACATTTTCAGGTGGCTTACCTCACCCTGGTTTTAATGGAATCGGAAAGATTTTTTCAATAACCTTTAAAGCAAAAGCTGAAGGAACAGCTTTTCTTAATTTTGAGGAAGGAAAAGTTTTAGCTGATGATGGAAAAGGAACAAATATTTTATCTTTTCTCAAAGAGGGGAAGTATTTTTTCAAAAAAACAATTTTTCCTTCTGGGATTGAAATTTCTCCTCTTGGAATTCCTTTACCTCCGGATATTGTTTCTCTCTCCCATCCCAACGAGGAAGATTGGTACAATAACAATAGTGCCCGTTTTGAATGGAGTTTAACTCAAGATATTACTGGAGTGAGTTTTATCTTAGATAAAAATTTAGACACTATACCTGATGATGAATCAGAAGGGAAAATTCAATCAAAAATTTATGAGAATTTAGAAGATGGAACTTGGTATTTCCATCTTAAATTAAAAAATGAAAATGGTTGGGGTCAGTCTTCTCATCGAAAAATTCAAATCGATACTCGTCCCCCCCATTCTTTTGAAATAATAATTGATAACGAAGGAGACCCTACCAACCCTCAGCCAAATTTATATTTTGAGAGCGAAGATGAAATTTCAGGAATTTCAATTTATAAACTCAAAATTGGAGAAGGAAATTTTTTCAACTTAGCGGCTGCTCAAATTAACCCCTTCTTATTACCTCTTCAAGGTCCGGGTTTGCATCCATTAAAAGTTCGGGCAATGGATGAGGCTGGCAATGGTATTGAATCCAGAACAATACTAAATATAGAACCTATTGAGAGTCCCCAGATTACTCTTTGGCCCCAAACTTATGTTGCAGGTGAAGAAACATTTTATACCGAAGGGACGGCTCTTGCTAATATTGAGGTATTAATTTTTTTGAAAAAAAATGAGGAAGAAATAAAGAGATGGCAAATTTTGAGCGATTCTGATGGTAATTGGTCTTTTTCGACAAAAGAATTAATTAAATCAGGAATATATTATCTATCAGCTCAGGTAAAAGATGAGAGAGGGGCATTGAGCAACCCTTCTAACTATTATAAAATTGAGATATTTTTCAGTGGGATAGTTTTTGGACCTCTTCTTATCTCTTTTAGAACTCTAATTTTAATTCTAACTTTGATTCTAATTTTGGGAATCATTTCTGTCGGATATTTTGTTTTGAAAAGTAAAGGGACAAAAAAATCTCTTAAAAAGGAAACCAGAGAAGCAAAAGAAAGCCTTCAAGATGCATTCGGAGATTTGAAAAAAGAAATAGAAAAAAGAATTGAGTTTTTTGATTCTCAACCTGGAATGAGTCCCAAAGAAAAAGAAATTTGTGAAGAATTAAAAAAAGCTTTAGAGAAAGCTGAGGAATCTATTGACAAAGAAATCGGAGATATAGAAAAAACCCTTAAGTAGTGTTAAAATAAACCCAGGAGTAGAGATTTCTTTCATTGCTGAGTCAATTTATCAAAAAGTTAAAAATATGATTGAAGTAAAAAAAGAAATTTTAAAAGAAATTTTCAAAGAAAAACCGCGAGACAGCGTAAAATATGATTATGGTTTATTGATTGTTATTGGCGGCTCTGATTTTTATTCTGGCTCTCCAGCTTTATCAGCAATGGCTGCTTTTAAAACTGGAGTTGATATGGTAAGAATCATTGCTCCAAAAAGGGCAGCTGATATTATTGCTAGCCTTTCTCCTAATTTAGCTGCCTATCCTTTAGAAGGAAAATGGTTAACTAAAAAACATTTGCCAATTTTGTTGGAAATGACAGAATCAGCAAAGATATCTGCTAGAGGAAACACAGCTGTTGTTATTGGGGGAGGAATGGGTCGCTCGGAAGAAACAAAAGAAACCATTTTGGAATATTTAAAAGAAGTTTCCGTTCCGGTTATTATTGATGCCGATGCTATTCATGCTTTGGCAAAAAATCCAGAGATAATTTCGACTAAAAAATTTTTGATTACCCCCCATGCCTATGAGTTTTTTATTCTTACTAAGAGAGAAATTCTGAAATTACCAGAAAGAGAAAAGATAAATGCGGTTTTGGAAGGGGCAAAAACACTCAATACAACAATTTTACTAAAAGGACCGACCGATATAATTTCAAACGGAAAAGAAGTTGCTCTTAATAAAACTGGCTCAGGTTATATGACAAAGGGGGGCTGTGGAGATACTTTAGCAGGAATTTGCGGGGCCTTAATTGCGAGAGGTATCGATCCATTTTTAGCTGCTCAGGCCGGAGCTTATATTAATGGAAAGGCAGGCGAGATAGTTTCAGAAAGAAAAAAAGAGGGTTTGTTGGCAACAGAGTTGATTGAAGCCATCCCCGAAGTTTTACATTAAATCTTATTCGCAAACCGTCCCATTCGGCACGGCTATATTCAAATAGTCTTCGGGCAGATTGCCTCGGGAAATACGCAATCGGCTCAATTAGTAATAAAAAGTCTCTCTCCGCCATTGCTATTTCTCGCCGAGCCTCAAAAAATATTTTAGCGAGAATCCAGACTAAATTAGGGGCTCGGCTACGAAATGTTCCCCTCGGCAACTACCCTCAGACTGATTATTCTTATATTATGTTTGATTTAATTATCGTTGGTGGAGGTCCTGCTGGTATTACAGCAGGAATTTATGCTGCCAGATCAAAATTAAACACTCTTTTAATTACAAAAGCTTTTGGAGGACAAATGGCTAGAAAGGCTGTTAGCATTGAAAATTACCCCGGCTTTAAGGAAGTTTCGGGATTGGAATTAATCGAGAAATTCGAGAGCCATTTAAAAAGACAAAAAATAAAGATATTAGAGGACGAGGTGATGAAAATTGAGAAAAAAAACGAAATTTTTTCTGTCTTTACAAAAGAAAAAAAAGTTTTTCAATCTTTAGCTGTCGTCGTTGCTTCGGGAGCAGACCCGAGACCTTTGGAAGTTATTGGTGAAAAGGAACTTGTTGGAAAAGGTGTGAGTTATTGTGTTACTTGTGATGGTCCTTTGTTTTCAGATAAAACCGTAGCTGTCATTGGTGGAGGAAATGCAGGTTTTGAAGCAGCAATATTTTTGCAGAATTTCGCAAAAAAAATTTACATTTTAGAATATGGAGAAGAAGTTAAAGCTGATCCAGAAAATCGCCAAAAAGCTGAAATAACAGGAAAAACTAAGATAATAACTAATGCCGTTTTAAAGAAAATTGAAGGGAAAAAATTTGTAGATTCGATAATTTATGAAGATAGAAAAACAGGCAAAGAAATTAAGCTCGAAGTTGATGGAGTATTTGTTGAAATTGGTTCTCAGCCAGCTACTTCATTTGTAAAAGACTTGGCAAAATTTAATCATTTAATCAATCGTTTAGATGAAATTGAAATTGATCCGAGAAATTGTCAAACCACTACCCCAGGTCTTTTTGCAGCTGGTGATGCCAGCGATGTAAAATACAAACAAATTGTGATTGCTTGTGGTGAAGGAGCAAAAGCAGCTTTGTCTGCCTATGAATATTTGAAGTCGCTAAAAAAATGATGAATTCCAAAATAAAGAAGATAAAAGCAAGAGAAATTTTGGATTCAAGAGGAAATCCAACAGTTGAGGTGAAATTAGAAACTAATTTAGGTGTTTTCCGAGCATCAGTTCCTTCCGGGGCCTCAGAAGGAAAGTATGAGGCTTTGGAACTGCGAGATGGTGGAAAAAGATATTTTGGAAAAGGAGTTTTAAGAGCAATTAAAAATGTAAATGAAATAATTGGTCCAAAATTAAAAGGAAAGGATGTAAAAAAACAAAAAGAAATCGATGATTTAATGAAAGAGTTAGATGGGACGGAAAATAAATCGAGATTGGGAGCAAATAGTATTTACGGAGTTTCTTTAGCAACTTGTCGAGCTGGAGCTAAAGCCAAAAATTTGCCGCTTTTTCGTTACATTTCCCAATTAATAGGAAACCTTTCTCCAAATTTAGCTTTACCATTTTCCTCTTTCAATATCTTAAACGGTGGTTTACATGCCGGGAATGATTTGGATATTCAAGAATTTATGGTTGTACCCGAAGCCGGTTCTTTTTCAGAGAATTTAAGATTGGCTGCTGAAATTTATCATAAATTAAAAGAAATTCTAAAGGAAAAATATGGAGAAAGAGCAATAAATGTTGGAGATGAAGGAGGATTTGCTCCCCCTTTGAAATTTTCTAAAGAGGCACTAGACTTAATTTCTCAAGCAATAGAAAATCTTGGTTATCAAGGCAAAATAAAACTCATTTTAGATTGTGCTGCTTCCCAGTTTTTTAGAGAAGGAAAATATAAATTAGAGGGGAGTTTTTTTACAAAAGGAAGACTCTTAAAATATTATTCTGACTTAATCCAAAAATATCCAATAATAGCTTTAGAAGACCCTTTCTCTGAGGAAGATTGGGATGCGTTCCAAAAAATTACTGAGAAAATCGGAGAAAAGATTTTAATCATAGGAGATGACCTTTTAGTTACGAATCCAAAAAGAATAATGGAAGCTGAAAGAAAAAAAGCTTGTAATGGGCTTTTGTTAAAGATAGATCAAATCGGTACTGTTTCAGAGGCAATTAAAGCTGCCAAATTAGCTTCTCAATTTGGTTGGAAGATAATGGTTTCTCATAGGTCAGGCGACACCTGCGACAATTTCATTTCTGATTTTGCAGTTGGAATTTCAACCAATTTTATAAAAGCCGGAGCTCCAGCCAGAGGAGAAAGAGTGGCAAAATATAATAGATTGTTAGAAATTGAAGAAGAAGTCCGTTCGGGAAGATGATTTTCGGTACACACTCGCATCTCCAGCGTAGATGCTCGCTCAGTCCTCGGCTCGCTCTCTCGCTTCGCTCGAACCATGCTCGCTCGCCTGCGGATGGTCCCGAAAATCACTTTCCTCACTTCAGCATTAGATGAAAAAAATTCTTTTAATAATTATCGATGGTTTAGGGGATAGACTAATTCCTCAACTTGGTAAGAGGACTCCTTTGGAAGCGGCAAAGAAGCCAAATTTAAATTTTTTGGCAGAAAATGGAATCTGTGGATTAGTTAAGCCCTTTTTATTTTCCAAGGAAAAAGAACCTTCTTCAGAAGGAACTCATTTAGCACTTTTTGGCTACCAAAATTATTTTTTAGGTCGGGGACCCTATGAAGCAGCTGGCATCGGAATAAAAATGAAAAAAGGAGACATTATTTTGCGTGCTAATTTTGGGACAGTTGACGAAAATCTCAGAATTATTGACCGAAGAGCTGGGAGAATAAAGAAAACCCAACCTTTAGTTAATGCTCTAAAGGGAATAAAAATCAATGAAGTGAAAATTTTGGTTAGAAAATCATGGGGACATAGAGCAATATTGATTTTAAGAGGAGAAGATTTATCTTCAAAAATCTCAGACGGCGATCCTCACAAAGTTAGAGTAAAGCCAAAGAAAATTCTACCATTAGATAAGTCAAAAAAAGCAAAATTTACAGCAGAAATTTTAAATCAGTTTTTAGAAAAAGCCCATCTAATTTTAAAAAATCACTCTTTCAACAAAAAAAGAATTAAAAAAGGATTTTTACCTGGAAACTATTTTTTGGTAAGAGGGGCAGGAAAGTTCAAAAAAATAATCTCTTTTAAAAAAAGATATAATTTAAAGGCAGCTTTTATAGCGGGTGGAGCTCTTTATAAGGGCGTAGCAAAAATTTTGGGGATGAATAAGGTTTCAGTAAAAGAAGCTACTGGTTTTGCAAATACTAATCTTAAAGGTAAAATCTCGGCTGCTAAAAGAGTTATTAAAAAATATGATTTTTTATTCTTGCACATAAAGGCAACCGATATTTTTGCTCACGACAGAGATTTTCAAGGGAAAAAGAAATTTATTGAAAAAATCGATAAAGAGCTAAAACCAATTTTAAAACTAAAAAATGTTTTAATTACTGTTACCGCTGATCATTCCACTTGTTCGCTTTTAAAAAGACATTGTAAAGAGCCAATCCCTATTTTAATTTTTGGTAATGGAAAAGATAAAGTGAAAGAATTTTCAGAAAAGGCTTGTAAAAAAGGAAAATTAGGTAGAATAAAACAAATTGATTTGATGAAAAAGCTTTTACTTTACAGCAAATGAGATTTATATTATATTTAATAATATGTTTGAAAGAATAACCAAAAATTTAATACCCCTGGCTATTGTTATTGCTGGAGTTTGTATTGCCGGAGCAATAATTTATATAAATGTCGGGAAGTGCCCCTCGGAAAATTGGTTATCTTCTCAGGAAGCTGCTAACAAAGCCTTAGATTTTATTAATCAGAATATTTTAAGTGGACAGGCAACCGCCTCCTTGGTTGATGTGGTAGAAGAGAATGGGTTATACAAAATGAAAACCAAAATCGGAGAGGAGGAGCTCGATTTATATGTTAGTCAAGATGGAAAACTTTTGTTCCCCCAAGCCATTAATTTGGAAGGAGCACCCACAGGACAACCTACGACTCAAGAAGAGCAGAAGTATACGATTGGTAATTTCATAATAAGCGAAGATGAGGTTTGTAAGGAAAATGAGATGCCCGTTATCTATTTCTTTGGTTCAAAAAGTTGTCCTCATTGTACCTGGGAACATCCAATAGTAGAAAAAGTGGCAAAAGATTTTGAGGGATATATTTCCTTCCATAATAATATGGATTCTGATGCTGATAGAGATGTGTTCTCTAAATATAGTACTGGAGGCATACCAACCTTGGTATTTGGTTGTAAGTATTATAGGGTGGGTTCTGGAGAGCAAATAGGCGAAGAAGAATCTAAGGTTTTGACAGCCTTAATTTGTAAATTAACCGAGAATCAACCCCTTAGCGTTTGTAATTTAGTCCAAGATTTGATTAATCAAGTAGATTAATTAAAATCTACTTATGATAAAAGTGTTTTCCACCCCGAGTTGTCCTTATTGTGTTACCTTAAAGATGTTCTTGAAAGAACACAATATTGAGTTTGAGGATATTGATGTTTCAGAAAATGAAAAGGCTAAAGAAGAAATGATAGAAAAATCAGGTCAAATGGGAGTACCTGTTGTAGAAATTGATGGAAAAGTTATAATAGGGTTTGATAAAGAGAAAGTTTCAAAACTTTTAAATATTAAAAAATAAAAGGTTAAAAATTCCAAAATTTTAAACCCATGCCAATAAAAATTGCAATAAATGGTTTTGGAAGAATCGGCCGGCCAACATTTAGAAGGATTTTAGAAAAACATTCTGAGCTGGATATTGTAGCTATTAACGATTTAACTGACCCAAAGACCTTAACCCATCTTTTAAAATATGATTCTGTTTATGGAATTTTTGAAAAGGGTGCAAAATTCACTGAAAAAGAATTAGCAATAAATGGAGAAAAAGTTACTATCTACGCTGAAGCTGATCCAGCAAAATTACCTTGGAGAAAATTAGGAATCGATGTTGTCCTAGAGTGCACCGGTCGTTTTACCAATTATGAAGGCGCTAGAAAGCATTTGGAAGCTGGAGCAAAAAAAGTGATAATTTCAGCCCCTTCTAAAAATCCTGAGAAAGTACCCTCTTTTATTTTAGGAGTCAATGAAGAAAAATTCGATTCTAAAAAATGGGCAATTGTAGACATGGGTTCTTGTACAACAAACTGTTTAGCGCCAGTAGCTAAAGTTTTAAACGATAATTTCAAGATTTTGCGAGGATTTATGACAACTGTTCATAGTTATACTAATGACCAGAGAATTTTAGACCTACCTCACAAAGATTTAAGAAGAGCAAGAGCAGCTGTTTTAAACATTATCCCAACTACTACCGGGGCAGCTAAAGCCATTGGAAAAGTTCTTCCCGATTTGGAAGGAAAGTTAGATGGGATTGCAATGAGAGTTCCTACTCCTACAGTTTCTATTTTAGATCTAATTTGCACTTTGGAAAAAGAAGTTACCGCTGAAGAAATAAACTACACTTTTAAAAAAGCTTCCCAAGAAGCAAGATTTAAAGGAATTTTGGGAATAGAAGACGCTCCTTTAGTCTCTTCTGATTATAAAGGAAATTCCTTTTCAGCTATTGTCGATGCTTCCTTAACTCAGGCAAATGGAAATTTATTAAAAGTTTTGGTTTGGTATGATAACGAATGGGCTTATGCTTGCAGATTAGCTGAATTTGCCGAATTTGTAGGAAAAAAGCTTTGAGACCAAACTTTAATTCTTAAATAAAATTGGGGTTTTGCCCATTTTTTTATTTACGATATAATAATTTATATGTTTAAAAAAGGAAATTTGTATTTTCCAGCTGAAGAATTCAAAAAGAAATCTTGGTTAAAAGATAAGAAAATTTATGAAGAAGCGGCTAAAAACCCGATTAAATTCTGGGAAAAATTGGCCAATGAACTTTTTTGGTTTAAAAAATGGAAAAAACCCTTTTTACATAAGCCTCCTTATTTTCAGTGGTTTTTAGAAGGTAAAATAAATATTACTTCAAATATTTTTGAAAAAAATACTTTGAGTTTCGAAAAGATAAAGAAAAAACCGGCTTTAATCTGGGAACCAGAACCGGTTGAGGAAAAACCTCGAATTTTAACCTATGAAGAACTCTTTAAAGAGGTATGTCGTTTTGCTAATACTCTAAAAAAGTTAGGAATAAAAAAAGGAGATAGGGTTGGAATTTATTTGCCAATGATTCCAGAGGTTATAATTTCGATGCTAGCTTGTGCCAGAATCGGAGCAATTCATACAGTTGTCTTTTCTGCATTTTCACCTAATGCGTTAAAAATTAGATTAAAAATTACTGAAGCAAAAGTTTTAATAACTGCCGATGGTTACTTTAGAAGAGGGAAAATTATCAACTTAAAAGAAAATACTGATGAAGGATTGAAAGAGACAAAAGTTGAGAAAGTAATTGTTGTTAAAAGAACTGGCATTCAAATTCCTTGGAGCAAGAATAGAGATTTTTGGTGGCACGAATTAATTGAAAAAGAAAAAGATTTTTGTCAGTCAGAAATAATGGATAGTGAAGACCCTTTATTCATCCTTTTTACTTCAGGCACTACCGGAATTCCAAAAGGTTGCATACATGTTTGCGGAGGATATACTATCCAGGCCTATTGGACCGGAAAATGGATTTTTGATTTAAAAGAAAATAGTATAATGTGGTGTACTTCTGATGCCGGCTGGATTACTGGTCACACCTATACAATTTACTCACCTTTGTTGAATGGCGTCACAACTTTGGTTTTTGAGGGAGCTCCTAATTGGCCGACTATAGAGAGATGGGCAAATATTATTGAGAAATATAGAGTGACGATTTTTTACACTGCTCCGACTGCAATCAGGATGTTTGAAAAATTAGATGGCAAAATTGCGGCAAAGCACGAATTTAAAACTTTGCGACTTTTGGGTTCAGTAGGTGAACCCATCGATGAAGACGCTTGGTCTTGGTATTTTAAAAATGTTGGAAAAGAAAAATGTCCGATCGTCGATACTTGGTGGCAGACAGAAACCGGCGGAATTCTTATTAGCTCTCTGCCGGGAGTTGGTCCTTTCAGACCAGCTTTTACTGGTTTGCCCTTCCCAGGAATAAAGTTTGATATTTTAGATGAAAAAGGAAAAAGTTTACCGTCTAATCAAACAGGAAATTTAGTCGTATTTTCACCTTTTGTACCTGGGCTTTTGAGAGGAGTTTACAAAAACCCAAAAAAATATTTAAAAACCTATTGGAGTCAGTATGGAAAAGAAATTTATTTCACAAGTGATGGAGCTTTTAAAGATAAAAATGGGTTAATCAGAATTATTGGAAGAGTAGATGATGTTATCAAAGTTGCTGGCCATAGAATATCTACCGGAGAATTAGAAGCAGCTATCTCTCTCCATAAAGATATTACTGAATCAGCCGTGGTTGGAATACCAGACGAAATAAGAGGAGAGGTGCCGGTAGCTTTTGTTGTTTTGAAAAAACAAAGACTTTTAGAAGAAATAGAAAAAGAGGTTATTGAAGCAGTTAAAAAAGCTATTGGTCCTATTGCTTTACCAAAAAAGGTCTTTATTGTTGAAGATTTACCAAAAACTCGCTCAGGTAAAATTATGCGTCGAATTTTAAGAAAATTGTTTACAAAAGAAGAATTAGGTGACCTATCTACATTAGCTAACCCTGAAAGCATTGAAAAGATAAAAGAAATAATCGAAATTAAATGAAATCTAAGAATTCCCCAAAATCATATCAAAAAAATGGATTTTTAATTCTTTTTTTAGACTTTTTATTTGTTATTGCCTTTTTCATTTATGTTTTAATTGAACTTTTGAAAAATAGGGAAATATTGGCATCGATAATAAAGGTCTTAAAGTAGATTTTTTAATTTATACTCTAAGATAAAATGGTATAATTGGCGATAGAAAACATGACTTCAGAAACTCTAAAATTTATTATTTGGTATAAAGACATCTCTTTTAAAAAACTCCCTTTGGTTGGAGGAAAAAATGCTTCTTTGGGAGAGATGATAAGAGAGCTTTCCAAAAAAGGAATTCGAATTCCCGATGGTTTTGCTTTAACAACAAAAGCTTACCAATATTTTCTTAAAGAAAATAAGATTGATAGAAAATTAAAGAAGGTTTTTAAAAAATTTAATCCCAAAAGTATCAGAAGTTTACAAGAAACTGGGAAAAAGGCTCGTAACCTTATTTTAAGAAGCAAGTTTCCTCCAAATTTAAAAAAAGAAATAATTGAAACTTACAAAAAATTATCAAAAAAATACAATCAAAAGAATGTCGATGTAGCCGTTAGATCCTCAGGCGTGGCTGAAGATGCTCCAACTATGTCTTTCGCTGGTCAATTTGAAACTTTTTTGAATACCTCGGGAGAGAAAGATTTATTAAAGGCGCTAAAAAAATGTTTTGCTTCAACATTTAACGACCGAGTAATTGCTTATCGGGAAGAAAAGAAAGTTCCCCATTTAAAATTTGCTTTATCAGTTGGAGTTCAAAAAATGGTTAGATCGGATTTAGCTTCTTCGGGGGTGATTTTTACCTTAGATACCGAAACAGGCTTTCCAAATATCGTTTTGATAAATTCAATTTTTGGAGTAGGAGAAATGATTGTTAAGGGAAAAATTACTCCTGATGAATTTTATGTTTTCAAACCGACTTTAAAACAAGGGTTCAAATCAATAATCGTCAAAAATTTGGGAAGGAAAACTAAAAAATATATTTATCAAAAGAGTGGAGGATTAAAAGAAATAAATGTTCCCAAAAAAGATAAACTGAGATTTTCCTTAACTGATGAAGAAGTTTTAACATTAGCCGATTGGGCTTGTTTAATAGAAAATCACTATTCAAAAAAAGCAAAGAAGTGGATGCCTCAAGATGTTGAATGGGCGAAGGATGGGAAGACAGGCCGATTGTTTATTGTTCAATCTCGCCCCGAAACAGTTTACGCTTCAAAAGAGGCTAAATTTTACGAAGAATATAAAATAAAGACAACTAAAAAACCAATTTTAACTGGAATTGCTGTTGGGAACAAAATTGGTCAAGGAAAAGTAAAAATAATTTCTGATGTTTCAAAAATTTCTAAATTCCAAAAAGGCGAAGTATTAGTGACAAGAATGACTGATCCTGATTGGGTGCCGGTGATGAGAATAGCTTCAGCTATCGTTACCAATGAAGGCTCAAAGACTTGCCACGCCGCGATTGTTTCTCGGGAATTAGGCATACCCTGTGTGGTTGGAACAGGAACTTCAACTAAAATTTTAAAAACAGGAAAAGTTATAACCGTTGATTGCACTCAAGGATTAAATGGAAGAATATTTTTAGGCAAAATTCCATATGGAATTCAAAAATACAATTTAAAGAAAATTCCGAAATTGAAAACGAAAATTATGATAAATATTGGAGCTCCAGACATTGCTTTTAAGACTTCATTTTTGCCAAATGAAGGAGTGGGTTTAGCTAGGATAGAATTTATTTTGGCTGAAAAAATTAGAATTCACCCTCTGGCTCTTTATCATTTTAGAAAAATAAGAGATAAAAAATTGAAAAAGAAAATTGAAAAGTTAACCCACGAGTATAAAGATAAAAAAGCTTATTTTATTAAAGAATTAGCTGAAGGGATATCTCAAATTTCAGCTGCCTTTTCTCCAAAACCAGTTATTATTAGATTATCCGATTTTAAGACCAATGAATACCGAGCTTTAATTGGCGGAGAGCTTTTTGAACCAGAGGAATCAAACCCAATGATGGGTTGGCGTGGAGCTTCAAGGTATTACGACGAAAAGTTTAAACCTGCTTTTGAAATGGAATGCCAGGCACTAAAAAGAGCAAGAGATATTTTTGGTCTTAAAAATATCTGGGTGATGGTTCCTTTTTGTCGAACAATTAGAGAAGGAAAAAAAGTTTTGAATCTGATGGCAAAAAATGGATTAAAAAAAGGAAAAGATGGTTTGAAAGTCATTGTCATGTGTGAAATTCCCTCGAATATTATTTTAGCTAAAGAATTTTTGGAAATTTTTGACGGCTATTCAATCGGTTCAAACGACTTAACTCAATTAGTTTTGGGTTTGGATAGAGATTCGGCTTTAGTTTCTAAAGTTGGAGATGAAAGAAACGAAGCGGTAAAGAAAATGGTAAGTAAAATTATTAGGCTTTGTAAAAAAAAGAAAAAATATTGCGGAATCTGTGGTCAAGCACCCTCTGATTTTCTTGAATTTGCCGAATTTATAATGAAAGAAGGAATTGAATCAATGTCTTTAAACCCAGACACAGTCATTAAAACAATTCTAAAACTTGCTAAAATAAAATAAAGGTCAAGTCTTTAAAAATATTTAAATATGGCAAAAATTACTTTATCAATCATTAAAGCAGATATTGGAAGCATTGGCGGTCATATTAAACCTAGCAAAAAGCTTTTGGAAGAAGTGGAAAATTATATAAAGCGAAAAAGTAAGGGATTAGTAATCGATTATTATGTTGGCCATACCGGAGACGACATTGCTATTTTAACCACTCATCAAAAAGGAGTTTTAAACGAAAAAATTCATAAACTCTGTTGGGATGCTTTTTTATCAGGAACGGAGATAGCAAAAGAACAAGGGCTTTACGGAGCAGGACAAGATTTATTAGTAGAAGCTTTTTCTGGAAATGTAAAAGGAATGGGTCCTCAAGTATCAGAAATAGAAATTGAAGAACGACCCGCTGAGCCCTTTTTAATGTTTATGGCAGATAAAACAGAGCCAGGAGCCTTTAATTTACCGCTCTATTTAGCTTTTACTGACCCTATGCATTGTGCGGGTTTAATTTTATCTCCAAGAATTAAAAAGGGTTTTAAGTTTGTTATAATGGATGTTTCTTATACAAAAGCAGATAGAATTATCGAATTAGTCACTCCTGAGCAAACCTATGATATTGCTACTCTTTTAAGAGATACGGGTCGCTTTGTTGTTGAATCAATTTTCTTAAGGACTTCAGGAGAACAAATTGCATCGGTTTCTACTACAAGACTGCACAATATTGCTGGAAAGTATGTTGGAAAGGATGACCCTGTGATGTTAATTAGGACCCAGCGCGATTTCCCAGCTACAGGAGAAATTTTATCACCTTATACAATAGGCCATTATGTTGCTGGTTTTATGAGAGGTTCTCATACTGGACCATTAATGCCAGTAAAGAAAAATTCAGCTATTTCATTTTTCGATGGCCCTCCTTGCATTTCTTGTTTAGCATTTTCAATGAGGAATGGAAAATTAACTGAACCAGCAGATTGTTTTGATCATCCTTATTGGGATTATGTGAGGAACAAAGTTTCTCAAAAGGCAGAAGAAATAAGGAAGCAGGGATTTTCAGGGTCAGCTATGCTCCCCATGTCTGAATTGGAATACACAGGAGTAATGGAGACATTAAGAGAATTGGAAAAAAGATTCAAAATTAGAAAGAGATAATGACCATAAAAACCAAAATATTGATTGGAATTTTGGTTATCATATTTATTTTAGTTGTTGGTTGGTATTTTTTGGAATTTTTTCAGAATAGTGGAAAAGTGCTTATCAACACTGATAGACAAGAATATGAGATAAAGGAAAGCTTGAGAATAAAAATAAAAAATGATTTTAGAAGGAATATTTGCTTTTCTTCTTGCTATCCTTATTATTTAGAAAATAAAGACGGAGAATGGGAATTCTATCCTTATGGAAAATGTCTGAAGATGGATATTATTGAAAATTGCGTAAAACCAGGCCAGGAAAAAACATTTGAAATTAAATTAGAATTTGTAAATGAAGGTTCCCATAGAATCTCTGTTCCAGTTTGTCAAGGCTGCGCAATTGGAGATCTCTTTAGCGAAAATAAAAGATTTTACTCCAACGAATTCACGATACAAGAGAAATTATAAAACATAATGTTAATTCTGCCAGCTAAAATTCGAAAAAACTTTGGTAAAAAAGTAAAATCTCTTAGAAAAAAGGGTATTTTGCCTGCTGTTTTGTATGGTGAAAAAATAAAAAATCTTCCCTTAGAAATTGACTTAAAAGAGTTTGAAAAAATTTTAAAAGAAGTAGGGGAGAGCTCTTTAATTTCTTTAAAAATCGAAGGGCAAAAGAAAAAATATGAAGCTTTAGTCAAAGAAATTCAAATAGATTCTTTAACTGGAAGACCGACTCATATTGATTTTTATCAACCTCCTCTCAAAGAGAAAATAGTAGCTACAGTACCACTTTTATTTGAAGGAGAATCCGTGGCGGTAAAAGAGTCAAAAGGAACGTTAGTCAAAAATTTTTCTGAGATAGAAATAAAAGCATTCCCAAAAGATATTCCCAAAGAAATAAAGACTGACGTATCGAAATTAAAAACCTTTAAAGACCGAATTTTAATTGAGGATTTAAAATTGCCAAAAGAGGTTGAGGTTTTAAGAGATAAAAAAGAGATAGTGGCCTTTATTGCAATGCCAGAAAAAGTTGAAGAAGAATTGGAAAAACCAATTGAAGAAAAGGTTGAAGAAGTGGAGAAAATAACAGAGGAAGAAAAAGAAGAAAAAAAAGAAGAGTAAAATGCAAAATTTTTTGAAAATAAAAAAAATTTTATTTTTCTTTATTTTTTTAACTTTTCTTTTCTCAAGTTTTAGTTTTGCCCAAGAATCTCCTACCTCTACCCAGCCCTCAAAACTTTCTAATCCTCAAGGAAATTTATCTCCAATCCAAGAAAGAGAACTTTTAGAAGAAGAGTTGGAAAAAGTATTAGAAGAGATAAAAAAACTTGATGAAGATATTACTAAAACCGAAAAAGAAAAGAAAACTCTTCAAAATGAAATTTATATCTTAAGGACAAAGATTGCCAAACTCGATCTCCAGATTCAAGAAAATCAGTTGATGGTCAAAGATTTAGGGTTTCAAATTAAAGAAACTGAAACATCAATAGATAAAACTTCTCTAAGGATTGAAAATAAAAGAGAGCAAATAACCAATATTTTAAGAACAATTTACGAAGAGGACCAAAAGAGTTTTTTTGAAATTTTGCTTTCTGAAAGGACACTTTCGGATTTTTTCGACAGCTTAAATCAACTTCAAATTTTGCACTCTGAAAACCAAGAGTTATTAAAAGAAATAAAAGATTTAAAATCTTTTTTAGAAAGTGAAAAAACATTTCTGGACGAGGAAAAAATAGACGTGGAAAGATTACTTTCGATTCAATCTTTACAAAAAAAAGAAAGTGAAAATATAAAAGGGGATAAAGATTGGCTTTTGGAGGAAACTAAAGGCCAGGAATCAGAATATCAAAAATTATTAGCCGAAAAGGAAAAGAAAGCAGCTGAAATTAGATCGAGAATTTTTGAATTAATAGGTGTAGCAAGAGCTCCGACATTCGGTGAAGCCTACGAGATCAGTAAATTTGTTTATGAAATTACTGGTGTTAGACCAGCATTTTTATTGGCGGTTTTAGAACAGGAATCTAGGATTGGACAAAACGTTGGTCAATGTTTTTTAAGGGACACAAAAACAGGTGGAGGTGTTAGAGCAAAGACAGGAGAAGAAATTTCCCGGGTGATGAGCCCAACAAGAGATGTTAAACCATTTTTATCTATTACAGAAGAATTAGGACGAGATCCTTTTAACACCTTGGTTTCTTGTCCTATGAGTTTTGGTTGGGGAGGAGCGATGGGTCCTGCTCAATTTATTCCTTCAACCTGGGTAAGATATAGAAAAAGGGTTTCTGAAATTATTAAAAAAGCGGCTGACCCCTGGGAGATAAAAGACTCTTTTTTAGCTGCCGCTCTCTATTTAGCTGATTACGGAGCTGACAAAAGAATTCCTGAAGCAGAATGGAAAGCAGCTATGATATATTTTGCAGGCAGAATAGATAGCAGGTTTAGATGGTACGCCGATCAAGTATTGGTAAAGGCTACTGAATTTGAAAAGGATATCAGGGAATTAGAAGGAGGTTAGCTTTTTTTCTAAAGATTTAATTATTGGGTCTAATCTTCCATCCATAATTTTATCTATCTCGTGCCAACTTTTTTTAATTCTGTGGTCCGTTATCCTATTTTGAGGAAGATTATAAGTTCTGATTTTTTCTGCTCTTTTTGCCCAACCAATTTGTGATTTCCGTTTAGTAGAAACTTCTTGTTCTTTTTTTAATCTCTCTCTTTCCAAAATCTTTGCCTCCAAAATAGATATAGCATTTTCTTTATTTTGATGTTGATTTCTCTCAGCTTGTGAAGTGACAACGATTCCTGTTGGTAGATGAGTTATTCTGACGGCAGTCATTCTTTTATTTACGTATTGACCTCCGGGACCCGAAGCTTTATAAAAATCCATTTTTAAATCATTCGGATTTATTTTAATTATTGCTTTCTTTGGTCTTGGTAAAACAGCTACTGTTACCGTTGAAGTATGAATTCTCCCTGACTTTTCAGTAACTGGGATTCTTTGGACTCGGTGAACGCCGGCTTCGTATTTCATTTTTGGAAACACATCTCCATTTTTTAATTCAAGAACTATTTGTTTGAACCCTCCCAGCTCACTCGGATTTGAATCCAAAATTTTTTGTTTCCAATTTTTTAATACCGCATATTTTGAATACATCTTAAAGAGATCTTTCGAAAAAAGAGCTGCTTCTTCGCCTCCGACTCCAGCTCGAATTTCAACAATAATTGAGCCGATTTTAGATTCTATTTCTTCAAAATTAGAAACTAGCTCAGTTGAACTGAGCTTTTTTGAAACTTCTCTATCTTCTTTTTTTATTTTTTCTTTTTCCATAATTTTTCTAACAGTCTTCTTTTTCCTGTATAAAACTGATGACAACGAGAACAAATTTCAACTTCCATATATTCTTTGGTGGAACCCACTTCAAAAGTAGCCCCACAAATGCAACGAATAGTCGCTTTTTCGTAGTATTTAGGATGTATATTCTTTTTCATAATTTTACTTAATATTAAACTCCGTAGAGAGAGTTCTTTTCTACGAAGTAGAAAAATCTCACTACTGGGTTTAAATTTTAATCGATTTTAAACTAAAAATCAAGGGCTTGCTCCAAGCTTAAAAAGGTGGTATATGTAGTTTTATGGAAATTAAAGATTTTAATTTAAAAATAGAAGAAATGGCTGAAGCCGGTCTTCATTTTGGACATAAAACCTCAAAGCTTAATCCAAAGATGTTACCTTATCTTTTTGGAATGCGAAATACCATTTATATTATTGATCTTGAAAAGTCTAAAGAAAAATTAGAAGAAGCACTCAAATTTATTTATCGGTTAATTACCGAAAAAAAAATTATCTTAGTTGTGGGAACAAAGATTCAATTAAAAGAATTGGTGAAAAAGTTTGCTGACGATTGTGGTTTTCCCTATGTCAATCACCGATGGCTTGGCGGTACATTCACTAATTTTGAAGTTGTCAAAAAAAGAGTAGAATATTTGAAGGAACTGGAAGAAAAAAAGAAAAAAGAAGAATTCGATAAATATACAAAAAAAGAAAAAATGTTAATAGATAGAAAGCTTGTTGAATTAGAAGAAAAATTTGGCGGATTGAGAAACTTAGAAAGATTGCCAGACGCCGTTTTTGTCTTGGATATGAAAAAAGATGCCCTATCAGTAAAAGAAGCAAGAGAAAAAGGAATAAAAATAATAGCAATATCTGACACAAATTGCGACCCAACTTTGGTGGATTTCCCTATACCAGCAAGCGATGATGCTATTTCTTCAGTGAAATATATTCTAAAAAAGGCAAAAGAGATAATATCAAAAGCAAAGAAAACAAAATGATTTCTCTTGAAAAAATAAAAAAACTTCGCCAAGAAACTTCGCTTTCCATTTCTGAATGTAAAAAAGCCTTAGAAAAAGCTGGCGGCGATTTAAAAAAAGCAAAGGAGTTTTTAAGAGAATGGGGAGGGGACTTTGCTTCAAAAAGGTCTGGAAGGGAAACTGGTGAAGGAATAATTGAGGGCTACATTCACCCTAACAAAAGAATTGGAGTATTATTAGAAATTAATTGTGAAAGCGATTTTGTTGCTCGTTCTACTAAATTTCAAGAACTGGCTCATGAAATTTGTTTGCAAATTGCAGCTATGGGAGAAAAAGACCTTTTATCACAACTTTGGATAAGAGACCAAAATAAAACGATTAAAAATTTAATTCAAGAACATATTGCTAAATTTGGCGAAAATATTACAATAAGGAGATTTATCAGATATGAGTTATGAGATAATAGTTAAATTAACTTTATTAATTTCCTTTTCTGGAATAGCAACGATAATTTTTAGGAAACTTCCGATTTTAGTTTCTCTTCCTGAGATTCAAGAAGAAAAACGAGAGCGCCTAATTTCAATTTATAAAAGAAGGCTTAAGAACTTCAACCCATTTAAAAAATTTTCTTATGAAAATTTTTTAGAAAAAATAGTTTATAAAATTCGCCTCTTAAGTTTAAAAACCGACAATAAAACTTTTCAATGGCTTCAAGAATTGAGAAAGAAAACAGTTGAAAAGAAAAAGAAAGAAAAAGATAATTATTGGGAAGAAATAAAAAAGAAAATGAATGAGCCTACATAGCTCAGCGGTAGAACAACAGTTTTGCCTGCTCGCCATCGCCTAAGCCGAGGTAGCTCAACAGTAGAGCAGCGGTTTTGTAAACCGCAGGTTGGGGGTGCAAGTCCTCTCCTCGGCTCTTGACAAAAGTTTTTGAAAAGAGATAAAATAAAGATAGAAGAGACTAACTAATATGGCTAAGAAGAAAAGAAAAAAGAAAAAAGGCGGAGTTTGTAAGTAAAGAGAAAAAGAGTATAGATATGCGAGAGAAAAAATCAGGAAGTCTCTTCCTGATTTTTCATCTAAAGAATAGAACATTAAAATTTAATATGAGATGAGCTTTTCGGAGTTGCCTCGTTTCTTTCCTGCCCGCAATGCTACGCATAGCGTTGCAGGCGGGTCTTTTGAGGATTTGATCCTGGTCCAGGATGAACGCTGGCAGCGTGGATAAGACATGCAAGTCGAGCGGTCTGCTTAAGTTTTGCTTGCAAAATTTTGGCGGATAGCGGCAAACGGGTCAGTAACACGTGGGTAACGAACCCCAAAGACAGGGACAACCTAGGGAAACTTAGGCTAATCCCTGATAGTCTCACTGGTTTTAAAAAACTGGTGAGTAAAAAGTTGGAGAATTTTCTCTTTCTGCTTTGGGATCGGCCCGCGGCTTATCAGCTAGTAGGTAGGGTAATGGCCTACCTAGGCTATGACGGGTAGGCGGAGTGAGAGCTTGTTCGCCGACACTGGCACTGAGACACGGGCCAGACTCCTACGGGAGGCAGCAGTCGAGAATATTGGTCAATGGAGAAAACTCTGAACCAGCGACGCTGCGTGCGGGAAGAAGGCCTTCGGGTTGTAAACCGCTTTTCTCTGTGAACAAGGGAGCAATCCTTGAGTGTAACGGAGGAATAAGGGGATGCCAATTCTGTGCCAGCAGCAGCGGTAAGACAGAATCCCCGAGCGTTATCCGGATTTATTGGGCGTAGAGGGTCCGTAGGCGGCTAGAGAAGTCTAAGGTTAAATACCTCGGGCTCAACCTGAGGAATGCTTTAGATACTCTCTAACTAGAGGGCATTAGAGGCTGGCGGAACGGCCGGTGTAGGGGTGAAATCCGTTGATATCGGCCGGAACACCAAAAGCGAAGGCAGCCAGCTGGGGTGACCCTGACGCTGAGGGACGAAAGCGTGGGGAGAGAACGGGATTAGATACCCCGGTATTCCACGCCCTAAACGATGGACACTAGTCACTTGTAGTGTCGACCCTACAAGTAGCGAAGCTAACGCGTTAAGTGTCCCGCCTGGGGAGTACGGTCGCAAGGCTAAAACTCAAAGGAATAGACGGGGGCCCACACAAGCGGTGGAACATGTGGCTCAATTCGACAACAAGCGAGGAACCTTACCAGAGCTTGACATACCAGTGAAAATCTGAGGAAACTCAGATATACCCGTCACAAGGACACTGGTACAGGTGCTGCATGGTTGTCGTCAGCAGGTACCTTGAGGCGCAAGCTTAGATGCCAAAACCTGCGCAACCCTTACCCTATGTTTCATGTGTCATAGGGGACTGCCAGGGTCAACCTGGAGGAAGGCGAGGACGACGCCAAATCAGCATGGCCCTTATGCTCTGGGCTGCACACGTGTTACAATGGTCGGTACAAAGGGTTGCCAAGCTGTAAAGCGGAGCTAATCCCTAAAAACCGATCTTAGTCCGGATCGAGGTCTGCAACTCGACCTTGTGAAGCCGGAATCGCTAGTAATCGGAAATCAGCCACGTTCCGATGAATACGTTCCTGGGCCTTGTACTCACCGCCCGTCACGCCAAGCGAGCCGGGAACAGCTGAAGTACCGGATTTTCCGGGGCCAAGCTGGGTTCGGTGAGAAGGGCGAAGTCGTAACAAGGCACGGGTAGCGGAAGCTGCTCGTGGATTACTCAATTTTTATTAGTGTTGACTAAGTTTGAGAATGGAGAGCTCTATTCTCGAATTTAGGGCGTTGATCTCGGAGCCCAAAATCGAGATCCGAGGCAACTCTGAAAAGCTCAAAACCTTGAAGGTTTTTTTTATTTTGATATAATTTTTATATGGCCATACCAAAAAAAATTATTAATTTTTTAGAAAAAAACAAGATAAAATACGAGATATTAAAACATAAGACAGTTTATACTGCTTTTGATAAAGCTCAAACTCTAAAAGTAAAACAAAAAATTATCGGCAAAACTCTTATCTTAAAGAAAAATGGGGAGTTATCTATTGTTTTAATTTCAGCTAACAAAAACTTAGATTTAAAAAAGTTTAAAAAATTAACTAAAGCAAAAAAAGTTGATTTTGTCTCTGAAAAGCAAATAAAACAAAAATTTAAAGGCGCGAAAGTTGGAACATTACCTCCTTTTGGAAATTTATGGAAAACTCAAACCTTAGTTGATAAATCCCTGTTAAAGGAAAAAGAGATAATTTTAAGTGGCGGAGATTATAATTTTTCAATAAAAATAAAAGGAAAGGACTTTAAAAAATTAATTCCTGATTTAATCATCGGAAGTTTTGGCAAGGTAAAATGAATTATTATCGAATTTTTTCAGAGTTTTATCAAAGAGCGGCGAGAAAAATGTGTTTTGATTGTAAAGATTTTATCGAAGAAGGTTCAAATATTTTGGATTTGGGTTGTGGTTCTGGGATTGTAGCTAATGAATTTGGAAAATTTTTTAAAGCTAAGATTGTAGGGGCAGACATCAAAGACCAAAGAGTTAAAAAAATTCCCTTTGCTATAATTGATGGTTTCCGTTTACCTTTTCCTCAAGATTTTTTTGATGTTGTTTTGATAAACTATGTTTTACATCATGCTCAAGATCCGATATCTCTTTTGAAAGAAGCAAAAAGAGTTTCTAAAGAAAAAATTTTAGTTTATGAAGATTTAACCGAAGGATTTTTATCAAAATTAATTTGTCAACTTCATTACTTTTCTTATAATTTTCTTTTCCAAAAAAGCAGAGAAAGTAAAATAAATTTCAGAGATGATAAAAATTGGAAAGACGTTTTCAATGATATAAAATTAAAGTTGGTTTTTGAAAAAGAAATTTCATCTTTTCCTGTTAAGAAAAAACTCTTTATCTTAGAAAAACCGCGCGTGTAGTTCAGTGGTAGAACGCTTCTCTGATAAAGAAGAGGTCGGAGGTTCGATCCCTCCCACGCGCACACAAGGGCCCGTAGCTCAATGGTTAGAGCACCTCATTTGCAATGAGGAGGTTATGGGTTCAAGTCCCTTCGGGTCCACTTGACAAGGTATTTCAGTTTGCTAAAATAAGATACTACCATGGAAAACCGAGTAAATTTATTTAAACTAGAAAGCGGTTAAGTTCGGCATTTTTTGCCTCTTTGAAACCGCTTTCGAAAGAAGCGGTTTTTGATTGGTAGGACAGAGTAGGACAGAACATTGAAAATCAAATATAGGATAAGTAATAAAATAAATAGCGGTTAACGATTGCTAGCCAAAAATTTACAGGCAGATGGAGGATGCCCTGGGACTGGGAGGCGATGAAGGACGTGGCGTGGCTGCGATAAGCCTCGGGGAGGTGTCTAGCAACCTTTGATCCGAGGATTTCCGAATAGGGAAACCTAATCCAGTGATAAATTGGATTGTCCGCTGATAAGGCGGAGGCGAACCCGCTGAAGTGAAACATCTCAATAAGCGGAGGAAAAGAGAACGAAGTTTATTCCCTTAGTAGCGGCGAGCGAAAGGGGAGGAGCCCAAACCATTATTTACAATGGGGTTGTAAAGAATATAGCGTCGGAGGTATTCCTGATGCATTGGAATACTTTCGAGGGAGAGCACCTAGGTAAAGTGGTTAGCCCAAACACTCTGGAAAGAGGTACCATAGATGGTGACAGTCCAGTAGGCGAAAACCATATTACGCTCCTTGTTATTTTCTTAAGTACCACGAGGAATGAAAACCTTGTGGGAAGCTGGCAGGACTATGCTGCCAAGGCTAAATACTACCCGGTCACCGATAGTGCACCAGTACCGTGAGGGAAAGGTGAAAAGTACCCCGGTGAGGGGGGTGAAATAGAACCTGAAACCATCTGCTTACAAGGAGTCAGAGCTGAGCATATAACTTGTTATGTGTTTGGTGATGGCGTACCTATTGGAGAAGGAGCCAACGAGTTTATAGGTTTTCCAAGTCTAATCTCGCAAAACGAGAGGAGGCATAGTGAAAGCGAGGGTGAATAGCCCGTTAGGGAAACCTGTAAGACCCGAAGCCAAGCGAGCTTGCCATGGCCAGGGTGAATCCGTCAGAAATGACGGAGGAGGCCCGAACTCGTGGATCGTGCAATATCCTGAGATGAGCTGTGGTAAGGAGCGAAAGACTAATCTAGCTTGGGAATAGCTGGTTCTCCCCGAAATATCTTTAGGGTTAGCCTAGGGAAGTAGCTAAGAGAGGTAGAGCACTGGAAGAAATATTGTGGGATTTTCTCAGGTATTTCTACCAAACTCCGAATGCTCTTAGTGTAATCCCTGGAGTCAGAACTTGGGCGCTAAGGTCCAGGCTCAAAAGGGGAACAGCCCTGATCCCAATCTAAGGTCCCTAAGTTTAAGCTAAGTGCAAAATAAGGAGGTGGAATTTCTTAGACAGCTAGGAGGTGAGCTCAGAAGCAGCTATCCTTCAAAAAGTGCGTAATAGCTTACTAGCTAAGGGGTTCTGCGCCGAAGATTTATAGGGGCTAAAGCTTAACACCGAAGATGGGACTAAGCATATAAATTTTTTATATGCTTTGGGGTAGGGGAGCATTCTCATTGCAGTGAAGTCAAGCCGTGAGGCTTGATGGAGCGATGAGAAGCGAGAATGTTGGCATGAGTAACCGCAATGCGTTTGAGAGCAACGCACGCCAGAAGCCCAAGGTTTCCCTGGCAATGATGATCAACCAGGGGTTAGGCGGCCCTAACCTTGCCTCCGAAAGGAGAGCGAGGGATGGACAGCCGGTTAATATTCCGGCCCTGCTATATCTTTCTGAAGAGTGACGCAATTCAATAGTCTAAGGGGATTATTGGCTTTCCTGAGGGGAGTTTTTCCCCATCTTAGATGGAATGGATTGCCCAGAAAAACTTATAGGGTTAAAGATATAGCATCCGTACCGCAAACCGACACAGGTGGGTTGGCTGAGAATGCTAAGGCGAACGGGTGAAAACTCCTGAAGGAACTAGGCAAAAAAACTACCCGTAAGTTCGCGAGATGGGTTTCCTCTACTATCAAATAGTAGGGGGCGCAGCGAAAGTTCTCTAGGCGACTGTTTATCAAAAACACAGGTCCCTGCTTAACTCGTAAGAGGAGGTATAGGGGCTGAGGCCTGACCAGTACTTGTGTGTTACGGGTGGGGGTCCAAGCACATAAATTTTATGTGTTCGGGCTCACTGCTTCAAGCCACAGGTGAACGTCCGCGGTAACTCTGACCGTGTTAAAGTAGCGTAATCCCTTGTCGGGTAAGTTCCGGCCCGCATGAAAGGCTTTACGACCTAGAGACTGTCTCCAGGAGTAGCCCGGTGAAAATACAGTAAGCGTGAAGACGCGCTTTACCTGCGGCTAGACGGAAAGACCCCGGCAGCTTTACTGCAGGTTGGCATTGGATTTTGGGTTCGGATGCGTAGCGTAGCAGGTAGGCTATGAAGTCTGGCTCCCGGGCTAGACAGAGCCGCCAATGAAACACCTGCCTTTTGAACTCTTAGTTCTAATCGGCTGTTGAAGCAGAAACAGTGTCAATTGGGCAGTTTAACTGGGGCAGTTGCCCTCTAAAAAGTAACGAGGGCGTTCAAAGGTCGGCTAGCTCCGGATGGAAATCGGAGTGGTCCTGCAAAGGGAAAAGCCGGCTTTACTGTGAGGAAGATGTTCCGAACAGTTGGGAAACCAGGACTTAGTGAACCGACTTCTCGTTATAGAAAGGGAGAAGATCAGCAGACAAAAGTTACGCCGGGGATAACAGGCTAGTAGGGCCCGCGAGTCCATATCAACGGCCCTGTTCGGCACCTCGATGTCGACTCGTCTCATCCTGGGGGTGGAGAAGCTCCCAAGGGTTCGGCTGTTCGCCGATTAAAGAGACCCGTGAGTTGGGTTCAATACGTCGTGAGACAGTATGGTCCCTATCTACCGCAGGCGTTGAGCCTTGAGAGGAGTTGGTCTTAGTACGAGAGGACCAGGCTGAACCAACCTCTAGTGTACCAGTTGTTCTGCCAAGAGCATAGCTGGGTAGCTACGTTGGGACGGGATAAGCACTGAAAGCATCTAAGTGCGAAGCCTACCTCAAGATTAGGGCTCATAGTCCGGTTGGAGACTACGACCTTGATAGGGCACAGGTGTAAGTCCCGTAAGGGATTGAGCCGAGTGCTACTAATCGGACATTCTTTTGGCTAGCAATCGTTGACCACTTACCTAAATTTAGTAATTGGTTGAATACAGGGGTGGGGACTATACTGAGGATGTTCCACTTCTTCCCATTTCGAACAGAATTGTGAAATTCCTCAAGGCCGATGATAGTCCTTCGTGGGCGAAAGTAGGTAGTCCCCACTTTTGTATTTAACCTTTCACCCGGTAGTAGAGAATCTCACTACTGGGTTTATTTTTTGGTATAATAAATCAATGAAGCTCTCTAAATTTACTTTTTTAATATTTTTTTTCCTAATCGCATTTTTTTTAGTACTAAATTTAACTCCTCTTTCAGGGAAATTTAAAAATTTCTTTTATCTTATATCGAGTCCTGTTCAGAGATTTTTTTGGAGGTCGGGAGATAAAATATCAGATTTTTTCTCTGGAATTTTTAGAGCTGAAAGCTTAAAAAAAGAAAATGAAAATTTAAGATTAGAAAATAAAAAATTACTTCAAGAAATTGCCTTTTTAAACGAAATTAAAAATGAAAATGAAAGATTGAGGGAAGCTCTAAAGATTAGTTTAGAAGAGGATTTCGAGCTAATTTTTGCCAACGTCATTGGAAAAGAGACATCAAAAGATGTTTTAATAATTGATAAAGGTTTAGAAGACGGAGTAAAAGAAGGATTTCCTGCCATCACTGAAGGAAAAATTTTGTGCGGGAATACCTCTAAAGCTTTGGATGATTTTTCGAAAATTCAACTTTTAACCTCTAAAGAAACTTCATTCGATGTTAAAATTTTAAATTCAGAAAACGAAATCTTTAAGGCAAAGGGAGAAGGCGGCTCTGAAATACTCTTAGAATTTATTCCCAAGGAGATTGAAATTGGAGAGGGAAATTTAGTCATATCTTCAGCCCAAGGAGGTATTTTTCCAAAAGGACTTTTGGTCGGCAAAATAACAAAAATTGAAAAATCTGACTTAGAACCATTTCAAAAAGCTCAAATTTTACCAGCCTGTCAAATTGAAGAAATTGAAAACCTCTTTCTTATAAAAAAATGGTAAAAGAAATTTCTATCTTAATTTTAATCTTTTATTTTTTGGCCATTTTACAATCAAGTTTTCTACCTCATTTTTTAAAATCAGATTCATTTTTAAACCCAGTAGTGAGATTTTTCTACCACGGGGTGAATCTTCCTTTGTTGGCAATGGTTTTAATTTCTTTTTTTCTGGCTTTAGAAAAAAAATTAATATTTTTTTCTGCTTTTTTAGCTGGCTTTTTCCTCGATTTATTTTCGACAAAATTTTTTGGCTTTTGGACTTTAATTTCCTTTTCTTTATTATTTTTAACCGAGATTATAAAAAAACATGTTCGAATTCCCTTTATCAAAAAACCTTAAAGGTAAAAAAGTAAAACTCTATTCTAAAGAAGAGATAGAGCCTCATGAAATCCTGTTGGACAGGTTGACCCATAAGAAAGAAGAAGAAATTGGAATCTCTGAGAAAAAACTTGAAGTTCCGCTTTTAAAAAAAGTTTTGGAATCACTTTTCTTTCTTTCTCTTTTTTTGCTTTTTTCCCTTTTTTTAAGGATAATTCAGCTTCAAGTAGTAGAAGGGAAAAACCTGTCAAAATTATCAGAACAAAATAAATATATTTTAGACTTTCTTCAGGCTCAGAGAGGAGTGATATACGATAGAAAGATGGAGCAATTGGTTTTCAATGAATTAAATTTCAATTTAATTTTGAAAAAAGAAAAATTACCTCAAGACCAAAACGAAAGAGAAAAAATAATAGCAAAACTCTCTGCTATTTTAAATAAAAAAGAAGAAGAAGAATTAAAAAGAGAGATAGATTCAGAATCCTTTAATCTTCCAATCGAAGACCTTCAAACTTTGATAATTTTAGAAACTAAAATAGACGAACTCCCGGGTTTTGAGATATCGACAAAAAATGTCCGAGGATATAAAGACGAATCTCTTTCCCATATTCTGGGTTATCTGGGAAAAATCAGTGCTGAAGAACTAAGAGAAAATCAAGATTTTTATTCAATTGATGACTATATAGGTAGAGAGGGTTTGGAAAGATTCTATGAAAAAGATTTAAGGAAAAATCCAGGAAAAATCCAGATTGAAAGAGATGCTCAAGGAAAAATCATCTCAAAAGAAATTATTGCTAAACCTGAACCAGGGGAAAGCCTTCTTTTATATTTAGATTTTGAACTTCAAAAGAAAATAAAAGAAGAATTGGAAAAACAGTTAAAAGATATGGGGTCAAATAAGGCAGCTGCCATAGCCATGGATCCAAGGACAGGAGGAATCTTAGCCCTTGTTTCAATTCCTTCATTTGACAATAATGTTTTTAGTGAAGGAAAATTCGAGGAGATAAAATCTCTTTTTCAAAATCCCGAAGAACCTCTTTTAAATAGGGTCACATCTGGCCAATATTTAATCGGTTCAACCATAAAACCCTTCATTGCCTCAGCTGCTTTAGAAGAAAAAATAATCAATGCTGATAAAAGAATAAATTGCCAAGGCTTTATTGATATTCCTCATCCCTACCAACCAGGAGAAAGTACCAAAAAAGAAGATTGGACAGTCCACGGTTGGACTGATCTTCGAAAAGCTATTGCTGAATCTTGTAATGTTTATTTTTATACAATTGGCGGAGGATATGAAGAACAGGAGGGTTTAGGACCCTCAAGAATTAAAAAATATCTCCACCTTTTTGGTTGGGGGCAAATTCCTGAAATCGACCTTCCTGTTTCTGAATGGGCTACTGGTTTAGTTCCTGATCCTGATTGGAAAAAGAAAACTCTAGGAGAAAATTGGTGGGATGGTGATACTTATAATCTTTCAATAGGACAGGGTTATATTTTAACCACTCCTCTTCAAGTAGCGACTGCTTTTTCAGCTATAGCCAACGGAGGAAAATTATACGCACCTCATTTAGTTTGGAAAATATTAGATGAAAAAAAGAATGAAATTGAAACAATTGAACCAAAAATTATCAGAGAAAACTTCATTAGTTCAGAAAATCTCAAAATAGTCAGAGAAGGAATGAGAAATGCAGTGACTGGGAAAAATGCTCCACAAGCTTCTGCTGTTTTATTAAATACATTACCAGTTTCAACAGCTGCTAAGACCGGAACTGCTCAAGTTTTTAGAAAAGGTTGTGAGAATTGTTACAACATTTGGATAACAACTTTCGCTCCTTATGATAATCCAGAAATTTTATTGACGATAGTTTTTGAAGATGCCAAGGGATTGCCAGGTTATCAGGTTGCGGTCCCAACAGCTAAAAATATTTTGGAATGGTATTTCTCAAGATAATTGAAAGAAAAGAAAATTTGAAGTAAAATAAAACCCAGTGGTGAGAGAAAATCTCTACTACTGGTAAAAAATTAATATGGATGAATTAAAAAAAGTTCGTCTCGAAAAGTTAAAAAGAATAAAATCAGCAGGTTTAAATGCCTATCCTGGAAAAGTAAAAAGAACTCACAAGATTTCAGAGGCTTTAGATAAATTTTCTTATTTAGCAAGAATAAAAAAAGAAATAATTTTAGCCGGAAGAATTCGAAGTTTAAGAATCCACGGAGGAGCAACTTTTTTACACTTTGAAGATGGAACAGGTAGGCTTCAAGCTCTTTTAAGAAAAGATAAGTTAGGAGAAAATGGATACAAATTTTTCTTAGATAACTTTGATATCGGTGATTTTATTGAAATAAAAGGTTATTTGATAAAGACAAAAAAAGGTGAAAAAACAATCGAAGCTTCTAATTTTAAGATGTTGGCAAAAAGCCTTTTGCCTTTGCCCGAAAAATGGCATGGGTTAAAAGATGTAGAAGAGAGGTTTAGAAAGAGATATTTAGATTTGATTTTTAACCTTGATGTAAAAAAGAAATTTGAGATAAGGTCGAAGATACTAAGGGAAATTAGAAATTTTCTTGATAGCGAAGGGTTTTTGGAAGTTGAAACTCCAATTTTGCAGACCCTTTATGGTGGAGCTAAAGCCAGACCTTTTAAGACTCATTTGAATGCTTTAGATTTAGATTTATATTTAAGGATTGCCCCAGAACTTTATTTAAAGCGACTTTTGGTTGGGGGCTTTGAGAAAATTTATGAAATCGGCAAATGTTTTAGGAATGAAGGCATTGACAAATATCATAATCCTGATTTCACTACACTCGAGCTTTATTGGGCTTATGCTGATTACAAAGATTTAATGAAATTAATTGAGAGACTATTTTTGAACTTAATAAGAAAAGTCTTTAGAAAAAGAAAAATAAAATACCAAGGCCAAGAGATTGATTTTAAAATTCCTTGGCAAAGAGTTGAGTTCTCAGATTTACTTAAAAAATATGCTGGCATAAATTATGAAGAATTTAACAGAGAGAGAATTTTAAAGAGGGCTAAAGAACTTGAGATTGAAATTTCTGAAGCTGCTTCAAAAGCAGAAATTGCCGATGAAATTTTCAAAAAAATTTGTCGGCCAAAAATAATTCAACCTACCTTTGTTATTCATTATCCAGTTGGATTTCAACCATTGGCAAAAAAATTAGATGAAAATCCAGAAAAAATAGCTAATCTTCAATTAGTGATAGCTGGAATAGAATTCATAAATGGCTATTCTGAACTCAACGATCCAACCGAACAAAGAGAAAGGCTTGAAGAACAAGAGAAAATGTTTAAAGCTGGATTTGAAGAAGCTCAAAGGTCTGATGAGGAATTTTTGGAAGCCCTTGAATATGGGATGCCACCGGCAACTGGACTTGGTTTAGGAATTGACAGATTAGTGATATTATTAACAGACTCTTCTTCTCTAAGGGAAGTGGTTTTGTTTCCGATCTTGAGACCAAAATGGGAGTAAAACCCCTTAAGGAAAGAGGTCGGGCCCGCCAAAAAATTCCAAAGGAATCTAGGCGAGTAAAGAGTTGAGC
>Ga0209636_10000259_pt1 | contig 47791 bp, 39 predicted proteins | sample DeeMarSWOR152_54_FD_187464 | JGI IMG/M metagenome (GOLD analysis project Ga0209636, IMG submission 187464) | Marine sediment microbial communities from White Oak River estuary, North Carolina - WOR-1-52-54 (SPAdes) (version 2) | ecosystem: Environmental > Aquatic > Marine > Intertidal zone >...
ATATAGGTTATATAAGTTATACAGCGACACCGCAGCCCTTGATAAGCAAGTTACCGATGAAGGTTTGTCTATCCTGCCATTTGTATTTTTCACTTAAACCTCCGATAGCTCCTATGAGTGCTCCAGCAAGAGCAGCTCCACCTCCAACAAGTGGTCCACAAATATAACCTCCTGCGCCACCTACAATAGCACCTTGTGCTGCCGACTTCTTTATGTCCCCATCCGCTTTGACACACACAATATCCCATAGTCCCTTTAGAGCATTGACTAAATTACCGATATTCTCAGGGCCCACTTTCTCCTTTAGTTTTTCGGTAAAGTCCTTAATTTCAACTTCATTCATGTCATCCAGGGTGTCAACATCCCAGTACTGACACTCTTCTAGAGCTCCCTCATCATCAACCACAATGACAACAAACACAATCGTTAATCTTTGACCTCCGTCGCCAGTGGTATTAGTGACATAACCGTATCCTACAATGACATTTCCTGATTGATAATATACGTCTAAAGTTACTATTTTACCATCCTCTGTCTCATAGACCGGCGGATTATTATTAGAATCTCCTTCACCACCATCTCCTTCATCATCTTCTCCACCGCCATCTCCTTCACCACCATCTCCTTCATCATCTTCTTCATCATCACCTGTACTTCCGGGGCTAACTCCAGCATGATCTCTCACTTTCTGTCCCCAGGGATCAGTGTATTTCAGTGGATTGTTAACACAGTAAGTGTACCTATTCAGCGTTTGCGGATGTGCAAAGGATCCTACCAGCGGGTCTCTCGATATGAACCTGCCGATTTCAGGATCGTAGTATCGTGAACCGTAGTAGTAAAGACCAGTTGCATCTTTTTCCTTCCCCGTGAACAAATAGTCTTCTGAACCTTCTTCTACATCAGATTCGCCAAAGGGATGGTAGGTGACTGCAGTAACAATGTTTTTGGCTTCATCAGTGACCAATCTAGTAGATCCAAGGTGGTCAGTGTGGTAGTAGAAGGTATTTGTTTCCTGGTTGATTGTGGTTCTTTTGGCTAACCTTCCTGTGGGCCCATAAATGTGAGTGGCAGCACCTGTGCTGTTTTCCTCGTACAAAATGTTCAAGCCCGAGTATACGTAGGTGGTGGCGGTGCTGTTTTCTGTGACCCTGATTCTTCTGCCATCACCATCATAGACGTATTCTCCCAATATTGCTGAATTCTTCTCCACTTTTGTTAGTCTATTGGCATAATCGTAGGTGTATACCCAGGTGTCAGAATCTTTGGTTTTTTGTGTTCTGCTTCCGTTGTTGTCGTAAGTAAAAGAAGTACCATCGCTTAGGGCAGTGATTTCGTTGACCGTGTTGATGGTGTACGTGACTGAATCTTTACTCGTTCTGTTTCCCACTTCATCGTAGGAGTAGGTGTGAGACCAGGAAGTGCAGCTGGCAGATGTTAATCGATCTAATCCATCGTAGCTGTAAGATTCTGTTTCAGAATGCCAGGTAGAACTGGTGTCTCTCCAGCCGTTTGCTAACTGCGTGATATTGCTGTTGTCATCATGAGTGTAGTCTAGGTCCAAAAAGGACGTTTCACCGTTTTTAACATCAAAGGTTGAAAGTCTATCTCTTGAATCGTAGGAAAAGGTAGCTTCCAAATCGTTTCCATAATCAAACTGGGTGGGCAGACTTTCTGTATTGTACTGTACATTGTCCAGTAGTATTTCATCATTTGCGCCATCAATGTACCGCTTGATCTCTGTCATACGATTCAGATCATCATAAGAGTAGAGAATCTGCATGTTGTCAGGGTAGGTTAATGCGGTCAATCGGTTTGCTACATCGTACTGGTAGGAGATTGTATATGAGCTTGTAGAGATGTGTCTCGTTTCAGTTGTTATCCTGTTCCAGTAATCATAGGTGTAATCTACATAATCTCCTGCACTAGGGGAATCATCTTCCATTCTTATCCTGCTACTGTTCAGATCGTAGGTGAAGGAAACAGTAGATTGATCTTCATATTGGATTTGAGTTAATCTGTATACATCATCGTATGTGCATGCAATCTCATTGGCATTGGCATCGGTAAAGGATGTAATATTACCTACATTGTCATACTCGTACTCCTCGTATGTAGAATCAGGGTATGTGATCTTTGTTAAACCGAACGAAGAAGCATATGCATAGCTCGTGGTGTGGTTTTCAGCATCAGTGAACGAGGTCAGATGACCTATTTCGTCATACTGGTAGGTGGTCACTGCAAATGAATCAGTAGCATACTCTTCTTCAACCTTTGTCACCCTGAAGAGCCAGTCATACGAGTAGATTTTTTCGTAGCCACGTCCATTAGTGAAAGTTATCTTGTTATTAGTGTCATCATATGAGTAAGAAACAGTAGATGAATCTGGATACAAAATCTGAGTGTGGCGACCCAAAAAGTCATAGGTATAGGTATATGTGTCATTCCCAAAATCTGTTTTGGTTAATATCTGATCATCATAACGGTGTGTGTATGACATAGTTGCATACAGCGTACCAGATCCGTATGTACCAGTGTGCAACTTGACATCTGTTAACCTTCCCAGCTTATCATAGTGGCGTACCATGTAGTGCCTGAGCTGATCAATGATGGTGATGGTTCTATTGGTATCATCGTATACTGCTTCTAAGTATGATCTTTGGAACTGTCCAGAGAGCAGTGGAAATTCTTTCTTGGTGATTCTTCCCAGAAGGTCGTAGGTGTATAAGATGTCATATCCTGAACCTGCATCTACTCCCTTGGGTTGCTGTATCGAAGTGATCCATCCTCTGTAATAGTCATAGGTGGCCTTGGTGGTGATAGTGTTACTGCTGACAGTAGCAGAGATCTCTGTTAAGTATGCGTAAGAGTAGTCAGAAGAATACGTGAAGGTAACAGTATTTGATTCAGGATCGGTAATTGAGGTGACATTCCCGTAGGTATCGTATGTAGAAAGTTTTACCCAAAAAGTGAGATCAAGGGCGGTATTATTTCTGATATGCTCTTTAAAATTCGGTACCCAAAAAATGAGCGCAATCTAGAAATAGAGAAATCCATTTTTTGCTCATCCGAAAAATCAGTGAAACGTATTTTTCAGACCAGAAAAGTGAATATAATCTGCTATAAAGGAATTTGTATTTAGCAATGGTAGCTATTTTTGATAGAAACCCTTTAAATGCAATTTCTTATCTGGTGTGAGGTGATAAGATGAACAGGAACCTAAAAGGCTGGCCCTTTGAACCCTTGGATGGAGTTCAGCCGATGGGTGGTGGCGAACCAGGTAACGGTGGATTTCCTGGATGAACTATGGCCTATAATCATATTCGTCAATAGAGTTGGTATATTTACCAGCCAACTCTTTTTTTCTCAGAACACTCAAGGTTTTGCGAGCAATTAATTTCCCTTCAAGGGTAAATGGCAAAAATGTTGAAATCATCAATTTCTTGTTAAGCCTATAGAAAATGGTAGATGCAGGAAGACAGGAAAAAAGATCTATCAGGACTGAATCATGTTCTGTTTCAATACAATACGTGGTGGGCTGATATGCTGCTAACCCTTCTGGAAAATACATGATAATGGTGTGCCCAAATGTATCCCGATTTCTTATCCACTCCATGATTTTGTCGGAATACGCATTTGTTGTCCTCAATATTTCCCTGATTGGCCTTCTGAAGTTATTGTAAAGCTTCTGATAGATTCGCTCCATAAGATTATCCCACTCTTCAAAGACTTCATTATGGTAAACGAGCGGAGAAAGAGTAGGCTTGAACAAATCGAGGCTGGACAGTTTCTTTTCTATCAAAGAAATGGAAGTTTGAAACGTACAATTTCGTGGAGTCGAAACATAGTAATCAGATCTTTCCCCAAAAAGTACGATTTCACCTGGAGGATTTATTTTCTTTGTGGAAACTATTTGAAAATTTGAAAATCCTGTCTGGACTGAGTAATACATGATTCCATCTAAATTGGACTGCATTTCCTCATAGAGTTCGTGGGGGTCTTCTACATTTAAGAAATAGAAGTATTCTCTGAAATTCAGAAAAGACTTTCTGCGGAAGATAGGGAGTCTAATTATTCCTCGTTGAATTGCAGCATCCCACCATATTTGGCCTGTTTTAGGATTTACATTGAATTTTCTGGCAATTTCAATTTTTGGAATCCGTGGATTCTCCATAAGGTATGTGAAGATTTCATACGGATCTACGCTGTATGACCAGGGAGCATGTCTCACTACTTCTCACCTGGTGTAGTTATTCTATTTCTCTTATAAATGTTTCGTAGATAGGAGTTCCAGTAATGATGAAAGTACATCTCACCATAGCATTCTACCCTTAGTTATTTATAGCTTTTTTATGACGACATAATCAGTAGAAAGATAAGGATGGAAGGTTGATCAAGGGTTAACCATCCTTCGATGGAAGAGGTTGAGGCGTATATTCCAAAGAGTATATTGCGGAGGTGCATAGCCATGAGTGACTCATTAGATACGGAGAAGATGGAAGAAAGCAAAGAAGAAAAGGATACACGCATATCGGAAGTGAAAGGAAGAAAGGATAACCCCAGCTTAGGGGATAAAGATGGATTGAGCCAAAAAGAAGACACTTGCATGTCATTTGTATGTCCAGTGTGTGGAAAATCAGTGAGTGAACCACATTTACCAAACGTGCAAAGTGTCATTAAAGAGGGGTTATATTTCGTCCAGAAGACCCGTATCGTGAATTCGAAAGTAGTTTTTGAACATGAATTTGTTCACTCCTACGATGAGGAGGAAGATATTGGTCTGGAAGAATCGCACGATGTGATTGCTGTGATTTCTACAGAATTTGATGGTAAAGGTGAGTGTACCGTATTTGATATTTTAGAGATACGTCCCTGTGATATAGGAGGGTCTACTAAAGAGAATATCGTTGAGGGAAGAAAGACGATCAGGAGGTAGAACCATGACAGCAAAAGAGGAAAGTACAAGAAAAGATCTAGATGTGGGAGATTTCAATAAAACGAATTTGGAAGAAATACAAAAACTTGAAATAGACCAGAAAGGGTATCTCTCAGAACTGTTCAACTTTGCCTGTGTTCTAAGAGGAGAGGTAAAGCATTTAGAAGAAATCAAAGAACACATCGCACAAGAATACGTGAAAAAAGGGTTAATCAGGCTGATCAAGCCCACTTACAACAAAAGCGAGATTTACATTGTGACTGATGTCCAATGGAAAGAGTATCAGAAGCTGAAAGAAAAAGATGAGAGGTTGATCGGATATGGATTCATGTAATTGAGGTAGTATTCTGGTTGGAGGAAATCTCTTTTTATATCAAAATTTCCAAAATGATTAAAAAAGAACAGAATTGTTACACGTGTAACAAATAAGACAACCACAACCAACGAGACGGGAGAATGAAAGTTATGCCTGTTAAAAGCTTTTAATAACATAAGAATAAAAGAGGAGAAGAAGGATAAAATGCTTATATAGAAACTGAATATTTACAGAAGGTGACAACATGGTAACTACACCCCTATACTCAGGTGCATCCCCAGAAGAAGTTGCAGCAGATGTAGAACTGCTTGTTGATTTTCAAAATGAAGGTATACCTTTAGAGGATTTGAAAAATCTAGTTGACAACCGGTTAGTCCCCCACTTAATGATGTATGACCAGCCCGGATTCCAGTCAATGTTCAATACATTCCCCGAAAGGGGAGCTGAATTTGGCGCACAGATTGCTCTCAAGTACAACCAGGGAGTAACTAACTGGCAGGTCTCGCCAGGAGGAGTTGTCCTCGAAGAATTATGCTGTAAAGCTTTGTGTAACCTTTTTGGATTCTCTCGTAACTCTGATGCCACTTTCATGTATTCTGGTACGTACGCAAATCAAGAAGCGTTGTATTTAGCACTCCACTGGAAAGCAGAACAGTATGGTTTTAACCTCGGTGAAAAGGGGTTACACGGGTTTCCAGATCCGAGCCAGTTGGCAGTAATTACCTCGTGCGATGCGCATTTTTCAGTAAAGCATGCCGTACGCATGTTAGGACTTGGTGACAGCAACCTGGTGACTGTTCCTGTAGATGAAAATCGCCGCATAAATTTGGTACTACTGGAAAAAACTTTAGATGAATTACAAAAAGATGTTTTCTGTGTCATTGCTACGACAGGGACCACATCCACCGGTTCTGTAGATCCAGTCTTGCCCATTGCAGAATTGTGTACAAAAGGAGGAGCATGGCTGCACGTGGACGGTGCCTACGGGTTGGCATACATGTTGGTTCCAGAATGGAAACCGCTATTTTCTGGAGTAGAACGAGCAGATTCTGTATGCTGGGACCCACACAAACAGATGGGAGTTCCCATTCCCAACTCATTGTTGTTTGTCCGCCGCAGAGAAGACTTTCATCGGATGGCATTGTACAGTGATTACTTCAATCGCGAAGAAGATACAGAGCCAAATCCTGGATTGAAGTCACCTCCCTCTACCAGACCCTTTTCTGCTCTGCCCCTTGTGACATCCTTACGGTACCAAGGGTTAACAACGGTTATTGAAAGACTTCGTGCTCCATTAATGGCCATCAAAACCACGGCTGAAATCCTTGAGGATGATGTTGACATAGACGTATGTCACAACCCAGATACAGGGATTCTCTGTTTCCGTATTACTCCTGAACATGTTCCAGAACCCCAGTTAAATCAACTGCAAACCTTCATATACACAAAAATTATGGCAGAAGGGAAACGTTCAATCTCTCTGACAACATTAGATGGTAAAACTGTCTTACGATTGGTAGTAATTTCGCCTGCAGCAACTAGCGAGGCCTTACTGGAGACTATCTCACATGTACGGGCACTGGCCAGTGAACATCAAATGTCCCAAAGCCCATACGTATGAATAAATAGTGAACTTCCTGCATTCTTTCTTGTTTTTAGGATAAATTATCTGCTATCAATGACTTACGTAAAAAAACAGATCACTAAATGTTACATGTGTAACAAAAGTGATATCTCCTAAGTGATCAATTTCATAGGGTAGCTTTTTATAATCCTGTGACTAAATACATATACTGAAAGAAAGATGTATGAGGATGAGCCCATGATATGGCAGCAATCACCTTCATTGATCCCCATGGTGGGGTTGTCAATCATCTCTGCCTTACTGGGGTTTTTCATACGGCAGTGGTTTCGCAGGCCTGAAGCTACTGCAGGAATGGTATTCATACTGGGGAGCGCTGAATGGACGCTCATGTCGGCCCTCCAACTGGGGAGCGCTGATCTATCCACGAAGCTCCTTTTGAACGAGATGAAATATGTAGGCATGGTGATGCTGCCCACTGCATGGCTGGTGTTCACGTTCTACTATACAGGCCGGGAGAAATGGGTGACCCCTTATACTGTAGCATTACTGGGAAGTATGCCTGTCATCACTCTTGTGCTCACTTTCACCAATGAATATCACGGGTTAATCTGGATAGCCACGTTCTTGGATACAGATCCCTTTTTAATAGTGCGTCACGCCTACGGTGTGTGGTTTCAGATCAATGCATTTTATTCGTGCATCTTGGTTTTCTCCGGCTCCTTTCTGTTGATCTGGATGCTCGTTCGTCGCCATTCTATCTTCCGCTGGCAAAGCAGCGCATTACTGGTGGGTGCACTCACTCCCTCGCTGTGGACAATACTGTATTTTTTTGGTATAACCCTTGTACCCTACTTCGAACCAGCACCATTAGCTTTTCCCCTGATTAACCCAGCAGTAATGTTTATTCTTCTATACGTGAAGATGATAGACATTGTACCTGTAGCACGTGAGCTCATTATCGACAGTATGAATGACAGCATCATTGTGCTGGACTCACAAAATCGTGTTGTAGACATGAATACTGCTGCACAGCAGTTGATGGATGCGGGTTCAGGGGTCATTGGGAAACCAATTGAAGAGGTATGCCCTCACTGGAGTAATCAGATAGTATGTGCAGAGGTTGAAAAAGATAAGGAAATCGTGCTCCATCAAGAAAAAGAGCAACGAACCTGTGATGTGCGCGTGTCTGCTCTCACTGATTGGCGTGGTCAACTTATCAGTCGCATCATTGTTATTCGTGACATTACTGAGCGCAAGAAAGCTGAAGAAGCACTCCGAGAGAGCGAGGAGAAGTACCGTCTTTTGGCCGAGAATGTGGAAGATGTTATCTGGACCATGGACCCGGATCTGCGATTCACCTATGTGAGTCCTTCTGTAAAACGCCTCCGGGGTTACACTGCAGAAGAAGTTATGATTCAATCAGTGGATGAAATCATGACCCCCTCCTCTCTTGAAGTTGTGGCAAAGGGTCTTGCAGAAGAATTATCCATTGAGAGCAGCTCACAAAAGGATTTGTCCAGGTCGAGGACACTGGAGATTGAGCACATCTGCAAGGATGGGTCTACCGTCTGGGTAGAGATCAAAATGACTGGCTTGCGTGATGCAGATGGTAACCTCACTGGAATCCTGGGAGTTTCACGTGATATTACAGAGCGTAAAAAAGCAGAAGAAGAAATCAAAAAATTCAAAACGATTTCTGACAGAGCAGGTTACGGAACAGCCATACATGACCTTGAAGGGAATCTTATCTATGTGAATGAAACCTTTGCGAAAATGCATGGGTATACAGCAGAAGAATTACGTGGGAAGAACATGGTAATTCTTTACAGTGAAGAGCACCTGAGTTCAAACAGGTTAAATGAGCTTAAAAAAGGAGAGGGCTACACTACTGAAGAGGTGTACCACAAAAGAAAAGACAATACCAGTTTCCCTGCCCTAGTAAGTGGTACGCTGATAAAAGATGACAAAGAACATCCCTTATTCGTGGCAGTTACTGCTGTTGACATCACAAAGCGCAAGCAAGCAGAGGACAAAATCAAACAATCGTTACAAGAAAAAGAGGTATTACTGCGGGAGATTCACCATCGAGTTAAGAACAATTTGCAGATCATATCCAGTTTACTCAGTTTACAATCCAGATACATAAAGGATAAAAAAGATTTTGAGATGATCGAAGAAAGCCAAGACAGAATAAGATCCATGGCTTTAATCCATGAGAAATTATACCAATCAGAAAATCTGGCAGATATTGATTTTGATGACTACATCACAGATATGGTTAACAGGTTAATGCAGTTGTATGGTGCTGAAGACATTACATTGACAGTAGATGTGGGAGATATCTCTCTGGGGATAGATGCAGCCATTCCCTGTGGGTTAATCATTAACGAATTAGTTTCCAACTGTTTGAAGCACGCTTTCAGTGAAGGAAAAGGTGAAATCAGAATACTCCTTCATTCTGTTAATGGGTACATTGAGTTAGTAGTCAGTGATGATGGGGTGGGTGTACCAGAAGATTTTGATTTCAGACATACAGACACTTTAGGGTTGCGGTTGGTCACTATTCTGGCAGAAGATCAATTAAATGGTGACATCACGTTAGTCAGGGCCAAGGGAACTGAATTTCGCATTACTTTTGAGCAAGATTCTGGATAATTTTGTGGGAGATGAACGAGCTGTTGCCAACATGAAGTGATGCATGGAGTGAATACAAGAATTCAGATACTGTTAACTTCAAAAGAGAATCTGAGAAGCTGCAACACTCAAAGTCGGCAACTCCAAAAAATTGAAAAGGTTAAAATTCCTTGCTTTTTGTATAGAATAAATGTGAATGAATATGAAGAGGAAGAGGTGTTACCATGAAAATACTGATTATCAATCCAAATAGTGACGAAGAAATGACTGAACAGATTCAAAAAACTGCAGAGAGGGTTTTTGATGAGCATGAGATAGTGTGCAGACCAACACCAGGTGCCCCACAATTTATTGAGACATACGAAGACCACATTAACTGTGCTCCAGGAATGGTGCAATTACTCAAAGAGAATGAAGATAAATTTGATGCATTTATCATTGCTTGTCATTGTGATCCCCACTTGGATGTAATGAAGGAGATCACAGAAAAACCTGTCGTAGGTATTGGAGAAGCTTCTATGAAGATAGCATCCATGCTGGGACATTCCTTTTCAGTGATTTCAGCTACAAAGCATTCCATTCCTAACAAAGAAGCTTTGATACGAAAATATCACCTTGAAGGTGTGGTGGCTTCAGTGCGAGCTCCTCCAGATGACATGAGTGGTACAGATGAAGAAAAGTACTTAAAAACTGCACGACGAGCCATTGAGGAGGACATGGCAGAGGTCATTGTCTTAGGGTGCGCTGGAATGGCTGGACTTGATAAAAGACTGCAGGAGAAATTGGGTGTTCCCGTTTTGGATGGAGTGGTATGTGCCTTGATTATTGCTACAGGATTGGTAAAATATGGGGTCTCACAGAGTAAAATCAGGAGATATAATCCAGATTCCAGTTAAGAAGTGAAATAAAACTGACAATGAAAGATTTCAAGTCAAATTCTCAAAAGGTAGATATCTCTTATCAGAATAATGATCAATAACCTATTACCATTCAACTTCTCAGCATTATAGAATACAATTTCTGTTACACGTGTAACAGTAAAAATGGCTTGTACTCGCTGGATGAAAACCTTCTTATATCACTCCACAGAGGTGATGTAATGAAAAAAAGGATATTCCTTTTGACAATCCTTTGTCCAATTATGCTTCACGCTTGGGCTGAAGATGAGATAGTTTCTGCAGATATGGTGATAGATGAGGGTGGTCCATTTCTGTTACACGGTTTATCTCTCCAATCATATAGATTTCAAGCGTTACCTTTGCATTCATTGGTTAGCCAATCTGTAGAGTCACGATATTATAGAGTATTACTGGTGATAACCTCGCAATCTGATTGGAGCACTGTTCGATTAATGAGTGGTGGGTACGTGATCAATACACACTATGAGGTGACTGAAGGGTATAATGCACCTGAGTTTGAGTGCTGGTATGATGCACATTTGAACCTCATTGGCATGACTAAGAATCAATTTGATACTACGCTGGTGAAAATAGAAGTTAAAACCATTCTATACGTAAAAGAAGGCTCAACCCTTGGTTTTGAAATACAGAAAGGAGACATTAAACACACTACAGTAGAAATCTACAACTACAATACAGAAGAGCCTGTTTCAGTTGAGACCTTCACACATGGTTTCAATATTGAGGGTGACCCAGAGAATCGTGTGGAATTCTCAGTGAATACTGTTGATATAACAGCAGGAGGTCCGTTACGTCCACTCTTGCCTTCAGTTCCCAAAATGGTGTGGGCTTTCTACTATCCCTGGTACTACAAAGAACAGTGGTTCACAAGTGAAGCCTTAACCGACAGCCCCTTAATTGGCCCCCATGATTCATCTGATCCTGAGGTCATAGAAATGCACATAAAGCAAGCGAAATCTGCGGGGATAGATGGATTTATAGTATCCTGGTGGGGTGAAGACAGTTATACTGACGAGAATCTAAAGATTATCCTGGATATTGCACAGGAATACAATTTTAAAATTACTATTATTTTTGAATCATTGGGAGGAGATGAACCGAGGAGCGAAAGGGAATTAAAGAGAATGTTTGTATCTTTTTTTGAGAATTACGGGAATGACACCAGGTACTACCGCATCGATGGGGAACCAGTCATTTTTGTGTGGGCAGTTGAATCGCATCCACCATCAGTATGGGAGACTATTATAACTGATTTAGAACTTACGGGTTACACTGCTGTTTACGTTGCAGAAACTGGAAATCCAGATTATCTGGATGTCTTTGACGGCCTTCATAGGTATGCTACAGTGGGAATTGACGATTTACCGCGTCTTTATGAGAGATTATCGGTGGTGTGCAGAACGTACGGGTATCTTTATGATAAGAAACGGGTTTTATGGGCTGCAACTCTGTGTCCAGGGTATGATGACAGGAAAATACCGGGAAGAGCTGGATTGTACCAGCCGAGAGAAAATGGGGAGTACTACAAATCAACATTTGAAGCTGCTTTAACCAGTTCTCCAGACTGGATTTTGATAACCAGCTTCAACGAGTGGTGGGAAAATACCCACATTGAACCCAGTACAACTTATGGTTCCACATATCTGGAAATGACATCAGATTTTTCCTCACAATTTAAGGGGGAGTCAACTCCATTACAAAAGGCTGATTCTTTATTTGAGCAAGGGAAACAAGCATTTGAAGATGGTAACTATGAGGAAGCTTTGGACTTTTTTCAACGAGCAAAAGAAATATATGAGAGTATAGGATCTGAGAAAACAAAAGAATGTGATGAATGGATTCAAAAAACACAGAATGAATTGAAAAAAGGATTCTGCTTGGGAACTTTTCTTATGGCTGCATTGGTTGGGATGGGATTGATTAAATCTCTTCGTGCGACAAAAACTTGAAGAACTACTTAAAAAATGTTACACGTGTAACAAATCGAAAACAGCCAAAATGAGACAACTCCCAGCTGCCACCTGCCCTAACATTTATACACGTCATGGTAAACATACTACTATGTCTACAAAAAATGTATACAGTGTAAGAATCCCAACAGAAATCCGTGAGATGATGAAAGAAATGGAAGACATAGACTGGCAAAAAGAAATAAGAACAATGATAGAAGAACTGGTCAGAACAAAACACAAGAAGAGATTACTCACTGAAGCAAAAAAATTGAGGAACCACATGAAAGCAATAGATGCGGCAGAACTAATAAGAGAGGATAGAGATGCCAGATAATGTAGTCTTAGATTCGAGTGTCATTGCTGCCATATTTTTCAAAGAAAAAGCTTCTGAAAGGGCTGAGAAAGTTGCAGAAAAGTACAGGTTGATAACTGTTGATGTAGCAGTGCCAGAAGTAGCTAATGTTGCATGGAAGAGAATTGTCAATTTTAATGAACCAGAAGAAATAACCAAAACCGCACTGAAAGCATGCATAAATTTTATCGCGACTGTGTGTAAAGTCATCCCTTCACAGACTCTGCTTGAAGCCAGTTTTGAAATTGCAGTAAGAGATAGAATTACTATATTTGATTCTCTTTTCATAGCTGCTTCAGAAAAAGAAAAAGTACCTCTTCTGACCATGGATAAAAAGTTGTACAATAATCTGTGCGAAAAGAGAAACGTAAAGTTAGTGTAAGATCGTCACTCAAATATTCTTTACTATTTCTGTATTCGTTCTTGTCATTTATAAATTTCAGAAACCAACCTGATGTTACACGTGTAACAAGGCAAACACCAACCCTCTAATAGAGTGTATTCAATAATGTTCCACCACATGCATGATAACATCTGCCAGGGTCTTCAATCCCAAAAAGACCAAAAGAGGAAGTGCTCCCGATAAGAAAACGCCAAAAAGTACAATAACCAAGTGCATAGGAACCACCCGCGCATAGGGAAAAGCCATCAACCTTCCAAGATTTTGTATTTTCTTTTGATCTCTCTCCCTGTTGTACCTAAAGGAGAATAAATGATCAACAAAGAATACAATTCCCCCAAATAAAACATGGTGCACAGAAACTCCTTCAATATTGGTCAACAAGAATACCGCATATATTGCATGAAAGAACCCATAGTGAAAGGCAAAGAAGTACGCTGATTTGCGCTTCGTTTGTTCTGTTGGTGCCACAGGTTTGTCGTTAATGTAGTACCCTTCAGTTGAGAACTCTTTCAACGATAAAATCCGTATAACATTGAAGAACCCAATAATACAGCTCTGGACCCAGTAGACCAGCATGATTGTGATCAGAGGCCAATTTTCTATTATTGTGTACGTAATGGTGGCACCATTGGTGAAGATCAGCACCCAGAAAGACAAATCATCATAAAAAGGCCTTTTCACATCCATGAATGAACATCAAAAGTGGAATATATAAACTTAACTTATCTTTAAGGGTTCTTCGTTTCTTCCATTCTAATGGAAATTGATTGTCTGAGGGTTGGATGCGAGGTTTTGCCATTTAAAACCTGTAATAAATCGTTGTAGAGCCCAGTACATTAGTCTCTTACCTCTTGACAATAGATGAAGTGGTCCAATCTTTACCAAAGTGACCCTCCCACACCCATATTTTTATAAGACGTGGTGAGAAAAGGGTGTATCAGCATGAGAGAGGTGCTAGATGAACCTTCCACGAGGAACATTGGAAAGCATTGAAAAGTGGGAACATGCCCCACCAATGGATTACCTGTCTAAGGTAGACCCCCATTTTTCAGGGGTCATCCGGTTTTTCGAGAGAGGAGCAGCATGGGATGTTTTCTTTCTTCTCTTTGAAGAGGGTTCTTTGATTGGGTACTACACAACAAGAGGAGATACACCGCTTGAGGAGAAGCTTCACTCAGTTATTGAAGGATTTGAAGTGGAAGTGAGAACCTTTTCTCCAAAAGAGATGGAGATTGCTCGTACCTTAAATGGTGAGTATCTGCTCAAACCCCCGATAAAAATACCGGAGTTAGGAAGAGAACTGGAGGCTGAATCAAAAATGAGAGATTTCTTTCCAGATGCATCATTCATTGCTGAAATTAAAAAAGCAAGACAATTCAGGGAGAATTTTCATCGCCGCAGATCGGAAGAGACGTCTTTGTAACTGTTGGAGCAGAACAATTTGGATGAGTCCATTTGAATAATGACATCATTCAGGTTCACTTTCCTTTATGGCTTTTTTTAGTATAATAACATAAGAAACAAATATTGATCATCAAAAAAATGACAAAAGAAAAAAACGTAATAGTCAAAAAATGGAAAATGTTAATTTCTCACTCTTTTTCCTTGCAAAGTCGAAGAGAGCCACCCACACAAAAATAAGCAGCCCATACAAAATCAGCCACAGATAGAATCCCGTCTGCCCCAATATGTCTGTTGGTACCACCATGAAATCAACGATATCCATATAGGTTGGGAGAAGGAATGCATACACGACAGAAGAGATCACGAGGGCACTACTGCTCCTCCATTTAGAAACTGCAAAGGCATACACACCAGAGGGAATTGAAAGAAGAAGCACAAAAAAGACACCTGATGTAAAAGGAATGACCCAGTCATACACGTAGATTCTCAGAATGTACTTCAGTAATGCGGGCTGTGTTTTCCAGGAAACGAGCAGGTTGGTATTCGATCCTATGACATAGTTCAGCACTCCAACGATAACGGTCATGATCACAAAAGTCAAGAGTACATATGAAACTGCTCTTTTTGGAGTGGTACTTCTTCCTAAAAAGCCAAAGTATGATGAGAAGAACGAAAGAACAATCAGAGCGGGAATGTAAAACGTCTTTTCTGCAATGATCATGAACACAGACGAATGCCACACCAGGTTGTATAATACAATTCCCCTCAAGAGAAAGGCGAACAATACGTACCCCGTAAATACACCAAGTGACTTCACTAAAAAGGTGAACCTGTTCCCTGTTACTGCTCTATTTTTCGTGTGTATACTGCTCACATTGGGACACCATCCCATGAAGATCTTTATTCGTTTTATAACACTCATTTCATCACCTCAAATATTTTTTCTGCATCCTTGCTGGGATTTTCAATAGTCATACTGATCCCCAGCTCACCTGCTAACTCGGAAAGTACTTCAGTACACTTTTTGATGTGCTCGCAACGTGTGCAATCCCCCGTATGTTCGTACCACACCTGTATTCCGTGGGCTTTTGATAGAAATATGGCTGCATTCTTCTTCAGCTGTGAAGATCTCCCATACAACAACCCTTTTTCTTCATCAATGTGCCGTATCTCAATTCTGTTTGCCTGCGCCATCTCAATCAGGATTTTTAGAATCTTTTTATCTGCAGCTTGTAACGCTTTCCCTACTGCCTGCTTTGATATGTTGTACTCTCGTGCAATTTCTATGTTTTTCTTCCCTTCTCTTCTTTTTAACCAGAACTCGAACTGCCTCTGTGTTGGATACATTAGTAAACTTATGTAAGTTTACCTTTATAACTTTTTCGGTTGAAGGTTAGAGGTTAGAGGTTACGGGGGTGGGCAGCTATCTTTGTTACACGTGTAACAAAAATAGCTGTGGTACATGTTCAATGGGTTAACTAGATTATCTGATTGAAAAAGAAAAAAGGTAAAGGTTTAGTAGTCTACTTTATCACATCTAGAATTCTGCAGTATAAAAACAGGAAACTCTCCCTATCCTGCCTTCACCATATCCTATTCTGAACCATCCCCGTTCTCCCCAGCGTTTCCCCCAGGAATTTTTGCAGATCCAGTACCGCTCCTCATCATCGTAGCCAAATAGAGCAATAGCGTGGTAGCCTTTCTCCTTTCCGGTGGCATACTCGTAGATGCCTCCGCGGTAATCATAGAAGTCCTCACACACTTCCATTCCTGTCACTACAGGACCCTTTCGATAGATCCACTCCTTTGCTTCAGATTCGCTGTATATTTTTCTCCAATGTCGAATCTTTATCGCTCTCTCGTCTCTATCTTCACAGGAACTGCACGGCATATTCTTAGCTTTGTAGGGGAAGCAATCTTGATCAGGTATGCCCTTCTCTTCTGCATATTTGAGCGCTGGCACAAACTCCCATCCTTTCCAGCACAGGTCACCGCCACCGCAGAAAAAGAGATCTGCCTCAGAAAGATCAATGCCCAGATACGGATCTTTCTTGAAGATTTCATAGTTTGATTCAATGATAGCCACGGTCGCGAATGCAACGCACGCACCACACCTTCCCTGGTGCTTTATTGGCGTGGTCCAGTTTCTCCCGTTCACATCTCTCCAGTCCCACCTTCCCGGATACACATAGGTGATTCCCTCACTTGCAGCCAATGCATCCTCTTCAATTGCTCTGGTTTCCAATTTCTCTATCTCTTCTTTGTCTATTCTGAGGCCCAAATACCTCTTTCTCTCTTCATCTTTTAGATCTGATAAAGAAGTGTGGCCTGCTGACCACCGAAGCCCTTTTTCTCTTATTGCGTTTCTTATTGCTCTAATCTCTTCAGTCGTCATGATATACACCCCATGGGTTTTAGGTTTTTCAGCAGCTGTACGACTGCTCTAGTGTAGTATTGTTGATATTCCTTTTAAGGGTTTGGTTTATTGGAGTTGTCAACCTCGGGATGGAATTTTTCATTTTCAATAACCTTTCCTTTATGGAAATCTAGGATAGTAAATGATAAAATATACATAATGTTACACGTGTAACATTGACCTCCAACACTTGACAACCATGTTTATTTTTCTGTGTAACCCTAACTTTTTGTGAAAAAGTTGAATACAACCCAGCGTTACAACCACAGAAATTGTAATCACTATCCAAAATAACAAAAGTTATTCATGATATACCTTGTACTTGAAATGTAATCTGACCCTGAAGGCTGAACGCCAGTTAAATCAGGAATGTACCGTTCTCGTAGAACAATTCACCATCTGCGTAAATTTTTCCACCTTTTTTCATATCTTTAAGCATGTCCCAATGGATGGCAGACCTGTTCTCATTTCCTGTTTCTGGTATCCCCCTTCCCAAGGCCATGTGGATAGTTCCTCCCATCTTTTCATCAAAGAGCATGTCCTTGGTGAATCTGGTCACTTCGTAGTTGGTTCCTATAGCTATTTCTCCCACCTTGCTGGAACCTTCGTCAATAGCTATCATGTGATTGAGGAATTCTTCTCCTTTTTGTGCTTTAGCTTCTGTGACAATCCCTTTCTTGAAGGTTAGTTTTATGTCTTCAACTTCATTTCCTTTGTAGATTGCAGGAAAAGTAAACCTGATCACTCCTTCTGGAGAACCCTCAAGAGGCCCGGTGAACACTTCTCCGTCAGGCATATTTTTCTTTCCATCTGCATTCACCCATGTTCTTCCTTGTACCTGGAAGGTGATATCTGTGTCTTCTCCCACAATGTGGATTTCCGACTTTTTTTGGAGGTAATTGACTATTTTTTCCTGTATTTTTGAAACGTTCTTCCACTTTTCTTTTGGGTTCTCTGTGTACACAAAACAGGATTTGTAGACGAAGTCCTCGTACTCTAATAAAGACATTGACGCTTCCTGGGCCATAGAATCAGTGGGGAACGGAAAGAGGGTCCAAAAGAGTTCTCCTCGCTTTATTCTATCTGTCATAATGTCTGAAAGTTCTCTTCGGGATGCTACATTTTTTGCAACTTTTCCTGGGTCCATGTTTGCTAGGTGTTTTGGATTCTTTTCTGCCTTTATGCGAATCAGTATGTCTGCCTTTTGGATAGCATACCTCAAAATGGGAGGGACATACATTAATTGCTGGTCTGTACCGTAGAGGAACTGTATATCATCCAGCCGCTGATCTTGGTAAACAACTGAGGGGTGCCCCCCTGCGAGAAGAACGTACTTGTAGAGTTGTTCAATCAATGGGGAGGTGATGTGAGATCCTATGATAAAGACTTCTTGGTTTTCTTTGACTTCAACTGAATAGTTGACTGCGAGATCTGCCAATTTTTCTGTCCTTATGTCTGTCATGAATGGTAAAGCATAATTCTCTTTATAAGATTATGGTTTTATATGTTGTACATTGTTCAATAGTGGTGGTTCTCTCATTTTGTTACACGTGTAACATCAGGTTATTTCTATTGGTTTCAATGATAAAAGAGACTCAACATCAATCAATCGCTAACAAACAGAAACCTCATACGAGAAGTGCCTCCTCACCCTCTCTTGGGACGTAGGTGACCAGTGGATTGCTAATATTGAGTTTCTACAGCACTGTAGACTTCATGGATTGTTCTCCCTGATGCTACAATCTCTTCTTGATGTACTGCTATGTATTTTCCACTGTAATCTTTTTCCAGGGCTTCTTTGTTTTTGAGTATGTACTCCATTTCTTTACTGACCATTTCGATCACCATTTATGTCTATATTTACCATGTATGAAAATGTTACATTTTTAATCTTTTCCTTCTAGGAAATCATTCTTTTCATAATCGCTGGAGTGCCAAGTGCAAACTTTCTTTCACCAACCAAAGTCTTTGTCCCCCATTTCTCTTATTAGTGCAGTAGAATTTATATCTTCTCCTTTTCTTATTTTGAACAAATCGGTTCTCAGGACTTGCAGTGTTAATTCCAGTTTTTCTATTTCTTCATAGGAGATACTCATTCAGTAACCATTTCATTTTTAGAATACACCGTCAATACTCAGCCAATGTCCCTTCTCTTCTCACTTTTCTGTCCACAATATGGAACATCAGCAGCCCCGTTACCACCCAGCACACGCCAATAATGATTAACCGCGAATATGCACTCCACAAGGTGAACTCCATGTTTTCAGCAATCAGAAAATGTCTGATACCTGTTATGGCATACGTGGTCGGCATCGCCTTGGACAACTTCTGTAGCAAAGGTGGCAGCACTGCCAGCGGGTATGCAATGGGCGTCACAATAGTGATCAACGAGTAAAATACCTCAGAAATGATCCAGCCCTCTTTGAACATTAAGGCCAATCCTGAAATCATCAACCCTAACCCCATTAACGAGATTAACATTAAAGCGACAAAAATGAGAACGGGGAGTATACCCTGTACATTGAGTAGTAACCCAAACAGTACATACACTACTGCTACCTGAAAGAACAGGATAATACTCTGATGAGCTATAGAGTGGGAAGCCATCCCCATCACATATACCCACCTTGGGACGGGGGCCACAAATATGGATTCTAATGTACCATACCACTGTTCTTTTCGTAAAGCGAACCCCATGCCCCACACTGCAGTATTCAAAAATCCCATAAAAATGTACCCTATAATGGTATAGGTAACCCCATCAGATACTCCGGTTAACCCTTCCAGGACAGATGATGTTCTCCCTCCCATCAAGGCTACAGCAAACAACACGTAGGGGAACACAAAAATCAAAGGTTCCAGCATCCCTCTGATGAAGTCCGCTCTGTAAGTTAACTCAATCTTCCATTCCTTAACGTTTTCAGCATTCATCGCGCGTAAATACCGTTTGAACCTGTTAGTACTGGGCAACAACTCCACTTTTCCTCACCTTTTTTTCCATGAAATAGAATATTGAATAGCCGAAAGTAATGAATACCACATCCAGCAGAGCTAAAATAGCTACATACTGCCACAATACTGAGACGGATTGGTTTAACAGCCAGATTCCCCGAATTGCCACCAGCGCATATGTTAATGGAATAAGTACAGATACTGCAGCAATCATTGGGTGGATACCCACAGGGTACCGGATGGGTGAAAACAGGTAAAACAAATACTCAATAGTGTGAACTAACGATCTGCTCTCTTTAATCTGTAAGGTGACTCCAGCTAATGCAATGGCCATGCCGTACAGTCCTGCCACTAACAATAACATCACCAGGAGTATGGGCAAAATCTTTCCTACCGTCAACGTCAATCCGAACCCAAAGATGCAGATAACCATCTGGGTGGCCACAAACAAGGTGGACGATATGGATTCACTTAACGCTTTTCCCATTAATATAGATATCTTTCTGGCAGGGCTTCCCAGAATATACTCTAAGGTACCCCAGTAGGATTCCATTCGTATGCTCCCGCCCATGCCGTATAATGACGAAAACAAATACGTGGATATAATGGCGCCAATTAACACGAATGGTATAAACTGGTCTGTCCCTGCCAGCTTACCAAATTCTGAACTAGTGACACCACCCACTAGAGCTTCTCCCTGGAAAATAAAGGGTATAACCCATAACACAGGGAAAATGGCCCAAAACATAATTTCCACAGGGTAGCACAGTAATATTTTAATATTCTTTTTGATTTCTTCCTTGATCAGAAAAAGATCATTCCTCATTGAACTCACCTGTTAATCGGGTTCCTGTCAAGTGAATGAACACGTCCTCTAATGTGGGCTTGGTCACGTTCATTGATAAAATCTTGGCAGAGTCAGCAGCTTTTATCACTTCTGACATGATCTCCTCCACGTTTTCTGAATGAATCCTGTGCACCTGCACACCATCTTCTGATTGGGAATAGACCCTCTGACCAATTCCTTCAAAATCAGCATGGCCCAAACATTTAACCTCTAAAACCTCATCATGCGGAATTGATTTCTTCAAATTCTCAGGAGTGTCTACTGCCACAATCTTCCCCTGGTTCATTATTGCTATCCGATCACATAACTGGTCTGCTTCATCCATGTAGTGGGTGGTCAACAAAATGGTCTTGCCCTGCTTTTCATTCAAATCCTTTTTGATGAACAAGCGGATGAACCGGGAAAATGAAGGGTCCAACCCAAGAGTGGGCTCATCCAGTAACAACACTGGTGGATCGTGGATTAAAGCCCTGCAGATGGACACTTTCTGCCGCATTCCTGTGGAGTACTTCTCAATGCGTTCGTACTGTTTATCTAGTAATCCCATGATCTTCATCAAGTAATCAATTCTTTGGTTTGCTTCATCACTAGATAACCCATACAAGGCAGCAAAGTACCTGAGGTTATCTCTCCCTGATAATTTCCAGTACAATGTGCGTTCCCCCCCTGTGGTAATCCCGATGGACTCTCTGGCAGCTATGGGATCTTCCACAATGTCATGTCCATTGATGACTGCAGTTCCTTCATTTGGCAGCAACAAGGCGGACAAACATTTCACTAACGTGGTTTTTCCCGCCCCATTCGGTCCTAATAATCCGAATAACTCTCCTTTTCTCACCTTCATGTCCACTTTGTTGACCGCATAGACGAGCTCATCCTTTCCGATTTTGGGACCAATTATGTGTTTCCTTCTGGCCTTCTTTTTGAATACTTTGACAATTCCCTCTGCCACTATTGCATTGGTTATATCCATTTGATCCCCCTCAAAACTTTGTATTGTTGTGACTGTTCCAGAGAATCTGCAGCAGCACAGTATAAAACAGATGTCACTTCTTCCCGTGGGGCTATCTCTACTTCTTTGACAACAAAAAAGTGAGCTCCCTTCTCTCCAAAATCAATTATCTCGATGGAATCAGCTATCACTGTCACGAATGTTTTTTTACCCTTCACTGCAGCCCAGTCACGGCACTGTATCCAGCCCCCGTACGGGGTGCGTCTCCTCTCATAAAGGTCTTTCTGGTAATAGTATAATGTGGCCTCTTTCATTGAGCCTTCGGGCTGCAAATAAAAGAAAACTCCAGAATACAGGTTAAAGGGAGCTGAAGTGAGATTCCTTACTGTGTTTTCTACTACCAGCACATTGCTGAATGCAGTTGTTACATAGGATGTGTGTAACTGGAGACCTTTGATTTCTTGTAACGTGGATGTCACTTTACACCCTTTCCAGGTGATACCACATTTCTGAAAATCAATTATCTGGTGTGCGAATGTCTCTTTGTGCATTCTCCCCGGGAATTCATCTTCTGCAAAAATTGTAGGATGTATTCCGCCATACCAGGGTTTAAACCAGTTGAATTGGGTGGGTTCTGGATAGGACGTCAAGAGATTGTTAGAATCCCTTCCAAAGAAGATGACAGACCCACAAAAATGGGGAGCAACCTTCACCGTGTATAATCCGTTATCAATCTCAATGATGTCTTTTTCACGGATTCTAATTTGTGTGTCTCCTCTCTTTCCTGCCCGCACAACAGATACAGGGACTTTCTTGCAAAAGAGATCAGTTTCCACTTCCAAATATTTCGTGTTCACGCCAAGTTCCAATTTATCAAATTTCGTTTTGAAGGTGAAAGGACTTCCTCTTTTAACGTCGAAGGGTTTTTTATTCACCGTTCCTTTCAAGGGTTTTTCCCTGTGACTTGCAATGACCATGTCCTGCGTACAGTCATCCGTACACAGAAGGACGGGAGGTGTGACCTCCCAGATGCCCACTGGCTCCTCTTCTTCAACTTTTTTGTCATGTAATCGAGACCATGCTTCCCTCACATCCTTAAAGCTCCCACTGCCCACATACAGGTAGAAAGGCTTAACAGCACCTCCGCTCATGGTCATATGCGGGAATCCGCTCTCATTTATATCCAATTCTGCACATGTCTCCCAGATTAACCCAAAAACTGAACCATCTCTCTCGAAGCACATCCACTGTTCTCTGTACTCGGAAGCATCTTTAGGGAGATCCCCGTGCCCTAAAGGAAATATATCTTCCATGAAAGGCTCTGAAACTATACCTTCCTTTAACGGTACTGTAAGAATACTGCCATCCATACGGCCTCCTCCAGCAAAACATATGCTCATATCCTTTTGTGGGATTATTCTGTAGTGTACCTTGACTACAGGACTCGAATCCATTTCCATTCTACGAATGAGCCTCAAATCATATTTCTTCGACCTTGCAGTGAATTCTGCAACTGCTTTCCCCGATTTATGCCCTGTATTTGCGGTGTACATGGTTTTAGAGAACTCTGACGGCCAAAAAGGTGGACCCAGTTCATCTTCCACATGTTTTGCCCACACTTTCTTCGTTTTCTTGTCAAATATAGTAGTCTCTCCTCCTGACAAAGAAACGACAATTCGACTGTAGTTGTTCTCCAGAACTACCTCTTTTCCTTTCTGCATCACATTGGCGCTTGTCATCAACTGCATAGGGATTGTATGAATTCTCTTTTCACCCTCAATGGCAAACTGGAGTTCACAATCTTCAACTTCAATCGAAAAGGGGACAGCTTCCGTATATTCTGGATTAATACAAAAGGGATGAAACTCACCTGTGTTCTGACAGGTAATCACGCCTTCTGCTGTAATTTTTTGGTTATTCTTTAACACTACCAGGATTTCCCTTCTTCCTCGAGGCAGAAAAAGGTATTCAGGGTACGTGGATAAAGCAATGGGCTGCTTCACCCGGAGCCCAGAACCTAAAGATAATGATACACCATTGATGACGACGTCAGTTGTCAATACGTGGGGAGGTTCTTCCTTCTTTTTGATTTCAATATCTGGGTCAATGAAAGCTTCTCCTGTAATGACGTGCTCTCCTTCCAGAACAATAGATTCATTTTTCTCAATAGTAATTTTTTCGTCACCTCTGGCTATTAACGTGACATTCAAAGGAGATTTCATTTTATTTTCTAACGTCCAGGTCACTTTCACAGATTTGCCTGCAAAGGCATCTCCTACCTTTTGGGATACCACAAACTGGTTATTCTCAAACCTGGCAACTCTTCCTGATTCTGTATCAATAGCTACAGAAAGTACGTCCCCATCTTCTTCCCAACAATACGGAAAGATGCCTTTAAAATCATCTTCTTCTACTTTTAATTCTCTCTTAAAGGTTTTGTACCAGTCGTGCTTTTCAAAGTACGGCTTGGCTGCATCCATATTAAAAATTAGAGGCAAATAATTTTTCATGTGAACAGTGGTCTTGGGAACCCAGAAAAATCCCGTTTTTTTGTACAAAGGAACTGCCTTCATATTGCCAGCCCACGTATGTAGGTCCAAACGATTATATTTCAATTGTGCAGCCTTCTCCACGCACGCTTTCAACAACTCTCTGCCGAATCCCTTCCCATGGTGGGTGGGCATCACATTCAAAAGACCCACATAGGAGACATTAAAATCTCTCCAGAACTCCATAATATCTGCATAGCCGACGATCTTACCTCTATCCCACGCTACAAAGATGGAGACAGCATTTGTTTCTTTTATGTTATCCAGTACCCTTTCTGGAGTCACAGCCAGGCCGTGGGTAAACCCACCCGGCCAGCCTTCGTCACTTGCATTGAACATATCAGCAAGTTTTTGAGCATCCTCACATTGAAATTCTTTAATCATAAAATCACCTAGAACAATCTAGAAAGATTGCAGCATCAGGAGGGAACAATTGCCTATGCATCAATCAAAGCAATACGATCATATATGACACCTTCTTTTTTAGGAGGGGGCTCCTTTATAAACATTTCGATTAAAGGGGGTTACATTACTGGTAGCCACCTCATTTTTGTTACACGTGTAACAAGCTTTTTCCTTTTTTTTAATTATTCTCAAGAGTTTTGATAGTAAAGAAGATCAAGAATGTGACACCTGGAGCTGACAATCTCTGGTTTCAGTGATGTTCCCTTTCTTCAGGATGTTACCATTACCTCTCTGCACGGCGCATAATCACATAGTCATTTTCTCCATGTGGAAATGTATATAACTCGTGTATTTTTTTGTATTTCTCTATAATTTCTGACAAAAGACGTGGATCAATACTCCCAATCAAGGTGTGAGCTCTTTCTATGAAGGTGTCAACTAATCCAGTTTTTTCAAGTTCCCTGGAGAATAAGCAGTCTCTGTGCAGGCCCCACACAACGTCTCCTTCTGATGTGGTTTCCAGCCCCACTGGATAGAACCGGCATATGAGGGGTCTGTACTCATATATGGCGCACGTTCTTTTATCCTGGTCAAATTCAATGCATTTGGGATGGTCTAAAGATACAATCACTGATCCATCAGGGGTTTCATCGTACACGTGGATCAGTTCTATGCCATTGATCTCAATGATGGGTACTCCTCTCTCATAGAGTGTATCTGCTTCCTCCTGAAGTAACCACAAATTGCCCATGCACGCAGGAAAATTGCAGTATCTGCAGAAAAACCCTACATTTGCAAAGAGATGATCCAGTTTCCTGTACAATTTCTTTAATCCGTTGATTTTCTCGTCAATTGATGGAGCAAATGGACATTCATGGGGTACATTCTGCATTGCAGTTACTGAATCACTCATTTTTGCCACGTACGGGCATAAGAGATCATTTTTGTGCTTAGTGGTAACGTACTCATAGATGCGGTCGAGGCTGCAATCCCGAACAGTTCCCAAGGCAAGTTCTGGTCGTTTCGAGAATATTTCAACACATGGGTAGATATTTCCGGTTGCAGTAATGAATAAGCTGGTCCCATCTGCCCAGCACCGCGGATCTGTACGCATTTTTTCATGATAAACTCTTTCTACAAGAAAGGTAATCTCCTCGTTCATGTGCTCTTTGTCTGACTCATCAATCTGCAGGAATGGTACATCTTGAGCTCTCCCATCCATGGTAATTTCTTTTATGTGCAGCCCTTTACATTTAAATTTTTGGACCAATTCACCTAATTTCACAATTTCTTCAATGTTCTGGCTGTGTACTGTCATATACGTATCTACAGGTACATTACATTCACTGCATAATGTAAAAAATTCTATTACCTTCTCGAAGGTGCCTTTTCCTCTGATAATATCATTTTTTTCTTTAGATGAACCATCCAGGCTGACAGCTATATCCGTGCCTAATTCCTTAATTCTCAGAAGAGTCTTTCTATTGATTAATGTACCATTGGTAATGACACTCGTGGTAAACCCTTTATTGTGCGCGTATTCTAGTATCTCTGTAAAATCGCTCCTGCAGAATGGCTCACCGCCGGTGAAACAGATTTTGTCCGCACCTGTTTCTTTGAACATGTCTAATGCGCTGAACACTTCTGCTGTTGTCAATTCATTTGTTCTGGGGGTTCCCGACATGGGAAGACAGTGTATGCAACGCAGGTTGCATCTATTGGTTATTTCCCAGCTTATGTCCTGAAACATTTTATCACCATTAGGGTTACTGCATGGGACTGTGGGATACAGTACACATCACCAGATATCGAGCGCTCGTGCTTCATCGATTGAGTATGCGTTCTCTAATGTTTCCCTCATTTCTGCTCGTAGTAACATGACCTGTTTCATCACATCAGTGGCCCCACAGGATGTATACTCTCCACTCATATTGTATGAGAGCACAGGGAGTCTGTAATCACAGAAATATGCACTCACAGGACAGGTCTTACACTGTTCGTACAAAGACCACTGCACTAATTTCCTGATCTCACCAAAGGAGGTTTCCCATATTTTTTTGAAGGGCATACCTTTCACATTTCCTGCAGGAAACATGTCCTGTCCAGCATGCCAGTTATCAGGGTAGACTGTACCATCTGATGCAATGTAACTGAAGAATACACCTGAGAATGATCTCTCAAATATTTCTTCCAGTCGACTGATAAAGGTAAATAAATAGGGATTTGGCAGATCCGTTCTCTTGTCTTCTTTCTCCCACTCAGGTAATTTTTTCTCGTATTTGAACTTTGCCAGCGCTAATTTTCGGAACAAGGGGAGCTGTTCTGGAGTGGGAAATATGTCAGTGTTGGCCATGGCTCGACCAGTAGGGTACAGATCTATTGCTGCAAAATCGATTCTGTTCTCTTCGCACCATTTGTACGTGTTAATAATATCTTTAATGTTATTCCTTTGAAGGACGTACTGAGTCAAAAAGGGGACATCATAAGTCCTCAGCAATTCAAAGATAGTACATAAATCCTCAAATGTTATCTTTTTTCTGCTTTCACTATGGTAATCAATGCCATCAAGACTGAAGACGAAATATGCTCTGCGGGGAACCTTTTTGATCAATGATTCTGTCACATTCACGCCATTGGTAAGCACGAAAAGGTCCATATCCAGGCTGTCAGTGTATGTGACAAGCTCCAGAAAATCCGGGTGGAGTGTGGGCTCCCCACCGGTAAAAAAGAGGGAAAAAATTTCCATCTCCTTCAACTGGTAGATTATATCCTTGAATTCATCTGTGGTCATCATTTCTGTGCGAGGTACACCTCCGTGGTTAAAGCAGTGCTTGCATCCCATATTACACTCGAGCGTGAGTTCCAGCTGCACCACTGTGGGTGCTCGCAATGGACAGTCACTGTCAAAAACAGATGAGGAAATCCCTGCTTCTCTGTAGAGTTTTTTCCCTTTTCTCTTGGCATCAACCAGGTGTTTTGTATCTCCCAGTGCGTAATCATCAATATTTCCAAAGTCTCCCCTTTTTATGAGATCTTCAGCATCAAATCTGTAAAAATCTACCCATCCATCGGGAAGAGAACAAATGTATGCAAAATCCTCTTCTCTGTATTTGAACCTAAACATGGAATCCTCCTCCCACAATACACTGGATAAAAGGGTCTCCTTTATCTTGAATGGTTTGAAGCATTTTCAGCCCCCAAAAAATCAAGAGCACCCACGTGCAGCAACTTGGTGAGAAATGTCCGTACATCCGGTTCATCTACTGACTCTTTGACCTCTTCAATGAGATCTCTTTCTCTTCTCATCTTCTTTTCAATGATGCACTCAACAATCTCCAGTGCTGCATCGTTCAGCTTCACTGTCTGGTATCTCGTTACCAGAAACTTTTCTTCATATTTTTTTGTCAACTTTGTGTAACGATTTACCCGGAACACTCTGTAAGCATCAGGGTAACTTCCCAGATCAACCATTTTCTCATTTATTTTCTTTTCGTATAATTCCGAAAGATTTTTTGGTGGCTCAAAGTTATTTCTTACTGCATAATCGATACAGAACTTATCTGACTCATTCACATCTACCTTACAACCACACACACACTCACATAAGAGACCGCAGGATTTACACGGTTCATTCACCCACTCAAGGTTTCGAAACATCACATTTATGGACTCTTTATTCCAAATGACCTCCAGTGGCTCTGCCAGCACATTTCCAAAAATAATTTCTGATTGGTTGCAGATTCGCACATCGCCATTAGGGTTAATCGCACAGAAGTAGGTTCCCACTCCACAGTTTGAGACCACATCTTCTTCAATCATCCTCGTGTCTATACAGTAGGGAATGGCTGTTCCAAATCCCACCCTTCCTTCGAAGACTGTGAAATCCTTTTTCGCCTTAATTACCTGGTCCAGAGCAATTCTGAACTGCTCCAGAGTGGGTTTCAACTGAGAATATACACTCGATCGGGTTGCACCTATACCTCCATCCTCATACCTGTCAACAAAAATGGATTCCATACCCAATTCAGCAGCCAACCCAATAATATCATACATCTGGTTGTAGTTATACCCTGTTAATACAGGGATACACCGAACATCAAATCCGTAATCCACATAGTATTCTACAGTATTGAGCACTGTTTCAAAACTGCCCGGATTGGTTGTGTGGAATTCGTGAGTTTCTGCATCAGCACCGTGCAGCGGGACACCAAAACATGCAAGGTCTGACGAGACTCCTTCGAGCAGCTTAACACCGTTGGTGACAATCGTCACTGACGAATGTGAAAGCATTTCTATGTACTCATTTATCTTCCTTACTGGGAGCAAGCTTGGCTCTCCTCCAATTAAGTACACGTGTGGTATCTGGCTGTCTGCCACCGACTGAACAATTCGATCTATTTTCTCTGTATCCTCTTTCATGGTCCTATTAGGATTGTAACAAAAAATACAGTTCTGGTTACATTGATAGGTCAATTCTATGTGGCACAGGTGGGGTATTTCATCGTATTCCAGGATCATTTTTTCACTCCCGCACATTCAGTACAATTCATTCAAAACGTAAGAGGGTAAAGAGTATCTTATTATCATTCTCTCCAATTTGATTTTCTGTGCATCTTGAATTTCCTTGTTATAGTCCCACAATTCCCTTCATTTCACTCATGATTCTGTGAAGGTAAAGGCTTGGATACATAACACAGCGTACAGACTCCCTCCAAGTTCACACTTCACATTCCCATGCTGTGTGTACAGCTCATGCTGAACTTCTTCAAGCCTTTGTAGGAACCTATACGTGTCCTTCTTCTCGATTGTTCCTTCTATTTCTTCTTGACCTTTATCTCCTTTATCTTTTTGCTATCCAGAACAGCTTTGCATTTGGACATTTTTTCACCTCCGACCAGTGGTTAGATGCTTCTGTTTCTTTTTCCTCCCTATTTAAGTTTTTCGGGGGGTTGTCCAATTCTTGGGTGTTTGTCTCAATCTGTTACACGTAACATTTTTTTCTTAATTACCTTCTTCTGACACTCACATTTTCAATTCGTGGATGAGTGGGCATGATTCACTGGAAAAGCCGCGATTGAACCACATAGGTTATCGTGAATAGGGTGAGAATTTCACGTATAATTCCAGAAGCAGTATGTGCACCGTAGAACTTATAAGGGAATATGCTACGGCTACAGAGTGGTAGAATGAACCCCCTCAAAACCCTGTACAAGAGGCTGGATGAACTCTTTCCAGACATCTGCAGTTACTGCGAACAATGCGAGTACGAAGACTGCATAGGCTATGTGTGGCTACTGTCTGAGGAGGCTGAAGAACTGTACGAGAAAGGGGTTCAAATAGTAGAAATAAATAGAGAAATTAGCTTTCTCGATTCTTTTTGTAAGAAAAATGGAAGAGTTGATGTCGATGTTGCTAAGCCTCCCTGTTCTTTAAGAGATTCAGATGGCAAATGTTCTATTTATCCACTGAGGCCCTTGGTGTGCAGGTTATACCCTTTAGATCTGAAGAGCATCGACGGTGATGTTCTCATTGTGATGCACATGAAGTGTCTTTTTGTGGACAGGTTAGCGAAAAATGAAAATGTAGAAGAGTTTGTCCATCAGTGTATTAATACATTGAAGGAGATCGATAAAGAATTACTAGAAAAAATAGAGAAAACCTTCAGAGCAGTAGAGAGTATTTCTGCTCATTTTGAGGAGTATGAACCCAGTTACATGAGAATTCTAGATCTTTCAGCCTATTTGAGGAATCAAAAGAGTATTGGATAATTAAATAGTCCTGAAAAAAAGAAATGACGGTGAAAAAGATGTCTGAAAGGTGGAAAGTGAAAAGTGGAAGGCTTGGAGAGATGTGCAGTCATCCCTCAGAATCGTGCTCAACTCCTGTGACCATATACCCAACAGCCTGTACAAGGGTTCAAAAGAGAGGTTATCATGTTGAGCTGCAAAACCAAAGTGAAGGAGGTGAGTGTTATGTGGAAATGGTTCTTAATATTCTTTGCAATCAGCGTGATGTCGCTCATAGCTAACCTGTACCTTTACAAAAAACCGAAGAAAGAAATACATGACGTTTTTTATCAGTTAGCTGTTCTCATGTTTCCTGCTCCCAGTCAGATTTGGTTTATTTTTCCTTTTTTACCTCAACCCAGGGTACCCTGGCCGTATGTGTTGGTAGCTGTACCAGGAGGCATTGTTCTCATTTTTTTTGGGTTCCGCATCCTCCTTTCGATCAGAGAAGAACTGGGTGGAAAAGGGTTCAAGGAAGCACCAACCCTGGAATGCCATGACGCTATCAACGACACACTGGTGAACACTGGCATCTATTCGAGGTCACGGAATCCAATGTATTTGTCCTTATTTCTCCTGTTTTCAGGCTATTTTCTGTGTACATTGGGTATCTTTTCACTGCTGACTGTTCCTTATGTGTTTTTATCTTTGTTGTCCTTCGCGTACATGGAGGAGGGCGGATTGAAAAAGAAATTTGGACATGAATACGAAAAATACAAGGAAGATGTTCCCATGTTCTTCCCGCGAATATGGAAGAGATAAGAAGATGTGTACCTCTTTAGTATCCAAAAGCAATGGTAAAAATTTAGTGAGAATCTGCGAGAGGCTGGCACCAAACAGAAGAACCGAAACATTTATATGTCTACCAGAGCATCCAGAGGTGAGGTGATAAACATGGTCGAAGAAAATTTGTATACAGAAAAAATCGGATTTCCCATAGCATGTGCGTGCGGCCTCATGGCAAGTTGAACTCGAATAAGGAATCCTGCCAGTAAAGAGGTACATTCTTATAGAGAATATGTTCTGCATCCATTCTTGTGAATGACGTTTCTGGCAGTGTAGTTCAACATTGATGTGTAGTGGCAAGAATTTAGTGAGAATCTGCGAGAGGCTGGCACCAAACAGAAGAACCGAAACATTTATATATGTATCAGAGCATCCATAGATGAGGTGATAAACATGGTCGAAGAAAGCGAATACACAGAAGATATCGGATTTCCCATAGCACCTGCATGTGGTCTCTTGGTGGCTTGAAGTGAAAAGGGAATTCTGCCAGCAAAGAGGTACACAATCACGCTTGAGATGAAAGAAGAACCAGAATACCATGTACGTGAGAAGATGATGAGATGTGAGCAGTCGGTTCCCCCTAAGGGATACTATTTATTTCATTTCTTTTTCAGTGGTAGTTTCGTAAAGAGAATAACCCAGGTGATCTCATGTTGATAAACAGAGTGAGAGAAGAAGAATTTGGATATCTTGTTTTTGATGATAAGGGAGATTCAGAAATAGTAAAATTCGAGGCCAAGACCCTCATAAGAATTGGAGAGACAATAGATGCGGTCACCTATAGGCCTACCAAAGTGAGTGCTACTGCACCCTTTCATTTGAAATCTCCCATCATTGTACTGTTGGAAGTTACTAGAAAGTGTGATCTGACCTGCGGGCACTGCTACATCTCTGCTGGAAATCCGAGAGAAAATGAAATGGACACAAAAGCTATCTATAGAGTTTTAGATGAATTAAAAGAAAGAGAAGTGTTCCATGTTCTCATTACAGGAGGAGAACCCTTTCTCCGTGACGACATTGTTGATATCATCAATTATGCCGAAGAATGTGATTTTTTCGTCCAGGTAGTTACCAATGGGTTTTCATTAACAGAGAAAGTTTTATCCCAGATAAAGAATAATGGGCACATACGGTTTGCACTGAGTTATCTCGGTGGGCTTGAAAATGGGATGAGCAATGACGAAGCACTGAACCACTTGAAAGATAAGATGACGCTCCTCAAAAAATATAATTTCCCCAGAATGAGCTGGGTCTCTGTGACAAAGTTGAATATTGATAGAAAACCAGATATCTACAAGCTGTGTCAAGACTTTGGTGCAAAGAGCTACTACCAGGATGTCATGCCCATGGGGAGGTGCAAAGAAAATGCACACCTCCTCCTGGATGTTGATGACGTGGAAAAGAGTGTACAGCTCTTTGGAACAGGAGATGATGAGGAAGGAGATAGACCCAAGACTGCTCTGGAAATGTGTTACCTCTTTGAGTACCTTTTCCAGGCGTGCAAAGGTGGAAGATCGTACGCGTACATATGCTCAAATGGGGACGTCTATCCCTGTTCGAACTGTGCAGCAGAACATCTCTTTTGCGCTGGAAATGTCAATGAGAGTTCATTCTCAGATATCTGGGAGAACTCATTCAAAGAACACAGAGCAATCACCTGGAAAGATTTCAAGGGCTGCGAGACGTGTGAACTCCGTGAGTACTTTGAAAAGGGCATGTTCTGCAAATTGAGATGTCCCCCCATATCGAGAGTACTTTACAACGACTTGTTGTACTGTGGAGCTACAGAGTATACAAAAGCAAAATCGTTGTGGTTTGCACGGTCATATTTCTAATTTCTAATTTCTAATGCGTCTTCACTGCTCTGAAGGGCTAGTTAAGCATCATCTTCCTTGAAATAGATGTTGAAGTCCATCCTGGAGGGATCCACTTCATCGATAAACCACTGAATTACTTCTTTGTGGCTTACTTTTGGATTCACCTCAAAATCATAGTTCAAAACTGATTTCTGTAAATCGTCCCATTCTGAATAGTCAACATCCCCGATCATGTCCTCAAGCATTTCATACAGTCTTGTCCCAGGGTAGGGTGTCAAGAACGATACATTTATGAATGAAGGACGGATTTTCTTAATAATCTTCTTAGTAAGTTCAATGTCCTCCCGGGTTTCACCAGGAATCCCCACCATGAAATATGCGCCGCACGCTATATCATACTTGTGGCAAAGTTCGAAGGCTCGTTCTACCTGATCAAAGGTGAGCCCTTTCTTGAGGTACTTGATAATTCTTTCACTACCAGATTCTACCCCAAAGTTGATCTCCCTGCATCCTGCATCGTAAACCATCTTTATTGTTTCCTCATCGATAAGGTTCACCCGTCCGTGCCCTCCCCACCTGATGTGTAAGTCCCTCTCGTGTATTTCCTCGCAGATAGTGGTTATCCTCTCTTTGTTGATCAAAAAAAGGTCATCAACAAAGTACAATTCTTCTGCATTGTACTCTTTCACAATGGTTTCCATTTCATCAACAACATATTTTCCGCTGTGGAATCGAATATTACTCCCAAAAAATCCCTTATCGCAAAAAATACATGAATATGGACATCCTCTTGATGAGAGCAAATCGGTACAGGCGAGGTCCACATTTTCCTTCCAGATGCGCAGATATTCTGAAACATTGATCAAATCTCTATCGGGAAAAGGGATACTGTCAAGGTCTTGTACAACACCAGGAGCCCCTGAGTATCGTATATCCCCATTTGACCTGTAGTAAAGTCCTGGAATGGATTCGTATCGTTCTCCACTAATGAGGGCATCCACCAGGTTGACACATGTTTCTTCTCCCTCCCCCACCACAAAGATGTCTGCATCATAGTCAGTGAAGGAATTCTTAACTTCAATGCATTTCACTCCAGGTCCGCCCACTATTACAGTACTCTCAGGATATGCTTGGTTCAACCATTTGCAGAGCCTCTTCAGTTCTCCAAGTTGCACTATAGAAACAGATATACCGATGATATCTCCTTTAATATTCCCCAAGGACTTTCTGTATTCCTCTTCACTGGAGATCAACCCATCAACCAGCTCCACAGAGTAGTCCCTTTCTTTCAAAAGAGAAGACAAGTAGCCAATACCTAACGGTGGGAAAGGTGTCTTCTTCATCAAATATGGGCTTTGGGGGTAGATAAATGTCACATCCATTTTTAGTCCCTCTGTCAGCACACAGTAATGTTATTTATAAAGGTTTCACGTTCCTCCTCAGTTAAGACCAGCTTCTCATCTATGTTCTCTTCTGCCAGTCTTCCATGAATTTCTAAGAGTCTGCACGCACCTCCACACACAGGTTGGTACCTGCATGAAATGCACCTCTCGTACGGGGGAGTACAAAACTCAGTAACCAAGTCTTTCACAGCCTGGAATACAGAGTCAGTTTTCAAATTACCAAACTTCTTCCTGTTGAATACGCAGTCAATTAAGTACCCTTTGGGGTCGATAACCAGGTTCTTCCTCCCTGCAGTGCATCCCAGTGTGGAGCATCTTACCACATCTGATGCAAAGAACTTGTCATATTCACCTCTGATGAGCTCCTGTTCTTGAGCGTTATCCATGACGTGTATGGGGAAGAAGAGTCCCTCATCCAAACATACTTCCACGTCATACCTTCGTTCCAGTTCCTCTTTATTCCTCAAGAGAAAAGAAGAAAATACGTACAGCTCTTCAGCAGAGGGGGCAAACTCTTCAAGGGCACTGAGGTGTTTTGTAATGAGTTTACCAAAGTTCACAGCTTTTACACCTGCCTCAGAGAGCAGTTGAATGTACGATTCTATCTGGTGATAATCCAACCGAGCAAGCCACTTGGTCACCACTGTGTACGTCTCTGGACCAGCACTGTATGACGATAAGGCCATTATAGCTTTCAAAGCTGAGGCAAAAGTCCCTTTACCTCTCATTTTATCGTTTATTTTTACAGGCCCATCAATACTTATCATGGGGAGTATGCCAAGCTCTGCAATTTTTTCTGCTTTTTCATCATCGAGCAAGACCCCATTTGAATTCAAGAGTACATTTTTCACCCCACAGTTCTTCATCTCTTCCACAACGGTTAATACATTGGGCCTCAGAAATGGTTCGCCGCCCAAGAGCTGCACATTGTCAAATCCCATTGGAACCAAGTTTCTCACTATGTCTACTATTGTTTCGTTGTCCAGATCTTCTCCTGGTTCTTTTTCCAACTGTTTTTGGTAGTAGCAGTGTCTGCACGACAGGTTACACCTGGATGTTGTTTCCCAGATCACGTTACGGTTGTAATTCTCCACCAGGATTTCACCGTGTGGAATTTCTGAGAAGAGACAGGGTATCCATGTGGTTTCCATTGTTGTTCTCCTCATCGCATTGGTGTACAGCAACTCTCTACTATGAACTCTCTATCCATCTCACTGTATATGGTACAAACAGAAAGCAATACTGAGCGTTTTTGTTTCAGTTAACTTTCTTCTTGACCTTTATTTCTTTTATCTTGTTGCTATCCAAAACAGCTTTACACTTGGACATTTTTTTCACCTCTACTTCGTTGTCAGATGTAACCTTCTTGTATTGTTTTCCTATTTAAACCTTTCGGTCTGAGTGAAATTGTGAATTTTGGTGTTTATCTCAATTTGTTACACGTGTAACAGATTGGGGTCATGAGTCAGCCATCTCACCTTATCTAGGGAAGTTATCAGATTTCTATAATAACTTTTGAACTCTATACTTTTCAACAGCATAGTGGTTATGAAATATATTCAGAAGTAATGTACGTGGTTTACCATGTGGAAGTGAGGATTATTTTGGTGTAGGTTGGCACCCGAAGTTGAGTCTGTAACCTTTAAATAAATCTACAACTTATAGAGAATATCTCATCAGATAAGCTGAAGGACACAGATGAGAAATCTGATGCATACAGAAGGCTGCTCTGAAAGGTTGCAATAATCATACTACGCGGAGGGACTAAAATGGAAGTAATCTGCGGAAAGAAAACCTTTTACATGAATGCAGAAGAATTCAAAAGTATGATAGCACCCTACACCACGGTAGCAGTGGAGATCGGTACTGGTAATGGAAAATTTGTGTATGAATTGGCAAAAAGTCAGCCAGAAACCTTCTTCATTGGCATTGATGCTGATAGAAGTAGCTTAATAAAATATTCTCATAAAATACACAGAAAACCTGAAAGAGGTGGTGTGCCAAATGTGCTCTACGTTATTGCCAGTGTAGAAAATCTTCCTCATGAACTTGATGATACAGCAGATACTGTATGGATTGTTCTTCCCTGGGGTTCTCTCCTTCGAGGAGTAGTTTCAGGTGCGAAGTCTATATTAAAGAATATTGTACAAATCTCTTCTGTAAACGGAATTTTGAAGATGTTCATCAGCTATTCAGTTAAATATGAACCTGTAGAAATGGAGAAATTAAGATTACCAGCGTTGACTCTTGAGTACATAGATTCAAAATTGACTCCTCTGTACCAAGAGGAAGGAATCACCATTACAGAGAGGAACTTTCTCACCAACGAACCTATGAAAGAAATTCCATCAAAGTGGGCGAAGCGGCTCGCTTACGGACGAAAAAGAAAAACCCTTTTTATTGAAGCTTGCATTGAAAAAGAGGTTCCACCATGAAGTATGTCTTTTACTGTTACGGTCACCACAATATACGGGCAACCCATTACAAGACCATAGAATTCACAAAAGATCCAGAGCTCACTGTGAGAGGCGACTGCATTGTGGGGGTCAAAGCAAATTTTGACAGTTCAGAATTGAAGAAATTGTCAGGGAACGTGAAAGTCACTGTTGAGGTTGGGACTCTTAAAGACACGTTCAAGGCTGTCATTAACCCATGTTTTGATGGCGAAAATGAGATTGTGTTCAGGAAAAGTAAGTACAATTCAAAGAGGACACTGGGAATCAGATCAAATAAGGGATCGAACAAGTTAGACAGGAACATTGTGCAGTTAATGCAGAATCCAGATACAGTAATGAAGGTAATTATTGAAGAAATAAAGGGAGACTCTTCGGGGTTATAAATTTTCTTTTTACACATTAAATTGTTAGAGAAATAATATATTATCTGAGATGTTACACGTGTAACATTGACCTCTAAAGACGTGACAATCCCCTTGTTACAGAATCTTTAAATAGACTGTATCTCGTTGTAGCGTGGTACCATGAAGGTTATAGCATCACGAATTCCAGAAAAATATTTCAAGGATCTAGAAATGATTCAGGAAGAAGAAAAAATCGGTAGAGCTGAGGCTGTACGCAGACTCCTTATCAAAGCTATTTCTGAATGGAAAAAAGAAAGAGCATTAAATCTTCTAAAAGATCATAAAATCACTATACGTACAGCTGCTTCCATGGCAGATGTAACCTATATTGAAATGCTGGAACGAGCACAAAATACAGATAACGGATATAGTCTGGAGGAATTAGAAAGAGATATGGAGAGATTTTAATGCTTGTTGTCTATTCTTGTTGCTCATACATTTACCCTGAGTTGAAAACTCGATCTGCTGAAAATATATGAATATTATCAGCTCATTCAAGGATTAAACAGTTTATTCACTCCTTTCTATTGATTTATTGTTCTTCATGGGTTTTTACAGCTCGATTGAGGTATACGAGAGAGATTATGGCAAGTGCACCTGCTATCACACACGCCATCTCCCACTCTATAGTATCCAGCACCATGTTCCAGAAAAAGGTTAACAGCGTGGGGATTGCCATGAGTAAGGTTATAACAGCTAAGGCAGTTGCTCTGTTCTCAGTAATTGATTCATTCACCAAAAGGATAATCCCGATCTGTATCAGAAATGACCCAAAAAGGTATCCACCATCCAGGATAAAAAACCATAATAGTGTGGGAAGAATGGGCAGCAAAAAGTAAAATAGTATTACAATAATCATTGGATAGACAATCAGTTTTCTGTAGTTAATCCTTTTCATCAATAATATGAGAATTCCTACACAGAGCGAGACAGCTATGAAAATGATGTAATAAGGTGTAAAGGTCTCTGGTGTAAAATCAGAAATCATTGACATGAAATGAATCAGCGCAGAACCAGAAACTGCAAAGGGAAATCCCATGAAGATACTGTATGCAACAATTAACTGGAGGACCTTTTTGGATATGAACTGGTTAACCACTGTTTTATTAATTTCTTTCCACGATGATTGACTCCCATAGTTTTCTGGAAACGTTACCACCAGACCACCTGCCGCAAGTGCAATAACCCCTGTTAAGATGAGGTTCGTTCCGGTACTCAAAGAGCTTTCCAATGTTATAATTATTCCAGCCAGTACTGGTAGTGCAGACAGTATGTGGAGGAGTCCGTGGGCATTTTTTAACCCTTTCTTCCCTTCATAGTCAAAGAGCCATGCTACAGATGAAATGGCGAAAGCAGATGGAAAACTGAAGAGAACTGTTGCAGCCAGAAGAGATTCAAAAGAAGCAAACACAGCAAGAGGGTGAGACGGTTCAGGAGAAAGAATGCCCAGCCCCACCATGCATCCACCATATACAAAGAGGGATACAGACCAGACCAGTCTTCTCCCATACTTATCAGCAAGGTATTTCTCTTTTTTGTTGGCTGTATTCCTATTTTATTTTCTCAAGACTTGTGGGTAACCCTTTTAGTCGCGGTAATGGTCTTGAGATCAGCCTTTATCTCGCTGGGAGCATGCAGCTGGAACTCCTGGATGCGTGATCTCGTACCTCAAGATCAGATAGGGACTTTTTTCTCCAGAAGAATGAGCTTGGCAAGAGCACTGGACATTCCTCTCGCACTGGCTGCTGGTATGTATATTGATTACTGGAGGAAGCATCTTGCTGATCATGAACTCTTTGGATATTCTACCCTTTTCTTCATGGGGTTTTCTGTTGGATTGATTGGTGTGTACTACATATCCAGGACACCAGAACCCTCCATGGGTGAAGTCGAGAGTCTTCCCCGGTTTTTCACATTAATTGTGAAACCTTTCAGAGACAATAACTTTAAAAACCTCATAACCTTTATGGGGTCCTGGAATTTTGCTGTTAATCTTGCTGCTCCCTTTTTTACTGTGTACATGCTCAAGAGGCTGGAAATGGATTTGTCTTTGATTATTGCTCTGACAGTATTGAGCCAGGTCATGAATATTGCATTTTTGCAGACGTGGGGTAGGGTTGCAGATCGGTTCAGCCACAAATCTGTATTAGCTGTGAGTGGTCCTTTATTTATCATCAGTATTCTGGCATGGACCTTTACCACTATGCCTGAAAAATATGTGTTAACCTTACCACTGTTGGTTATCATCCACATGGTCATGGGTATTTCAACAGCAGGTGTTACATTAGCTTCAGCAACTATTGGACTAAAATTAGCTCCAAGAGGTGAGGCCACCTCGTACCTCGCTGCTAACAGCCTCGTTAATTCGCTTGCAGCAGGAATTGCACCAGTTCTAGGTGGATTATTTGCAGACTTTTTTGCTGAGAGGGAGCTTTCTCTGGCACTGACCTGGATAAGTCCTGGAAGAGAATTAGCAATTCAAACACTAAATTTGCAACAGTGGGATTTCTTCTTTTTCCTTGCATTTCTTATTGGGCTGTACTCCATACATCGGCTATCTCTTGTAAAGGAGGAGGGAGAGGTCAAGGAGAGGGTGTTGATCAATGAATTAATGTGGGAGGTGAAGAGGAGTATGAACAACCTTTCCACAATTGGTGGACTCCGTCGCATGGTTCGGTTTCCCTTCACTTTGGTGACAGCTCTAAAGAACAAAAAAATAAAAAAATAAAATCCAGACCCTATATCATGTTGTGAGCGTTTCATCATTTCAGATAGAAAATTGTCAAAATTTTCAAAGATTTTGAATTATGAGACAACCTTGTGAACTCATTTTAAGACTTAAGTGCTGTATTGCGATTCATTGTCGAGGTGCGCCTTTTGTCCGCCCCATCCAGGACAGATCTTCTAATTCTCCAAATTCTTCACAAAAGATTCTGTAGTACATCAACTCCTCTTTGGTATGTAACTCCCACCCGTTGGGGAGATAACGTTCATGTCTGAACTCTTCATCACTTATGTGGGAGTTAGCATGCTGTGCTACCAACTCACTCACTCCAGCACCCTCCCAGAACTTAGCCTTTTCTCTGGTTAATACTCTCTCTGGCAAACTGCCATGCATGGCCCTCCGTAAGATCCATTTTTCAACAGTATTACAGAGTTTATATTCATGCGGAATCTGCAGTGCATAGCTGACAACCTCGGGATCGAGAAATCCTAAATGTGCTACTGTGCTGTGAGCTGATGCACAACGGTCTACTCTCTGGAGAGCAGTGTTATGGAGTCTTTTTATAATATCCAGTAATTCATCGGCCAGCAAAGCAGAATCCACAGATTTCAAGTAGCTGTACCCTGCAAACAGTTCGTCGCTGCCTTCTCCAGAGAATACGGCTGATACATACTGGGAGGCAGCTTCCGCCGCCAAATAGTTTGTCATGCTTGAACGCACCAGTAATGCATCAAAAGATTCCAGATGGTAGATCACCTTTGACAAGACAGAGAGTAGATCGTCTAAAGTAACAACAACTTCATGGTGGGTTGATCCAATGAAATCAGCTACAGCTTGTGCGTGTTCCAGATCGGGAGCATCACACAACCCTGCAGCAAAGGTATGAAGGGTATCCACATGGGGACTGGCCAGAGCAGCCAGTGCGCTTGAGTCTAACCCTCCAGAGAGCCACGTACCCATGACGTTGCTGGTGATGCAAGTCTTTACTGAGGTAGCCAGTCTTTTGCGCAGTTCTTTGGCAATATGCTCAGAGGGTTCACGAAGCGGCAGCATTTTCTCCAGACAAAAATAAGGTTCCATTCCCCCATTGTACTTGCAGCCCGGAGGAAACTCGTGAATAGTGCGGGTGACTTCTAACAATGACTTCACCTCTGGAGCAAAGCAGAGACCATCTCTTGTGTGGCTGTAGTAGAGAGGTGCAACGCCCAGCGGATCACGCATGAGTAGGAGGTCTCCATCTTTTATCTGGGCCTGTGCAAAATGCCCACTGCTGGCAGAATCCCGCACAATATTCTCCTCCTCAGATACAGAATCTTTTTGAGGGGTTGTCCACACTACTCCAATGGTTCCACCTTCAATATCTATGATTTTGCGCCCCGCTTTTCCTCGGTGCACAATCTTATCCAACATCTTTCCAACTTCTTCTTTTTTTCCTGAATGTGCAATTCCTGCAATACCTGACATTGTATCCCTTCTTTATCCTTTTTTGGTTTCTTTTCATTTACCTATCGATTTCAAGTGCTAATCCCTGCGGTGAGATAGCATTCATGACCAATTGCCTGAGTATGGTAATCAGGGCTGCATGGGTTTTTGCTGGTATTCCATCTGCACCTGGATCCACATACCCTGTGTTACCATCGATCAACCCTGCATCAGCAGCTTCTCGCAGGGTACGCTGCTCTGCTCTCTCATCATGGAGCGCATTCACGTTTTTCTGTAATACAGCCAAGCAGGCAGCAATGCCGTAGGCTCCCCAGTTGGAAACACTTGCAGTTACCAGCACATCAGTTGGTACTACTGGAGCAATGCCTGCTCTGCACGGGCATGCGCACTGCCTTCCATAAGGCACGTGTGTTCGTACTGCATCAGCAATCAATCCCATTCCCACTTCATTTCCCCCATCGCCTATGCCAATAGATGCGACTCCAGCCTGGCGCGACTTTTTTATCAGTTCATCGATTTTTGCCATACACCACGTAGTGTCCATGCCCCGCGCATTGTGAATGACACCCTTTGTATTCGCGCTGCCTTTTTCGATTGCAATTACTGCCTGCGGGTTGTAGGCTGAAATCATCTCTTGAGATGCTGTCTCTGCCTCAGACACTCTTATGGGGAAATGTAATACAGAGGCAGCATGCAGTGGAGAAGGTGAGTGAAACGATGCTACCGTTTTTTCTGGTGATAGAACAGCGAACCCAGCAGCACGGGCTGCAGCCTTCATTGCTGGTTTCAAGGCTTCTTCAATCAAAAATATGGGGATTACACCTAATGTACAATGAAGACTGCGCGCTAAGAGTGCAGCTCCCGGCGGACCATCCAGCTCGCCGATTTCAGAGGTAATCCAAGGACGGTCCGGCCAGCCAGTGGCAATAAAGACAACATCCCCGGGGGAAACTGCTTTGACCAGAGTTTCAGCTGCTGCTAAAACCAAAGGGCGCTTGATTTTCTTACGTGCTGCTTTATACAATTCCTGAATCACGCCGCGGCCATTGATATCCAGTGTAATCAGTCGATCAATATCTGCAGCAACCATTTCCAGACGAGCCATTTCTCACAGCTCCAACCCACATAATCTACGATTCATACACTATTTTTCCCACAATCTGTTCTATTCTCTCTTCTTCTTTTAAAATACCTTCCTCATTTACAGCGTAGCAAGCTCCATTTACAATCTTAGTCTTAATTTCACCTTTGGCTGCAGAATTACCTCGCAGCTGGGGAGCATCAAGTAACCCAATTTTCACTGCTTCTTCGAGCACCTCTGGATTGATGAAGGGATCTTTTTCCCCAAGAGACTGTATAGCTGAAAGCAATACACGTGCTTCACATAATAACTCCTTTTTCCTTCTCAGAACTACAGGATCTCTTGTCATATCGGGAATCCCCATCAAACAATTTTGGATAACACCCTTTGCAATCTTGCATGTTTGTATCACATCATCAGGAGTAGCTGCATGGTCAGCCTCGCTGAAAGAGACAGCATGGACAATGTCTGGGTTCAAAGCCATCCCTGTATACACTGAAGAAGCTAACTGTGCTCTTGCATAATCGGGGTCCACAGGGTAACTCAGCAGTCCAGCAACCCGTATTTGCCTCAATGATGTAAACGTTTCGTCATGCAGAGACTCGATCAGTTCAATCTTGGCCAGCATCTTTGCTAAATCCATGGCAGGAGAGATCCCCAAAGGTGTATTGAACATGTATTGAGAAACATAGGTAGTGACACCCATTTTTTTAGCATTATATGCGGCTAAATATGCCATCACCACTGCAACTGTATCGTGAGCGTTTCTCAAAGACCATTGGTGAGCCTCATTAACCTCAACAGGAACTCCCCTCTCAGCATTCCACTGCATGTTCAGATGATTCTCTCTAATAGCTGCTTTCAACGATCGGTTGCTTCTTCCATCGAGTTCACTGTACCAGGTTAATGGTGTTGCACTCCACGCATTGTTTATGGTTTCACGTAAGAGCTTGCTCATTTTTATCAAATCCCTCGTACCGCTGTAACATCGTAACAACGGGTAATTTCCGCACCGTGACACCTGGTACAATTGTGCAAAGTCATCTCTTTTCCGCAAGGGTACCCCGCCTGAGCCTTCTTCTTCAGTCATCTCGTGGGGGCGGAAGTAACTCTCCTGTGTATTCTGGTCTGGTGCAATAGAGATCACATCTATGACTCTAGCTTCTGCAATTTTCTTCACTCCCTCTACAGTGTTCTCAAAAGATGAAAGCCCGAAATGATGCCTGATAAGAGGAAACGGCTTCTTCAGAATAACTCTCTCAATCAATGTTTGAGGTTGGTATTCCTTTTCACAGGTTACATCTTCTCTCTTAAGGTATGCTATAGAATCTTCCATAGTGCCCAACCCTGTGAAAACGGCTTCAAAAATTTTTGATTTCTCTGCTACTTTGCAAACAGGGGCAGTACCTCCAAATATCCATTTCTTGCCAGAGACCCCATATTCTTTTATTTCCCTCTTGAGGTTATCTAAAAGGATCTTAACATTCTTTGGGGTCAATCTGTAGGAAACTCCTATAATATCTGGGTCATATTCTAAAACCTTCTTAACAAGAGATTCCACTGGGACAGCAGGACCCAAGAACTTGGTTTCGTACCCCAACTTTTCAGCCAGATCACAAAAATTCAAGACTCCTGCCACGTGAATACAGCTTCCAATTGATGCTGCCAATATCTTCCTCTTCATTTTACGCACTTCCATTAACATATTTGATGATTTCCTGTTTTCCCATTTTCTGCAATCCCAAACTCTCTACTGTTCTGCCTATTTTTCTGAAGTCAACTCCATAAAACTGGGTGGCAATATCAATAACGCTGTTTATTACTGGCGTTTTAACGCCCAAATAATTCCCCAGAGAAGCTATGGGAACCAATCCTGTGGGAATGTCTTCAAAGATATACCGGTGTACTACTGTGGTTGGTGCTGCTACCCCTTTGTACTTCCCATTATCCTGAATTCGTTCATACAGGGAAATCCCACAAGAATTATACACCTCTTTCAACCAGTCGCGTGCAGCACAGGTTCTCACGCCAAGGACACGAGCAACCTTTCTCCGTTCTCTATCCAGCTTTTCCAAAAAGTGTGCAACCTGAGGTGTTATTCCATCAAAATAATAACTGAAATTTCCCTCTGATTCAATCCTTCCAATGTTGAAAATCATTGTAGAAGGATGAAACACTGCGCCTATATTGCTCAATCCAGTTTCCAAAACATTTTCTGCCTCTGTAAAAGATGTATGAATCTTTTCCAGCAGGTGAATGACCTTTTCGGTATCTGATGATGGTAAAGCAGCCACAGGAACAACATTTTTGACCCCTGCAATTTTGGCTTCAGAACCGACTACTCGGCTGACAAAGAGAAATGTCTGCGCTTCTGCAATGTAAACTTTTTTTCTTGCACCTGATTTTGTGAGCGTATTCTTAACCTCCAAAGCTCCACCAGTTCTTCCTGGGTTCAACACTACAACCTGTCCCTCCGACAAGTGCGGTGCGCAGATTTCTGCAACATACCTGTGCGCTTGTGCTGGCACCACCACCATGACTAAATCAACACCATCAAGTGCTTCTTCAACATTGGTGGTTATGCAATCCAGATCAGCAAACTCCTTGAACCGTCCACCTAATTGAATTCCTCCATTCTTCTTTAACGATTTGATTCTTTTTTCACTCCTGTTGTATAAATTGACGGAAAACCCCTTTACAGAAAGATATCCAGCAAGAGCTTGTCCGCCATTACCGGCGCCTATAACAGCTACTTTCACAATCTCACCTCTCAAACAGATTATCAAAAGACGAAGAATTCCATAGGTTATTTCACTCTTATGAGCGTTTTTCTCTTACCCAAGTTCCCTTTACCATAAGATTTTTCTACCAGGTTGTATTTGAGCAGTTTTCCGACACTTTTTGACACTGCAGCTTCTGTGAAGCCAATCTCTTGGGCAATGTATCCAATGGAGCAAGAATCACCTTTTTCAGTTAAGTACAAGAAGATCAGCAGAGCTGTTGGATTCCTCTTGACTTCATATGGAAGTGCTCTTATATCCACATCCTCAACTCTTTTATGGAAGTGCTCTTATATCCACATCCTTGACTTCTCTTGCGATTCCTACCTGGGATCTTCGCTTAACAATCTTTATATAGTAATCATTATATAATACTTGTCAAACTATATAAAGGTTTCGGTAGGGGGGTGTCAAGGCTTCGGAGGATAGCTTACGACTGGCCTTTTTTATTGTCGATTTTCCAACACTACATGGATTTGAGACATTAATTCACAATGTTACACGTGTAACAAAGCAATTCACTTGATAGGAGAACCTCATCTCCATAACTTTATATAGCGCACTTAATAGAACACCTGATGAAGGTATTGAACTTGTTGCCATTACTGTTCGAGTATTTTGAAAAGTTCTGCATCAAGATAGCTACCAAAAGATGGCATAAACCAGGGTTCTACCTATCCACCTTGTTCACTGCTCCTGTTGCATTGTATCTCCACAGGAAAGAGACTCGGTCTGCTGGGTTACGTGTAGTACTACAGGTTGCAGCAAATGTTCTCTTGATCTTTTCTTTGTATTTTTTGTTGAGGGGATTTTTGATATTTTTATTACTACTTCCTGCAGCTCGTATAGTTAAGTTCGTGTACGACCGCTTGAGAATTGGCGAAGTAGTTGCTGAGCCCATCCCGTGGAAATTTACATTTCGTTTTGAAAAACTGGATTTATTATCTTTATTGTTCATTCTTTTCATCTTTCTAGGGTTTTTAGTGAATGCAGATAAATTTACTCCCACTGGGCCTGACTGCTGGTACCACATGGCAGTGTCCAGGAAGATTATGGAACTGGGTGAAATCCCCTTGTGGGATACGTGGGAGTTTCAGTGGAATCCTGACGTGATCCCACCAGATGCGGGGGCCATACCACCGGGAAGGCCGCACTTGTATCCTCCCTTGTTCCATCTATTGATAGCGGCGTTCTCTCCAGATGCAGAACATATCATTGAGGGTGCACAGGTACTCCAACTCGTTTTGTACCCAGCTGCACTGTTAACCTCCTGGTACTTTGCCAGATTGTTATTCTCCTCTAAAGTGGCTTTCATTGCACTAATTATCCTCTCTATGGATATCACCTTTTCTATACTCTTCATTGGGGTGATGCCCTCGTCATTGATTAATCTATTGTTCCCCCTGGTGTTGATTGGGTTCTTCTCTAGACGGTTAATCATATCTGTCCCCTTTATGGTCTTATGTTTGTACTCCCACTTGTCATTACCTTTTCTTGTTTTAATATGTTTATTTGTTCTCTCATACAAATACAGGGCATATTTCTCCTTTTACAAGAAGTTCATTGTACTATCACTGATTTTGTATTTGCCCTGGGCACTTCGGGTGTGGTTTTTCAAAGATTTTTTGAGAAGTTTTTCTGCCATGGTGGGGAACCCCTTATTAGGCTTATTGGTTGGTATGCTCTCCCTTCAAATTTTAAATCCCCTTTTCTTGTTCTGCGGAATACAGGGGTTGAGAAAATCTTCAGGCATAAACCGTGATGTGGTAAAATACATTTTGATTGGGTTTTTACCTGCCTTGATCTTTTACGGTGGAAGGTACTGGTTCCATACTGCTCCCTTTTGGGGAATATTCATTGGGCTGTACTTGAAGGAGAAAATTTCTTCTCGAAAAAGGATAGCACTGCTCCTTTTGTTTGCATTGGTTCCTCTACCCTTGGTTGCCTTTAATGTTCCCAAGGGGGGCCCTCCTGTAATTCTCAGTATTACTGCTGCAGATAATGTTTTAGGGCTGCATTTGTGGCCTTCCAGTTACTATGGGGAGGATAGAGAGTTGGAAGCATTGATAGAGCAGTACACATCACCTGATCAGGTAATACACGTGGATGAGGGCTCTTTAGCAGATAAGATCGTGGTATTAACCGGGAGACCAGTAGATAATGGCATGTGGTTTGAGGTGGGAAGTGGAGAAATTCACGAAAGAATAGAGTATACCAGGCTTTACGAGAGACCAGCAGTTTTCGTTTATTTGAATAGGGACGAACTGCCGCCAGTAGATGAGATATACAGGGTGGGAAGGTACTGGATTGCTTTGAGAGTATAAGCACGGACGTTAGTGGCCTCTGAATGAGAAAACATTAAATGGCTGGTGCAGTCCTTGTATGGTCATCACTGTTTCCAGTGAGACCTCATCTGCTCGAATTAGTTCCAAGAGTCTGTCGTGCCCCTTTTTTATCTTTTCATTTTTCAATCCATGCCCAAGCATTAAG
>Ga0209636_10000261_pt1 | contig 47573 bp, 43 predicted proteins | sample DeeMarSWOR152_54_FD_187464 | JGI IMG/M metagenome (GOLD analysis project Ga0209636, IMG submission 187464) | Marine sediment microbial communities from White Oak River estuary, North Carolina - WOR-1-52-54 (SPAdes) (version 2) | ecosystem: Environmental > Aquatic > Marine > Intertidal zone >...
TTTGCTAGAAAATACCTTGAAACCCCCAACAATAATCATATCTTTTGTACGATCAACAATTCGCAGGTATCCATCTTCATCCATGATCGCCACATCCCCAGTATGAATGTAACCATTCTCATCAATAGTTTTTTTTGTTTCTTCAGGTTTATTCCAATACTCTTTCATTACTTGGGGACCTTTCACACAAATTTCACCTGCATTTCCAAGTTTAACTTTATCTCCAGTACCAGGATCTACTAATTTAATTTCTGTGTTCATTAAAGGCAAACCAATAGTACCCAACTTCTTTACTCCTCGGTAAGGATTCATAGTTATTAAGGGAGAAGTCTCAGTCATTCCATAAACTTCAAGTAATTTTCCTTGTCCTACAATACTTTCCAATTCCTTTTGGGACTCCACTGGGAATGGAGAGGCCGATGAAATGCAGGTATCTAACTTTGAATGATCTAATTCTTTAAATTTGGGATTTTTAATCAACATCTGAAAAAGGCTCGGTACATTAACTACACATGTAGGTTGATATTTCTCCATTAATTTGCATATATGGTCAGTATCACGAGGATTTGGAACAAGTAATTGAGGCCAACCGAGGATTATACAATTTTCACAGAAAAACAAACCTGCTATATGAAAAAAAGGAAATCCTGAAAGCGCTCTCCCGCTACCCTTCTCCCAGTTCAACCACTTCATTACCATAAAGATGTTTGACATAATATTACGATGCGTGAGCATAGCTCCTTTAGGCGGGCCAGTGGTTCCTCCTGTATAGAGAACATAGGCGACATCATCAGGAGTTAATCTGTTTTCTGGTAAGGATGTCGAGTAACGTTCAGTTTTGATAACGTCCATGAAATTGAAGACCGTTTTTCCACTGAGAGGAACCACTTTACCTTTCGGTATCTTTCCAAGTAGTTTACCTAAGACTTGCTTCACCTTTGGTAAAAATCCCCCAATGCTTGCACAAACGTATAATTGCAGGTTAGGCAGCTGTGGTGCGATATTCATCAATTTTTCTTCAAAAATCACGTCCCAAGTTACTATCCCCTTAGCTTCCGAATCTCTCAATTGATATAATAACTGATCCTCAGAGAGGAGGAAAGAAACACCTGTAACAACACAGCCTGCCTTTAATGCTCCGAGTAATGCAATAATAAATTGGGGAATGTTAGGTAAGTTGATCCCGATCCTATCTCCCGTTTGAAAACCCTCTTCAATTAACATATGAGCAAATTGATTTGAATAACGATCTAATTTACCAAAAGTGATTTCCACTCCGAGATATTCTAGGGCTAAATTATTCGGCAATGTTTCAAAAGTATCTCTAATTGCTTGGGGATAGGTCGTATTCCAAAGTTGTGGATTAAGGTCTTTTACACCTTCATCCCAATGTTTTTTCCAGAAAAATGGTTCTTGACTCATACAAAAATTCTCCATTTTTTTGTACTAATAAGAACTATGTTTATTTCATTATTTATTTTCCTAATCATTGTATTTCCAAATATATTTTAAAGGATAACTTGGTTGTAATAAGCAAAAATTGAGTTAAGCTCTAATTTCACTTGTTGAAATTCATCTTTTGATATTGAAAGAAAAGGGAATTCTCCTATAACTGTTACAAGATTAACCACTAAAATTTTGGGATCTTTATAATTCTGATTTTCTCTAATATCACATAGGATTGAGTAATATAATTCAATTTCCCATATGATTCCCTTTAAGTGATACTTACGTCCAATTCGGAATTTTTTAGGATCAAACTGTATTACTGGTAATTTCGACGCGACAATTCGAGAAATAAGATGATAACTAATAATCAGTCCTAGGAATATGTAAAGGATCCCATATAAAAAGAAATATAACGGAGGAAATTCCAAATCCCTTCTAATATTAGGTACAAATAATATATTAAGAATAGGAGAATCTGGAAACATTAACGAAGAAAAAATAGCCAATAGTCCAAGGATTATTAGTATGCCTGAAATTAATAATCCAAAATGACTCACTTTTTGAAATCTCTTATTTCTGAACAATATTTCAGTTTTTTGATTAATACCACTAAGAAGAAGGTTTGATTCATTTCCAACACTAGTTGCATAATAACGTGGTAAAACAGTCAAATCCTTAATAAAATCTGCTAAAGTATATGAAGAAGAATCAACGATTAAAGGCAAATTGGTAATAAAAGACTTATGCTGCTTTAACCAATCAGAGACTTTAAAATCAGTTTTTTCTAAAAAATGACTTAATTTGAGTTTTTTATAAATATAGGGAAGATCTATTTTAATCTGAATCTCGGGAAACTGTTCTAAAAATCTAATTAGGAAACTTATGGAATATAAGGGGTTTTTTCGTGGAATAGAACATGTTACAAGATCAGGTGAAAAATTTAGAGTATTTTTGTACCAAAATTCAATTCGTTCAGTACCACATAATATTGTTGCATAATCCAACCTCTTAGGTATTTTTATTAATTCTAATCTGCTAAGACATACTGTTACTAAGACTTCATGAAAAAGACATCTCTCCTTTATTAATAGAAAATGTTCTTCAACTTCCCATGTGGTTGAAACACGTGAAGTCAAAAAGAAAATCCCTCCAATTATGAAAAATATGGTAGGTATAAAAAGAAAAAATGAAATGCCAAAAAGGTCAGGCATTTCTATGATTCTTAATAAAATAAATAGTGCAATGAAAGTAGTGAAAACCGGATATAATTTAAGTACAATTTTTTTTGATTTCTGAGTTCCTTTGTTCCACTTCATTTTAGGTTTTTCTATTGCTCGTAAACTTTCAAAGCACCATATAAAAACAAAAATTACAATAATTGAAATATGAAACACCCAAAGAATGCAAAAAAATAAGATTATTTTACGTAAAAATCCATCAAAGAAAATTTCTGGAGTAGAAAATATAGGTATAATTACCCAAAGCAATATAAGAAATACAGTACAAATAACACTAAGTACCAAAAAAAAACAACCAATATACCAACGTTTTTTCGCAATATTTCTTAGATCAATACTATCTTTCATTCAAGATCCTCATCAATCAAACAAAGACTAGTAATATCTACTTACATACAAATATAAAAAAAGCTGCAATACTGATAGAAATTCTTGGATTTTCGATAACCATAATAATTGTAAGATATTTATTAATTATTTTTCGTATATAATTTAGTCTATTAGGAAGAAATTCGAAAAAAACGATAGTCTTAAAGGAAAATAGTGGTAAGGAATAAATTGAAAAATCAAAAATCACAAACAACAACTAACAAGTTAAGTGATGAAATAAAGTCTGTAATATAGATCTCAAAACTCATTATATAGACCCAAAAAGAAGAATTATCAGAGAAATTATTATTTCTTAGTTTATTTTCATGAGTTGAGCCCCAATGACATTGATTAATGATGAAGATTTACTTTACACTGAAGATGAACTCGCATTCCGAGAGGTTACTAGAAGATTTGTAGAAAAACAAATTGTACCTATTGCCAAAAAGGTCGAAACAGATGCTCCATTATCAGAAGATATGTGGCGTGATCTTATGCGAAAGATGGGGCGAGAAGGTTTCACAGGAATAATGATTCCAAAAAAATACGGTGGATTGGAGAAATCTTTAATGTTTCAACTCATCGTAGGGGAAGAAATCTCTGCAGTGAGCCCAGCTCTCACAATGGGGTTTGGTGCAAGCTGTACCCTCTCTACAATTCCGATCTTACGCTTTGGAACAGAAGAACAAAAGCAAAAATATCTGCTAGATTTAGCAAAAGGGGAGAGAATAGGATCCCTTGCTATTACTGAACCTAATGTTGGTAGTGATACTGCAGGTATGGAAACAAAAGCCAGTTGGGACGAAAAGGAACAAGTCTGGATATTGAATGGTGAAAAAAGGTTTATTACAAATGGATCAATTGCGGATCAAATAGTTACTTTTGCCATTACAAATCCTTCTGTGGATAGCAAATCAGGGATGTCTGCATTCATTATTCAAACTGAATGGGAGGGATTCTTGGTGATCAAAGACTACGATCTAATGGGACGTCGTGGGGTTTGCAATACTCATTTCAAAATTAAAGATATGAGGGTTCCTCCTGAAAATTTGCTTGGTAAGCAGAATCAAGGATTTTTAATCTTGATGGATGAATTGGACACTGAGCGGGTTGGTATTGCAGCTGAATCCCTCGGTTGTATGAGAAAACCTTTTGAAATAGCAGTAGAACATTCTATGAGTAGAGTTCAATTTGGACGACCAATCTCGCGTTTTGAAGCGATATCATTCAAAATTGCTGACATGGCAACGCTTATGCGAGCTACAAGATTAATGACTGTTACCGCAGCAAGAATGTTAGAACGAAAACAACCAGCAACAAAAGAAGCTACTATGGCTAAGCTGTTTGCAACAGAAACAGCCGTTAAAATCACAGATATGGCAATACAAATACTTGGAGGAGAAGGATATGTTAAAGATTACTCTGGAATTGAAAAATTTTATCGAGATGCTCGCTTAGGAACCATCGGTGGAGGAACTTCAGAAATCATGCGATACCTTATTCAAAGAGAAGTGTATATTGAACAAAAACGAAGAAAAGCCAGATTAATACCCGAGGTTGAAGTTGATTTTTCAACTATGATGTCCAATATTCCTAAAGGTTTTCGTCCTGAAAGAGCTGAGGGGGTCACTGCTTTAATTCAATTTGAGTTCTCTGATGCTGATACTTGGCTGTTGCATATTCAGAATCAACAATGTCGTGTAGAAGAAGCTACATCAGATCAAGCAATAATGACAGTCAAGACGGACTCTAATACTTGGAAAAATATTATGTTAGGAAAACAAGAAGCAATACAATCTATGATGGCTGGTAAAGTCAATATCACCACTGATGATATGGATCTCCTCATGAAATTCGCACGAATGTTTAAGTTTTCACCCGAAACATTTTCTAGATAGTGTATTGAGATTTTCTTTTATGATTCAATGTTGGATAGATGATTCATGAGAATTTTTGGCAATTTACTTAAAGGTGAAATCGTTACAGAAGGGCTTCCGATAGGAACCTTTCCTAATATGGAGAAAGTAATTCAAGATCCCCGCATACTCTTTGCTTCCGTGTTAAAATCCCAAGGGTCACTCAATCGGTTAATATCACGACGGTTCACGGGAATCCTTCCAGAGAAAAGTCCTGAGATCCGATTACTCAAAGATCATATTAAAGTACATGGTTGGCCTGAAGCCAGTCCTTCAGAAATAGCAGACATTGAATTCGCTGAATTTGCAATAGGTAATGTTAAAGAAACCGCAATTGCAGCAGAGGAAGCCTCTCGAATAAAAGGTTTGATGCACAGAGATTTAGCTAAATCTGGAGCTGGGTTAACATTAGAAGAACGTGGTGAGAGTATTTCGGTTATGGCGAAGCATATGTGGAAGAATTACGACGATTTTAAATCTATCGCAATTGCAGAAGGGACTCCCCTTCCTCTCTTTGAATATCAAAGCACTGTTTTCAAAGCATTGAAAAGCAAAGCCGAGGTTGAATTCTGTACATCTCGAATTAGTCCTGAAGAGATTCCATGTGCTGTTGAAGGAGAAAAGACTATTCTTCATCGATATCCTTTTGGTACAGTCGGGATATTTCCACCATATAATGCAGCTATTGGACTTGGCCTTCTTGCTATCTATTCTTCATATTTTGCAGGAAATGCCACTGTGATTCGTTCGCCAACTCGGGTACCTTTAACAAATATGGCGGTAGCTTATGTGTTAAAGGACACTATGGAGGAAATGGAATTCCCCTTGAGCGCATTCCAAGCCATAATTGGACCTGGGAAGCCTATCGCCAATTATATGGTGAATGAGTCCCCTCTCGATGCCATGGTGTACTACGGTGACTCAGATGTCGGATTAAAATTGATGAGTAAAGCTGTCAGGCGGGGGATGCATTTTGTTCCAGAACTAGCGGGAAGCGGAGCTAGTTTGGTATGGAAAGATGTTGATCTAGATGAAGTTGCTGATCATATAATTCATGCCCGCTTTTTCGGATCAGGTCAAACGTGTTTAGCTGTTAAACGCCTCTTTCTTCATGAAGCCATTTTTGAAGACTTTATTACAATTCTATGTGAAAAAGCTGACAAACTCCGTGTTGGCTTACCTTCAGACACCAAAACTGATCTCCCAATCATTGGAACCAGAGCATTGTATCAGATCATCGATATGATTAATGAGGCTCTTCAAAAAAGTGCCAATATTGAAACTGGAGGGTATCGAATGAATTTTGCAGGAGAGCGTGATGAAGCCGGGTTATTCTATAAACCAACCATCTTAACAAATGTAGACTTATCCTGCAAGATGTGGTATCAGGAAACTTTTGGCCCTGTCCTACCTGTCATGAAGATTCACAATTTTGAAGAAGCCATTAATCAGGCCAACAATACAACTTACGGTCTAAGAACCTCTGTCTATACAGACGATCCTGAAATATGGGGGCGTTTCTTTGACGAAATACAAGCTCCAGGGGTTTGTATTAATACAGATCACCTTCACATGACTGATTATACTCCCCATTTGGGTGGATTGAAAGCATCCGGTGTATTTGGCGGTAAATACTTCTACAAAATTCTTACTTACATGAAATATCGTCATTTTCGTGCATAATTGGGAAGCTAAATTAGATGTCACAAAAAGATTTTGATATTGTTTCATTGGATCTATTTAACACTCTCGTTTATGTTGATCGTAGTTCCTTTAATGTATGGTCTCATATGGAAAAAGCTCTACTTGAATTCCCAGAACTTCAACAAAAAATACCTAAAATTACATTGGATAATATAATTACCGATTATTATAGCTCAATTCGACAAAAAGTTCAAGATAAGGAGACTGAAACAGAGTTTCGTAACGATGATATCCTATTTGATGTATTAAGCCAATACACGGACTTATCTTCAGATTTATTATCATTGGCGACAAAGATCATTAAATTTTATTTTAAATCAGCCTTGCCCTTAATTCATCCATTTCCAGGACTGTTTAAAACTCTAGATTATTTGAAAGAAAATGAATATACATTAGTATTAGCATCCAACCATTCTTGGGCGCAGAATGGCTGGGATGTCCTTCGAAAATTTGATATTGTTAGCTATTTTGATCAGATTATATTCTCAGGAGATTTAGGTTGGAGAAAGCCCAGTCCCAAGGTATTCGCTGCTGCGATATCAGGTTTATCTTATCGTAGTAAGGAGCACATTATCCACGTAGGTGATGAAATTAATGCGGATATCAAGGGAGCGTTACAATTTGGGATTAAAGCCCTTTGGATTTGCTCTCCTAGTGATGAATCGAAAAGGGAAATGATTGAAAAGTTTAATTTCCACAAAATTATTTCTAATATTACAGAACTGACTCAGGTTTTATAGATAAACATTGTTATCAAAATAAATGTAATCCCCCTAGAAAAATAGTTGAAATATCTTTAAATTAAAGTGAAAGTTTATAAGTAAACTCAGGAGAGATTTCTCTAGCTTGGGGTTTTGAGTTTGAAGCAATTTGTAATTCACCTAGAGAATAGTCATGTTCTTGCACAGATTGGAAAAGCTTTTGGTAAGTGGGGGATAGATATTGTATCAATGGCAGGGACAACTGCGTTTGGAGTTTGTACAGCAGTTTTATTCACTGACAATGAAGAAAACACGATAAAAGTATTGAGGGAACTTAAAATTCCTTTCTCTACGCAGGATATCTTCGTTGTATCTATCCCAGATGAACCAGGATCTTTTGGACACTTTACTCAGCTGTTTGAAGATCAGAATATCCGTGTTCTCTCTTTTTATGTTCTACGATTTGCAGGAAAAGTAGCCGATGTTGCGTTTGCAGTAGATGAAGCTGATTTTGAGAAAGCACAATCATTCTTAGATGCATCTGGGTTTTTAAAACCAACAAAAAACCACAAAAAAAAGAAATAGCGGTTTCCACTTTCATATTGAATCTGGTAGGGAGAAGTATAACATTTTTTTGTTATCTCACTATTTTTTAACCGTCTAGGAAAGTTTTGTTGAAAAAGGAGAAAATGAAAAAAATTGTAGAGACGAGACTGATAGTCTGTGGAATATACAGAAATTAAGATATAAATGGTATATAAATAAACAATAATGTATTTTTTCCATAAAATACAAGAACTGAGAAAAATTTCTATCAACTTGCCTTATTTCAAGAAATATGCGGTTCTAGTCGGTGATATCTTGGGTGTACTGAACGAAATCGTCGAGGTTTATCAAGAAGCGTTTGCGGTACCTTTCAATGTCTTTTTACTACTATTAATGATTGTAATGTTTATATTTTGGTTAAGTGCGAACAAATGGCAAACTCCTGATCGAGTTCGTAAGCGTGCTATTTTTATGAACCCCAAACCAACACAATTTCTACAAAAACACTTTAGATCTAATGAGACATTAGCAAAGATCATAGATTTTTTTACTATCCAAGTGTGGTTTTGGGTGTTCGCAGTAACGGTGGTAATCGAGATCTTTATCTGTGGACTGCAAGGAAAAGAAGCTTGGCGTTATGGTATAATGGTCTTAACCGCTTGGGGAACATCAATGACAATTCAGTTCTTATTCCCTGTGGTGGTTCCTATCCGATGGAATGAATTCGACCGTGAATTACCTGTCGTTCCAATTCGTCTTCTGAAGTTTAAACAAAGTGATAATGTAAATGGTTTATTATATAATGGCTTACCAAGTAATCACTTCGGAATGATGTTAGCTGGTGCCCTTCTATGTTTATTTTTCTCCTTAAACGACTCTTGGTTCGGTTGGTATGTAGGTATTCTCTTCTTTTTAACCCTAGCAGCTATTTTCTCTTTTTCCGTAATTTATTTGGGGGAACATTATATCTGGGACTTAGTAGCTTCCATTTTTGTTTATGTTCCCATAATTTCTATTATTAAAGTGTGTCTCGACGTCCTTGTACCAATGACATAATAAGCTAGATAATTAGTCAGAATGTTGTGTAAATTGTGAGCCCTGAAGAGCGAAATTTGACATTCCTAGATGATCCTGATATGTTACGTTTAATTTTTTACCCCCGAAGGCATCAGGGAGCAATCAGAGAGACCAAGGATACTTACTCCCTTTCAATCCCTGTAAATAAGGACATTAATATTGTGGGGCGTTTTTATCGCACAAATGACTATAAACTCGCTCCAACGCTTTTATTCTTCCACGGAAACGGTGAGATTGCAACTGATTATGATTTTATAGGTCCAACTTACCAACATATGGGAGTAAACTTCTTTGTTGCTGATTATAGAGGCTATGGTCAGAGTGATGGGCATCCATCTTTTTCTAGTATGATTGAAGACGCTCATACAATTTATCAAGGTTTTAGAGCATATCTCTCTGAAAATAACTTTTTAGGTTCGGTTTCAGTGATGGGGAGATCTCTAGGAAGTGCTTCCGCTATTGAAATTGCGGCCAACTACCAAAGTCAATTAGCCTGTTTAATCATTGAAAGTGGTTTTGCTCACACATATAATCTCCTAAAACGTTTAGGTATCCCTTCTTCATTATTGCCTCCCGAAAGGGAAGAAGAAGCATCCCCCCTCACTGCTATAAAAACAGTGAAGATTCCAACGCTATTTATTCATGGAGAAAACGATATAATCATCCCCTTGAAAGAAGGGGCAGCTCTTCATAAAAACATTGCGAGTGAAAACAAAGAAATATTGATTATTCCTGGAGCGGGCCACAATGATTTGTTACTGTATGGTCCAGAGGAATATATGGCCGCAATTAAGAAAATAATCACTACTAATTATTGAATTCCTATCATGTTGTTTTTCAATCTATTTAATCCATAATTTTTTTTAAGATTGATGTTAATTCTTTTGGAACTAGAATCTTCTCAGATATAACATCCTGAATTGATACCCACTTAACCTCTAACGCGTCATCTTTAGCTTTAATTGTACCTTCAAGATAATTAGCTGTGAACATAAAAACTACAAAATGATAAATAACTTTACCTTCAGCATTACGAGAAATACCATCAATAAAATCAACAAATTGCAAATTATTAACAAGAATATCTGTTTCCTCTTTAATCTCTCGTATTAATCCTTCTTCAACTGTTTCTCCCACATCAATAGCTCCACCTGGAGGAAACCAGTAGTTCTGCTTTGGGGGTGCAGCTCGTTTAGTTAAAAGGAATCTCTTTTTAGGATCAAAAATGATGGCATGGGCGCTAACCCAAGGCCTTTTCGGGAATCTTCTATTGTTCATTAGAAATCTCCATTATTTTTTGCTTAGAAAACGAATCGTAAACTAGTGATTGGATTACTATTCTAAAAATAAAAAAATAAGAGAATGATGTTAAAACCGTTATTTTTGTCTTTAGTCTTCCATTTTGAAACTAAGGCGTACTCTGGCCCGATATGCTACTATCTTACCCTCTTCAACTCTGCAATCTAGTTCATCGACTGTTACAATGCGTAGATCCCTAAGAGTTTTCGAAGCTTTTTCAATAGCGGTTTTAACTGCTTCTTCCCAGCTATTTGGGCTACTACCAACTAATTGGATGACTTTATATGTTGTTTCACTCATAATAAACACTCCTTGAAGGTTAATTATAACAAATAACCGCGCTAATAAAGCAGTCCAAAATGACTATAAAAAATTTACATTGGATAAACAAATTATTGGATAGAATTACACTTTTTTGTTATTAATTACATATTAAGAAGTAAAATACCTATTTGTTTGATTGAGTAGAACTCTGAACTGTTTGATTCAATTATGATCATCTTTGAATTTTGAGCTATTGTAACTACTACTGGTATATTATTAATATGTCCTAGTCTTTAAAGTTGAACCTTCCTATGTAAATTCAGTATCAGAGAGCTGTTCAGCTAATCGTATAATCGGTACGAAAGTATCTGCCCTTAAAGATGCTCCACCAACTAGACCTCCATCAATATCATCAATAGCTAAAAGTTTGGCAGCATTTGATTCTTTCATGGATCCACCATATATAATTAATGTATTCTCAGCTGCAGCATTACTATAGTGTTTCCTGATCCAATCACGGACGATTTCATGAGCTTCACTTGCTTGTTGTGGAGTTGCTGGTTTAATTTCTACATCTGGATTCAGAAATTTGTTATTAATTGCCCAAACTGGCTCATAAGCAATGATTACCTCTTGAAGTTGCTTCTCAGATACATTTTTGAGACTCTCAGCTAATTGATTTTGATTAATTTCCATTACACGATCTTCAGCGCGTTCTTTTGCCGTCTCACCAATACATAGGACTGGCCTAAGACCCTTTTCAATTGTTTTTAAGACTTTAAGGTTTATAATTTCGTTAGTTTCCCCAAATATCCGTCGGCGTTCACTATGACCGAGAATGACATATTCACACCCAGCATCAATTAGAGACAGAATTGATGTTTCTCCTGTAAAAGCTCCCTTTTCATGAAAATGGACATTTTGACCTGCGAGTTTTACCTTTGTTTTAGCAAGCACCTGTCCAATAGTGTGTAATGCATTGAACGAAGGCGCAATAAATGTTTCCACTGAGGAAATACTTCCTATAGCATTTGCTATGTTTTTCGCAATTCGTTCCGCATCTTTTACATGTGGAATTGACATTTTCCAGTTTCCCCCAATTACAAATCGTCGCATGACTCATCCCTTGAGACACATTAAATCAGAGTGAAATATTCCTCTTAATTATGTTATTTTCCTAAGATCATTATTGCTTTAAATTATTGTTCAGATGATTTGGTAAAGATGAAGGAACCATAAAAATGGTTAAAATCTTCCTGAGAAGCTTCTTCTTGGCCTTTAGTAAGCTAAAGGGAGTTTTAGCGCTTTTAATAGTCACGATTATTTGTGGCACAGTGATATTCCAAGTTTTTTATAGTTCATCTTTCGATTCAGAATTCACAGGGGATGTCATTGATTCCATTCTTGCCACTACTGCACTCTTATTGTCTATGGAAGTTTTTAACTTTCCTCATAAAGGTGAATTAATACTAAAACTGATTTATGTGGTATATCCTTTTTTAGGTCTGATAATCATAGGAATTGGAGTTATAGAGGTTGGTTTGGTTGTATTTACTTCTCGATACCGATTAAATGCTTGGAATGAATGGATGGCAAAAACAATGAAGGAACATACTATAGTAGTGGGATTAGGGAACGTTGGGACTCGTATCCTGAGTGAATTAATTGAAGATGGAATTCCTGCAGCAGTCATTACTCAAGAGATTGAAAAAAGAACTGAATTTATCGAACAGATGCTGGAAAATCCAAATGTTGCGGTAATATTTGGAAATGCAACTGAAAATCATGTTTTGCACCAAGCCAACGTTCGTAATGCTCGCGCATTATTAGCTGTCACCAATGATGACATGGTAAATTTTAAAATTGCTACTAAAGCAAAGGAGTTGAACCCACAATTACGAACTGTTATCCGTGCTTTTGACCAAGACTTTGCAACAAAAGTCACTGGTTTATTTGATATAGATGCAGCAATCAGTACTTCTGCGATTGCCGCTCCAGCCTTTATCGCTACAAGTTTTGAAGATGGGATCATTCAAACTCTGAAATCTAAAAAGGGTGAAATAGAATATCATCTAATGGAAATAGTCTTAAATTCCCATTTTGATCCCGTAAAAGTAAGTACTCTTGAGGAGTTATACAATGTCTCAATATTAGCTATCGATAAGACTGCTCATCCTGATTGTGAAGATAAAGTTGAACCTGGATCTAAACTATTATTATTCGGTGAAATCCAAGCTCTTCGAATAATTAAAAGCAGGTTCTGTTCTTGAATCAATATTGGGGTATTTTTTATGGAAATTGAATTTAATGGTATTAATGAGAACACATTGCAAGAGATTTGTATCAATCAAGGAGTAAAAGCTGAAATTTTTCCATTAGCTAGTCGTGACACGATCTGTTCTCGTGAGAAAGGACGGGCATTTGGAGAGGGTGATACTTATTATTTGGTAGAAGAATCCTGTTGGCATGGATACTATTGGTGTGGTGGTTACCAATGTGGTCGGTCATCAAGGTATCCTTCTGATCGTAAACGCACATCAATGCAAGTAAGATCACGTAAAGAAACCTCTAAAACTAGTGATTGTTCATACTTAGACTGTTCTGAAAGTGGTGATTGTGATGCGAGTAGTGATTCCTTAGGAGCAATAATTATATTTTTTTTAATCATTGCTATAGTTTTATTGTTGATTTATTTGGCACCAATCATAGGACCAATGATAGCTTTAGGAATAGAACTAGGATTAGCAATTCTACTTGGATTATTTGATCTCATCACATTTGGTATATTTCGGAGGAAATTCAAGAGATTGATAGTTTACTTTCCTACTACACCTTCTAATACGCAACTCGATCGAATTATTGGTGATGTTGCATCCTTTGGAGGTCTTCCTCGACGTTATCAATCGGAATATGGTACTAACGGTTTTTGGGTGTTAAGAACTGGAGCGTACTTATTCCTACCTAGTTTTGTAGCAATATTACTTGTGCTTTGGCTGCAACCAACGAATAATATTCTATTTCGAGTGCCAATCATTGCTTTTATTTTCTCTATTGTTTTCATCTGGCTTGGTAATATGATGATCAATCGAAAAGCTGAACAGGTTGCGCAAACTAGCTAATTCACCTTCCTTTTTTTCTATTTCAATCCTCTCAATTAGTAACACTCAGATTATACTAATATCTCTCCTTTAAAAGAACTTCATAAGCATTGAAAAGGTTAATCATCTGGGTCTCATAAAGTTTTCCATGAGCTGTTGGCATCTCATAAATACGGTTAGGAATTTTTTTGATTAAGGTATCATAACTGAATCCAAATCGTTTTTTCGTTTTAATCCTTAATTTTTGAATTTCTAATCCTAATTCTAAGAGTTCTTCCTCTGTTTTATCAGTTCCAAGATTTTGTAAACATTCCTTTACTAGTTGGGGAGTATAGATATTCCTTGCAAACAAACAAATTATTAACGAATTTAGTATATTTCTCCATTCCTCCTCTTTAGCTAGCTTTAGAACCGCTTGTGTTGGAGAAATCTTCTTCCCAAGAGCATGCTGATCTAATGAATATCCTGCATTATCTAAATGCGAATGTCTTGCTCCAATAGCGTGGCCAATCATGCTGTACGGACCAGTTGAATACCCTGCGGGTGGATTATTATTAAAACGAACTGCAAATTCACTTCCACCATACTTTTCTACTAACTGATCTAACCCCTCTCCAGCATACCAATAAAGATCTTTATCTTCAGAATTTCGATATGTAATTCTTTTAATAATTTCTATAAAGTCATTCACATGTCCAAATCTAATGGGCAAGCCCTTAGTTTCTATCTCAGTTAGTAATCCTTTCTCAAATGCCTCTGCTAGCCATCCCAGAATCACTCCAGTCGTAATGGCATCCATTCCCAATCGTTCAGTCTGTTCTATTAATTTTAATAGTTCTGTTCCATCGCTAATCTGAAGATTAGATCCAAGAGCATACATGGGTTCGTAATCATAAGGAACAGCAAGTGAATGTAAATCAGCTGGGGAATCTACACCGTAACGCTCTCTGAGAATTGCTACATGAATACACCCTACTGGGCATGTATTACAGGATACTCGTCTGCCAAGGTATGTTTCCACAAATTTTTCACCTGAAATACCCACTACTCCTTCAAATCGTCCAAACATGAAGTTCTTTGTCGGTAAAGAATTGAGTTCATTTAATGGTAGAACACTTTGAGGAGTACCTAAAACGTGATATTTTCTCATACTATCTGTCTTAACACATTGATTCCAGACATTCTTGTAGGTTTTTTGATAACTTCGACGATCAATATTTGAGAGAGGAATGTCTTTAGTTCCGCTAATGATGATAGCTTTTAGTCGCTTGGCACCAAACACGGCTCCAATTCCAAGCCTACCAAAGTGACGAAAGCTATCAACAATTACATTCCCATATTTAACAAGGTTTTCACTTGCTTGACCTATTCGAATCGATGATCGTCTTCCTGGACCTACTGGCACCAGTTCACGCAAAACTCTCCCAAGAGTTGAAGTATACATGTATGCAAGAGGCCCAGCACGTTTAATTTCGACTTCTTCATCAATGATAGTAATAAAACATGATTTTTCCGCTTGGCCTTTAATAATAATGGCTCCTAACCCTGCAAAGCGCATTGCTAGTGATAAACGGCCACCTGCGTATGATTCACCTAGATCACCTGTGAGGGGGCTTTTGAAAACAGCAACCGTTTTAGAAGCTATCGGATAGAATGTAGATAAAGGGCCGATAGCGAATATAATTGCATTATCTTTCCCTAAAGGATCTACATTTGAAGGTATATGTTTTTCTAGTAAATTAACTGCAAGTCCTATACCTCCCATCCATTTGGAGAATGATTCTGGTTTTGCATAGCGCTTTATTTTCTGTGTTGTAAGATCAATTTCTAGGATATCCTGTGGAATTTTATCCATTTATTTTCCCTCTTAGAATCCAGGTTTCGGTTCCTCCATTATTAAAACACCTGTAGGACAGAATTTTGTACAAATGCTACATTGTCGACATACAATAGCATTGTGAAGATCCAGATCAATATGGATCGCTCCTGGTATCGGACAGGCTTTCACGCATTCGTGATTACACTTTCTCGAATCACAAATCTCTCGATCGACAAGAACTCCTCCTCCTCTTTCTCTAGGTCGAATTGCTCCTTCTATGGGGCAAACAGGAACGCAAGGTGGGTCAAGACAGCCTCTACAGACAACTACTGCAAATGATCCTTCATACCCCCCTACAGTTCTTACAGTTATTGAAGTACGATCTACGCTCAATACTTTTTCATTGACCCTAGCACAAGCTAAGACACATTGGTAACATCCAACACATCGTTCAAGGTATGCTACACGTAAACGTTTGGCCATTACCTATTCATCCCCAAATTTTCTGTTCTATTTCTACTAAATGTTTTTTAATCATTTGCTCTTCCCAATAACGTAGTAAAGGTTCAGTATAAGGGAATTCTCCATAGATTGGTTTTTTTTCGACGAGCTGGTCAATTGATAAGCCTCTCCCTTGGTATAAAGCACGAATTCTGTCAGTTCTTTCCTCGATCTTCTGGTAAAAGCTTTCTATTTGTTTATAGATGTTTTTTATTATAATACCTTTGTGTGACGATACAAGTATTTTTATCTTCAATTCTTTAAGCTTGTTGATTGATTCTTTGAATTGAGGGATACTTGACTCACGATGACCATACCAAGGGCCGAAAGAAGTCAAATCAATATCAAATGCAAAAAGAATTAGTTCATTTGGTTCATAGAAACAATAATGGTCAATAGTATGCCCAGGAGTGTGAACGGGGATGAGTTTAACATCTCCAAAATCGAATTCAGATTTAGTGTTAAAGCTATGAGTTGGTCTACAATCCTTCATTCCCATTATTTTTGGGACATTATCCCTCCAGTACTTAGCAATTTCTCCAGGTTCAGTAAAACGGTTGGATAATGCTAGAATATTTCCACTTGTTTTAAATCCTTGAGTAGGAACCTCAATAGACTCAATATTGTCTTTAAATACCCAATTACCCGCGGAATGATCAGGGTGAGTGTGAGAATTGATAATACGATAGATATAATACCTTTTTTTAAGCTTTTGAAGCGTATTTATACCACAGCCAGTGTCGATAAGCACAGCTTCATTAGAATTAGTAATAATTAGAGCGGAATGTGAAAAAGGAAATCTCCCTTGATTATATCCTTCTATAAGAAATAGATTGTTTGAAATTCTCTGTAAATACTCTGCCATTATTTAACTCTTAACAGCTTTTTAATTATGAATCTTTTCTTCTCTTTCGAGTGGTTGACAATGCAATACAAAGAGGTAGAAAACTTAAGATTGAAACAATTTCAAGGCCTGAGGTGCTTTCAAATGAAGGATTATAGGGATGTGCTAGTTTATAGAGGTCATAGTCAAACATTTCGATGTACTCATCGATTAAATCTCCAAATTTAGCTTTAAGAGAATCTTCGACCTCCACTCCCAGTAATGGAGTTAGTACAGCAATCTTTGCATCAGTGTCAAGAGCTAACGCTTCAACATCTTCCTTATCTAATTGAGGTTGATTGATGATAAATTTACACTCTTCTTGTAACATTTTATCTGTCAAATCAGCAATGTGAGCTGCTGAAGGTTCAGCACCTTCAACCTCTTCAATCGCACCAATTCGTTCTAAACCGAGTAGATTAAAGAAATAAACGAACGCAGGGTGATGAACTACCACTTTGGTATTGTTAAAAGTTTCTTTAGCTTGATCAATTCTCTTGAGTAAATCATCGAGATCTTTTTGATATGAAAGAAAGTTGTTGTAAAGAGTTGCATTATTTTCTGGTAGAAGTTGTGCAAATGTCTGATAGATTTTAAATGTCATATTTTTAGCGTTTATTGGACTCATCCAAACATGTGGGTTCTTTTTACCAATAACAGGGTCATTTTCCATATATTCTTCGATAGAGACATTAATTAATGTCAGAATTCTTTTTGGGGAACTTGATTGAATAACAGAATCTACCCATGGTTCTAAACCTTTAAGACCAAATCTGATAAAAAGATCAGCACTAGCAACAGTAGCCACCTCTGAAGGTAAGGGATCATATGTGTGGGGATTCTCGAGACCACTGACAATATTGGTAACGGTAAATACATCCCCAGCTACATTTTGAGCCCAATCGCCAATCATTGATAATGATACAACAACTTTTAAATCAGAATCTCGGAGAATATTAGGATTAGCTGCTTTTGTTACTAGTAATCCATTAATAAGTAGGATTAAGCAAGTTATAACTGTTAAAACCATTTGGTTCTTTTTAATTAGCATTTAAACCACTAATTATAATATAATTTGTAACAAAATAATATAAAATCAATTGATTCATCAAATTAAAGTATCTTTAAAAAATATTATGTAATAAAAATTTTTATCAATTATTTTTAAAATAATTCAAATGACTTTCAATTCAAGTGTGTGGAAAAGATTAATACAAAAATACGTCATTCTTGTTGATGAAATATGGTTGGCCTCTCTAATTCAGAAAAACTCATTCTGTTATTTCTTTATAATTGGGAAAGACCCATTCGTGCTGGGGATCTGTTTCAAACACTACGTAAGGAATACAACTTCGATCGTAGCCGTCAAACTCTTCATTCTTTAGTCAAAAAATTACGAAAAAATGAGCTAATCTCATGGGAACCGCATAGATTAGTTAGATTAACTGAGATAGGAAAAGAACATGCTTTACACATAACTTGGCATATGCATCTACTTGAAAATTATTTCCAAGAAACATTAGATCTTAAAGCAGTGGTTAGAAGAAAAGAGGCATTAAGATTAACACCAATTGTCTCTTGTGAATTTATTGACGCTATTACTAAATTTCATCAAGATGACTGTGAGCTGAAAGAAGCCATTAAAGCTGGAAACCTATGTACGGAGGAAAGTAAAGCTCTAGAAGAAGGAGGATATTCGGAATGAACCCTTTTTTCATGGAAATCACATTCAATCCTAATGCATTTTGGAAATATCTCCAATATCCATTTATGCAAAAAGCTCTCATAGCTGCTATTTTAATTGGTATTATATGTGCATTGATCGGAACTTTTGTACTTTTAAGAGGAATGGTTTTTCTTGGAGAAGCAATTGCCCATTCTGCTTTTGCTGGGGCAGCCCTAGCAATTTTATTGGGATTAGATCCCTTATTAGTCATTATGCTTTTCTCAGTAATATCCTCGATTAGTATTGGTTATGTAAATGAAAAGAAAATGATGAAAGATGAAATCATAATTGGAGTTATATTTTCTTTTTTTATGGCATTAGCTATTCTTTTCATAAGTCTCATGCCAGTCTACAGCACCGATGTTCCCTCAATACTCTTCGGTAACATTCTGATAATTAGTCCGAATACATTCAACCTTCTTATCTTTTTTAGCTTTTTAATCATCATTGTGATCTTTGTGATTAAAAAAGAACTATATTTCATGACTTTTGATGAAGAATCTGCGAAGGTTTCTGGTATCCCTGTTCGATTATTGACATATATTTTCTTGGTTTTAGTGTCAATGACAATTTCAGTCTCATTAAAAGCAATTGGTGCAATATTGGTCTTTGCAATGATCGTGACTCCTGCAGCTGCTGCTTACCAACTTACTTTCAGGTTTAATCGATTATTATTATTGGCTGGATTTTTTGGAGTTTTCTCGACTGTTGGAGGATTATATCTTTCAGTAGCATTTGATCTTCCCTCTGGATCAACAATAGTCACTTTAATAACATTTATATTCCTTATTTCATTTATTATCTCTCCCAAACGGCGTTTAGCTCACCTTGCTCATTTACCAACAGAATGCCCATATTGTGGAGAAGTAATTGATGAGGGGTCTTGTGAAGATCCAGATTGTCCACAGTCAGATACACCTCATTCACATGTTGCCCATGATGACCACCGAAGAGGAGACGTGGTGATAGACAAAAGAAAGCTCCCTGGAAAGACTCCGAGTACTCATGAACATAATGGACCTTAGAAGAGATCTAATATGACTACCAAAACTGAAGTTGATACCTTTAGTACAAGGAGGAGTTTGACTCCTTTAATATGCATCAATAACGCTGTTGTTGCTTATCAAAACGCTGTTGCACTGGCTAATATCAATCTCGATGTTTATGAAGGAGAAATTCTTGGCATTTGTGGGCCAAATGGATCTGGGAAGTCAACTCTCCTCAAAGCAATTTTAGGCCTTGTTCCACTAAGTCATGGTACAATTCGATTTTATGACAAAGATCAGCAGGAGTTAACTTGTGTTGAATATCGACAAGATAATAACCTGGGTTATGTCCCCCAGGTTCATAACATTGACCGTAATTTTCCTGCTCTTGTTGAAGATGTCGTGGCAATGGGACGTTATGCTCAAATTGGATTTTTAAAGCGTGTAAAGAAGAGTGATCCATATATTGAGAATGCTCTTCGTTTAGTCGGCATGTGGAAATTTCGGAAACGTCCTATCGGGCATCTAAGTGGAGGCCAACAACAAAAAGTAATGATTGCAAGATCATTGGCTAATGATCCCAAAATTATGTTATTAGATGAACCCACTGCTGCTTTGGATTTCCGAATAGAACGAGCTATCATGGATTTGATTCATCAGCTTCATCAGAACCAAAATCTGACTATTATTTTAGTTACTCATAGAATGAGTTTTCTAAGAGAATATACTACAAGAGTCGTTTGTCTAGATAAAAGTATCATTTGGAAAGGAGAACCATCAGACCCTAAACTTCAAACCATTATTAATCAGCTTTTCTTTCAATGACTAATCCTTTTAATGTCTAGTATAACTGATTTAAAATGAAATTAAATGTTTTTTTAATCTTTCAAAAGATTTTTTTCCTGCAATAAATCAATTTGAAAATGGCTTCTATTAGAAATTAGATGTCAAAAGCTGATTCATATGGTAATAAATGCAGCTAGAAGAAAAGTTCCAAGAAATATTTTTGGAAGAACATATAATCCGTACGCAGGAGCATATTCAACGGTTCCCAAAGGATCTAAAGTTGGTCGTAAGTACTCTCCACAAATTACTACGATTAAAACAAAACGAATATTCGACGATTTGGAAAAGGTAATCTTAAAGGTGAATCTCAATGATGGAATGACCATTGGTTTTATTCACAATCTCAGATACGGCGACTTTGTTATCTGTGAGGTTATGGACACAATAGCTGCAATGGGTTACAAGAATTTAACCATTGCATCAACTGCTTTATTTCCTAATCACGAACCTCTTATTGAACATATTCATTCAGGGGTTATTGGTTGTATTTCTGGGTCTATGAATGGACCCATTGGAAAAGCTGTTTCCACAGGAGAAATAAACATTCCAAGCAGTTTACGTTCGCATGGTGGTCGAGCACGCGCAGTCGAATGCGGGGAACTTCATCTTGACGTTTCTTTCATAGCTGCTCCCGCTGTGGATGAAATGGGTAACATGAATGGTTGTCAAGGTCCTTCAGCTTATGGTGCTTGTGGGTTTGCAAATGAGACTGACTCTGTTTTCGCTGATAAAGTTGTTCTAGTTACCGATAATCTCTTGACTGATGAACCTGTTTATCCTGTAAGCATAAGAGGTGATAAAGTTGATTATATAGTAACAGTAGATCGTATTGGAGACCCTAATAAGATTGTTGCAGGCTCCCTTGGAAGAAGTGTTACTAATCGTCATTTAGAAATTGCAGAACAAGTTGTTAAACTAGCTGAAGCAGCTGGTTATTTAAAAGAAGGAATGTCATTCCAAGCAGGAGCAGGTGGAGTTTCTCTTGGAACAATTCAATTCTTACATGAAATAATGATCGAAAGAGGGATTCAAGGATCATTTATCCATGGGGGAACTACAGGGGCTGCAGTTGAGTTGCTAGAAGAAGGTTTGGTAAGAAAAATATTTGATGGACAATCATTTGATCTTATTGCTGCAAAATCTTTGCGTGAAAATCCCTGTCATTATGAATGGTCAGCTCAGAATTCGTACAATATCTGGAACCCAGGTGGTCCTCTTGTACATTATGTCGATGTGGTCGCCCTTGGAGCAACTGAAATTGATATTGATTTCAATGTTAATGTTAATACACATTCAGATGGGTTACTACTTCACGGTATAGGAGGCCATACGGATGCTGCAGCAGCTCAATTAACGATTATTACTTGTCCTATTGCTAGAAAAGTACCAATTGTACGTGATCGTGTCACAACCGTCTCAACTCCAGGTGAAATGATTGATGTAGTGATAACGGATGCTGGTATAGCTGTTAACCCAAATAGAACTAAATTAAAGGAAAAATTGATAAAAGCAGGATTGGAAATTACAGACATTAATGAATTAAAAGAAATGGCTTATAGTCAAGCTTCACCTCCAGAACCAGAGTTTACAGGTGAAATTTGCACTGTTGTTGAATTCCGTGATGGAACGCTTCTTGATGTCATCTATAAAGTAAGCAATTAATCGATAACTTATTGGGATTTCAGAAAAAATTCAAAAAACTGTAAAACACGAAAAGCTATTTCTTGACGCATTTCTCTTCGTGGAAGATCCTCTTGAATAGATAATTGTTTCACTATTACCTCCTTGTCAAAAGCGATTGCTGAATATACTTCCCCCGCTTTCTTTTTTGTTCTTCTCTTTTTCAATTCCGATGAGGAAATTAAACCTGTTTCCGCCAAACCAATTTTAGCTTCAGAATAGTCCTTTATTCGTTTTGCTAGATCTTTAGCTGCTTCTAATGAAGCAACTCCATATCCTCCAAATGATAACTCCTCTTGCTTTATTCCCAGTTTGATTTTCATTTCATTTGAGTAAGGGGTCATTCCAAGAATAAAAAAATGTGAAGCACCATTACTACTTGTCAACAAATCACTTATAAGACCACAGGTTGTTAGTTCAACTGTTGCAATCGTTACTTTTTTTAGTCGAACTAGTGGAATAATGATGTCTTTAGTATATTCGTGTAATAAGCTATAAGACAACGCATAGGATGGTTTCATTTGTACAAATGTCTTTCCTATGGTTTCCTGTAATTCTTTTATGAAATTAATCTTAGTAATTGGTTCCATCTCTTAACAATTTCTATTTTTTTTCCTGTTTTATATTCATTAGTCAAATTTTGCTGTAATAGAGCATCACTTTCAATTAGTGGTAATAAATGGTTCAAAATCTCAACAGCTATTATTCGATCCTTTCCTGCTTCCAATGTTAATTGGATAATTGATTGGATACCAATTTTCGTTGCTATCCATTTAGAAGTTGAACGATATAAATTTTCCTTTTCTAAATACCGTTCTATTACAGGATGTATTGAATTTTTTTGAGAGGATTGGTTTTTGGAATAACCTTCACGAATCGATGTCGCATTAAGAAATCTAAAGTGATTGGGCATAGCTAAGAAATGGACTTTCTGATGATAATCAGTAGGTAGGTGATTCTTGAGATACAAAGAAAACTCTTTGTCCGAAAAAACCTTTTCTCTACCTGCAACAAAATAATCTGCTTTAAATATCAAGGGGAAAACTTTTTCTAATGGTTCTGAATAGTAATAAACATCCAAAACTTTCTTAAAAACATCTAATCCCATAATAAACGTTATATTTCTAATATTGCTAAAAGATTGTTGAGCAGCTTCAATTAAATCAATGTATCGTGCTACATTCGATAAACCTATAGTAATTGCGAGTTGTAAATCAAGTGATTTAGATAATTTTTCTAGCATTTCAACCCGAGAGCCTAATAATGATCGATTCAAGACGTTAAGCTTCTTATCTACATGAGAAAGTGAGAGTAAAAATACAACTTCTATTGAGTTTAATGGATTGATTTTTCTACGCAGATCAATTGCCCGAGAGAGTAATTCGAGATGTGATAAGGTAGGAGGATCAAAAGAACCCTGAATAATGAGATATTGGGAAGGTGTTGAAGTTTTCTTTGTTATATCAAAGCTACCTGGTGTTATGGTAGTTAATTGTTCAATTAAGGGACCAGATCTAGTAAATCTTTTTTGTAATTCCTGGGCTTTCCATTCAACTTCGATGATTTTCTCCAGTCTTTGGTTCAAAAATACTTCCTCTATCTTCTATTCCTTAAAAACCCCAGGCATCTCGTCCCCGCATTCGGCGAACTTCCAAAATTTGTCCAGCATGGCTAAATTCATGGTTGAAATGTAAAACGAATGCCTTTCCAATATTCTTATTTGCCCAATTAGGAGGGAACCCAGTCGAATCAAAAGATTCCTCAAGCCAATTATTAGTTTCAGAATCTAATTTTTCTGTTATTTTTCCATTCACAAGCTTAAATTTATCAAAAAGTTTTTCTAAAGTAAATGTCTCAGGGAAGTCGCCTTTTGAGCCCATTCCAAAAGTTGTAACATACTCATCAGAAAGAGTTATTAAATTACCACAAAATCTGTGGCTAGCAATATAATCGTGATTGACGAGAACATGCCCTACCGTCCAGCCTATTGCTGGTGAACCGATCTCTGGTCTCCAGCGTAAATCCTCTATGTCTAAATCACGGGTCACAAAACGTATTTGATTCTCGAGGGCATAACAGAGTGTTTTAATGATATATAATGCTTCCATACATTTACAACCTACATTTATTCTTATACTATCCCTTCTTTTTGTAGCCATTCAACTGTAGTAGTGATTGTTCCTTCTGCTGATGCTTCGGATTGGTAACCTAGGTCGGAACGGATCTTTGAATCGTCAAAAAGTCGGTTTTTACCGAATTTAATAATACGATACCGATTGAGAGTAGATGGTTTACGTTTAATTTTTCCAATGATCTCAGAAATGAAGCCTGCAATATATGCTAGAAAATAAGGATAACTCTTTGGAGGTTCTAAAATATTTAATTTAGCAGCAATTTGGTCATATAATTCTTTTACAGTAATTTCAAAAGATTTTATGTTATATATTTGACCAATTGCTTTACCTTGTTGATCTATAACAAGAATCACAGCTCGAGCCAGATCTCTAGCAGCAACCCATGTTTGTAGTGCTTGTCCGTTACGTATCATTGGAAATTTTCTCTTTTTGATTACTTGACACATTTTTGCCATATGTGTAAAATCTCTGATTCCCATTACATTAGGAGGTCGTATTATGGTCGCTTCTATGAGTTTTTTTTCAATAGCATCCTTGACTATCTTTTCAGCAACAACTTTAGATTTGTGATAGTTACCGTAAGGTCCATACGGAGTATCTTCTGTTAAGTGGACTGATGTTTTTCGTGGGTAAACCCCTGAGGAAGAAATGTGAATTAAATAGTGTGCTGAATTCGATTGAACCATAGCATCAATAACATTTTTAGTACCTTGAGCATTGACCTCCATTAATCGCGAAAGGGGAGCCCAATCATCTGCAAGGGCGGCTACATGAATAATTACATCAGGATGAAAATCATTCATTGCATGATATAATGAATTAGGAATAGTAATATCTCCTTGAAAAAGAGACAAACCAGCTTTTGATCTCATGTTTGCTTTCGTTAAATCCCGTACTATCAGTGAAATGTTTGAGGGAGGAAAATGCCTTTCCAGAGCGTCCACAATATGACTTCCTATAAACCCTGTTCCACCAGTTACCATAATTTTCATTAGGTTCCCCTTAGGTTATTACTTGATCAACTTCAGTAGCGTAAATTTCTAAGTAGTTTTAAATTTCATTATTACTAAAGTTGATTGTCAAATTTAGGATGCATCGCATTGAGGACCTTAATAAAGAAAGCTCTAACTATCAGTACTCCTTATATTATCTTGATAATTAGTATTTTTCTAGTATCAATTTTGACCAATAGTTATTCAAGCCCTTTAGATGAAGAATGGATTACTCGGAAATTTCTAATCGGAATGTTCATGTTTGCTGGATTAACAATCATTCCCAGACTTCTTCAGTTGCATCTATACTTTTCAGGAGTAATTCCTTCTTGCACAGTTAACCTTTCTCATCACCCTCCCTTACTTCAAACTAGTCATGAATTTAAACTTCGATCTTACTCCATATGTTCTGGGTGCTTTGGAAGTTTTATAAGCATTCTTATGGCAGAATTCATCTTCTTAGGATATTTTTTAAGCCCAAATCTTTTTAATACAGATTTAACAATGGTTTTCTTTTTGATAGGATTACTACTGATTGTTATGTCCTATAGTCGGTATTTAATTAGCCTCAAACCTAGTATTAGATTAATCCAACATGTAAGCTTATTTATAGGGGTGACCTTAGCTTTAATAGCATGTGATTTGACATTTAAATCTGCCTTTACCATGATTATTCTATTACCTAGTTGGCTACTATTTCTTGTTGGACGCGTCAGGCTAGCAGAATTAAATCATAAAAAAGCTGATTGGTACTTATAGGTACTTTATTTGAAAGGACAATTATTCATTAATCAATAACATATCCTGTTTTATTTGGAAACTCTTATATTTTTTCAGAAGTAGAAACTTTATTGAATCTTTATAATGTAAAGACTTCTTGAAAAAAATGAGGAAATTAGAATGAAAAGAAAATATTCATTTTTAATAGCAACAGGTATTCTTATGCTGTTATTGGTCCCATCGATAGGGATAGCAGAGATAGATGATGATGTTATGACTGCTGGTGACACTTTCATCTACAAGGTTACAGAGTTTGATGTCCCTTGGCAAGATCTAATTGGAGACATGGGATTGATGGGATTTCCAATAGAAGAGCTAGTTGTTGATCTAACAGGCAGCACTTTAGCTGTAAAAGTGATGGCTTTAGATAAAAGAAATGGTTATTATGTCATGAATCCATATGTTATTCTAGGAAAAGATGTTGAAATTCCATTCCCCGAAGACATTCCAAAAAATGTGACCGACATCTTTGGTAACAAGCTTGTTATTCCTGAAGGGGTCGGCCTAGGTATCGGTTGGACAATTCCTGGCAGTGATTATCTGGAGTTCATCGAAGATGACTATATGACTGATGACTTCCCAGGAATTCCATTCTACTTTGATGCGAACGAGTGGGATCAATATGAGGAGATGTTTGAGGATCTACAAGATGAATTAGACGCTATGAACATTGGTGTTGATCTTAGTGTCACTAGGGAAGACGATGAATTCATAGTAAAGGTCACAGGACATGTTGGTTCGGGTGCTCACTTACTTAGTGAGCCTCTCTCTGAGCCATCTTCGCCATATGAAACAGCTGAATATGAGCCAGATTTTGACGTGGCTCTCGAAATAGCATGGCATGAATCAGGGAATAATAAAGGTGTTTTCAAGAGAGCCAGTGGTCAAATTTCAGGAGATGTATTGGATAATGACGAAGATCTCACTCTGAACATTGATATCTCTTTTGTCGAGAAAAGGCACAATCCCCTGCCAAAACAAATCGATGTAGATGAATTGATTACCATTGAAATGGACAATGCGTCTTTTTCATACGATGCAACTGGATTTCTGGACAATGAAAATCTCACAGGCCAGTTAGATTTTATAGAAGATGAAGTCGATGATATGATTGGTGAAGAAATCTTCGAATTTGAAATCACAGATGTTGACGGTTGTTATTATGAGACCACTGTTGAATTTTATCAAGGCGACGACGTTCAAGGACTGTGGTGGAATGGTTTCACTGGTAATCCTTCATACAAAGCTGAATATGGCACAGGTCCCTGGGAAGACTGGCAATTCTCCGACTTAACTGGAACTGGTGGAATATTACCCTTAGCAGCACCAGGTCTCACCCCTGATTGGAATATGTGGCAAGCTTCGATACTTAGTGTTTCAGAAATCTTAGAAGTAATAGAGGGAACAGTCACTTCGCCTACAGCAGAGAGTGATCTTGCTGACATTGGTTTGACCGTCAATGATTTCGATATGACTTATGAAATGCGTGCAAATAATGATTACAAAGTTTTCTACTTTACAGGAGTTGTCGATGTTGTATGGGATACTGCTGATTGGAACGGTTATCCGTCTAAAGACCCAGAGAGACCCTATGCAGATGTGATGGCTGAAATTGATGCTTGGATGATGTATACTGATGAAGGATTAGTAGCAGGGATAGGTTTAGATGTCAATGTAGATGCAGATTTAGAAAATATCCCAGTTCATACAGAGTATGGCTCTGTATATAATGAAAATAGTGGCTCTTACGATTGGCTCCCAATTGAGACTTATTACCAAAATGGATCTCTTACGCTGGACTTGACTGCAGATCTCAGAAATAATGATATTGAGAAACTCCCTGACCCATCAGCTCTACCTGAAGATACAAGAGGAGAGAATGGTGGTGGGGATCTTATCACACCAAGCTTCTCCTTTATTCCAGTGCTATTAATGTTCGCTGCAGTTGCAGTAATCGTTAAACGACGAAAATAGAGATTTTTACTTCTCTTTCTATTTTCTCCCTACTTTTTCTTTTTTTTATAAAATATTCAATTCTTGATTTTTTTCTTTGGTAGACTGGCACAAAGAGACACGTAACTACAAAGCCTTAATCTGTCAGGAGTGAAAAATATAGAAAATAGAAATATTATGGAATATTATCGAATTTCCCAATGGATCTTATCGATTATCTTTTGGAGAAAGAATATCGAAAAAAAGATTAAACTCTAGTGATAAATAATTTTACAAGTTTCGTGTATCGCTATTAATATGGTTAATAACATGTTATTTGCAAAGAAGATTAAGAATAATTTATTTCTGCCTGTTTTATTAGTCATTTTAGTTCTCTCAATCGAATCCATGCTTCTAGTAATATTAGAATTCCTCATAATAAGTATCAGGCAGATTGATAGCAATTTATTTTCACATTCTAATGAATTCCAACATCTTACAAAAATGATTATCTCAAAAGGAATTACTATTCTTGTTTTAATCTTTATATTTAACAAAAAATTACGAAATAATGAAATCAAACTTCATTCTGACATAAAATCCCGAAGATTTCTTATTATAGTAATTCTACTTTATGTGGGATGTACCACTTTTTTATTGGAGAATTTAAACAGCTCTTTGCTCATAATATCTGATACAACTGAGATTATTAAAGTCTGGCCAGAGATTGTGATGTCAAAAATAGCAATTGAAAATATAGATTATCAATTGCTATTAATTCTGCTAATAACAGTGATTATACCTATTTTTGAGGAATTTTTATACCGAAAGGCGATAATACAAGCATTATTACAGAAACGATTTAGAATGGGATGGATAATAATAATTTCATCACTAATCTATGGTATCTCCCCCTTTCTCTCAAATCTTGTCGAATATTCAGAAGAGCAAGCTATCTGGGATTTTTCCATTCGAGTAGTTAGTGGGTTAATTCTAGCGGTCGTGTTTTTAAAGACCCAAAAGATACGATATCCAATCCTTCTAAAAGTATTAGTGAACTTTACGATTTATTTTCATTACCTGACAAGGTTTCATCCAATAATTTCCCAGTTTAGAGAATTTTACAATATTTCACTCTTTCTATTCGCTTCTATTGGGATATTTCTCTTTTTCTACATTGTTCTTGATGGAGTAGCTACTTATTGGTCGACATTATCAATGCCTCCTTGGTTTGAAGCTCTCCTTGATTTTCAGTTTTACAAAGATGGACAATTTAGATCAATGATTTTGACTATTTTGGTTTTTCTTCCACTACTTCCCTTAGGGTTTGTACTTTTCATCGATCATACAATACTTTATAGTGATTTCTGGGGATCCCTAGTAAAAACAGTTATCAAGAGTGTTCTTTTAGGAACCGTGATTTTTATTTGTGGAATGCAGTTAATCTCAAATCACTCATTATTTGAAGCTTATCCTGAACCTAATGCTACTATAAAATCGACTTTTAGAGACTTTTTCTTCAAAATCAGGAACCGTATTGTGATCAGGGACATTCTTGTATTAATAATATTCTTATTGGTGGTAATTAGCCCTATTTTCTTTATTGATATGAGTGCTACAGTTTTTACAAGTGTACCACTATTAGGGAGAATAATTGAAGTCAATATGAAAATAACTTCTGGCCAGAATCCTTTTATGTCATATTCACGAGTAGAGGTGAGTTCAAGAAGTCCGTTGTTTCCGATGCTTCTTATTCAGCGAACAATCGAAGAAATGTTTTATTTTCTCAAGCATACTAATGGCCAATGGTATTTTCTACCTGATACTTTCATGTCAAACAAGAGTGATTGGCTTCATGGTTTGGTGACTGTTGGAACCTGGTTTTTATTTCTATTTTTATTATATTTTGCCATATATAGCTATTTTAATCATCGTAAAATAGTCGCAGGATTTTCAGCAATCGCTGCAATTGTTACTGAACTTCTCTGGTACTTATTAACACTTGGATTTGGCTCAATTTCATTAGAAACAGCCCCTCCAACTCCATCTGCCGATCAAACGCTTTCTGAGTTCATTAAAATGGATTTTGAAATGAATTGGTTAGTAATTATCCCTTTAGGACTTATTTTCCTCTTTTTAGCAGCCATTTTTTTCCTAGTTGAAGGATTTTGGGGGTACCGACAAGAAAAAGAAAAGAAGAAGAAAGATGACATAGAAAACGACGAAGACGAAGACTAGAATTGATGATAGTTACATGATAGTTTAAATCAAATTCTATCTGAACAAGATGTTAAAATCTCATAAGAAATACATTAAACCAAGAAAAACAATGAATGTAGTAAAACTCGTTTTTGGGCTATAATATCTGAACATGCGATGAATTACAATAATGTTTATTCGAGTAACGATTTCATCCTTTTTCGTTCTTAATTGCAGATTAATAAACCAGTCAATATATTATAATAGATGTAGGTGAAAATATTGGATGATTACGTGCGAGAAGTTTTTACGGATCAGTTAGCTCAGATTTCAGATGAAAAATTGCGACAGAAGGTTATAGATATATGTGTGGAAGCCCTAAAAATTGGTAACGATGGACACGGATGGAAAAATATGGATTTTCCATTTACACTCGTCATTCCAGGAGTGAAGGTGAGTTTTGTAGATCATGTCAAAATTGTAACGGAATTGGCTCTTCAATCAGCATTATTGCTAGAAAAGCAGAATATTCCTATCGACAGTGATGTTCTAATTGCTAGTGCAATTCTTCATGATATAGGAAAGCCAATTGAGTTTGCCCAGACATTAAATGGAGAGGTAGTAAAATCTAATGTTGGAAAAAGACTTAGACATCCAGTAACAGGAGCAGGATTAGCAATGAAGCACGAGCTTCCGTTTGAAGTGGTACAAAATATTTATCAACACTCTTGGGAAGGAGATAAAGGACCTGGACGAACTATCGAAGGAGAGATTGTTCATCGTTGCGATTTCTTACATTTTGGACCTTTAAAGATCTCAATGGAATCAAAATAGGTGGAGACTATGACTAAATACAAGATTGCGTATATGCCTGGTGATGGAATCGGCAAAGATGTCTTAGAAGCAGCCCGAATTGTCCTCGACGCCACCAGCTTCGATGCGGAATATGTTCCCCTCGATATTGGATTTGATATATTTAAGGCTGAAGGAGACCCCCTTCCTGAGCGTACAGTAGAGGGAATGAAAGAGACAGACGCTGCCTTATTTGGTGCGATCACCTCTCGCCCAACAACAGATCCAGAAGTGGTTAAGACAGTTCAAAAATTTGGGATTCCATATCGTTCACCCATTGTACGTTTACGCCAAATCTTCGATTTATATTCGAATATGCGGCCAACCAAAGCTTATCCAGGGAATCCTCTCAACTATCGGAATGATATAGATCTTATCACATTTAGAGAGAACACTGAAGGTCTTTATTCAGGGATTGAATACGATAGTGGTGAAGAATTTAAACAGCTTGCTTCATTAGAAAAATTCAAGAATTTTGATCCTGAAAAAACCACTGTTTCATGTCGGGTCTTTACTGAAAAGGGTTGTCGTAGAATTTTGATCACAGCCTTCGAATATGCGAAGAAATTTGGATATCCTACCGTAACTGTGATACACAAAGCCAATGTGATTCGGATGACATGTGGTATGTTTCGAGGAATCGCTTTTGAAGTAGCTAAAGATTATCCCGAGGTCGAAATGTGGGAGACGAATATCGATGCTATGTGCATGTGGTTGATAAAAAATCCTCAGGATTATGGGGTTATGGTAACTACAAACATGTTTGGTGATATAATAAGTGATCTAGCAGCTCAGCTAGTAGGAGGATTAGGATTTGCATCTAGTGCCTCAACAAACGGGGATGTTTATGGTCTTTTCGAACCAACACATGGATCTGCTCCTAAGTATGCGGGTCAATACAAGGTTAATCCGACTGCAGCATTTTTATCTGCAAAATTAATGCTAGAATGGCTAGGAGCTAAAGGTGATCGCTCTCTCTTAGAAATCGCGAAAAATATCGAACATGGAATTGCTACAGTAATAAAGGAAGGAAAAGTTAAAACTTACGACATGGGGGGTTCTAATACCACATTAGAAGTAGCAAAGGAAGTTGTAAAGAAAATACCTTAATTTTTCCCTTTTTATGGCAGCCCAGAATTGGTGGATTCAATTATGATTGTAACAGTCACTTTCTATGGCCCCCTAGAACACTGGGCTGGAAAAAAAGTCTTTCATGTAAAAGGAACAACAATTCGGGAAGTATTAATCACTTTAGAGACACAAGTTGGAAAATCTGTATTGAGGCATATGGTACATCTAGATACAGAGAGGATAAAAAGTCATTTTCACATTCTTTTAAATGGGAGAGATATAGAATCGCTCAAAGGTCTTGATGAAGAAGTTAAGGACGGGGACAATATAACTTGTGTCCCACCTGTGGGCGGAGGTTTGAAATACCCCTGATCGACGTGTTCTCGCGTGTCATATCATAATATTGAGAGGTTATAAATGGTAGATTTAATGATTCTCCATGGAACCTTACTCACAATGGACATTCAAAGACGAATCATATACGATGGTGCCATTGCTATTGAGAAAGGACGTATTTTTGATATTGGTACAACTACGGAGCTGAATAGTAAATATAACGCCAGAAGAATAATTGATGCTTCAAGAAAAGTCATCATGCCTGGCTTAATTGATACACATGGACATGCTGGCCATAGCCTTATAAAAACTGTTGCTGAAAATGTGGGCGATGATTGGGTTTCAATCGTAGAGAATTTTTACAAAGAAGGAACTACTCCTGATTATTGGTACATTGATGGGAAACTAGCTGCTTTAGAGAGATTGAAATTTGGTGTGACATGTGGAGTTTCATATCTTGGTTCATGTGCAAGGACAGATGATCCAATTTATGGGATAAAACACTGTGAAGGAGTCAGTAAAATCGGAATCCGTGATATATTAGCTTTAGGACCTGGAAGACCTCCATATCCGAATAAATATGTAGAATGGAAAGGAAATGTCTCTAAAGAAGTCTATGCATCCTTTGAACGGAATCTTGAAGTAACAGAAGACATAATTCAAAAGGTGAAGAAATTAAATCATAGAATAGATTGTACTATGTCTCCACCTTCAATCACTATTGGTTCCTTGACTAAAGATGGTAGAGTTAGAGATCTTCCTGATGTTGAAGAAAAAGTCGAAGCGATGAAACATGTTATTGAAAAATGGAACTTAAAGTTGCATTGTCATGCTTATTCCCCTCAAATTAAATTTGCTGCTGATAAACTTGATTTATTGGGCCCACATGTGAGTCTAGTTCACTGCACAGGGCTTTTAAAAGAAGAGATTCATATTTTAGCTAAAACTGATACAAAAGTGTGTCACGCTCCGAGTGCACGAAGTATTATTCCTATTCAATGTCCTGTTGTGGAATTATTGGATGCTGGAGTAACTGTTTCCATCGCAACAGATGGATCTTCTCCAGACCGTACATTTGACTTATTCAAAGAATTACGAATGGCCATGACTATTCATAGAACTTTTTTCAAAGACGAATCATTCATGCCCCCGGGAAAAGTTTTAGAAATGGTTACAGTTGATGCTGCGAAAACACTAGGATATGAAAACGATTTAGGTTCGCTTGAGTTAGGGAAAAAAGCCGATATTATAATAATTGACATGATGAAACCCCATCTCGTACCATTTTTCATGATTCCTCAACGAGTTGCTTATGAGGTTTCTGGACAGGATGTTGAGACTGTTATAGTAGAGGGGGAAATTCTTATGGAAAATTCTTCAGTAAAAAAGGTGAATGAGAACTCAATCCTCGAATCAGCTCAAGAAGAGGCAGAGAATGCAATTGCACGAGGGCAACTTGAAAAGTATCTAGAAATTCCGAAGGGCTTTTGGGGAAAATCACGATATTGAGCTCATTCATAGTAATATATTGTGAAAAACTGAAAATTATACGAGAGTCTTTTTGAAATCACAAGATTGACTCTCAATATCTAATAATAAAAGGGCCAAAAACAACCATTGAAGCTCAAGCTTCAATGTAGCTTCTATGTTATTGTTTTAGGAGATTATGAACGTATGAATGTCGGTATATGCCCTGAAGGGCATTGTAGAGGTCATGGTTGTAACCGTTTAGAATGCTCTCTATCAAAAATTGAGTCAGAAGAAATCAAAAAGACATGCTGTTATTCGTTAGGTACTGATTATATCCCCCTATAGGAGGAGGTACACGAAGTCCGTGATTTACTATCATTTTAGCTTTTTAGTCAGTTCCTTGACTTTGGATGGATAATTCTTAATCAATCTATTCTTTTTTAAATTCTGCTTAAGAATCCACAAAATAGCTTCATCTTGAGATACTATTAACTCTTCCAAATGCTTGAAACCTTCCTCTGGAATCGCTTGAACAACCACACTTAATGAATATGCTAATCCTTTCCTTAGAACTTTGAATTCTTCCAATTTTCTATTAGTGCACGTCTTTACTTGAGTAAGAACCTCTTTGTGAAGTTCTAGTGCTTGTTTCCTTATCTGATCATCTTGAAGTAAGTCTGGCTCAGCTACTCCTGTTACTACGGCTCTCATTGAAAGATATTTACCCTTTAATATCCATTTCTTAATTTCATCCATTGTTTCATCCCTTTTAACCAAAATGAGTTCTTGAATGCCTTTTGTAACAGTCTCTCTAATACGCCAACGTGAATCATCTGCTAGTGCTTTCAAATGATATAAAGCGTCATTAAAATGGATCTCTGAAATAGCTCCTATGGTTCCGAGTGCCCATGTAGCGCAGAAAGGGAGAAATTCTTGAGGATTATCTGCGGGAGCTTGATTTGGAGTGATAGTAATTAGTGAAGTGATTAAATCCCACAAAAGGGTCTCATTATCGTTCCAATTTTTTTCAACGATATTTGTAAAGGCTTTAGCTAACTCTAGATTCGCTCTACGACCTGGTAAATTGCTATTTGACATTAAATAATCAGTCAGGTTTTTATTATCGTTATTTTGAACAAGTTCAGAAAAGAGTAGTTTTAGTTCATGTTGATGTCTCTGTATTTTGCTCATTTTTGATTTCACCTTTTGAGAATCAAATTAATATAGTTTTATTTAAATTGGGTGCATGAACCCTCTCTGCTCCTAGTATCTAGTGTTATTCTGTTTTTAATGGAGGAAAACAAAAATGGCTACTCTTTCAGAACTTTCGTATAAATTGAAACCAATTGAAAAAGGTTATGCAAATAGGACATTATATATCAACTTAACTTCCAATGAAATAAAAATTAATCCTGTTACCGATGAAATGAAGGAGAAATTCGTCGGAGGAAAAGGATTTGATCTATGGTTGATGTGGAATTCCTTACCAAAAGACCATCCAACTAAATGGGATGACCCTGAAAATGTTATCTGCATTGCTTCTGGCCCCCTAGGGGGTAGTACTTATTATCCTGGATCAGGGAAGTCTATTGTTACAACAATATCCCCCTTAACAGGAATAGTGATTGATAGCAATGTGGGTGGATATTTTGGTCCTTATGCCAAATTTTCGGGCTTCGATGCAATTGAAATTCAAGGAAAAGCAGAAAAAGACGTTGTTATTTTTATAAATGGAGACGAGGGAGTAGTTAGGGTCGAAGAAGTTGAAGATCTTCCTGATGAATCACATCTATTAACCCAGCAATTAACAGAGAAGTACGCGGTAAATTCATCTCATATGGAAAAGCATCGTGTAAGTGTGGTTTCGACTGGAAATGGAGCTAAACATACTAAATGGGGATGCCTGAATTTTTCGTGGTATAATAAGAAACGTCAATGGGCTAGCTGCAAACAGGCTGGAAGAGGGGGCATTGGAACTGTTTTCAGAGATAAACACCTTAAAGCTCTTGTATGTCGCTCTCCTAAAGTGGATTCAAAGATAAATAACCCCTCACATCTTGATATAGCAAAAAATGTTGGAAAAAAGCATAATCTTGAAATCATCAAAAATGATCCTAAACAAAATGAAATGCGAATAGTTGGTACAGGCCATCTCCCTGAAATCATGAATGATTTTGATCTCCTCCCTACAGAAAATTTTCGATACGGTGCTCACAAAGATTTGAAAGGGGAACAGTTCCCCTACACTCGTGATGTTATGCGATCAGTTTATACTGATACTGGAAAGGGGACTGATGGTTGTTGGATTGGTTGTACTATTGCATGTAGTCACATTTCTAAAGACCACAAAGTCCTTTCAGGACCCTTCAAAAATCAGGAGGTACATGTAGATGGTCCTGAATATGAAACAATCGCTGGCTGCGGGAGTAATTGGGGTGTGTGGGATCCAAAATGGGTTCTGGAAGCTAATTTTTATTGTGACACATATGGATTGGATACTATATCAGTAGGAACTGGAATAGCTTTCGTAATGGAGTGTTATGAAGCTGGAATCTTAACCAAGGAGATTACAGGAGGTCTTGAACTAAACTTTGGAAATGCAGAAGCAGCGCTAGATTTAATTCATCAAATGGCCCAAGGGGAGGGATTTGGAGTTATTGTTGGTCAAGGGATTGCTGAAATGAAGAAAACATTTGCTGAGAAATATGGTGGTGACCCTCAGTTCCTTCAAGATATTGGAATGGAGCATAAAGGACTAGAGTTCTCAGAATATGTAACAAAAGAATCTCTAGCTCAGCAGGGAGGTTATGGATTGACTTTGAAAGGACCACAACATGATGAAGCGTGGCTTATTTTCGAGGATTCCGTTCGGGGGAATCTTCCCACATTTGAGGATAAAGCTGAGGCCTTAGCATGGTTCCCATTCTGGAGGACTTGGTTCGGACTTAATGGTCTCTGTAAATTGCCTTGGAATGACGTTGTCCCCCCTGACAATAATGATAATCCACAGAAGCCTTTGACACTCCCTAATGCCAGAGCAAAAATTCCTAAACACGTAAATTGGTATGCTGAATACTTCAGCGGTGTAACTGGGAGGAAATCGACACCTAATGATCTTATTAAGATGTCAGAACGAGTATATAATTTCCAGCGCATTCTCAATGTTCGACAAGGGAAAGGGCTTAGGGAGAGTGACTCCAATCTCCCATATCGAGCAATGGGTCCTGTCACAAGGGAAGAATATGAAAGCCGTAGAGAACGGTATGATAAACAGATTAAAGAAGAGATTGGAGAAGATCCCATTGGAAAAACCACAGAAGAAAAAATGAGAATGCTTAGAAAATATCGCGAAGATAATTATGCTAGACTTCAAGATGCAGCATACGAGCGCCGAGGATGGAGTAAACTAGGTTGTCCTACTATTGCTAAAATAAAAGAATTAAACATTGATTATAGCGATGTTATTGCAACAGTTACGCCTTACCAGTAATCTATTTTACCTTTCTTCCCCTTCTTATATATTACATATTCATGTAGTTATATGTTATCAAGATCTTACACATTCTAATGGAGATTCATAGTAATAATAAATTGCATTGAAAATAATCCTTTTATATACTCAAAGAGATCCTCGCTTAATGAGAATAACCCAAATTTTTCTTCTAACTGTATTAATTCTTGGTTTATCTCTTAGTTTTACTAATAGAATAACTGATACTGTTACTATCACATTCAGCTCAACAAACCCACCAACTAGCAGATCTGGCCACATTCTAGCCTTTGATGTCGAATCTCAAAAGATATTCCTCTTTGGTGGATATGATGGGGAGAATTTTCTGGATGATACTTGGTTTTATGACTTTAAAAACAAGATTTGGACACAAGTGAGTCTCGAACTTAAACCAAGTGCAAGATGGACTCATGCAATGGTTTATGATAGTTCCAACGAGAAGATGATTCTTTTCGGAGGATACAACGAATCTGGGTGCCTAAACGACACATGGGTTTTTGATCTTACCGATAATTCTTGGAAAGAAATGAAACCAGAAAATACCCCATCTCCTAGACATACTCACACAATGGTTTATGACCCAGATAACCAGAAGGTAATTCTTTTCGGGGGAAATAGTTGGGGAGCACAACAACGAGATATGTGGACTTATGATTACCAGAGTAACCAATGGGATCAGATTATCCCAGATTTGAGCCCACCTTCGAAGAGTATTCATGCGATGAGCTTAGATTCAGATAATAGAAAAATCATTCTATTTGGGGGATATGGGGCGTATGATTCAATCACAGATGATACTTGGGTATATGATATTTCAAATAATACTTGGGAAGAAATGAGCTCAATATCCAAACCGAATGCCAGATTCGGCCACACTATGGCGTATGATGCTCATATTAAGAAAACTATACTCTTCGGAGGATCGAGTAATGATGGATCTATGGAGGACACTTGGGTATATGACTTATCTAGTGATAATTGGGTTAAAGTGGATCCTTTGAACCGTCCTGATCCTAGATATCTTCATTCAATGGTTTATCATCCCAATAACCAGTTTTTAATCCTTTTTGGGGGGATGAAAAGCGAAGATATCTTCCTGAATGACCTTTGGGTTTATAATTCTAGCGCATCAACGAATACATGGATCGAGATTGGCAATAACAAAGTTCACAGTACATCAGGGGTCGATTGGATACCCACTCTTTTAGCAGGAACAGTTATTTTGTTGAAGAAAAAGAAAACAGGAATATATAGTAGTAATAAACGAAAAAAAGTTCTCTAACAACTTTTCCATTATTCTAATCTTCTTGTATTTTACGTATGAGAACTTTGGAGGAACTTATACACGGATCGATTCCAGATCAAGGTCACTGATAGTCTCCAAATTATCAATAATCATTAATACTTCATTGAACCTATTTTGATCAATCAACTACTGGATTTCTAGCTTATTCACCATCTCGATTTTTCAACTTATATGTATGTCCTGGTAAAATTGGGTGATATCGTGTTTGGTAAATACTTTATTGCTCTATTTCGCGTGGAATTGGCTGGTAATCTCCCATTTTAGAGGTTTTCACTTAATACTATTATCATCTGACACTTTTGAAAAATATTTGATTACTTTTTTTGACCAATTTGACATCAATATAAATTTGTGGATGTATTTAGTGTTAATTAGTACTTATGAAGACAAAGAATCATTTCTATAAAGCAGAAATTTATATCCTAGGTTACCAAAAACAACAGATAAAACACTAGAAATAACTGATAGAGGATAGAGAAAAAATAAAATAAAAAATAAAAAGACGATAAAAATCCCAGCACGAACTACTGGTTCATAAATATCATGGGGAGGGATAAAATATATTTCTAGAAGTAAAAAGGAGAAAAAAACCAAATATATAATCCCAAAAATGAGGGCCACAAAGATGAACGTGCGAAGACCTTCAAGTTGATCTCGACTAAGGTAACTGACAACGAATGAACTCGGAGCAGCAGGGATAGCACAGAGAAAAAATATTAGAAGAATCCTAAAAAGATCAAATGGGTTTAAAATTCCCCAGCAAAGCTGGAAAACTAATATAAAAGTAAGATTAAGAATTAAAATTATTTAGAATATAAAAATCTCAATGAATCTATTTTCTTAGATATAGAGAATGGGTAAGACATATCTTATCAAATGCTTGGAAATAAAGTTTAAAATAATTATTGTTTTATAATTATCGAAAGAGAGGAATCCCTTTACCCAGTATCAATAGAAGAAAAAAATCCTTTGTAAAATGATAATATTACCGTTCTCTTCGCATTTTTTCAACCCGTAATTTCCCTTCATTGATTAAAGCCAAGATTTCTTTATCAACAAGGCCGTGTTGAGTAATATTTTGGAAAAATTTCTTCCAATCCTCGATTAATTCTTCTTCGACTTGGGAAAGACTATCCCCAAGGTCACAAATACGTTCCCACTCCTCACGATCAAGACCATGTCTAGCGAGTAACAAAGGCAAGATACCCTTTATCCAGATCTCAAAAGCAGTGGCAGCGTCATCAATTGATAACATAACCAATTTATAATAATTATTAATATCAAAATACGCTTTTCTCTCGGTAGTTAATAAGAAATCTTTTTTTACTGGAGAGGAAGATTCTTTGATTGTTAAACCAGTAGAGTGAGCTGTAACTCGTTGTTTTATGACAGATTTGTCTTCTAGGCGTTTTATCTCCTCAAGTAAAGCATCTAGCTTTTCTTTATCAAGAGGCACTAGATTTAACTTTCCCAAAAGCTGTTTATATAGTTAGGTGAGATTATCTATATATATCTATATTTTGATAATTTATTTGATTAGGATATCAATCTTAATCTTTATTCGATTCGTGTGATCTTGAATACTACAGGATTCTTATAATCAGGACAACATAGAGTGATACTACTAGCATCTTCTTCCCATGGATATTTTGCTCCATATTGCAACCCACTTAAATATGGAAACATTGTTGCCCAAGCAGCTGAACAAAGCTTCCCTTTTTCTTCAGGGTAGTCAAATGTATCACCCGCTTTATGACCATAATTACATTTTCCTGATTCCAGTATCTTAATTACTTCAATTTTAAGGTTTACCATTATTTTTCACTCAACTATAGTCCGTTCTAAAAATCAGATTCATATCTTTCAAATGTTACTAATAGGAATTAATTATTGTTATTTTGGATTTCTCTTTTCTCAAATGGATCACTCATACTATGATTATTAAATCTTAATTGAATGCAGTCAAAACACACTTCTAATTACCTAGAACTAGTGTAGTATTACGTTGTGAAGATTATGAGTAAAACAAAGGTTTTTATGGTTAATACGAAAGAGATAGAAGCTGGAGATTCGCTAATAGATCGCCTAGAACACTTGTGGGGACATGAAGAAGTAGGATTAAAGGATTGGATAGAAAAAGATGAGATAATTGCAATAAAAAGCCATTTCGGTAGTCGAAATCAGACGCGTCATCTTCGGCCAATGTATATTCGAAAGATAGTGGATCTCGTTCGAAAATCTGGGGGCATCCCTTGGGTTTGTGAGGGTGTAGGCTTATTTTGGGATGAACGGAATAAAGAAGCAACCATGTCGAATGGTCCGGGATTTGTATATTTAGCAAATCAACACGGATTTAACATTGGAGCTTTGAATGCTCCTGTTATTATGGACGATGGTATCGTAGGAACAGAAGTTTTCAGAGTACATAATGAAAAGGGGAAGTACATTAAAGATGTTGCAATGGCTATGGGATTGAGAATAGCAGATAAAACCCTTATTGTTTCTCGTTTTAAAGGCCATGATGGGGCTGGATTTGGAGGCGCCCTTAAGCAATTAGGTATCGGTTGCGTTGGTAATGAGGGGAAGGGCGGAGCACATTGGGGTGGTGGACAGAATATTTATGTAAAAAATGCTGCTAATTGTACTGGATGTGGGAAATGTATACGAATCTGTCCGACTCAAGCTCTTTCATTTGATGAAAATAAGAAAATTGTGCATGACCCAGACAAATGTATTGCATGTACAATGTGTTTTGCAAAGTGTCATTATGGAATTCCACCTCAAGAGTTGAAAGAAAAACGTATCTTCGCTGTGAGGCGTCAAATTCCTAGTATTGAACAAGTTGAACGAATGATGGACAATGCAGCTGGAGTAGTGAAAGGAATAAAGAGTGATGGGGAAGATCGACTTCGTTATATTAATATCGCCATAGATATAACGAGTCATTGCGATTGTATGAGTGCTGGTGGAAATCTCCTAGTTCCTGATCAAGGGATCCTTTATTCAATCGATCCAATCGCCATCGATCAAGCATGCGTAGATTTAGTGACAAAAGCACCTGGATTACCTGAATCTCCAGCAGAAACAGGATTAGATTCGCCACATGGAAGAATTGATCCTGTTCCTGAAGCAATGGAACCTGATAATTTGAAATTCGGTCTATTGAGTCGGTTTGTGGATCCAGATTCTAGACAGATTATTGCAGAGACACAGCTTGCAGCTGCTTATGCACAAGGTATTGGTACACGAGAGTATGATTTAATTGATATAACACCCAAAAAGAAGAAAAACTAAGTCTATCTCCCCCTTTTTTTCCCTAATTACTTTTCTATTATAATGATATACATAGCTCTTTTTGTAAGGGACATAACCATCTCTGAAGTATTTGGATAATGATTATCGCTGGAACTTTGATAAGATATTATAGCCGATTTCTTGTATATTCAACTAGTCCTCCAGCTTCAAAGATTTCTAATGCCTGACTATCGAGTTTAGGGAAGAGGAATTCTTTTTCTTGGATCTTAATGATACCTCTATCGAAATCCACAGAGATTTCCTTGTTTTTAAATGTATATCTATTTCGGATGACATAATCAGAGCAATCAGAAGAGATAACAAGTGGTAGGGCTTGATTTATAGCGTTTCTGTAAAAAATCCGTGCGAAAGACTTAGCAATGATACAACTTACACCAACTTTTGCCAAAGAAATTACAGCTTGTTCACGACTACTCCCACAACCAAAATTCTTTCCTGTTACGATGATGTCACCTTTAGCAACTTCTTTTGCAAAATTCGGATTATAATCTTCCATAGCATGCTTTGCCATTTGTTCTGGAGTTAGGGGATCATAAGTATATTTACCCGGGAATATTACATCAGTATTGATATCATCATCAGGGAAAATCCATATCTTACCTTTGAATTTCATTTTCAACCCTCTTCATTGGTGATATACCCCGCGATCGCCGATCTGGCGACCACTGCAGGATTTGCTAAGTAAATTTCAGCATCTCTCGTTCCCATTCTTCCTTTAAAATTACGATTCGCTGTAGAAATTGCTATTTCACCTGGAGCTAATGTTCCTCCATACTCTCCCAAACACGGACCACAAGCTGGAACCCCAATTTGACCCCCAGCTTCAACCAAAATTTCTAATAATCCTTCTTTAATTGCCTGATGAAGTATACTCCTCGAAGCTGGATAAATGAGCAGCCTAACATCAGGATTAATCTGTTTCTCTCTTAGTATATCTGATGCAATTCGGAGGTCCTCAATTCTACCGTTTGTACAAGTACCAAGAAGGGCAACATCCACTTTTGTTCTTGGTAGATCTTCTACTGGAACAACATTATCAACTTTATGAGGTTGGGCCACCCGTGGTGTCAAGTTTGTGAGATCAAAACTGAGTTCTTGTTCGTAATCCGCATCTTCATCCGCTTCTAATTTTTCATATTGAAAATTAAATTGTTTATTCCAAGTATCGGTTACATTATCAACTGGAAAGATACCAGCCTTAGCTCCAGCCTCTGCCGACATGTTACTGATAGTCATCCTGTCACTTATTGACATCTTATCAATTGTTTTGCCATAAAACTCGATAGATTTGTATGTGGCTCCGTCTGCGGAAATTCTACCAATTACATCTAATATAACATCTTTAGCATAAACGTCCTTAGGTAGGAAGTTATCAAAGGTTATTTTTAATGTTTCAGGAACCTTAAGCCACGTTTGTCCAATAGCCCATACAGAAGCTGTTTCAGTCCGACCTATTGGTATACCAGCAGCACCAAATGCGCCGTGTGTCGTAGTATGTGAATCAGAGCCAAGAATCACAACATTTGGTGGTACTAATCCTTCCTCAGGTAGAACTTGATGGCAAATTCCCGTTCCACAATCGTAAAAATATTTTATTCCTTGCTTTTTTACAAATTCCCTAATTATTTTATGATTCTCTGCTTTTTTATAGTCAGGTGGAGGAACAGCGTGATCTAGATCAATGAAAATCTTGTTTGGATCCCACACTTTCCCATTAGGTCCAGTTATCTCATAAAAGGTCTTTGAAATTGCAGCAGAATTGTCATGACTTAGAATCATATGGGGAGAAACAAAAACTATCTCATTCTCGGTTACGCCTTCCTCTTTTCCTGCAGCTTGTGCAAGAATTTTCTGTATTAATGTTTGCCCAGTCATAACTTAATTCCTCTTGAACTTCAAAATAGGTGTCAGAATTAAAATCTTTATTGTTGACATTTACAGGGCTTTAGATCTTGCATTATTTGTTATTACCTAAAAAATGATTATTATTAAAAGAATATCATCAAGAAATCAAGCGGCGAGAAATATAATCATCTAATTTTTTATTTCGGGGGATACGAGTCACAAAGGCATCCATATAACATTGAGTGCATCTCAAACGAAGTGTTCTATGATTAACAGTAGCCGTGATAGTTTGAGTATGACACCATGGACATACTAATTCTAGTTCGGCCTTATTATGAAGATCAACATCCTCTCTGATATCCAACGTCACTTTTGTATCATCCTCATTCTTTAAAGAGATACTTCCTCGAATTCTACAACTTCATAGTAATATATTCAAAATACAAGTCTAATCTCCTCCTATATAATTATATTGTTATGGGTATGTAATTTCTTTGTGTTCTTTTTGTTGAGAACATATTAATTATAGAAATTTAGAAATATACAAAAAATAAGGATTGAAAAGGTGTTTGAACCGATGGGAAGTACAATCATCGAAAAAATTATTGCAGATCACACTACAGAAGATGTAATACCAGGTAATATTGTTTGGATGGAAATCGATGTCCGTTCAGCCCGAGATTTTGGTGGAGCCAACGTTGTTAAAAATTTAGAGAAATATTATCCAAATGAACCACAGATTGCTGATCCTTTGAAGACTTTTTTCACATTTGATTGTGTTGCACCAGCCAAAACAATTGGTTATGCAGAGAACCAACATATAGCAAGAATTTTTGCACGTAAAAATTTGCCCCCAGAACATCTTTATGATGTTGATGCAGGTATTGGTTCTCATATTATGATTGAAAAAGGGATAGCTGTTCCTGGTAACACCGTTGTAGGAACAGATTCACATTTGAATATTCTTGGGGCTATAGGATCCTTTGGACAAGGTATGGGTGATCAGGACATTGCTTTTGCCTTTAAAACTGGCAAGACTTGGTTTGAAGTTCCAGAATCAATGAATATAACGATTGAAGGAACCCCAGCACATAATTCTTTCGCGAAGGATGTTACTTTAGGAGTTCTTCAGCAGATTGGTTCAAAAAAAGCCCTAGGAAAAGCCATAGAATTTTATGGAAGCACCATTGACTCCTTTGATTTAGGGGGAAGAATTACTCTTGCATCTATGGTTACTGAAATGGGAGGTATTATTGGTCTGATCCCTCCAAATGATCAGGTTGTTCAGTACTGTAAAGAACGAAGTGGTAATAATTTCCCTGTATATGAATCAGATACTGATGTGGAGTATATTGAAACATTAGAATTCGATTTTTCAGATCTTGAACCATTGATTGCCTTACCACCATCCCCAGCACATGTTAAACCCGTTGCTGAGGTTGCTGGAACACAAGTTGACTCTGTAGTTGTCGCTAGTTGTACCAATGGTCGATATGAAGATATCTCTATCGTTGCAAAAATACTCAAGAATAAGAAGGTTCATCGAAACGTTATGATGAAGATTGTTCCAGCTACAAAAGAAGTTTATGGCCAATTATTGAAGGATGGTCTTATCAACATTCTATATGAAGCTGGGGCTATCATTACCAATCCAGGGTGTGGTGGTTGTGCTGCAGGTCAGATCGGGATGACTGGAAAGGGTGAAGTACAGGTTTCTACTGGAAATCGTAATTTTGCTGGGAAACAAGGTTCTGGAGACACATATCTAGCTTCTCCAGCAACTGCTGCTGCAACTGCCTTAGCTGGTGAGATATCAGTGCCAGAATTATAATAATAAGATCTGAGGTGAAAAAATGAAAAAAGAAATTATTCTTGAAGGTAGAGCGATGGTAATAAAGGATAAAAATGGGAAAGCCATCGATGATATAGACACGGACATGATTTTTCATAATAAGCATTTACATATCACTGACATCAATGAAATGGGCCAATTTTGCTTTGGTAATCTCCAAGGATGGGAAGATTTCTCTAAAAAGGCAAAATCAGGTGATATTCTAGTTGTTGGAATGAACTTTGGAGCTGGAAGTAGCAGACAACAAGCTGTTGATTGTCTCCAAGCCCTCGGTGTTCAAATGATCATTGGCGAGTCTTTTGGAGCGATCTATAAACGGAACGCTATTAACTCGGGCCTACCTCTTATGATGGCTCCAGAAATCATGTCGGATAATATTGAAACAGGTGATAGTATTAAAGTGAATTTAAAAACAGGAAAAATCGATAATATTTCTAATAATCAATCCTTAAAAGCAGCCACTCCTTTATCTAAGGTTCAATTAGATATCTATCACGCTGGTAATTTATTTGAATATGGAAGAAAGTTAGAATAACTATTAGGAGTTATATACTTCCGAAATAAAAAATATTATAAATTTAATTAGAATAATATAAATCGAAAATTTATCATTCATTACTGGACAGTAAGAATATAGAAATGCAAGAATGAGGTCTTAGTTTGAAGCATGAAAAGAAATATAAGCTTCCATCAGAAAGAAAGAAAAAGCTTAAAAGGAGAAGAACTGGTCTTCTCCCTATTTTGGGTGTTCATTCAAAGTTTGACCTCAGAATTATGAAAGAGATTAAACCTCCTTTTAATAAAAAAACTAGTAAAAAACTAAAAAATCTGAAGTATTAACCTTTATTAAGGATAATCATAAAGATTTTTCCATAGTTTTGCTAACTGCTTCAAGAAATTGTTCCATTAAAGTTTTGGGATCTTCTGATTTTTCTAAAACAGACGATATTACAATCAAATCAGAACCCGCCTTAACCAGATCCTCAACTTGAACTTTTGTTCGGATACCTCCTCCTGTGATTAAAATGGCCTTTTTTTCATGAGCAATTTTTTTCACCTTCCTTACTAGATCCAATCGCCCTGCTATTGAAGCACCAAACCGCCCTGAGCCTGCTTCGAGATAGATCATTGACCAATATTCCCTCCATTTGTAAATTATTTCTTCATATGCCTGATCATCGGTCAATTCTTTAGCGTGAAGCTTTTTACCGACAGATGACTGAGGGCTAAGAACCATATATCCATATTTACGATCAATGGGCCAATGTTTACCTAAAGGTCTACGACACCATTTCATCAACCAATGATATTTCTTCCCTAACTTGAGTACCACCTTAATCCTAAACCTATATGTATTAAGAAGAGTAGGCATTTGAATGAAGTCTGCCAAAGACGAAATTTGTAGAGGATGACCAGGAAATATAACTACAGGGGGAAGTTGGATTTCTAATTGGTGAAGTCTCTTTAAATAGCTATGTACTCCTCTATAAATCTCAGAACTATCCCCAACCCAGATCTCTAGAGGAAGTTTTGTCGAATCCTCGCATTCAGTTAATATTCCTTTTAATGCCTGAAACATCCGTTCAGTCGCTTCACCCTTGTTAGGATCTATCAAGATTGCCAGTTTAGAAATCGTTCTACAACTCCAAATAATCAGACCATGGCATTAAAAACAAATGTGTGGATCTTTATTTACGTCTTGTGTTTAAGATATAACCATTAAGATCAGAGTATCTGAAAATAGTGTTTACCCCGAAAAGATAAAATACTTTACACAACAAATGGATAGAAAACAAATGACTAGAATCATTGATTATCACATCCATACATCTTTCTCTGATGGGTTTTTTAGTCCTCGAGATATGATTTTAGCTG
>Ga0209636_10000262_pt1 | contig 47557 bp, 43 predicted proteins | sample DeeMarSWOR152_54_FD_187464 | JGI IMG/M metagenome (GOLD analysis project Ga0209636, IMG submission 187464) | Marine sediment microbial communities from White Oak River estuary, North Carolina - WOR-1-52-54 (SPAdes) (version 2) | ecosystem: Environmental > Aquatic > Marine > Intertidal zone >...
GCGGACCCGCATAGATATATTCCACCACGGGGTATTTTTTGGAGGGGTCGAAATCCAGGGGACGGATGATAATCCCCCAGATGTCAGTTCGGCCGTCGCGGCCCTTGGCCGCAAAGACCTCTGGCGGCTTCCAGCCGGCCTCAACCAGCCGGCTGATGTCGGCCTTTTCAACTTCTTTAATAATTTTCCGGTCTGATGTCCGGCGGAGCTCGGTGCACGGAGGCAAATCGACCCGCGACCAGGTATCGAGATAATACGCCATATCCGAAGAGTAGGAGATGCTGTGGTTTCCTTCGCCTTCTGTCATTGCGGTCAAACCGGTCCCGTCGAAGTTGATACAATACGCGTGGACGAAATAAGGATCCTGGCCGGGATCCATTCCGCTTGCCCGGAAAAAGACCTGTCTTTTCTCTTCGTCGACTTTATCCACACCGCGAACAACCCATTGTCCCTTGGTAATCTGGTTTTTGACTTTTCCCGTTGACCCGTCGTAAAGATAGAGATGATTCCAGCCATCCCGCTCCGACATCCAGATAATTTCCTTGCCGTCTTCGATATCATAGCGGTATTTTTTTCCTGAATAGGAGAAGAAGGTCTCCGGCTCCTCACTTATCAAGGCGCGCGTTTTTCCTGTTGTTCCATCAACTTCTATGATACGGTAAACCTGATGGCCCCTTTGATTGTACTCAAAGGTGAAGGTCAGGCTGTCCTTGCGCCAGACCGGTGCGGACATCTCATAGGGATTGGGAAACAAGCTATTATCGATGAACACGGTCTTCTTCTCATCGATGAGAAAAAGGACAGGCTGCTCGATATCGAGGGCGTCGCCTGGCTTGGCATACTCCATCTCATGATGCCTGGGCTGAAGCTGGTCTGAGGGCGACGATTCAACATAATGAACGATCCGGTGGTAGCCGAGGCGGAGACGGAAAGCAGCTATCTTTTTTGAATCAGGCGACCAGGCAATGGAAGAAAAAGTATAGAAATTGCCTTCAGAACCGTCACGGCTCAGGAAAAACTCTTCTCCTGTCTCTTTATACCGCACAGCCACATTGTAGTTTTTAATAAAAGCTTCCCTTTTGCCGTCAGGCGATGCCTTGGTCTCCTCGGAAACAGCCTGGGAAGCAGGACCCCGCCGCCACATGTCAAACCTGTCTCTCATCCATCGTCTGGCCGGCCCCACTTTTTTGCAGGCATACGTTTTCAGGTCACAGGAATATCTGAACGTTCCTACAACAAATTCGATGGATTTCTCATCTTTCGAGAACTCAATGGACCTGAAAGGCAGGTCATTGGCCTTTACCTTATCTCCCAGAACTTTGCCCAGCTCAGCAGCCAGCAAGTTGTGGTCGAAGGCTGGCTTTTTCACCTTCGTATCGGCATCAACCACAAAAAAGGAAGAGCCGCCTTCCACTGATTTCTTGTACCAGAGGCGGTGAGTTTTTCCGATCCAGCCGCTGCTCGACACAACATTGACAGCCAGAGGCTGCAGCCTCTCCCTCAGGCCGGCTGCCCTCGCGTAATCCTCAGGCTGGCCCTGGGCCGGCAGAACGGTTGGCAGCGCAGTCAGGATAAAAGCAATCAGAATAAGGATTAAAATAGGTTTGGGTTTCATGGTATTCATCCCTCCTCGTTTAATATTTGATAAACTTTGCGCCAAAACGTTAATGAATTTAAAAAAGATTGAATCCACCTGTCAACTCTTTTGGAATTGATAATTCGAAAATTGAATTCTGATGATATAAAAATCAGGATATTTCTGGAAGCGTCGGCTAATCTCTGGTGCCGAGCTCGATGATGGGATTTTCGGAGCCGACAAGGTCTCCTGCAGACACAAAGATCTTCTTCACGTAACCTTCGATGGTTGATTTTATCTCGTTTTCCATCTTCATAGCTTCGACAATGGCCAATGTCTGGTTCTTGCGGACTTCTTCTTTTTCGGACACGTTTATTTTTATCACCTTTCCGGGCATAGGAGCCCTGACCAACAGCTCATCCTGCTGAGACCTCTCCTCTTTGTCGACAAAACTTTTCCCTTCCGCCGAAGGTTCCTGAACAGTGAACGCCTGCCCTTGAAGGGAAAGATACTTCTTGTCTCCCTCCCGGGCAAGGTAGACCAGGTGGGACTGCCCTTCGATCAAAATAGAGAGGGCGTTTGAGGAAATAAAATGGATGTTGGCCTCAATGGTCTTCTCTCCATCCGAAATGACGAAAACATTTTCCTTCTTATCAAACGATATTTTATGCAGCCTGTCATCTATAATAAATTCGTATTCCACTTTACTTCTCGCCTCCAATCCGCCATCTGCCGAGAGCCTGCCAGGGAGAATAGACTTCTTTGCGGACAGCCCCCTTATTCACACTGGAGTAAGCCTGGCTGAAATTATCAAAAGCTGAGGCGACCAGGGCCAGCCTCAGGCTTTCCTCGGTCTTTGTTTTGCCTTGCCAGCCGTCAAAATTCTTCTCGATAAAGCTGGTCGTTGTCTTCCCCGCTGCAAACTGGGGATGAGCGATGACCTCTTTGAGAAAGTCGATGGTTGTTTTGATCCCCAGGATGACATAATCATCGAGTGCGGTGACCATCTTCTGACAGGCAGCGGTTCTGTCTTCTGCCCAGACGATGAGCTTGGCCAGGATTGGGTCATAATAGATGGGAACATTGCTCCCGCTGTAGACACCACAGTCGTGGCGGACTCCCGGACCTTTCGGCTCTTTCAAGAAGAGGACCTTCCCCGAAGAAGGAAGGAAATTGTTGAGGGGATCCTCGGCATAGATCCGGCACTCGATGGAATGCCCTCTCTGACTCATCTGCTCCTGTTGAAAGGGAAGTTTTTCTCCGGAAGCTATCATTATCTGTTGCCGGACAAGGTCCACGCCTGTTGTCAGCTCGGTGACAGGATGTTCAACCTGGAGCCGGGCATTGACCTCGAGAAAATAAAAATTCCTATCCTTATCCAGGAGGAATTCGACCGTTCCCGCGTTGTTGTATCCGGAGACCTGCATGACTTTTATGGCGGTCTCTCCCATGAGAGTGCGAAGTTTCGGGTTCAACGCCTGAGAAGGTGTCTCCTCCACGATCTTTTGATGCCGGCGCTGGATGGAGCACTCCCTTTCAAAAAGATGTACCACATGGCCGTGATTATCCGCCAGAACCTGGAACTCGACATGACGCGGTTCTTCGATGAACTTCTCCAAATAGACGGACTCATCGCCAAAGGCAGACTTGGCTTCTCTCATCCCGGCTTCCAGGGCGGACTTCAGGTCTTTGGGGCTGTGAACGATCCTCATTCCCTTTCCGCCGCCTCCGGCTGAAGCCTTGATCATCACCGGGTAGCCGATCTTCCCGGCCTCTGAATTAAACTCAGAGAGCTCTTTAGGAATGGTTTTCATCCCTGGGATGATGGGCACTCCGGCTTTTTCCATGGTCTGCCGCGAGCGGACCTTATCCCCGACCAGCCTCAATGCTTTGGAGTTGGGTCCGACGAAAACGATGTTCTCCTTCTCGCAGAACCGGGCAAACTCCGCATTTTCGGCCAGAAATCCGTAGCCGGGATGAATGGCTTCTGCCCCGGATTGGTGGGCGGTCTGGATGATGCTCTCCATGTGGAGATAGCTATCCACAGCAGGTGGAGGACCGATGCAGAATGCCTCATCTGCCAGTTGGACATGGAGGCTCTCCCGATCCGCCTCGGAATAAACAGCCACGGTGGAGATACCCATCTCCTGGCAGGCCTTGATGACTCTGACAGCGATCTCCCCTCTGTTGGCAATGAGAATTTTTTTAAACATATCTATTGCTTCTTTCCTGTCACTGCGATGAGCATAGCGAAGAAGCCTTCTCACAAAAAGAATTGTGATGACGAGCGAATTGCGGCAGCCTCACCATGGTCTTAATTATGAGATTGCCGCGCTTCGCTCGCAATGACATCGATACATCTTGCTTCAATGACATCGATACATCTTGCTTCAATGACATCGATACATCTTGCTTTAAGGATATTAATTCATCTCGCTGCAAGGACATTAGCTCAATTTTCTGCAATTAAATCGATCCTCACTCATCTTTTTTTTTGACCCATAGGGGTTTTCTTTTCTCCAGAAAGGCGGCCATCCCTTCCTGGCCTTCCGGGCTTATTCTTAGATTGGCGATCATCTCTGCTGTAAACTTTTTCACCTCTTCGAAGCTCATCCGCGTGGTCCTGTAGATCAACTCTTTGCAGGCGGCGATCGCCTCCGGCCCGGAGGTCAGGAGAAGCTCGGCTATTTCCTGCACGGTCTCTTCCAGCTTATCCAGCGGGACAACCTCATTCACCAGCCCTATCTCAAGGGCTTTCCGGGCAGAGATCCTCTTCCCGGTCAAAAAATACTCCCGGGCTTTGCTCTCTCCTATACGGTGGATGACATAGGGAGAGATGGCAGCTGGAACGAGTCCGATCTTGACTTCGCTCAGCCCGAACCTGGCTTCCTCTGAGGCTACGGATATATCGCAGGCGGACAGGAAGCCGTTTCCTCCTCCGATGGTGGTGCCGTTGACCCTGGCGATCGTGGGCTTGGGCAGAGTGTAAATCTTGTGGAGCACTTCGGCCAGCTGGAGGGATTCCTTCAGATTCTGTTCATAGGAATAGCGGATGATTTCCCGCATCCAGTTGATATCCGCGCCGGCACAGAAGGACTTTCCGGCTCCGGTCAGGATCACCACCCGAACAGAGTCATCGGACATGATCTTGTTAAAAGCATCATCGATCTCGCCGATCATCTGGGTATTGAATGCGTTGTGAACCTCGGGCCGGTTGAATACGACACGGGCAATCCTGTCCTCTTTGGAGTAGATGATGTTTTCGTAAGCTGACCCGGACATTTCACATCCTGAAGATCCCGACTTTATAATCCGGGATGGGCGCATTCAGGCTCATGGCGATGCCCAGAGCGAGCGCTTCCCGTGTTTGCAGCGGGTCCAGAACGCCGTCATCCCAGAGCCTGGCTGTGCTGAAATAGGGACTGGCTTCGTACTCGTATCTTTCCAGAATGGGTTTCATCAGTTTTTCCTGTTCCGCCTTGGTCATCTTCTGCCCCTGTTCTCTCAGCCTTTTTATCTTGACCGTAACCAGGACATTTGCCGCCTGCTCCCCGCCCATAACGCTGATCCGGGCATTGGCCCACATCCAGAGCAGGCGGGGCGCATAGGCCCTGCCGCACATGGCGTAATTTCCTGCTCCGTAGGAGCCGCCAATGATGAACGTGAACTTGGGCACATCGGCATTGGCCACAGCATGAACCAGCTTGGCCCCGTCCTTGGCGATCCCGCCGTGTTCATACTGCTTGCCGACGATGAACCCGGTTATGTTCTGGAGAAATACGAGAGGTATCTTGCGCATCGAGCAGAGAGTGACAAAGTGGGCTCCCTTGAGAGAGCTCTCCGAGAAGAGGACGCCGTTGTTGGCCAAGATTCCTACCGGATAGCCCATGATCCGGGCAAAACCGCAGACCAGGCTCTGGCCGTACAATTCCTTGAATTCCTGGAAGCGGCTCCCGTCCACGACCCGGGCGATGATCTCTTTTATGTTGAAGGGCTTTCTTAGATCCTGGGGAACGATGCCGTATATCTCCTGGGGGTCATAGTAGGGATCTTCCGGCTCTGCAACGTCCAGCTCGAACTTCTGCGGAGGGTCCAGAGTCTCGACGATATTCCTGGCGATTTCCAGGGCATGCTCGTCGTTGAGCGCATAATAATCCGAGACGCCGGATATCCGGCAGTGGACGTCAGCGCCGCCCAGGTCTTCGTCCGTCACGTCAACCCCGGTCGCTGCTTTGACCAGGGGCGGGCCGCCGATAAAGATGGTCCCCTGCTTGCGGACAATGACCGTCTCATCGCTCATGGCCGGCACGTACGCTCCTCCAGCCGTGCAGGAGCCCATGACGATCGATATCTGAGGAATTCCCAGGGCAGAGAGACGCGCCTGGTTGTAGAATATCCGGCCGAAATACTCCTTGTCCGCAAAGGTCCCGGACTGATGAGGAAGGAAGATCCCCCCGGAATCCACCAGATAGATGCAGGGCAAACGGTTGGCCAGGGCTATTTCCTGGGCCCTGACATGTTTCTTGATGGTCATCGGGTAATAGGTGCCGCCTTTGACAGTGGCGTCGTTGGCCACCACCAACACCTCGCGTCCGTGGATGACCCCGATCCCGGTGATCACACCCGCGGCCGGGGCTTCGTTATCGTAGAGGTCATAGGCAGCCAGAGGAGAAAACTCCAGGAAAGGAGTATTGCGGTCAAAAAGCTTCTCTAGTCTTTCTCTCACCAGTAGCTTCTTCCGCGACTTATGAAGGTCTCTGTATTTTTTCGGACCTCCTTCCTGAATCCTGGCCAGCCTTTTCTTGTATTCGGCAACCACCTTCTTCATCTGCTCGAAATTCTCTTTATATTCCTTGCTCTGGGTATCGATCTTGCTTTCAATCCTATACATGGTCCTAACCCCTCATATATTGTATCCTGTTTATCCAGTTTATTCAGTCTATCAAAAGATAGATGACTAGGCTAGCCATTACTAAAGAATGAGATTGCCACGCTGCGCCAGCGATGACGGTGGAAATGCCTTTTTCCCCTTATCTTGGATTTCCTGGGTCTAAACAATTCTATGCGTCTCTTTTCTCTTGATGTTTTTTAATAGACTTATTCCGGCACGAATTTATACCCGTAACAGAGGATCCCGGCTTCTCCCTCGTTGTATATCTTTCGAAACTCAATCTTGACTCTCATGCCGATCTTTATATCCTCAAAATCACAATCCACGATCTGGCTGGTCAGCTTTACACCGTCATCCAGCTCCACGATGCCTACGGCAAAAGGGGCCTGGTCGACGAACTGATGGGGAGGAACCCGGATAATGGTGAAGGTCAGGATTTTTCCTTTATCGGCCAGTTTTGTATCCTCGAACTCCCGGCTCTTACACTCCGGACAGATCAAACGCGGGGGAAAAAGTATGGTTCCGCATTTTTTGCATTTTATGGCTTCCAGCCTGTACCTCTGAGGAATCTCCCTCCAGTATCTTGATGGTGTCGGCATCTTGTCCTCCTTCCTTATTCTCGTTCAAAGATATGAACCACGGTGCTACCGCCGCTACCGCCCATGTTCTGGGCCAAAGCTATTCGAGGGTCTTTCAACTGCCGCTCGCCCGCCTCGCCTCTGAGCTGCTTGACTATCTCTACGACCTGAGCCGCACCCGTGGCCCCGACAGGATGGCCTTTGGCTTTCAATCCTCCGCTGGTGTTGACCGGGATCTTTCCCTCCAGGAAGGTTATCTCATCCTCATATGCCTGCCCGCCTTTGCCTTTTTCAACCATTCCCAGGGCCTCCAGCACGCATATCTCGGCGATGGTGAAACAGTCATGGACCTCGAGAAAATCAATATCTTCCGGCTTTTTGTCCGCCATGGCATAGGCCTGCTTTGCGGCCTGGTAAGTCGCCCCCAGCCAGGTGATATCTTTTCTCTGGCTCAGGGCGATGGTATCCGTGGCCTGGCCGGTCCCGATGATCTTGACCACCGGCTTTTTCAACTTCCTGGCCATCTCCACAGGGCAGATAACCAAAGCCGCCGCGCCGTCGGTGATCGGCGAACAATCCAGGATTCTCAGCGGGTCAGCGATCATGACCGAGTTGATGACCGAATCCACTGTGATCTCGAAAGGAAACTGGGCCAGAGGATTCTTGGCGCCGTTGGAGTGATTCTTGACCGCAACCAGGGCCAGCTGCTCCCGGGTGGTCCCGTATTTCTCCATGTGGGCCCTGGCAATCAAGGCATACAGCCCGGGAAAGGTAACGCCATGATAACCTTCGTATTCCTGGTCTGCGGCCGTCCCCAGGGCATAAGTGGCCTCATAGCCGTTAACGTCGGTCATCTTCTCCACGCCTCCGACAAGGACCACATCGCTCATCCCTGATGCAACCTCCATGAATCCCAAGCGCAAAGCTAAACCGCCTGAGGCACAGGCCGTCTCCACGCGTGCCGAGGGGACTGGAGTCTGACCTAAATAATCCGCCAGCATGGAAGCTATATGCTCCTGACCGACGAATACCCCGGAAGACATGGACCCCACATACATGGAGTCGATCTTATCCACTCCAGCATCATCCAGGGCCAGGAGAGCCGATTCCACGAAAATGGTCCTCAGGGATTTTTCCCAGAGTTCGCCCCATTTTGTCATTCCCACGCCGATAACAGCGACTTCTCTCATCTTTTCCTCCTAATCTGCCTTCTTGATCTTTTGGCGGAACTTGGCATACTCGCCGTACTCAAGATAATTCTTATTCTTATCCAGGAGCTCTCTTGTTTTAGGCGCCAGGTCCTGGACTTTTTTGATCCTGTCCAGAATCTCGAAGACAAAAGCATCGCTCCCTGCTCCTGAACCATAGGAGACAATCAGAATCATATCTTTAGGCTGGGCAACGTCCAGGCAGGCAGTCAAACCCAGGGGAGAAGAGCCTGAGTAGGTGTTCCCCAACTTGTTCACCAGCCAGCCTGTTTCGATCTGCTCCTTCTCGAATCCCAGCATCTTCCCCACTCTGAAGGGAAACTTTCCGTTGGGCTGGTGGAAAATGACATAGGTGAAGTCAGAAGGCTTCATGCCCGCCTTGTCCATGATCCCCTTGGCCGCGCCCATGATGTGCTTGAAATAAGCCGGGTCTCCGGTGAACCGGCCTCCGTGCTGGGGGTAGTATTGGTACTCGCGCCGCCAGAAATCGGGAGTATCCGTCATGTAGGAATAGGTCTCCACTGCTCTGGCCAACACCTGATCACGGCCGAAGAGAAAGGCCGCTGCGCCGGCAGCCGCTGAGTATTCCAGGGCATCACCCGGAGCTCCCTGGGAGGTGTCGGCGCCGACAGCCAGCCCGTATGTGATGACTCCGGATTTAACAAGGTTCAAAGCCACAAACATCCCCTCAGTCCCGGCCTTGCAGGCAAACTCGAAGTCAGCCGTGTGCGCTTCGGGAGTGGCGCCCAAAGCCTCAGCCAGCACCGTGCCGCTGGGCTTGACCGCATAGGGATGGGATTCTGAGCCGACGTACACGGCACCGATCTCTGCCGGATCGATACCTGCCCTTTTCAGGGCGTTCTTGGATGCTTCCACAGACATGGTGATCGTATCCTGGTCAGGAGAAGGGACCGATTTTTCCTCCAGCATCAATCCTTTCTTGTAGCTGGGCGCATCTGCGCCCCATACTTTAGCGATTTCTTCCACTTTAATCCTGTTTCGCGGAATATAAGCGCCGTAACCCACAATTCCTTCCATTTACAGCCTCCCTTGTTGTGTGCGAAAGAGTCTTACAGAAGACATGGATGAGTGTGAAAAAACACAAAAGATAACAGATTAAGTGTGAAAATGTATCGTGGCATATATCGCTTTTTAAGTCAAGGAATTTGGGAAATTTGGGAATTCTCAAACGGGCGGGTTTGACACCATATTTTTCCCAAAATAGAATAGAGAAAATACGGAACTTTTTTCACCCGAATCTCGTCTAGCATGGTGAAGTGAATTGGAGATCAATACACTCGTTCAGGAATGCATAAAAGGTAACGAAGGAGCCTGGAAGATGCTCGTGGACACTTATTCTCGAAAGGTATTCAACATGGCCTATCAGTTCTCAGGAAGATATGAGGAAGCTGAAGACATGACTCAGGACATCTTTTTCAAGCTTTATGGTTCGCTCCAGAAATATGACTCCGCCAAGAATTTCAGTGCCTGGCTCCTCACTCTCGCCAAGAACTATCTGATCGACCAGTACCGAAGGACAAAATGGGAAAAGAAGACACGGGATGACTTCGACGAACATCTACTGACATCAGCAGACCTGGACAGCCCGGAGGAAGACGTTTTGAGGGAAGAGAAAAAAAGAATGATCTGGCAGGCCCTCAATATCCTTCCTTCGGAAACCCGGATGACGATTATCCTAAGGGACATCCAGGGAAAAAGCTACGAAGAAGTCGCGGAAATCATGAGCCTTCCGGTAGGGACGGTTAAATCCCGTCTCAACAGGGGAAGGCTCCAGCTGGCAAAAATCCTTAATGAACAAAAGGAGAAAAGAAATGAAATGTGAACAGATCGAAGAATTCTTGTCTCCTTATTTAGAGGATGAGCTCAGCCCGGAGGAAAAAAGAACAGTTGAAGAGCACCTGAAAAAATGTCCGAGCTGTTCTCTGCTCCTGTCCTCCCTGAAAGAAACCAGGGAATCTCTGGTTGGCCTCCCCCAGCTTGAAGTGAGCCAAGGCTTGCTGACCCGGCTCTATTCGATCCCGCAGAAAAAGAGAAGATTCAGCCTGGGCCTGGATTTCTTCCTGCGTCCTTCTCTCCAGCCTGTCCTGGCTGCGGCAACGATCGTGCTCACCCTGATTTCCTTCTACTTCTTCGGCCCGAGTAGAAAGTCAATCGACAGGGCCATCAACCGTCAGCTTCATCTTGGCTACGGCGCAGTCGAAAAGCTGTATGCCAAGGCTGACTCTTTCATCGCCTCTTTAGGCGAATACAAGGACAGTATTCTCGTTTCTCTCAAGAATATAAGTGGAGGTGGAGAAACCGAGAATTCAACATCAGATAAAAATGGAGGTATCAAATGGAAGAAAAAGTCGTCGTCACCAGACAACCAAAATCTCCCGCTCTCGCAGGAATTCTCTCCTTCTTCTTTCCCTTCGGAGTGGGCGCGTTCTACAACAGTCAACCCATAAAGGGTTTTGTTTATCTTCTCATTTTCGCTGGGTTGGTTACCATGCAGTCGAACGGAGACATCCAACCGTTTATCGGGATTATCCTGGGTGGCTTTTACATCTACCAGATTTTCGACTCTATCTTCACTGCGAACAGCATCAACCGCAGGGCATTGACTGGTGAAGATGTCGAAAAAGTAAAGGAAGAGCTTCCCGACTTTGTCAAAACAGGCTCTGTGTTCTGGGGAATCGTGCTGCTGGCCCTGGGAGGCATCCTACTTCTGGCCAATTTTGACGTCATCAGCTACGAAACTGTTTTCGACTTCTGGCCGATAGCGATCATCGTCATCGGGGTGAAGCTCGTTGCCGACTACGTCGCCAAGAAGAACGGCAGCCAAACCTGAAGGAGAACTGAAATGACAAGGCATAAAAGAAAAGACGCTCTCGCCTGGGGAATAATCCTGATCGTCGTCGGCGTGGTCATCCTGCTGAGCAACATCCATATCACTGGGTGGGATTTCTGGGAATTCTTCGCCCGGCTCTGGCCTGTGATCCTGATACTCTGGGGACTGTGGAAGCTCTACTACGGGATAAGAGAGAAGACAGCAGAAAAGAGACCTGAGTAGGTATCAAAATGAAAGCAAAGGAAATCATTCTCCTGATCCTTATCATTGTTGTCGGCATCCTCTTCCATCAGCTGTATACGGGAGAAATCGATATTTATTTTGACTTAGATGACGATTTCGTTGTCATCTCCAATGAATTCGACTACGAAGACTATCAGGAGTTCGAGCCCCCCTTCCCTGCTCTGCTTCAAGTCATAAACTCCTACGGAGATATCGAGATCCAGGGAACAAGCGAGGAGAAGATAGCCGTTACCCTGCGCAAAACAGTCTGGCGCAGGAAAGAGGACGCAGCCCAGGAGATCGCTGATGAGCTAAAGATGATAATCCAGGAAGAAGCCGACCGTTTGGTCATCTCTACGAACAGAGATGAGTTTGGAAGAAAGAATTTCAAACTGAGCTTCAAGATCTCCGTTCCCATGAATATGGATGTTCAGGTGAACAATTCCTACGGCAATGTCGATGTGACTAATGTGAAAAACGTGGATATCACCAATCGTCATGGCAAAATTTTCGCTGCCGACATAACCGGGCAGGCCGTCCTGGAAAACAGCTACAAGACCGTTGAGGTTGAAAATATCGATGCTGACCTTGAGCTGGAAAGCCATAACTCCTCTGTCTACGTGAGCAAGGTCAAGGGCAAAGCCCATATCGTCCACCGCTACGGAGATATTCAGTTGGACGATATCTCCAAGGGTGTGAAGGTCGAAGGTTCGCATTCTGAAATCTACGGCGAAAACCTGGCAGGTCCTGTCGATATCGAGAGCTCGTACAAAAAGATCACTCTTATCCATGTGGGCCCGACAAAAGTCAAAGGATACAGTTCGACCATCGAGGTGGAGGGAGCAGAAGAGCTTCTCGAAATTAAAAACGACTACGGGAAAGTCCGGGTCGACAGCATCGACGGCGATCTGGTGATCGAAGGCAAAAATCTGGAGGTCACCGGGAAAAGTATCATCGGCGATAAGATCGATATCACTTCTTCCTACCGGGATATCGAACTCACTGAATTCTCAGGGAAAACGACGATCATCCTGTCCAACGGCGAAATCGTCCTTGACCCTTATCCTTTGACCCAATCCATAGAGGTAAAAGGCGAATACGCCGATATCAAACTGCGCTGGCCTTTGGGGAAAAAGTACCGGTTCGAAGCCAAAGTCAAGAACGGGGAGATCGAATGGGGGCTTCCGGTTGAAATATCCGTTCAGGAAGAAGACCACACCCGGACGGTCACAGCCTTCATCCAGGAAAAAGAGAGCCCCTCAATCTTTCTTTCCACCAGCTACCGCACGATCTGGGTCGAACAGTAAAGCCAGCTTAAAACCGAAACACCAACAGAAAAGCCCGTTTTTCGGAACGGGCTTTTTTCTTGCAGAAAAAAATGAATGCTCGGGGATAGTCTTCATTTTATAAACTTCCAAAAACTGAGCAATCGGGGAAAGCAGCCAATTTAGAGTCGCTAATATGAACCCCAACCTGCAAACTCCAAGAGCAAAAGAGAAACACAAACTGAATTATGGAAAAAAGTATCAAGAAAAAAAAGGTGCGGCTAGGATTTGGCTTTCAAGTTTAATATCCTATCGTTCAATCGACCGATGATCTTTATGTTGAAGTAGGAGATGGCATTGGCCAGATCTTTTTTGTATTTCGTCACGTAACGGACAAAATTATTTTCATTTTTATTGCGCAAGAGGTTTTCGAACTCCGCCACTTCGTCAGTAAGCTCGATCAAAAAATGATTGATGGTCCGGTACTGAGAATTTATCTCGATCAAATCCTTGTTCTTGAGCTTGCTGAAATCAAGATAAGGGGGAAGAGACTGGAGAATGAGCAGGCTTTCATTGCGCAGCTCGGTAACGGACTCCTTCATCTCCTGGAAGAAAGATTTGTATTCCAGAGGCTCATTCAGTTTTTCTTCCGCTTTATCGAGCAGGTTCTCGTACTGGTCCTTTACAGAATTGACGATTTCCTTCACCCCGAAGTACTTTCTTTTGAAATGGAAAAGGTCGATGAAATCCCGTCCGATATAGATCTTATCCTTGTAGTTGGTCATTAGTTCCCGCGACGAATGGGTGTAAAACTTTATCTCATAGCGTCTTCCGTCCGAATCCCTTTCTCTCAACCTGGCCAAAACAACATAGTTGTTCTGCTCGGCAAAATAGCTGTTCACATCGAGAAGGACCGAGTAGACGGCCAGATTCTGGATGATGTACTCCTTCAAATAATCGAGAAGAGCCTCGTTCTTGCTGATAAAATCACTGATGGTTTCGTTCGGCGTGGGAGTGATGACAGAATAAGAGGGAGAAAGAAGGTAGAGGACAGGACCTGTTCCCAGCTCGAGATACAGGTTTTTGAGTACGTTTTGATGGAGGTCGCTGAGCAGAATGTGCCGCAAAGCGGGCAGACTTTTCAGTTCGACTTTGGACAGTTCTTCAACTTCGTTCATATCACGAAACCCTTGCTCCTGGTAGAAAAATGCTATCACCACGGATAAAAAAAATCAAGCCCATCCAACCTTTTGGGGTCAGGCTTCCAAAACTTCAGTAATTCAGTAACTGGTAACAGACTCTATCTGAAATTCAATATTCAAAGCTCAATTTTTGTTCTCCAGGAGGAAGATCAATAGGACCTGACCATGGCCATGAAGTTATGGAAGTTTTGGAAGCCTGACCCCAAAGGTCCAGTCCGGGTTGGCATAGCGCTCTTGCTCTATTTCTGAAATGAGCTTCCTCTCATGGGCATTGAATTTTTTTGGTGTCAGCTTGACATTGAAGAATTCGGATATGCCCGAAGTCAGACATTCAACAGTCCAGTCAAAGCTGACCTGTCTGCCCAGAGCCTGGGAAAGAGAGACCATGCGGACTTCGCCCTTATTTTTTTCTAAAAGTGATATGGCCTCTAAAAGTATGTCATCCTCTTCCAAGGGGATAGAGCCGTGCTGGATGAATCTTGAGCCGGTTCTTTTCTGGGCACTGCCAATGATCTTCTTCCCGTCGACCTCGATCTCATCCCGGGCAGGATAGGAAAAACAGGGCAGGTTTCCCCTGACATAAGATACTGGCGGCGCATCGGCAAGGCAGGGTCTTAATCCCATTTTCTCCAGGCCCCGAATCAAAGCCTGGGAGATCAGCCGGTAGGAATCAGCGAGCGTGGAAGTGAATGTCCTGCTGTCTGAAGAGCAAAGAGAATAGGTCACTTCCCTGGAGTGAAGCACAAGCTTTCCCCCTGTCATCCTGCGGACAATGTCGATACCGTGCTTCTGGCAGTATTCCACATCAAGCACTCTCCTGATATCCTGGGAATAGCCGAGAGAGGCGGTCGGACGCTTCCATCCGTAAAAACGGAGATATGTTTGCGGCTTATCGCTCAGCGAGCAGAAAAGGAAGTCATCGACAGCCATGTTCCAGGACCCGCTATAGGGATTCTTTTCCAGAATAAAGCTCCATTCCCGTCGGTCTCGTGGGAATCTCGTTTTAAGCTTTGACATTTGTTATGGGCTGAATTCCTGTCTTTAAAGAAAATATATTAACCTTTCTCCGGCAATTTGTGAATGTGCTTCCTTTCTCTATATATGATAAGACATAAAAACCAGATACTCACCTTTCTTTTTAGGAATCCTTCAATCGGCAAATCAACCTGGATGATTAGCAAGTCGAGGCTGTTGCAGATGTCGTTGTGAGGTGAGGAGGGATTATTTCGTTTTGCTCGGAACCTGCGTGGCAATCTCATGTTTTTAGCGAACAGAATAAAATCGCCACGCTCAGCTCGCGATGATATCTTAACTATATTAAGGGTCGTTAGTCTATTTTTTGAAAATTCAGGGTAAATTCAAATGTTGAGATGCGGCCCTCAAAAATTGATTAGAACAAACGAATGTTAAATGTTAAGAAGCGACCCCTCTATAAAAAAGAGAGCGGGCAACGGGATTTGAACCCGCGACTCCGAGCTTGGGAAGCTCGTACTCTACCGCTGAGTTATGCCCGCTCTCTTTTATCTGGCATTAATTATAATTATCTGCCTATCCAATTTCAAGCGACTCAAAACAAATACACAGAGAAAGATTGAATAAGAAATAAGAGTGACTGACTACTCGCACAAATGCCGAAAATAAAAAAGATGGATTATTTGGGGCGGATGATCCTAATTGCATTACATATCTTATGTGTCTCTAAAAAGTGACATCTGCCGCTTTTTACAGACACAAACAGTCAATTCTCAATCAATTGTCTCTGATTTAATTGGTATAAATTTTGCATTGAATAAAAACAAAGATATCTATATAAATCTTATGGGAATCCGAATTCATTGAAAATCGCAATCGTAAGGATTTAAAATAAAAGGGATTAAAGGGATATCTCATGAAAAAACAAATATGCCTACTCGGAATATTTTTTTTAGGTCTCATTCTAACAGCTCAGGAAATTACCCATGAAACGATAGTCGTCAATATAGAAGTCCCGGTGAGGGTGTTCGACCGGGGGAAGTTCGTTGAGAACTTGACCATAGATGATTTTGAAGTCTACGAAGACGGGAAGCTCCAGAATGTTGTGGCGGTCTACATGATCAAAAAAACCCAAATAGAAAAAAAAGAAGAAAAAAAGAAATTTGAACCTGAGACTTCAAGAAGTTTTTATCTTTTTTTTGAAATCACCGAGTACAGCCCGAGATTACAAGAAGCGATTGAATATTTTTTTCAGTATGTGCTGACTCCTGATGATGATCTGACAATCATCACCCCTATGAGGACTTATAGTATGAAGAACGATACTCTAAATACCCTGCCCAATTCTGAAATAGTAAAACAGCTCAGAGGAATATTAAGGAGAGACGCACTGATGGGCAGCGCTGAATACAGGAGTGCTCTGGATGATCTTAAAGCTTTAGCTAGAAGAATAGCGGGGACGGATAAAAGAGATGAGTATTCCGCACCTGAGTATGATGAAATGGAGTTTGATCAGATGCTTTCCTTTTATCCGCCCATTTTACAGAAGCTTGAAAACATCAGACAAGTCGATCAGCAGAGGCTTATGGAATTTGCCAATATTCTGAAAGAAAAGGAAGGCCAGAAGCATGTGTTTTTATTTTATCAGAGAGAGTTTATTCCCAAGATAAACCCAAGTTTATTAACAGCAATCATGAGCAACAGCCAGGAAAGACAGGACGTCCTTTTTAAGCTGTCCGACCTTTTTGAATTCTACAGAAGGGACATTCCAGTGGATGTGGACCGAGTGAAGCAGGCTTATTCGGATGCTTCTATCTCCATTCACTTTTTATTTTTCACAAAGCCTGCGGAGCATGTTCCAGGGCTGGTCTTTGAGGAGCATTCCGAAGATATTTTCGCTCCCTTCATAGAAATGGCGAAAGCGACCGGCGGTTCGGCGGAAAGCTCATCCAACCCGAAATTTCTATTTGAAAAGGCTGTGGAATCCTCTGAAAACTACTACCTTCTCTATTATTCGCCATCGAGTTACCAAAGAGACGGAAAATTCAAGAGTATAAAAGTCAAAGTCAGAAACAAGGATTATAAGGTCACTCATCGCGCGGGATATTTTGCGAATTGAGCAGCATCACCATATTCCAGCTAAAAATATAACAGAGCAGAGTAACACTTCATTTTTTGATATCACCACTTGATCTAAGGTAAACCATTCCATAAATGGACTCCCAGGATTTTAGGAAATCATGCCCAACCTTCCCAGAACTTTCATAAAAAGCCATAGTTTCATATCTTCCTCAGGGCTTATCTGACAAGGAGCATTCCCGCTGTCCAGAAAAGGGGAAAACTATTCCGATAAAAATACTTGACAATTCAAAATTACTAAATATAATAATATTATTATATTATAATTATTAATTGTAATTTTAGTGAACTGAAATGAAATACGTGCTTGGGATTCTCATCGGAGGAGGAATCGGCTACCTCTACTACAGACTGGTCGGATGCAGAACCGGATACTGCCCTATCACTCGAAGCCCGTGGATCAGCGTCCTCTACGGAGTTCTGCTCGGCCTTCTCCTTGTAATGAGATAAGCCACAACAGAGAGGAGTGAAATAAAAAAGCATGCGAAACTATTCAGAAATTGCTCGTAAATTCAGGGCACTCGCCCATCCCATGAGGCTGAAATTGGTCAATGAACTGATCAAAGGCGAATGCTGCGTGGGAGAAGCACAAAAATGCTTATCCATATCCCAGCCCAATGTCTCGCAGCACCTCAAAGTTTTGAAGGAAGCCGGAATCATAATGTCCAGAAGGGAAAAAAACCGGGTCTGTTACCGTGCTTCTGACGATTCCGTGAAAAAAATCTTTAAAATCATATTCAGGGAGAAATTGAAATGAATACTATCACAGAATTAACTGATGCCACATTCACATCAGAAGTTCTGGAATCAGATATTCCAGCCGTGGTTGATTTCTGGGCCCCCTGGTGCGGTCCTTGTCGGATGGTCACGCCTGTTCTGGAAGCCGTGGCTCAAAACATGGACGGCAAGATGAAGTTTTTCAAGCTCAACACCGACGAAAACCTTAAGACAGCCCAGGGTTACGGAATCATGGCCATTCCCTCTCTCCTGATCTTCAACAAAGGCCAGGAAGTGGAGAGAATAATCGGGTTTCTTCCCCAGGATAAGCTCGAAGAAAAGCTGCAGAGCGTAGTAGATGCAGCTTGAGTTGATTTTATGACGACAGCATAAAAGAGTTCATAGAAGAAATACTTCACTCTTCAAGCAGGCGTTTAGAGAGGTCCACTGCGGACGCCGCGTCCGGGGCGTAACCGTCGGCTTCAATCTGAGCAGCGTAGGATTCCGTGACCGGAGCGCCTCCGATGATGACCTTGACATCCTGCCTTATCCCCTCATTTTTGAGGGCTTCGACCATCTCTTTCATGTAGAGCATGGTCGTTGTCAGCAGGGCTGACATTCCCAGGATGTCGGCCTTCTCCTTTTTGACGAATTCCAGGAACTTCTCCTTGGGCACGTCCGCCCCCAGGTCAATGACATCGAAGCCCGCTCCCTGAAGGAGCATGGCCACTATATTCTTGCCGATATCATGCAGGTCGCCTTTGACGGTTCCGATGACGACTTTTCCTTTGGGTTGGATATTTGACTCCACAAGAAGGGGCTTGAGTATGGCTAATCCTGCGTTCATCGCCCTGGCGGAGATCAGGACTTCGGGAATAAAAATCTCATTATTCTTGAACTTCTCACTCACAATCTCCATCCCGGAAACCAGGCCTTTATTCATAACCTCCTCTGCGGGAATACCCTGAGAAAGAGCCTCTTTGACAAGCTCAGCGACCGAATCAGAATGGCCTTTTTGAACCTCGTCAGCGATCTGCTCAAATAGTGTCATTCCTTCCTCCTTTGATGAATTATGCCGTCAACGAGCGAAAAGGATTCTGGCCCCTTTTTTCTTCTAAACCACATAATCCTTTTTCTCCATCAGCCGGAGCTCCTCCTCGATGGCTCTGCGGACATTCTGGGGCATGTCCTTCTCTCTCTCCAGCATCCTTCTCAATCCTTTTCCCAAGCCGTCATCGATGAAATGGGGCTTGATAAACTCCGAATCCCAGGTTCTCTCCTCGAAGGAGCGGCTCTCCAGGGTTTCAAAGAAACTCCTGATCCCCTTTTTCGGGTCTCCTTCGATCTCCTTGAAGTAAGAGCCGTAGATATGAAGTGAGTCGCTGATGTCTACATACCGTCCCAGCCGCACGTTCTTTCCGGTCTTATCAGCCAGCGCTTCCGCGATCTTGCGCATCAGAGTCGTCAGGGCGATGACATTCTCGAACCAGGCTTTGAACAGATCCCGGCTTCTCCAGTGGGAGTTCAAGTTGAAGACATATCCCCCCTTTCCATCCTCGCAGAGCCGTCCCCATAACCGCTGGAGGCACGGGGGGTCGTCTGTGGGCGGGTCGAGCTTGGGATTCCAGGTTATCGCCTGAGCCCGCCTGGAGTAACCTGTCTGGGAGAGCTTATCGATCATATAGCCGATCTGATTGATGACCTTATCCTCGATCCTGTACTCAAAGAGGCGGCCGTGGTAGGTGTAGGTCCAGCGCGTATCCTTGCTCTCCTTCCCTTTCAGGATCTCTTCCACCGGCTTTACCCAGTAGTCGTGTGCGCCGTGGACCACTTCCATCACGTACTCAGCCAACCCTCCCAGGCCATCGGCAAAAGAGCGGTGAAAACGAGGCTGGCCAAATGGCTGGCGAACGATGATGACCACTGTCGCGTCTTTGCTGGGTGGATCTTCAGGATGATCGTATTCTGTTTTGATGCTCGCTCCCTTCTCCCAGACCTCCTTTATGGCTCTCTCATAAGCCCGGGGAATGGTATCCTCACTGATGATCAAGACAGGAATTTCGCCAGGTTCCATTCATCCTCCTTTGGCTGCGACTGAGCCATGACCCAGGAATCCGAAACGCATGAACATGTTTTATTTACGATGAACAATAATCAACTTTATACAAGATAGCAAGAAGAAGTCACTCATTTTATTTGATTATCAAATAATAATCAATAATAGGGGACGTTACCGGGGGGGATACCTTTTTATACTTTTTTATATGCATCGAAAGAAAAGAGTATCCCCGCAGGGAATGTCCCCATAAACGTTTTTTCAATCTTTTAACTCTTGAACCGACTAAAAATTGAGAGGAAAATTTTATAGTGATTTTGAGGGGAGGAAGCAGCTATTAGTATACACCTGAAATTCGCCTACAAGACTTCTAAAAACGGCATTAGAACTCAACGGAAAGCTCCATGCCTTTTTAAACAACTAGCTTCTATCTCCACAAATTCACTTATTTCAAGGGGGCAATATGGCCGATGACAGACGAAAATCTCCACGTTTCAAATGTTTACTTCCAGCTGAACTGGTAAAATCAGAAAGCAGCCCGAACCTGGTCGAAAGGGTGACTGTCCAGGACATCTCCAACGAAGGCATAAAGTTGGTTGTCAAATTTGCTCAGCTCGAGAAGGGCTCGGACATGGATCTCAAGCTCTATGTTCCTGAAAAGAGCCTGTTGACTTTCCTGACTGCTGAAATCGCCTGGAGTAAATACTCTAACAGCAAGCTCGAAGCAGGATTGCGGATAAAGGAGATCGACAGAAAAATCAAGGAAGAAATCCTCAACTGGCTGTTTCCCAAATGGTTGAAGGAAGAAAAGAAAGGAAAGTAGAAGGCACTCACTCAATACTAAGAACATTCTGAGGATTCAGTTCCGGATTCATTGACAGAAAGAAATGTCGAAATTATAATTGAGTCTTCACTTTCAGGGGAGAAAACAGGAGGCCTGATGCCGACACACCCAAATAATGAGAATGATAAGCCAGAGGAGGTCATTCCGCGCAATGTCGCCCGGTTTGGCCCTTCTCTATTCTTAAAGGGCGAGCTTTCCGGAAGCGAAGACATCGTGATCGAAGGGCACTTCGAGGGCGAGATTGACCTCAGGAACAGCAACATCTTAGTGGGAGAGACCGGAAAAATCAAAGCCGATATCCGGGCCAATAACATCACCATCAAAGGAAGCGTGGAGGGTAATATCCAGGCCGTAAATAAGGTCTTCATCTCAACCAAAGGCCAGCTAAAGGGCGACATCAACGCCCCCACGATCTCCATCATGGACGGAGCCAAGTTCAGGGGAAGCGTTAAGATGGCGGAAGGGGCTAAGCAGATCTTGCCCTCAGAAAAAGAGATGGAGCTTTTCCCTTCTCAAGAAGACACGGAGGCGGAGAAGAACGAAACAGAAGGAGAGACAGACGACTAGGATTCACTGAAGTCCCACGACGTTTGAATCCATTCTCTTCTATTCCACTTGTCATCCAACCTGAGTGATTTCATAAACTGCTTCTTTCCTTTCGTCTAACATTCCATAAAATAGGCCCTCTTTCCCCTCCATCCTTCCTATTTTTGCTATAATAAGGCCTATGAAAAGATTCAAGCTTTTTTCTGAGTTTGCCCCCAAAGGAGACCAGGTAAAAGCCATCCAGGAACTCGACAAAGGCCTCCAGGAGAATACCAAGCATCAAGTCTTGATGGGTGTGACCGGGTCAGGAAAGACTTTTACCATGGCCAATATTATCGAAAAGGCCAACCGGCCTGTTCTGGTCATCTCTCACAACAAAACCCTGGCCGCCCAGCTCTACCAGGAATTCCGCCGTTTCTTCCCGGAGAACGCCGTGGAGTACTTCGTCAGCTATTATGATTATTACCAGCCTGAGGCCTACATACCCGCCACCAACACCTATATCGCTAAAGAGGCCACGATCAACGATGAGATCGACCGGCTCAGGCTGTGCGCCACTAACTCGCTTTTCCAGCGAAGGGACGTGATAGTGGTCGCTTCTGTCTCCTGCATCTATGGTATCGGTTCACCGAATACCTACTATTCGATGAGCTTCACCCTGGAAAAAGGTCAAGAGATACCAAGAAAGAGCATCCTCAAGAACCTGGTCGAAATTCAGTATGAGAGGCAGGAAGCGGAGTTAAAAAGAGGCTCCTTCCGGGTAAGGGGGGATATCATCGAAGTCTTCCCTTCTTATGAGGACTTCGCTTACCGGATAGAGCTCGGCGAGAACGGAATCTCTGAAATCTCCTCCATCGACCCCCTCCTGGGGAAAACGCTGGAGAGCCTGAACAAAGTCCTCATCTATCCAAGGACTTTTTTCTCCACTCCCCCGGATATCCTCGACCACGCCATCCTCAGCGTAGAAAAAGAGCTCGAGGACAGAGTCGATTACTTCAAAAAAAAGGGGAAGATCATCGAAGCCAACCGGATCGAGGAAAGAACGCTCTATGACCTGGAGATGTTGAGAGAATTCGGCTACTGCCCGGGGATAGAAAATTACTCTCTTTATCTCAGCTTGAGAAAACCCGGGGAGCCGCCCTACACGCTTCTCGATTATTTTCCCCCGGATTTCCTGACCATTATCGATGAATCCCATGTCACCGTTCCTCAGGTCGGAGGGATGTACCATGGGGACCGCTCGCGAAAGCAGACCCTCATCGAACACGGATTCCGCCTTCCCTCAGCCCTGGATAACCGGCCGCTCAATTTCAAGGAGTATGAAACCCGGGTCCATCAAGTCCTGTACGTTTCTGCGACTCCCGGATCGTATGAACTTCGCCAAGCGGGAAAACGGGTCATCGAGCAGATCATCAGACCGACAGGCCTCACTGACCCTGAGATCGAGGTGCGCCCGATAAAAGGCCAGATCGATAACCTGATGGCCGAAATCAAAGAAAGAGCGGTGAGGAATGAGAGGACTTTGGTCACCACTCTGACCAAAAAAATGGCAGAAGACCTCTCCCGTTATTATCATGAGCTCGGTCTCCGGGTTCGCTATCTCCATTCAGAGATCAACACGCTGGACCGGGTCAAAATACTCAGGGACTTGAGAAGGGGGGAGTTCGATAGCCTCATCGGTATCAATCTCCTCAGGGAAGGCCTTGACCTTCCTGAAGTCTCTCTGGTGGCCATCCTGGATGCGGACAAAGAAGGATTCCTCCGTTCCGCAAGCTCTCTCATCCAAACTTTCGGCCGGGCAGCCAGAAACGTTGAAGGCAGAGCTATCCTCTACGCCGATACTATCACCGACTCGATGAATAAAGCCATCGCTGAGACGAACAGGAGGAGAGAGATCCAGCAGAAATACAACCAAATGAACAGGATCACTCCTCAATCCATCAAAAAAAGAATAGATGAGGTCTTGACCAGTATCTATGAGAGAGATTATTTTGATTATTCAAGAATCTCTGAAGAGAAAGACATCTATCTCTCGCCTGAAAAAAGAAAAGAGCAAATGGAAAAACTGGATAAACTGATGCAGGAGGCGGCCAGAAACCTGGAGTTTGAAAAGGCGGCCAAATTGAGGGATGAGCTGAAAAAATTGAAAAAGAGAGAGCTGGAGCTCGTGGCATGAAAGGCGGCCGCTTCAGCCCTTACCGTGTATCGTTTCCAGACTAGTTGGAAGAGAACTATTTTGTCTAGCAGGCCAGCATGAAGAATCGTTTGAAGAAAAGAGCCCAGATGCTCCCGCAGAAAGCGGGCATCTATTTTTTCAAGACCAAAACAGGTGAGGTAGTCTACATCGGAAAAGCCCGTTCACTGAGAGATAGAGTGATGTCTTACTTCCAGCAGACTTCAGAAGCGAAAGTCAAGAATATCCTGGCCGAGACCCATGATATCGACTACATTCTGACCGGCTCCATCAAAGAAGCGGCATTTCTGGAGAACAATTTCATCCGTCAATACCAGCCTAAATTCAACCTGAGGCTCAAAGATGACAAGAGCTTTCCCTATTTGAAAATGACTCTCGAAGAAAGATACCCGGCTCTGACCTTGACCAGAAGAGTGGAGGAAGACGGAGCCAAGTATTTTGGGCCTTACAGTCCTGCCCATCAAGCCCGCAAAACGATCCATCTCATCTCCAAATACTTCGGAGTCCGCACCTGTGAGGAAGCCATTCCGGGGAAGAGAAAAAGGCCCTGTCTTGAACATGACTTGAAGCTCTGTTCCGCTCCCTGCGTAGATCACATCTCAGAACCGGATTACAGGGAAAATGTGGAGAATGCGCTCCTTTTTCTGGAAGGGAAAACAGACAGACTGTTGAAGGTCCTGGAACGCAAAATGAGAAAAGCATCTGACCAACAGGACTTCGAACAGGCCGCTCACTGGAGAGATCTTATCCATACTATCCAAGCCATCAAGGAAAGGCCAAAGTTCATCTCCGTCCAAAAGGAAGATATCGACATCTTTGGCCTCTCCAGAAAGGGCGGTAATGCTGCCGTTTTTGTCTTTTTCATGCGAAACGGTAAAGTCATCGATTCCGCAGAGTTCTTCTTTGAAGCGGAAGAAGATGCTTCCGACCAGGAGATTCTCTACAGGTGTCTCAAGGACTTTTACCAGAGCCGCAAGGATATCCCGGAAAAGATCATTCTGCCCATTTCCCTTCCAGGAAAGGACAAGATCGCCAAGTCGCTTTCCGCTCACAGGCATAAAAAGATAATAATCACCTCGCCTCTCAAGGGAAAAAAAAGGCAGCTAGTGGACATGGCCGTAAGCAATGCCCAGATCCTGATCAGGAAAAAAACAGAAGTTTTATCTCCCCAGGAAGAAGCGAGGCAGGTTTTCGGGCTTTTCTCAATACCTCACCGTATCGAAGGCTACGATATCTCCAACACGGGAGGTGATGAATCGGTAGGCTCTCTTGTTGTCTTTGTCGATGGGATTCCCCAAAAAAACGACTACAGGAAGTATAAGATCAGGAGTGTGGAAGGCCCGAATGATGTGGCCAGCCTTCAGGAGGTGATCAGAAGACGATACACCAGAGTTCTCCGGGAAAAGGGTTCTTTGCCCGACCTGATACTGGTCGACGGCGGTAAAGGCCAGCTCAACGCAGCCCGGGCCGTACTGAACGAGCTCGGATTGTCTCAGCTGCCGGTCGTATCCCTGGCAAAGAAAGAAGAAATCATCTTCACTCCATCGAGGAAGGACGGGATCAGGCTGGAAAGAACCTCCCCGGCTCTTAAGCTGTTCCAGCATATAAGAGATGAGGCCCACCGCTTTGCCATCTCTTTCCACCGCTTGAGAAGGAAGAAGAAGAGTTTCGAATCCCGGTTGGACGGAATTCAGGGCATAGGGAAAAAGAGAAAAGCGGCCCTGCTGGCAAAGTACAGCAATTTGGAGGAGATCAAAAGGGCTTCAATGGAAGAACTGGCTGAACTAACAGGAAGAAAAGCCGCCCGAAGCCTGCTCGACAACCTGAAAGGCTCTGACCGATGAAAAACCAGGAGGAGGCCAAAATATCAGGGATAATGAATATTAGAAGGATAAATAAGTATAATAAATTAAATAAAAGTAAATTAAAGTATATATCTAGGCAAATTTTATAAGATTAACCTTTATGATTCTTTTCCAGATTGTGCGGGTAAAATACACGGGAATGGAAGGAGCGACCTTGAAGATTTAGCCTTCTTGAGCCGTCCACCGAGGGAAGCCGGTGATACCGGCCGCTGAGTATGTTTGAGCACGTGAAGATCAATCTGATGAAAAATGGGAAAGTACGGATATCCGGTTGGAGGTGACATCTCGTGAGTGCGGAGTTACGCAGGCGCCGAGGGGGACGGGGAGGGAATGGCGTTAAAAATCTGAAGGGAGCGACGCCATTTCCGTGTATTTTAATCATGAAATTACCCACACAAAATGGAAAAGAACCAACTTTATTATGATTTTAGCTTTAATGAGGAGACGAAAATGGTTTTCGGAATCGGGATCGATATCATAGAGGTGGCAAGGGTCAGAAACCTGGCTGAAAAAAGCCAAAGGTTTTTAAAGAGAATCTTCACTCCTGAAGAAGTCGCTTACTGCTCCCAGAAAAAAAACTCTCATCAGCATCTTGCCGCCCGTTTTGCTGCTAAAGAGGCGTTTTTTAAGGCTCTGGGAAAAAGGATAAAATGGACAGATGTTGAACTCTACAATCTTCCCTCCGGAAAACCTCAGCTGAAGATCAAGGACAAAGAGAGGTTCCCGTTTTCGGAAGCCCATGTCTCCCTATCTCATCTTGCAGAATACGCCGCAGCCATGGTGGTTTTGGAAGGGAAAAAGTAAATCTTCGGACTACTTTCCTAGAATCCAGCGGGCAATCAAACTCAAGATTACAGCCACACCCGTATTCAGACCGACCGAGAGTAAGGCTATTCTTCTCCCCATCTCTTTCCAGAGGAGGGCCACTGTAGACAGACAAGGAATGAAAAAGTTGATAAATACGGTGAAAACCAGAAGCTGTTCTTTAGTGATGACTGTCATCAAATCCTTGTAGTTCACTCCTAAAGCCTGAAGCATCATGAGCAAAGAGAGCTCTTTTCTCAAAAACCCAAAAACAAGAGTCACTCCCAGTTCCTGGGGCAGGCCAAGGCCCTTCTCCACCAAAGGGGAAAGAACAAGGTTGATGAATCTGTCAATATGCAGGTATTGAAGAAAACCCAGGACAATGCTACCCGCAATCAGGATCGGCCAGGCAAACTTTATGAAGGATTTCATCTGGAAAATCGTTTTTTTCAGCATATTCTTGAGAGAGGGCATCTTCAAAGAGGGAATTTCCAGGATCAACCCGGGCGAGGGAGTCCGGAAAAATAGCGATATCACCCGGCCGAGTACCGCGATCAGGAGGATGTTGAAGGTGTAGAATCCAAAGGCCCAGACAGGACCCAGGTAAAAGGCAACCAAGGCCAGGATGATCGTCGTCCTGGCTGAACAGGGAATGAAGGGGATGAGCAGGGAGGTGATGATCCGGTCCCGCCGAGATTCCAGGATTCGAGTGCTGACAATAGCCGGAACATTGCAACCAAAACCCAGTATAAAAGGAGATACGGATTTACCGTGAAGCCCGATCCTGTGCATAAAGGTATCCATCAAGAATCCGGCTCTCGCCAGATAGCCAACATCCTCCAGAAAAGACATGAGCAAGATCAGGGGAACAAAATAAGGGAGGACAATGGCCACACCCCCTCCTATCCCGGCGAGCAGGCCATCGATCAAATAGGAAAACACGTTGGCTCCCAGTTTCAGCATCAAGGAATTTCTGAGGCTGGCCAAAGGCTCAAGAAGAAGCTCTTCAAGGGGACTCCCGACTTTGAAAATGATAAAGAAAAAACCAAAAAAGACCGCCAGCAGGATGATATATCCCAAGAAAGGGTGCATGATGACATCGTCCAGCCTGTCCTGGAACTTGACTCTTTTCCCTCTGAATACCCGGCTGCTTTCTTCAAAGATCTTCAAAGCAAGGTGATGCCTCTCAGCAGAAATGACCTCGTAGGCAGGAGCGCTGTGCATCTCTTCCAGCTCACGTCTTACTCTGTCCAGATTCTCCTTCAATTTGGGGTTGATCTCCCTGAGCACTTTATCGAAAAAAAGTCTGTTAGCCTCGATCATGTGAATAGCCGTGAACCTCTTGTTGTAGACAAGGGGAAAATCTTCTGGGAGGAGATTGGATAATTCCTCAACCCTCTGTTCCACATCCCTGGACCATTTTATGGGAGATGCGGGCAATCGTTTCTCAAGACTTTGGAGAGCCGCTTCCAGCATTTCCTTTATCCCTTGACCACGGGTAGCTATGGTGGGAATCACCGGAACTCCGAGAAGTTCCTCCAGTTTCTTGATATCGATCTCAACTCCTTTCTTCTTTGCCAGGTCGATCATATTCAGGGCAATGATCATCGGATAATTCAGCTCCATGAGCTCTAAAGTCAGTTCAAGGCTCCGGCCAAGAATAGAGGCGTCGACCACATTGATGACCAGGTCTGGCTTCTCATGGAATAAATGAGAAAGGGCTACTTTTTCTGCCGGGTCGGAAGGATTCAGGGAATAGGTCCCAGGCAAATCAATGATGTTGACAATGCTTCCCTCAATATTGACCTTGCTATGGGTATGCTTGATGGAGGTTCCGGGAAAGTTGGACGTATCCGCTTTCAGCCCTGCTACTGCGTTAAAGAGGGTGCTCTTCCCGCAATTGGGCTGGCCGATGAAAACAACATCGGGATGTCTATTTTTTTTCGCCAATTATCTCTACTATAATCCTCTGGGCGATTCCCCTGCCCAGGGCCACAGATGTATCTGAAGTCAAGTTTCTGACAAGGACGGGGCCACGAAGAATACCCAATGAATCTAGCTCTATGGTATCGCCTTTATGAAATCCCATGGCAATAAGCCTTCTCCGTATTCCGTGCCCGCCATGAATGCCTGCAATCCTCAACGGCACATCAGGAGGTGCTTGAAGCAGGTTGATCAATCTTGATAAATTCCTTTCCTCAGCGGTACTAATTGAGAATGATTCTCAATATAACCAACTATGATAAGAAATCCACAAGAAAAAATCAATACTCCCTCGGGATCAGGCCGGCTCCAGCTTGAACCTGGAGTAAACGAGGTAAAAGAGGATGATAAGGTAGCCGATAAAAACCAGAGCATGTTGAGTGTAAAAATGGTAGCCCTTTTTCCCCAGGACCTCGCTGAGGCTGGCTCCGATGAACACAAAATCTGCGATAAGGATGTATTTCAGTGCCGGCGGAAATCTGTCCATCAGATTGACCAGTAAAACGACAGCCAGTATGGAGTAGAGGTAATTGTAGTACCAGGCCGTGGGGGAAAGAAATGGAATCAGGACAAGCAAGTAGGAGCATTCCAGGACTTCAGGATTGGCAAGGCCGCTCTTCTTTCCTTTGAGCATCATTCCCAGGAGAGCCAAGCCGACAATACAAATCAAACCGAAACTCAATCCCCAGGCTAACTTCCCTTTATCCGCTGGAAGATTCTTCAAGAAGAAGGCGTAAATCGAGGAATTATCATACTGGTCGATTAGAGACCGGGTGGACAGAGAAAGAGTCCTCTGCCATTCTTTTAAGACAAAGAGGGCCTTTTGGAGACCATAGAAAAAGACAGGCAGCAAACAACCGATGAACAGTGCCGCCATACCTGAAGCGAGCAGCTTGAGTCTTTTTTTGAGGAGGAAATAAGGCAGAAAAATCAGGGCATAAGGTTTAAAAAACAAAGAAAGACCCCAGAATATCCCGCCCTGGACATCCCTCTTCTCGAGCAGAGCTTTGACCATCATCAGCATGAGAAAAAACAGCAAGATATTGACCTGCCCCAATTCTATCTCACGGCCGATGAATTTAAGCAGGATAAAAAAGGAAAGCGCTACCACCCATCCCTTCTTCTTGTACTTGACCGGCAGGATGTCATAGGACGCCGTCAAGGAAAGGAACAAAAGATAAAGCTCCAGAATATACCACAACAGCTTGGCCCATTCATACGGGAACAGGGTCAACACCGAAAAAAACACAGCCGAGACTGGAGAATATTTGTACTGGAGATGGCCGTCGGATGTCTGGTAGATGACTTCACCCTTAGCGATCCTCTCTCCCCCTTGATAGCAGACTCCAAAATCCGTCATTTCCTTTTTCACATGGTACTGGTAGAGAAGCAGAAAAAACAGGATTGCAAGGAGGATGAGAAGGATTCGGCGTGTCTTTGGTGACATTCTCACGGCCAGAATTTCCTATCCGGTCTCAAGTCCCTAAAAACCTACAGGATTATTTTTTCCCTGTCAACACAGGGGATCAGGCTTTAGCAAGTTCGATAATTCAAAATTGGATTATCTCGGAGTCAGGCCTTATTAACATTCTTGACGATAAAGCATGAATCAAGTTATCTGCCTTTATTATGACTCGTTCATTCAGTAATCCGGTTTGACTTTAAAATGACTCCTGTTCTCGAATCATCGAACTTACTGAATCTTCACCCATTTTTTCTCTGTTTTTAACCTCCAAAATTGACAATCTCCAGGGATTCTGCTACAAAATATTCAAATGTTTAAGTGGCTGATAAAAAAAATTTTCGGTACAAAAAACGAGCGGGACCTGAAAAAGCTCCGGCCTTATGTCTCGGCCATAAGCGAGCTTGAGCCTCAGATACAAAAACTCACCAACGACCAGCTCCGGGCCAAAACAGCGGAATTCAAAGAAAAACTGGCACAGGGCGCCACCCTGGATGACCTCCTCATCGAAGCCTTTGCCGTGGTCCGGGAAGTGGGCAAACGCACCATCCATATGCGCCACTTCGACGTCCAGCTGATGGGCGGTGTCGTCCTCCATCAGGGGAAAATCGCCGAGATGAAAACAGGTGAAGGAAAAACACTGGTGGCAACTCTCCCCGCCTACTTGAATGCGCTGAGCGGCAAAGGAGTCCATATCGTCACCGTCAATGATTACCTGGCCAAAAGGGATACCGAGTGGATGGGCCCCATCTATAGCTTTCTCGGACTGGAAGTGGGAACGATACAGCACGAGCTGGGAGACTTTGAAAGGCATCAGGCTTACCGCAAAGACATCACCTACGGCACCAACAACGAATTCGGTTTTGACTACCTGCGGGACAACATGAAATTCCGCCTCTCCGACCTGGTCCAGAGAGAGCACAACTATGCTATCGTGGACGAAGTGGACAGCATCCTCATCGATGAAGCCCGGACCCCCCTCATCATATCCGGGCCCACCGAAGAATCGACTTCTCTCTACTATCGAGTCGACAATCTCGTCCGCCGCCTCAAGAAAGATCACTACCAGGTGGATGAGAAGACCCGGACCACCACCCTGACTGAGGATGGTGTGGCCGAAGCTGAGAAATTCCTCAGCGTGCCCAACCTTTATGACCTGGCTCAGATGGACACCATCCACCACATCAACCAATCCCTGAAAGCCCATCACCTGTTTAAAAAGGATGTCGACTACATGGTCAAAGACGGCAAAGTGATCATCGTCGATGAGTTCACGGGCCGGCTCATGCCAGGACGCCGCTACAGCGACGGCCTCCACCAAGCTCTGGAAGCCAAGGAAAAAGTGCGCATAGAGGAGGAATATCAGACCTTGGCCTCCGTCACTTTCCAGAACTACTTCCGGATGTACGATAAGCTGGCTGGCATGACCGGTACGGCTATTACCGAGGCCACGGAATTTCAATCGATCTATAACCTGGATGTGGTGGAAATTCCCACCAATAAAACCCTCATCCGCTATGAATTCCCTGATGTGATCTACAGGACTCAGAAGGAGAAATGGGACGCTGTGGTCGAGGAAATCATCGAGAATCACAATAAGGGACGCCCTGTTTTGGTGGGTACGATCTCCATTGAAAACTCGGAATATCTCAGCTCGACCCTGAGAAAAAGAAACATAAAGCATGTGGTTCTGAACGCCAAGTACCATGAGATGGAAGCCAAGATCATAGCCCAGGCCGGCAGAGTGGGTGCGGTGACAATCGCCACCAACATGGCTGGCCGCGGCGTGGATATCCTCCTCGGCGGGAATCCAGAATTCCTGGCTTCCGAACAGCTACGCAAAAAAGGCGTCGATCCTTCGAAAGCTTCACAGGAGGAATGGGAAAAAGCTCTCGCTGATGCCCAAGGCATCACTCAATTGGAACACAAAAAGGTCATTTCCATGGACGGGCTTCATATCATCGGCACAGAACGGCACGAAGCCCGAAGGATCGACAACCAGCTCCGCGGAAGAGCAGGGCGGCAGGGAGACCCGGGTGCTTCCCGTTTCTACCTCTCTTTAGAGGATGACCTGATGCGAATATTCGGCAGCGACCGGATTTCCGGCTTAATGGCCAGGATCGGCATGGCCGAAGGAATCCCCATCGAACACAACATGGTGAGCAGAGCCATCGAGCGGGCACAAAAACAGGTGGAGGGACATAACTTCTCCATCCGAAAACACCTCCTTGAATACGACGATGTGATGAACAAGCAGCGGGAATCCATCTACACCCAGCGAAAAGAGATTCTGCACGGCAAGAACATGAAAGAGTTCATCCAGGGACTGATCGAAACCCTCGTCGAATGGATCATGGAAACTCATACCAACAAGGACAAATCCCCTGACGACTGGGATGTGGAGGGATTGAGGAAAGGAATTGCCTCCCAGTTCGGCCTGGACATCGAGGAGCTGAGTCTCGATTGGGAATCAATAATTCACGATGATCTGAAAGAAAAAATCACCAAAGCTCTCAAAGATATCTACGCTGAAAAAGAACAGATCATCGGTGAGGAACGCATGCGGGAATTCGAGCGTATCATCATGCTCCAGATCTTAGACACCCAGTGGAAGGATCATCTTCTCGGAATGGATTATCTCAAGGAAGGGATAGGCCTTCGGGGCTACGGCCAGAGAGACCCCTTAATAGAGTATAAAAAGGAAAGCTATGACATGTTCCAGGCAATGATGGACAGGATCGAAGAAGAAGCCATCCGCTACCTCTTTCTGCTTCAGCCTATCAGGGAAGAAGAGGTTCCCGAAAGGAAAGAACAGCCGCTCTATTACCAGCGGCCTCAAGGTGCTCCTACTCCCAGTGTCAGAAAGGCCAGGTCCATGATTCCCAAGAAAAGAAAAAAGAAAAAAAAGAGAAGATAATGAGGTGGATAAAATGTTCGACCCTAAAATAAAAGAAGGGCTTACCTTTGACGATGTTCTGGTCCTGCCTTCTAAATCCAATGTGATTCCTGCCCAGGCAGATGTCTCGACAAAGTTCAGCCGGAAGATCAGCCTCAACATCCCCATAGTCAGCTCGGCCATGGACACGGTTACCGAATCCAAGATGGCCATTGCCCTTGCCCAGCAGGGGGGGATAGGAATCATCCACAGAAACCTGCCCATAGATAAGCAGGCTGAAGAGGTGGATAAAGTCAAACGCCACGAGAGCGGAATGATCGTCGACCCGATCACCATGAGGCCGCAAAACAGGATATTCGAAGCCATAGAGGTGATGAAGAGATTCAGGATCTCCGGGCTCCCAATCACTGATGAGAACAACAAGCTCGTCGGAATTCTCACCAACCGGGATGTCCGTTTCGAGACCCGCCGCAACCTTCCCATAGAAAAGATCATGACCAAGGACCTGATCACCGTGCCGCTGGGAACAACGCTCGAAGAAGCGGAAAAACTCTTCCATAAGCACAAGATCGAAAAAATCATGATGGTGGATGAAAACTATCACCTGAAAGGATTGATCACCTACAAGGATATCCTCAAGAGGATCCAGTATCCTCGATCCGCCAAGGACAGCTTCGGACGCTTGAGAGTGGGTGCGGCCATAGGCGTTGGAGAGGATACCCTGGAGAGAGTTAAGGCTCTCGTCGAGGCCAAGCTCGATGTCCTGGTCATCGACACCGCTCATGGCCATTCCCAGAGGGTCCTGGACACGGTGAAGATGCTGAAGAAAGAATTCCCAAAACAGGAGCTTATCGCTGGAAATATCGGCACCGAAGAAGCAGCCAAGGAACTGGTGGATCTTGGCGTGGATGCGCTCAAGGTCGGAGTCGGGCCTGGATCGATCTGTACGACCCGAGTCGTCACCGGAGCCGGGATTCCCCAGATCACGGCCATTTCCGATGTCTATAAAGTCTCTCAAATCGCGGGAGTTCCTCTTATCGCTGATGGAGGACTCAAATATTCAGGAGACATCGCCAAAGCAATCGTGGCCGGAGCCAGCTCGGTCATGCTCGGCAATATGCTGGCTGGAACAGAGGAAGCGCCTGGCGAGGTCATCATTTACCAGGGCCGTTCGTACAAGACCTACCGCGGCATGGGTTCCATAGAAGCGATGAGACAGGGCAGCAGTGACAGGTACTTCCAGGAGACTCTCTCTGCCGAGGACAAGATTGCTCCAGAAGGGATAGAAGGCCGCGTTCCTTATAAAGGGAATGTGGTGAATATCATCCAGATGATGGTCGAAGGGCTCAAAGCCGGAATGGGCTATGCGGGGTGCAAAACCATACAGGAACTCCAGAAAAAAGGGAAATTCATAAAAATATCCTCAGCCGGAGTGAGGGAAAGCCACGTCCATGACGTGATCATCACCAAAGAAGCGCCCAACTACCGATTGGATTGAGTTCCTGAAAAGACAGGAAAGCCCCTGCTCTTCATCCTCGGCCTTATGCTTTTGAGCGCCCTCAGGATTGTCCTTTTCTTTATTTTATAGGAGGAAATGCCATGTCTTTCTTCGTGATTAAAACCATCATCGCCGGGATCCTTTTCATAGCCGGGTTGTTTGCGCTCTTGACCATGCTTTCTCTGATGGGAAAGACAGAGCGGAAAGTCAGCCCAAAGTCCTTGAGAAGGCTGCATAAGATTTCAGGGTTCATCTTCACCCTCCTGCTCCTTGTGAACAGCTATCTCGGTCTGAAATATTGGGCGGAAGCCGGCGACCAGCTCTCCACAAGGGCGGTCTTCCATGGTGTGCTGGCTCTTGGCCTGCTCATCATCCTCATCCTGAAAATAGTCATCGTCCAGTTCTACAAGCAATTTCTCAAGTTCGCTCCGGTCATGGGGATAACGGTCTTTGCTTTAACCTTTGTCGTCTTCAGCCTCTCAGCAGGCTACTTCCTCTTGAGAACGATCTGCGCCCAACCCGTGACTTCAGAGTTGACGACGCCCTCAGCTCCTTCCTTAAAGGGAAGCAGAGAAAGAGGAGCTTCACTCTTCACCAGTAAATGTGCCTCCTGCCATTCCGCTGACAGTGAGGAAGCCGGGAACGGCCCCGGCCTGAAAAATCTTTTGAAAAAAGAGAACCTTCCCTCGAGTAACAGACCGGCCACAGTCGAGAATATCCTGCTCCAGCTCAAAAGGCCCTGGCGGGTCATGCCCGCCTTCTCCTCTCTCTCCGAGCTGGAATTGGCCGACCTGCTTACCTACCTGAAGACTATCTAGGGTCATGGCTCGACATTAGACGATATTACGCGGTGAGACCTTATCTGGAAATAAAGAGCATAAATAAATATTAGTTTTCAAATACAGACCTAAACAAGGCCTGATCCTGAAAATTGAATAAATGTCCAATGTCGAGCCCTGACCCCAATAATTTGACAAGCATCGGATTTTTCCGTATTAAATAGGTTCTAACTCTAGGAAGGAGGGTTTCATGAAAAGAAGGGATTTCTTCGAAAAAAGCGGCTGCGGCCTGTTCGGGCTGATGCTGGCCTATTTTGGGCTAACATCCTGCAAAAAAGGTGAAGCCCCGGCAGAGGAGCCAGCCGCTGCTCAAGCGGCAGAAGAAGAAATGAGCCAGAAAGACATCATCAAAAAGCTGTTGATGGAGAAAAAAGGCCTGTCCGCAGAAGAAGCGGACGCCCAGATCGCTGAGTTTGAAGAGAAGTTATCCTTGGTCAAAACCATGTGCATCTGCAAGACCTGTCCCACTTATATTTCGAATGAATCGGAACTCGGCTTCTGTCATCCCCTGGTCGGAAAAAGCAAGGTCATCACTGAGGAAAAGGGCTGCGTCTGCCCCAATTGCCCGGTCTATAAGCAGATGAGCCTCAAGAACGGCTATTACTGCACGAGAAAGTCGGAACTGGAACAGGAAATGGCCAAGACGGTTTAGGCCCATTATTCTTGTTAACCCATTGTAAAAAACGATTGGAACAATAACGTGAAAAAATACTGGCGGTGTTTCGTCTGCAACGACATTCATTACGGCGTCAATCCTCCGGAGATCTGCCCTACCTGTAGGGTGAAGAATGCCTACGTGGAGATCTCCTCCGCAGAAGTTCAAACAATGACAGGAGCCTTCACAGTCGAATCCGACAAAGAAAAATTTCTGGAGGCGATAGAAAAATTCACGGAAAAAAACGACTTTCAAGTGAATCCTGACAGCGAAAAAGTCAACTTGCTCCTGGAAGGTATCTTCAACAACGAGAAAAACCACGGTCTCAAGTACTGTCCCTGCAGGCTGATCACCAAAGACTTTGAGGAAGACCTCAAGCTTGTCTGCCCCTGCAATTTCCTCGCTCACAACACCTATAAAGAAAAGGGAGAATGCTGGTGCGGGCTCTTTGTAAGGAGAAAATAGAATGAAAAAAAAGATAATGTTCTGGGCAAGGGAATGTCCTCACTGCAGGAATATGATGCCCCTTGTGGACAGGCTGATAGAAGAAGAAGGAGTCGAAATAGAAAAGCTTGAAATCTGGCATAACGAGGAAAACGCTGACCTGATGCGCTCCTACAAGGATGTCATCGCGCCCCAGTGCGGAGGACAGCTCCGGACTCCCACCTTTTTTGACTCTGAGACCAAAGATGTCATCTGCGGCGAAGTCGAGTACGAAGTTCTCAAAGACTGGGCGCTAAAATAAAGGAACTAATCCTATCATAGCTTAGTATTCGTATTTTTTGAGGCGCGTGGTGTTGGTATCCTGCCGCCCTGATCTGAGGGAGTATGCTATAATCTCGTCAGGATGTCATCCGGCAAAAATAGATGAAAATGGAGAGGGATTCGGACCAGGCTCAACAGGAAATTTTCTCTAATTGGTCTGTCAATATTGACTGCTGATGATTAACCAGTATCAGAAATGAATGAAGTCAATATCTTACAAGTCGATGTTCTGTTCGCCAACGGCATCTATCATATTGAGTTTCTCTTTTATTACAAAGAAGCATTCGATACAGGGAAAATAAGACGTGCTTTACGAAAGCTTTCTTCAGCTTTCTGGCCGATGTTCGGTGAATACAGGGATGGCAAGATCATCTTTGACAGCTACCATGAAGAGGATTGTTATGATGAAGAAGTCGTTAATCAAGAGCTGAACATCCTGGAGCTCGAAGAAAAGGGATTCGAAGCCTATTCCCGCTTCCGCCTGCCGGATATAAAGCAGTTATTCTTTTTGAAAGCGATACGTCTGAAGAATGGCATGATCCTGGTGCCTAAGATGAATCACCTGGCCGGGGATGGATACAGTTATTTTTACTTTTTATCAGCGCTGGCTGCGTTATCTCAGCCTTCCTTAGTTCCGTTCAAATCATCTTTAATAACTCTGTTGTTAAAACCTCATCACCGCAGGACAACGCTTAAAGATTTCTCTTTCGAGGGAGCTGAACTGAAACCTGTGTCCCCGAACGATAAATTCACCGTAGAATTTGATGAGATTCCCCGGAAAGATGTTCAGTCTATAATCAAAGAAGTGGCCGCATCCGATAATTTCCGGGTTTCCACGAATGATGTCTTATCTGCCATTGCTGTCGAAAAAATTGTGAACAGGAAAAGCCAGTTTTTTGGAGAGGAAGTCAGCCTGACCATACCGATCGATGTCCGCCGTCAGATCAAAGAGTATGGCCGGGGATTCTTCGGCAACCCAATAATGCTGCATACGACAAAGCTCAAAAAGGAGTCTATTGAAAGTTCCCTCACCAAAGAACTTGCTGTACAGATCAGAAAATCAATGCCTTCTGTCTCCAAAGAGACCTACATAAATTATTTAACAGGATTGGAAGAGATCATATCTCAGGGAAAAATAGATCGATTCCAGCCATTTGACCCGAAAGGCGGATGCCTGGTAACCAATATATCAAGGCTGCCGACTGAGAGATTAAATTTCGGAAGCGGCAGTCCTGAACTCATTCTTCCCTTAACAGTAGAGGAAAATTCGACAGCGATACTGGCGAAAGAAGAAAATTTCATTTTAAGGTTCGCTCATATCTAATTCAAAAATAGGGGCAGAAGGAAGAATGCGAAAACCATTGAGATCTTTAAAGATGGATGAACACCAAGACCTGATATTGGGTTTGGAAGAGAAGATGAGGCCAAAAATTATTTTATCGTTCTGATCCTGTTGTCCTCTCCGACGATTATGACCTTGGGCATGAAAAAATCTATCTCTTCCTCATCCAGCCCGACATAAGAGGCCACGATCAGCTTGTCCCCCTTTTTCGCTTTATGAACAGCAGCTCCGTTGACTCCGACGACTCCTGAGTTCTTCGCTCCCTTGATCAGGTAGGTGGAGAACCTTTCCCCGTTGGAGATATTATAAACATGGACCTGCTCATAGGGCTTCATATCCGCCGCCCTGAGCAGTTCCTCATCCAGAGTCAAACTGCCTTCATACTCGATGTCAGTCTCGGTGACCGTGAGCTTCTGGATCTTGGCTTTGAGCATCGTTCTTTTCATCGTGATTCACTCCTTCATTCTTAGAATTGTGTTGTCGATCAGCCTGACCTTGCCGACGAAAACCGCCAGGGCAGCCAGTGCCTCTTTTTCTATGATGTTCACAGGATCAAGGTTTTTCGCATCCACGATCTCGACATAATCTATCCTGGCCAGACGCTCTTGGTCGATCATCTCTCTCATCCTGTTCATGACCCGGCCTGCGTTCCTTTCCCCGTTTTCCACCATCTGCCGGGCCTCATCCAGGCTTTTTGAGAGGACGAGGGCGGCCCGCCTTTCTTCCTGACTCAAGTAGGTATTCCGGGAGCTGAGAGCAAGTCCATCCTCCTCCCGCACTATGGGCAATGCCTCAACCTTGACCTTCAAATTGAGGTCTTGGGCCATCCTATTGAGGATGATCGCCTGCTGGGCATCTTTCTGGCCGAAATAGGCAAAATCCGGTTCGATAATATTGAAGAGCTTGAGCACTACCGTGCAGACGCCGCGAAAATGACCGGGACGGGAGCGGCCGCAGAGCTTATCCTGCAGGTCATGGACCTCGACATAGGTTTTATACTCCTCGGGATACATCTCCTCATTACCAGGGAAAAAAAGATAGTCGATTCCTTCCTTTTCCAGGATTTCGGCGTCCCTTTTTATATCTCTCGGATAGTCCTTGAAATCTTCCTTCGGCCCGAACTGGGTCGGGTTGACAAATATGCTGACAACGGTCACATCCGCTCTTTTCAGGGATTCTCGCACCAGACTCAGATGGCCTTGGTGAAGAAAGCCCATGGTAGGGACAAGACCGACCGTCTTTCCAACGGACTTCTCCCTGTTCACGGCATCCTGCATCTCCGCTGCTTTGTTGATCGTTCTCATGGTTCTTGCTAATCCTTAGATCATTCTGCTTTCTATTAAACCTTTTGAGATTCGCCCTATTTCTTTTTTTTCCCTGAGGCTGCGGTTTCTTTTCGGGTTATCTTCCGCAGCTGTTCCGGCTTGAGATGATAGGAGTGATTGTCATCAGGAAACTCCCCTTTTCTCACCTCATCGGCATACTTCCCGACCGCGCCGCTGATGAGCTCATGGATATCAGCGTATTTTCTCACAAATTTGGGCAGATACCCGTTGGAGAATCCCACCAGGTCATGGAAAACGAGTATCTGACCGTCGCAGTACGGGCCGGCACCGATCCCGATGGTGGGGATCTTCAGTTTTTCAGTGACCAGCCTGGCCAGCTCCAGGGGAATGCACTCCAGGATAACAGAAAAAACACCAGCTTTCTCCAGGTTCAGGGCATCCTGGATGATCCTCTCCGCCTCATCGGCCTCCTTACCTTTGACTCTGAACTGGCCGAAATGACGGATGGATTGAGGGGTCAATCCGACATGCCCCATGACCGGGATCTCGGCTTCGATGAGAGCCTCGATCAGTTTCAGCCTCCTCCTGGAAGCCCCCTCAATTTTCACCGCGTGGGCGCCGGCTTCCTTCAGGAAGAGAGAAGCGTTATAGATCGATTCTTCATCGGAAAGGTGGAAAGAAAAATAGGGCATGTCTCCCACCACCAGAGCTCTCTTTGTGGCCCGCACGACCGGCTTGGTGTGATGGATCATCTCCTCCATGCTCACAGGAAGGGTGTTCTCATAGCCCAAAACCACCATTCCCAGGGAATCCCCGACCAGAATCAGGTCGATCCCGCAGGCGTCCACGATCTTGGCCACGGGAAAGTCATAGGCGGTGAGGGCGACTATCTTCTCTTTTTTCTCTTTCTTGGCCTGGAGGTAAGGAATTGTTACTTTCTGGATTTTATCATCAGGCATGACCGATCCTTTCTCCCCATCCCGTCTCTGCTACCGAGATTGAGGTAAAGTCTATTTAAAAACAGATATATTCGAATGAAGCGTCTTCGACCTATCTCAATTTCTTCGAGCTTTTATTCCCTTTGCCCAAGGGAACATAGTAAAGAGGACTCTTCTTCATCTGCTTGATCTTCTCTATCAAATCCATTATATCTTCTTCCCTGTCAAAATCCAAGTCGTCTGCTTTGACCACCAGAAGCGGTGTGGCCTGGTAATTGAAGAAGAAATAATCATAGGCTTCAAGAATGTCCCCTAAATATTTATCCGAAATATTCTTCTCCAGCGGGCTTCCTTTGAGAGCGATCCTTTTCTGGAGGGTGGGAAGGGAGAGCTGAAGGTAGATGGCCAGGTCGGGCTTGGCCACTCTTTCTGAAAGGATGCTGTATATTTTCTCATAGACGATGAGCTCGTCATCGGCGAGGGTCTGGTAGGCGTATATCTTGTCCTTCTCGAACAAATAGTCGCAGATGATCCTTTCCTCGAACAGGTCTCTCTGCATGAGGCGCATCTGCTGGTGGTACCGGCTCACCAGAAAGACCAATTGGGTGAGGAAGGCCGCTCCCTCCTTCTCGTTGTAAAAATCCCTGAGATACGGGTTCTCGACGCTATCCAGGACGACTTTACCCCCGATCTTCTCCGCCAGCCTGTCGGCCAGTTTGTGCTTTCCGGATTTAAAGACACCTTCAATGGCGATGTGATTGAAGATGACCTGTTGCTTATCCGACATGATTCACGTTTTGTCTATGGCGATGATGAGAACTCAAGAAGTCTAAAAAATAACGGATATCAAGGGATAAGTCAATGAAATAACTAATATAAAGACATTAAACAATATGTCATTGCGAATGAAAGGAAGCCATCTCATAAAATATAGGAATACATCTAAGGTGTCATTGCGAATGAAGTGAAGCAATCTCATAAAATATAGGAATACATCTAAGGTGTCATTGCGAATGAAGTGAAGCAATCTCATAAAACAAATTTTTATCTGCGGGATTGCCACGCTACGCTCGCAATGACACAAAGGGAAAGAGATTGCCACACCCTTTGGACTCGCAAGGACATATTATTTAGTGCGTTTATATTAGATTGAATTGGGCTCAGCTCTTCTTCTTTGTTTCTCCTTCAATCGGAACGATGATCCAAGCAATAATGTAGAAGACCAGCATCGGCAGCAAGGCGGTGAGCAGAGTCAGGGCCACGAAAAGAAGCCTGACCAGGTTCAGGTCGAGGTCAAAATATTCCGCCAATCCCGCACAGACGCCTCCAATTATTTTATCGGTTTGGGAACGGTAGAGCTTCTTTGCCATTTGATTCTCTCCTCTGGAGAATCATCCTTCCTCTGGATGACCCTCAATAAAAAATACGAACCGAGGAAGAGAAAGTTTCAGTGTCAATAAGGCTCAGCCTATTTCGAGTCTTCGGCCGGCTCTCCTCTCTTTCGAATATACTCCTTCAGCTCTTGGATAAGATCATGGGGATTCTCGATTCCGTCTTCATCCAGGAGCTCCTCCAGCGTACACCACAGGGGCTCACCGCACCGTATGCAGCGGACCCCACGGCTGGACAGGAACCTCACTGCCTCTGGAAAGCTTTTAACCAGCTCTTCGATAGGTGTATCCAGCGAGATATCGATATCCATCAATCCCCGAATTTTATACCCTGAGCCAGGGGGAGTTCCTTGGACCAGTTTACGGTGTTGGTCTGGCGGCGCATGTACCCTTTCCAGGCGTCCGAGCCGGATTCTCTGCCGCCGCCGGTCTCCTTTTCACCGCCAAAGGCGCCGCCAATCTCTGCTCCGGATGTTCCGATGTTGATGTTGGCGATCCCACAGTCCGAGCCTTCGTGGGAGAGGAATTTCTCTGCGAAGAGCAGGTTCGTGGTGAAAATGGCGCTGGAAAGCCCCTGGGGAACCTCGTTATGCAGCCTTATCGCCTCCTCGATATCTTCGTATTCCAGAAGATAGAGAATGGGAGCAAAAGTCTCGTTATGGACGATCTCCGTCTGAGAAGGCATCTTGACAATAGTCGGCTCGACAAACTGCCCGCCTATTTCCTCCAGGCGGTGGCCGCCGCAGATGACTTCTCCGCCCTGCTTTTTGGCTGTCTCCAGAGCGGCCATCATGTCCTCGACCGCAGCCTTGGTCACCAGAGGTCCCATGAGTGTCCCTTCCTCCATCGGGTTTCCGATCTTCACCTGTCCATAGGCTTTGATGATCCTGGCAGTCAATTCCTTGGCAATCGACTTGTGCATGATAACCCGGCGGGTGGAGGTGCAGCGCTGGCCGGCGGTTCCGACAGCTCCGAAAAGAATGGTCCGCACAGCCATCTCCAGGTCCGCATCCCCGGCAACGATGATGGCGTTATTCCCTCCCAGTTCCAGGATCGTCCTCCCGAAACGCCGGGCCACAGCTTCGGATACCCGGCGGCCCATCTGAGTCGAGCCGGTAAAGGATATCAGCGGAAGCCGCTCGTCGTTGATCATCCGTTCCCCGACCACAGCGCCGCGGCCGATGGCCAGGTTAAATATCCCTTGAAGCCCGTGGTCAGCCATAACTATGTTGCAGATATGCTGGACAGCAACGGCCGTTAACGGCGTGTCCGAAGAAGGCTTCCAGACAGTCGTGTCCCCACAGGCAGCGGCAATAGCCGCATTCCACGACCAGACAGCCACAGGAAAATTGAAGGCGGAGATCACTCCGATGGCTCCCAGCGGATGCCACTGTTCGAACATCCGGTGAGCGGGGCGTTCGGAATGCATGGTCAGGCCGTAGAGCTGACGGGAAAGTCCCACTGCAAAATCACAGATGTCGATCATCTCCTGGACTTCTCCCAGCCCCTCCGCTCTGATCTTACCCATCTCCAGAGTGACCAATTCACCCAATGGTTCCTTGTACTCTCTCAGAGCCTGGCCCAGGTCCCGGATGACCTGTCCGCGCTTCGGCGCCGGAGTCATACGCCAACTCTTGAAGGCCTGAACAGCCTGCTCGATGACCTGATCATAGGTCTTATCCGTGGCTTGGATGACCTTGGCGATGGGTTCACCTGTGGAGGGATTGTAAGAAACAAGTTCCTGGCCTTCAGGGTCCTCATACCAAGCGTCTTGACCAGAACAGGCACCGGCATTCACCTCTTTAATGTTTAATTTTTTTAGCAGTTCTTTCATCAGTTCTCCTCCTTCTCTACTTTTCCTGTAAGAATGGATAGCGGTAATTTTTGGGTGGGTTCAGGTTTTCTTTTACAGCCCGGGCGCTCACCCAACGCAGAAGGTTGAGAAAGGACCCGGCCTTATCGTTCGTTCCTGAGCCTCTGGCTCCGCCAAAGGGCTGCTGGCTGACCACAGCTCCGGTAGGCTTATCATTGATATAGAAGTTCCCGGCCGCGTGACGGAGGGAGACGAACGCCTCGCTGACAGCGGCCCGGTCGTTGGCGAAGACAGCGCCTGTCAGGCCGTAAGGCGAAGTGGTGTCGCAGAGCTTTAGCGTTTCTTTATACTTAGCTTCAGGGTAAATAAAGATGGTCAGAACCGGCCCGAATATCTCCTCCTCTATCAGCTTGTGCCTGGGATCCTTGACCACGACCAGGGTGGGCTCGATGAAATAACCCTTGGAATCGTCATATTTCCCGCCGGCGATGATATCCGCATCCTTGGATTTTTTCGCGTATTCGATGTATTCCACGATGCTGTCAAAAGCAGCCTTATCGATGACAGCACCGATGAAATTGGTAAAATCGGTCACATCACCCATCTTGATCGTCTTGACCTCGTCCAGCAGGCCTTTCTTGATGACCGGCCAGAGGTTGTCGGGGATATAAGCCCGGCTGGCCGCAGAGCATTTCTGGCCCTGGTACTCGAAAGCGCCCCGGATGAGCGCTGTGACCACTGCTTCAGAGTCGGCTGAAGCGTGGACAAAGACAAAATCCTTTCCACCGGTCTCGCCGACGATCCGGGGATAGCTCTTGTACTTCATCAGGTTGGCGCCGATGGTCTTCCACATTCCCTGAAAGACCGAAGTACTTCCGGTAAAATGTACACCAGCTAATTCAGGCTTCTCTAAAACCGGGTCTCCGATATACCGTCCAGGACCTGGAATGAAGTTGATCACCCCGTCAGGAAGCCCGGCCTCCTTCCACAGCAGCATCAGAAAATAGGCTGAGTAGACGGCTGAAGATGCGGGTTTCCACAAAACCGTGTTACCCATTATGGCGGGTGATGTCGGCAGGTTCCCGGCGATCGACGTGAAATTGAAGGGGGTCACAGCAAAGACAAATCCTTCCAGAGCCCGGTACTCCATGTAGTTCCAGATGGCTGCAGCAGAGTCCGGCTGCTGAGCATAAATCTGGCTCATGTAATAGGGATTGAAGCGGTAAAAATCGATCAGCTCGCAGGCAGAATCGATCTCCGCCTGGTGAGCGGTCTTGGACTGCCCGAGCATGGTGGAGGCATTCAGGATGTAGCGGTATTTTGTGGCCAGGAGTTCTGCGGCGCGGAGAAATATGGAGGCCCGGGATACCCAGTCCATCTCCGACCACTCCTTCCAGGCTTTTGCAGCCTCCTGTACTGCCATATCCAGCTCTTTCGGTCCAGCCTTATGATAGCGTCCCAAGAGATGCTTATGGTCGTGGGGACAGCGGCAATCCGCCAGCTCTCCGGAGCGGACCTCTTTTCCTCCGATGATCAAAGGAATCTCGATCTCTTCGCCCAACATCTTTTTCAGCTGTTTTTTCAGAGCCTCTTTCTCCGGCGTACCCGCAGCATAGCTGTACACCGGCTCGTTGAATGGGACAGGTACTTTTATGATGCCGTTCATCTCAATGTCCTCCTTTTATTTATAAAGTATAAAATATTAAGATGCGCACTTTCCTCTCAGGGGCAGCTCGACCATCTTCCGTGTTCCTGGAGCAGCAAAAGGATTCAGTGCGAAAAGATGAACTACTAATATATTACTTTATTCCCCACAGTTCAAGAATTATAGGGGACGTTCCCGCGGGGTACACCCTTTTATACTTTTTTATGCTCAGCTAAAAAAAAGAGTGTCCCTGCAGGGAACATCCCCCTATTCGGGAACGTCCCCCTATTCCGATGCTGAAGACAACTTAATTCAAGCAAGGAACTTCGATGCTGATAAACCTGCAAAATTGAATGGATTTGCTCAGATTTTGTTATAACGAATTATTCATAACGGATGGAATCGACCGGGTCAGCCAGGGCGGTCTTGATGACCTGATAGCTAATGGTGATTGCCGCCACAATAAAAGTGAAGGTCACCGTCACTGCTACCACTCCCAGATCCAACTGAGTGCGGGACACAAAAAGATTCAGGAACATCTTCGCTGCAAAATAGGCCGCGGGAACAGCGATCAGATTGGCCACCAGGATGATCCCCAGGAACTTTTGCGATAGCTGGAAAACGATGCCTGGGATGGAGGCTCCCAGGACCTTTCGAATCCCGATCTCTTTTCTCCTCTGTTCCAAAAGAAGAGATGTCAGGCCATATAACCCCAGACAAGAAATGAACACAGCCAGGATAGCGAAACTGTTAAAGATGGTGTTCATGACCTTCAGAGGCGTATAGATCGTGTCAAACCAGTCATCCAGGAATTGATATTGGAACGGGAAGGCCGGCGATTCTTCCTTGAAGACCTTTTCGACATAAGCCAGGCTCTCCGGGATATTTTCGGAATCAATCTTGATAAGAAGGTCAAAAAACCAGCTGGGCCGAATTCCCATGACCATCGGCGAGATATCAAAGACCAGCGGCTTATGATTAAAATCCTTGACCACTCCGATAATCCTTCCCTCCCTGCCAGCGAGAACGACACGCTTTCCGATCGGATCCGTCATCCCTGTAAAACGGACTGCCGACTCATTGATAATATAAGCTTCGGTAGCGTCTGTCAGATAGTCCTCGGAAAAATCCCGGCCCTGCACGATCTCCAGGTCGAATGTCTCCGCGTAATCATGATCGACATACAAGAAGTTTATTTCCACTTCTTTATCCCTATTCATGCCCTCCCATTCAAAGTCATTCACATTGAACAGGAAATGAGGAGGAGCTGAGGCAGCCGTCACGTTGAGGATACGCGGGTTCCGCAGCAGTTTATCCTTGAAAGTCTTATAAGAGGCTCTCAAATCGTCATTCAGCAGAACATGGACGATCTGTTCCCGCGAGAAACCGAGCTCAGCATTTCGAATATGCTGCATTTGCTTATAGGCCACTATGGTCATGATGACCAGCAATACAGATACGGAAAATTGGCTGACAACCAGTATGGTCCGGAAGGTGGATCCCCTCCGGCCGCTGGTCATATCCTTCTTCAAGACCCTGGCAGGCTGAAAGGCGGACAGAAACAGGGCTGGATAACTCCCGGCAGCAAAACCGCTGATCACAGCCGCGAGGACAAGAATAAGGTAGATGAATATATTGCCGGAGCCTAAAATTGACATCTCTTTGCCTTGAAGCCTATTGAACACCGGGAGGAACAGGTCGACTAGAAAGATGGCTATACAAAATGATATCATGGACAGAAACACAGATTCCCCCAGGAATTGCCAGATGATATCCGACCGTTTAGCACCGACCACTTTTCGCATCCCCACTTCCAGAGCACGCGTGCCGGAGCGAGCTGTGGTGATATTCATGAAGTTGATGCAGGCGATGGCCAGAACCAAAACGGCGATCAAGGAAAAGATAAGAACAATCCTCCGGTCACTCCGGCCTCCCTGGATAATGTTCAGATGGGCCTCTCTCACAGGCTGAAGATCGATGATATAGTCGTCTTCGGGATGGTATCTCTGGATAATGCCGGCGATCTTGCGGTTAACCTCCTCAACAAGAACACCCTTCTGAAGCTGAACATAACCCACAGCCTCACGCCACCAAGAAGTAAGCCGCTCCCTGTCATAAACCTGGAGCGAGGCCATGAAATCAAATTGAAGATGTGAATTGTAGGGGACTTTGCTGATGACGCCGGTCACCTTGAGGTCTTGGGAGTTATTCCAGCGAAGGATCTTTCCCATGGGATCTTCGTCACCAAAATATCTCCGGGCAGACTCCTTTGTTACAACGACAGAATTCGGGTCATTCAAAGCTGTCTCCGGATTTCCCTGTACAAAATCATAAGTGAACATGGAAAAAAAAGAGGGATCGGTCAAGAAAAACCGATTTTCATAAAAAGTGATGTCTCTGTGCCAGACAGCGCTGGGGTAGCCGTGGGTTCTGACGCGGGTTACCTCTATAATTTCAGGATACTCTTCCTTGAGAATCCGGGGAAGAATATAAGGAGCACTGGGCACTCCCGGGTCACCAGGGTCATCGGCTTTCTTGAGAATAATACGGTAGAGTTCCTTGCTGTGGGTGTGAAACGTATCATAGTTCAGCTCGTCATAGGCCCAGAGAAAAATGAGGATGAAGCAAGCCATCCCTACAGTCAGGCCAGCGATATTGATGATAGAATAGCCTTTGTACCTGCGGATGTTCCTGTAGGCCATCTTGATGTAGCTTTTAAACATGGTGTCTCCTGCTTCCGGGAATTCTGTAATATAACATGATCTTCAACCTGTATTCAGCAAATTTTATGCCATTTTCAGTTCGGTAGGATAACGCCTGAGGATGAGAATATGAACCGGGTATGTTATGTCCGAAATAGGATAGAGAGTGTTCGTATGCGAACAGATAAAGAAACATATCAAGGCCCGCCTACGTGCCAAGCCGAATCCTCTGGAAGATTGAACGCTCTTCCTGTTCTATCGGATGGCATTAAGCGTTTAAAAAAAAATTGACGACCGCAGCCGAAGGTCATTCATCCCAAATTCAGACAGGCTTTCGTCAAAGACCGAGGTCCTGGTCGATGCCCTGCATGGCTTCCAGGCAGACGGAGATGAACTCATCCAGTTCCAAAGG
>Ga0209636_10000263_pt1 | contig 47430 bp, 44 predicted proteins | sample DeeMarSWOR152_54_FD_187464 | JGI IMG/M metagenome (GOLD analysis project Ga0209636, IMG submission 187464) | Marine sediment microbial communities from White Oak River estuary, North Carolina - WOR-1-52-54 (SPAdes) (version 2) | ecosystem: Environmental > Aquatic > Marine > Intertidal zone >...
GCGGTGTTGCAGTCGGAAAGGCGAAAGAGGTTAGAGGTTGGAGGCGGAAGGGAAAATGTCAAAGTTCAAAATCCAAATGACAAATGGCGATGAGTTGGTTGGTTGCATTAGTTTGATTGGTTTTATTGGTTAAAAATGGAAAGTTCAAATGACAAATGATGGGGTCCGAAACACGAGCACGAAAACGATCCTCTAACGCGGTCTGCCGTCCGTCGTCTTCGGTCCTAATCATTACGAACACGAACAACGGACACGGACACGAAACAAGAACACGAACACGAGAGGCAATGTCAAACTTCAAAGTAGGGTCGTTAGAAGGAGAGGTAGACCTTGCTGAAACTCTTTAACTCACTTGGCAAGAGGATAGAGCCATTTCAACCGGTAAACGCGAAGGTGGTCAACATGTTCACCTGTGGCCCATCGATCTACCAGAGGGCTCATATCGGAAACTTCAGGACTTTTCTCTTTGAGGATGTCCTGGTTCGGTATTTGGAATACTCGGGTTACACGGTCAAGAGGGGGATGAACTTCACGGATATCGAGGACAAGGCGATCAAGGAGGCCGATCAGAAAAAGATGACCGTGAAAGAGCTCACCGAGAGGAATATCGAGGAGTTCTTGGGGGAAATGAACCTCGTGAGGATGAAGGTACCGGATTACCTCCCCAGGGCTTCTGAGGCCGTTGAGGGCGCCGTGGAGATTATAGAACGCCTCCTCGACCGTAAGATCGCATATTGGCAGGGTGGAAATATCTACTTCGAACCCTTGAAATTCCCGGGATTTGGAGAGCTCTATGGGCTTGATATGACCAAATGGCCTGCCAAGAAGAGGCGGTTTCACCGGGATACCTATCCGGGAATGCAGTGGAACCTGGGCGACTTCATCCTCTGGCACGGATGCAGAGAGGGGGACTCGGTTTGCTGGGATACGAGGATCGGGAAGGGGAGGCCATCCTGGAACATCCAGGATCCCAGTATGATCAGCAAGCACTTTCAGGAGACCCTTTCCATTTATTGTGGCGGGTTTGACAACCTCTTTCGACACCACGACTACACCCGGGCAATCCTTGAGTCGATACGACCGTATCCCATGGCGAAGTTTTGGCTGCACTGTCATCACCTTCACGTGAATGGCCAAAAGATGTCGAAGAGCAAGGGGAATATCTACTATACGGATACGCTGCTGGAACACGGATACGATATCGGTGAAATACGGTTTTTCCTCATCTATGGCCATTATCGTGAAACGCTCAACTATTCTGATAAGAACATGCGCTCGGCAGCGGATAAGCTGAGAGCATTCAGGGAGATGGTCAACGCGGTAAAGGGTAGGGTAGCCCAGGGGACTAAGCCTGCCGCAGAGGCAGTCCAGAGAATTGGGCGAGTCTTCGCCGAGCGGATGGACGACGACCTGGATGTAAGGGGAGCCATCGACGGCCTCCATGGGGCATTAGCCGAACTTGAGCTTGAAGATCTGAAGCCCGCTGATGCTTCGGCAATCGTGAAGGCCCTGAAGGAAATTGACGGGGTCCTGGAGGTTATCTTTTAATCTGCAGAGGAGCCTTAAGGTTCATTCTCACAACTCTATAACAGACGTCACGACGTCGCCTTACAGCCCGATTCTTGACTTGGTTGACGAATTGTGATTGAAACATATGACAGCTCCATCTCAAAGGGTTCTATCGACCGCATATTCATTGGGCCAAATTCAGGTGAGCACATGAAGCCTAAGATTGGAAATCTCAAGCAGATTGGCGTGGTACATTCACCATACCGTGAGCGAAAGGATGCCCCTTTCCAGGGAAAGCATGCGAACGATGAGAGCACACTCGAAGTATTCGAGGATTACGAACCCGCGCTCCTTGACATCGATCGGTGCTCGCACCTCATAGTGCTCTACTGGCAGGACAGGGCTGACAGGAAAATTCTCCGTACGCGCACGCCGTGGGGGCCGGAAATCCATGGCGTGTTCGCCACGCGTTCGCCTAACCGTCCTAACCCGATAGGCCTTTGTGTGGTCGAACTTTTGCAGCGTGACGGGCCTTTTCTCAAGGTCAGGGGAATGGATGCATTGGAAGGATCGCCCTTGATAGACATCAAGCCTTACTCGTCTGAAGTGGACTGCGTTCAAGATACCGTCATCGGCTGGCGCAAATGATAAGATTGTTGCGATCAAGCCTGAATCTGAATATAACAAGGTGAATTCAACACCCTCTATTGGCACGCCCAATTCCTTTGATGCGCGTTAGAGGCATGCCATATAGGCCCTTTCTTTTTCAAGGCCTGCATAGCCTCCCTTTGAAAAATACATGGGCGGAATCGACCCGGGGATCACACTGCCGTGGTCTGAGCAATGCCACTTTTTATTGTCTCATTATTCCGTTACAAGAAACGCCTTCCGAATACCTGTCAAAATATCCAGCGTTGGTATTGAGCTGTGGTTTGACGATGGATATACTAGGTGTCAGCACCACGGATAGTTAGTTCTTGACTCTTGACGGGTTTCAATGAAATTGAATATATGGAAATCTTTTCATTGCAGGGGGTAGCGGATGAAGGGACTGAGTACTCATGAAATTATGGAAATCGCTCTGGAATTAGTTGGATGGGCTGAAATCCCTGCTGATTCGGGCGTCCATGTTCCCGGCAAAGATATCAGGAGACTCATCTTCACCATGGATGCTAACGTCGGCCTTCTCCACATGGCGAAGCAGCTGGGATACGACGCTGTGGTGGGCCATCATCCATGCGGCGTGCTTCTGAAAAGGGGAGATGTCTATCGGAGACATATCGATCTTTTGGAGGAGCACGGAATACCGAGGGAAAAGGCAATGAAGTCCCTGGCGGAATCCATTGAGGCCGCGGTACGCCGGATCGAGAATAAACGTTTTCGCATGTTATACTACGAATCCCCCAATCAAACGGTGCTTGAGGTCGATGCCGCCAGGATGCTTAACCTTCCATTTATGAATGTTCATAACCCTCTCGATGAAAAGGGGAGGAGAATCCTCCAGTCAAAGATGGACGAAGCTGTTGTGAAGAACCCCCACTTGAAGCTGCGAGATGTCCTGAAATTGATAGAGGAGTTGCCTGAGGCACGGTATGCAAGGGATGTATACGGAATATCGCCCCATATATCCATTGGACAACCCAGTGCTGAAGCTCCAAAGGTGGTATTCGTTCATGGCGCCCTATCGGCACCCCACGCCGAAATCGTGAAGTTTTACTGGGAGAACGGGTTCAAAACCGTCATCGCCCTTCACGGCGAGTTCGAGACCCTGGAGGAGTTGAGGAAGGGAAGTCAAGGGAATTTGATCCTCACAGGGCATTTTCTGGGCGATTCCTTGGGGATGACCTCCTTCATTCACGCCCTACGCGAAAAAGGCGTGGAGGTTGTCTGTATGGGAGGTATCATCGATGTTCAAGGTGCGGGATACTGACATCCTGTGCGTTTTCGAACTTCCTGGCCCATTGAAATCGTTCTTATCATCGGATCCCCAGCTTGAAGAGGGTAATGCTCCCCAGGAAATAGAGGGCGATTAAGGAGATGGATCCCCAGCCAATTCTCCAAGGGACTTTCTTGGCCCTATAGATGAGATCCATAATGACGATGTTGGTCATTACGATCCCGAGGACAGCCGTTAAAATGTGGTTCGGCGAGACATTGGCCAATATGGCCCCTTTGGTGAAAAAAATGTCCGCCACGGGAATGATGGCGATGTTAAAGATATTGCTACCCAAGAGGTTTCCGATGGCCATATCAAAGGCCCCCATTCTGACCAGCGGAATTCCCACGGCAAGTTCCGGAAGCGATGTCACGACGGCGAGCATGAAGCTCCCGATGAAGGATTCCCCCCAACCCGTGGTTTGGGCAATGGCATCAGCCGTGACCGTAAGCCACAACCCAGCACCCACGATGGCAAGGGCGCCGATGCCGAAAAAGATGTAGGCCGATTTCCCATCCTCAACTCCCCCCGATTCCCGGACGTGAGGGCCACTCTTAAGGGATTGTACCGTCTCATGGCGGTAGAGGATCTTTATCCCCAAGGCATAGATCAGAATGAGGACTACGCTCTCAAGTCCCAGAAAACCGAGGTTGAAACTCAATCCGAGGCCGATGGAGAGGATGGCCAATCCCGAGAGCAAAATTCCGAGGCTTGCAGCAAGAACATGGCTCGGTGAGAGCAAGTCGAGGATAGCCCCCCTCCCCTGAACGATATCGAAGATTGCGATCAGGAGAAGGTTAAAGAGGTTACTTCCGAAGACATTGCCGATTGCTAGATCAGGCGCTTGGACAACCGAGGTAGAAGTGACGCAAACAGTCAACTCCGGGAGTGAAGTGACCGTGGAGAACAAGATGATTCCCAGGAAGGTTTGGCCGAGCCCGGTTCTCCTTGCGATCTGGTCTCCATAGCGGGATAACTTATACCCGGAGACTATTATGATCCCGGAGGCTATGGCAAATTGGGCCCAGATCATCCTTGCCCTCGAGGTCCTTTGGAATTAGAGGAACACTACATCAGTTGATTGCCCCCGTCAACCGGGGCGGATATGAAAGCCAATAGCCCGTGGAAGGCGAGCATGAATAGGGAGGTATTCCCCAGGACTCCGAATAGGTCAGGAGCATTGATGCAAATGGAGAAGGAAGATTCTTCAACTTATGAATAAACAAGTCAATAAAGTCTGATAGTTAATAATTATTATCTCGAAATAACATGAATATCTATCTTCGGCTTCCATTGACATGGATCATCCAAAGATGGTTAATTTCCCAATGAAATCAGGCGCCCAGTACACTGGGAGGAGGGGTTGGAGTGAAAATGCTTGAAGCCACCAACAGGGCTCTCGGCACCTGGTTCATCGAGGGTTTTGACGATACGGATAATAACAAGATCCGGATTCAGCACGGGCTCGTAGCTGGATGGGTTTCCATCGCCGCTACCCTGTCCCTGTTTGTGCTGAAGATGGTTCTCGGGTTAATGGCTGGGTCGATATCGGTTGTGGCGGATGCCTTCCATTTGCTGTCCCACATGGCCAACTCTATTATCTTAGTAGTCAGTTTCTGGGTTACGTCGCGGCCTGCCACGGCAAAAACACCCTTCGGACACGGCCGGATGGAGCATGTGGCCCCCCTCATCATGTCGGTGTTCCTCTTCGTGTCCGGGATACAGATCGGGGAGAGATCAGTTCATCAGGTTCTCGAGCCGCATGAGGTCCACTACTGGTCCGCGTTGCCGTGGATACTTCTTGCCACCATCCTGGTAAAGGAGTGGGTTGGGCAGTTCGTTCGGTACCTCGGGAGGCGGGTTGACTCCCATGCCATTTTGATCGATGCCTTCCACCATCGAATTGAGGCAGTGATCACCCTCACCGTCATAGGAGGCCTGGTGGCCGGTCACCATTACCATCGCCCTGAGCTGGATGGTTACATCGGCGTCCTGGTATCGGCCTGGTTACTGTATCTTGGCTTCGACCATGGCAGGGAGGCGATAGTCCCGCTCCTGGGGAAGGCCCCAAGCAAAGGTATGATCCAGCGGATCCGTGAGACCGCGAAATCGGTTGATGGGATCGGGGACTGTCACGAGATCATCCTCCACGACTATGGATCGATGTACTTGATCTCCGCTCATGTTGAAGTCCCCGTGAAATTCGGTGCAGCTAACATGCACGAGATAGCGGAGCGATGCGAGGCCAAGCTCCGAAAAACCTTTGGTGGCGAAGCGGTGTGCCATACGGACCCCCTCCTGGAAAAGACTCCGGAGGTGCTGGCCGTTGAGGCTCAATTCAGGAAAATTGTGGAGAAAACCCCCGATATAACCGGTTACCATGATTTTCGTGTCGTGGCCGAGTCCCCTGAGCGGATCATCATCGTGGCCGATATCGATGTGGCGGAGGAAGTTCCTGAGGCGGAATTCGAGGCCATCGCCTCGGATTTAGCGTCTCAAGTGCAAGCGACGATTCCGAACATAGCCTATTCGCAATTCTACGTCACCCCCAAATTCTCTTATTAAACCCGACCTATCGTCATTGAGATGATTTGAAGCGGAGCGTCATTTCCAGGGACTCGTTTCCCCTCTGAATGACGAGCCTTCCCACATCCCCTGGCCTTTTCTGACTAAGGAGGTATAAGAGGTCAAAGAATTCACTGAGGCCTTCTCCGTCCAGTGAGACCAAGATATCCCCGGGTTGAACCCCGGCCGCGGCGGCGAGGGATCCATCCACGACCTTGGTCACCTTCAGATTCCCGTTGGACTCCTCAAACATCAAGCCCAAGCGGACCCTTTTCCTCTTCAAATCCTTATAGGCAACCATCCAGTAGAAATCTGCCGGTGCCAGGGGAATGTCGGGGAGGTTCACTTCCATGAGGCGGTCTTTCTTATCCTCGGGGATGGAGGCCTCCATGGGCAGCACGATGGTATAGGCAACCGGGAGCCGACGAAAGGCCCTCCGTGGTATTCCGAACCCATATCGGATGTGATTTCCTCCCGCCAAAACGACAACCTTTTTGTGGCGTCCCTCTTCAGTGGCCAGGTAGTTTGCCACCGTCTCGGCCATTGTTTCATCCCAGAGCACATATACCTGATAAAAGGCATCGAAGGATTTGGCCGACGTAGGAGGATGAGCCTGATAAAAGGCCTCTACCAGTTTGCGGTGGTGGGGATCTGACAGGTCCATATCGGGAAGTCTGTTTTGCCAATCCTTGGACAGGCCATCGAGTCCATGTCTTCTCACCTCTTTCACCAGTTCCGCGGAGGCATTCAAGGCCAAGAGGGGAATATGCCCTTCCCGGATGTACTCGAGAATTGCTCTGTAATAACCGTAATCCATCCCCCAGTTCGAATACCATCCGCTCCGTTTGAGAAACTCCCGTTCGCTCAATTCGCCCCTTGACCACTGATCCATGGCCTCCTGATAAGACCTCTGAAAAACTTCCATCCCCAGAGCCACCTTGCCGGGGAAACGCTCAGCCAGTCCCTTGAAAATCTCCAGCTGGACTTGATGGGCACACACATTATCGTGCGTTTCGCCGACGTAAATGATCCGCGAACCGCTGATAACGTCGAGTAATTGGGCCTTGGTTACCTTGATTCCCGTGGGCACGTGGACTATTTCTCCCACCGTTGCCCCTTCTAAGGTTCCATAGGGATTTTCACGTGGGAACCGCGGTATCGTGGCGCATCCGAACAAGGCCATCATAAGGACTACCCCTGCGATCCATGACCTCATGGAAACCATGGAGAACCCGGACAATATCAATGAGCCACCTTTTTTCATTGGATGATAACACTATATCTTCAGCCGTGTCCACGATTTGATGGCTTTGACCGTGTATACTTCACCAAGCGGGAAGGGAAAGGTCAGGGGATTACTCGCAGTGCAACGGTGTTCTCGGGGAATGGGCAAGTTGCATTGGAGGAGGGGATGGATTATGTTTTAGCGCTGAAGGGGTTCAACTGGACGCGGATATCCTCTGCGAGGGTCACTTCCGTATCTACCGAACCAAGGAAGCGGTCCGAGATTACATAATGGGTTACATCAAGATGTATGCGGGGGACGATGTCAACCCGTAGGGCAAAAGGAGAGGCCTTTTAGATGTCTGAGCCTGGGAGGTTTAGATACCTGGCGTTAGAAGAACTTGAAGCAGACGCCAGGGCTCGAGGTCTGGAGATTGAATTTCATCGGAATCTCAGCGCCTTATCTAGGCCCGCGAAAATAGGGGTTCATCGTGCCCCGAATTCCCTGGCTATTCACCCCATAGAAGGGCGCGATGCTGATTCCCATGGGAGACCGGGGAGATTGACTTTCAGGAGATATGAGAGATATGGGCGGGGAGGGCCAGGGCTTATTTGGTTTGAGGGCACTGCAGCTGATGCCACGTTGCGAAGCGGCGAAAGCCAGCTGCTCCTGAACAGGGAGAACCAGGGGGATTTTGAGAGGCTTCTGATTCACACTAAAAAGGTTGCGGAGGAAGAATTTGGTCCGTCTCATAAGCCAATATGTATTATTCAACTACAGGACGCAGGACGGCGCAGAACGGGAGCTGGGACAATCCCAGGTATTTTGTTCAGAAACCCCTATTGGTATTATCCTCCGGGGAACTACCCAATATTGACCGACTCGGAGATTGAGTCCTTAGAGGATATTTTTGCAAAGGCCGCGGTATTGGCCTGGCGTATCGGTTTTGACGGAGCGGATATCAAGAGCTGCCACGGATATCTGGGTTCTGATTTCCTCGCCGCTTTTACCAGAAAAGGCAAATATGGGGAGACTTTCGAGGGGAGAACGAGATTCCTGCTTAATGTGGTTGATAAGGTCCGCCAGCAGGTCGGCAAGGGCTTTCTCGTCACCGTGAGATTAAACCTCTACGACGGGATTCCCTATCCGTATGGATGGGGTGTGAATAGAGACGATGCGACGATCCCAGATCTTACCGAGCCTATTAGGCTCGCCGGACTCCTGAAGCAGCGGGGTATGCGTATCATTAGTGCATCGAACAGTATACCTGAGTATAACCCTCAACTCATCAGACCGCACGACACTCCGGAAATGGATGTAAGACCACCTGAGAAACACCCCCTGGAATGGGTGGCTAAGGCATTTCGCATCGTGGGTGATTTTCAACGTGCTCATCCAGATGTGACTGTGGTGGGTTCGGCTTATTCTTGGCTACGACAGTTTTTTGGCTATGCTGGGGCCGCCAACCTGGAGAAAAACCGAGTAAGCATAGTCGGCCTGGGAAGAATGGCCCTCGCATATCCTGACTTTGCTCGGGATCTCGTGGAGAATGAAAAGCTCGACTCCGGCAGAGTATGCGTCACGTGCAGCATGTGCAGCCAGCTTTTGGCGTGGGGTGGGCCCGTTGGATGCGTGGTACGCGATAAGGACATCTACGGCCCAATCTATAGGGAATGCGAACGTCAAAAGGGGAAAAAGGGAACGATCTGACCATCCTTGACCATTTTTCGGGCCGAGGGTTTATCTGCCGGGGTAATGGCGTCCTCGAGGTCTAGGATAAGGCAGTCGGCTCCCCTGGTCCATGCTTTCGACACGAATCTCTCTCGGTTAACGGGAACGAAGAGCTTGGACCTCCTGATGAGCTTACGTGCATCAATTTGAGTTTCCCCCATAACAAAGGGGCTCCTTAGGTTGAGGACCGAACCGCTCTCCTTTTATTTTTCGGCCCCCAATCTGCTCAACCTGTTCTTCACCATGAAAGCCATGATGGAGTCCGGGTATTTCTCTAGGAAGATTCGGTAATTTTGGAGGGCTTCCTCCTTTTTGCCCAGTTTTTCGTAACACCTGCCACTATTGATATACGCCCAGGGCTGGAGAAAGCTTTCCCCCATGTTCACGAGTCCCTGGAAGGAATCCAGAGCCCTTTGGTAATCCCCTTGGCCCTCATAGGCATAGCCCAAATTCTGGAGTGCGAAAAGGCGATACAGCCTTTCGCCGGGGTTGCCCTCCAGGAATTTGCGATATAGTTCCACGGCCCTATCATATTGCTTTAACTCAAGAAACCCCTGCCCTAATCGTAATTGGGCTAACTGAGCGGCCTCGGTCTTGGGATATTCCCTTTGGATCCGTTCAAATTCGTCCATTGCCTCCTGGTAGCCCTTCGAAGAAGGGTCCTCAGTCGATCTCAAGATCTCCGAAGTGCGATGAAATGAATTGAGGGCATCTGCCTCCCTTTTTTCCGTCCTTAGGCGCCACAGGACGATGGAAGAGGCTATCAATGCACCTATAATGACGCCGGTAAGGATGACCTTCAGATTTTCCCGTATCCAGAGTAGTACCTTGGCTGTGGTTGTAATGAACTCGTCGGGCTCCTTCAGCTTCTTTTTCGGGATTCGCTTCATTTTGGCCACTGTCCACCCTCCATCGATTGCCTTGACTTCCTCTGATACATCTAAATCGGGCGTTTTGTCAATGATTTCCTCGATCTCATGATTCCGAATCGTTAGTAGGCTCCGGGAAATACCCTCTGAAAACGAAAGCTCATGTCTCGAGAGAGCACCCTTGTCCCTTCGCTTCAGTGCTCATGATGTGATCCGAGACCTCCGGAAAAGTCGCTCCTCGCCACTCAAACATATTTTTTCGACGATTCAAGCATTTAGGCCGCCTTTAACCCAGAATTGGGTTTTTCCCCGCTCGTGGCCTGGGAGTGGTTGTCGAAAAAATATAATTCGCGCTCAGAGCTCCTTTTCCGAATTCCCAGGTATCTAAATCCCGGACACAAACAACGCTGTTCTCGACAAAATTGAGGAAACTCCGGGCTCATTTATCCTTGACTTAGGAGGATATTTACCTTACTTTTTTGAGCAATTAGTTCTCCCGTGGGCGCCCCATGGAAGAAAAATCCCGTATTGCAACAGAGACCCTGGCCGAATTGTATCTAAAAGGACAAAATATCGAAAAGGCCTACGAGATCTACCAACAGTTGCTCCAACAAAACCCCACCAATAGAAGGTTCAAGGAGAAGGTGAGGGAATTGGAATTGCGGATGAGGCAATCGGGGCACGTTCCCTCTGGGGGCGGTGAGCCGCCCATAGGGCCCAAAAGGGACGTCGATCGCGCCATTGGCGAGCTCAAAGCATGGCTCAACCGCATTCAACAGGCCAAGAAGGAGTCAACATAGGAGAGGGGATTCGGCATTCAAAATGGGGCACGAAAGAATCGGTCGTATAAAAGGGATCTTGAGGGACGATAATATCGATGGAATCCTCATCACCGCATTGGAGAACGTCCGTTATCTAAGCGGGTTCACGGGAAGCGATGCCGCCCTTGTGATGACCGAAACGAGGGGCTATTTTTTAACCGATTCTCGCTATACAACTCAGGCCAAGAAAGAGGTGTCGGGATTTGAGGTAATCGAATACAAAAAGAAAATCGAGGGATTATCCGATCTCATAAATGGCTTGGGATTAAGCGGGGTGGGTTTCGAGACCCAGGGCTTAACCTATCAGGCTCATAAAGAACTCGCTGAGAAGATAAGCGGCGGCCAACTCATTCCCGTCAATGAAAGAATAAAGAACATAAGAGCGGTGAAGGATGAGGAGGAGATAGGGCGAATCAAAAGGGCTATCGAGATTGCCTCCAAAAGCCTGAGGGAAAATGCCTGGAGGGTGGCTCCTGGTAACCAGGAGAGGGAAGTCGCGTTGGAGTTGGAATTCTCCATGAGGCGCAACGGTGCCGATAATATAGCTTTCGATACCATCGTTGCATCTGGAGCCCGCTCGGCCCTTCCCCACGGCAAAGCCAGCGAGAAAAGGATAGGGGAGGGAGAGTTCGTCGTCATCGATTTTGGGGCTCGGTATCGAGGATACTATTCCGATGAAACCTGTACCTTCTTTTGTGGGAAGCCAAATCGCCGCCAGAAAGAGGTTTACCAGATCGTTAAAGATGCCCACGATAAGACGATTTCGTCGGTTCGCCCCCGGATGAAAGCAGTGGAGCTTGACGCCGTTGCCCGCGATTGGATCAGGAATGCAGGATATGGAGACTACTTCGGCCACGGGACGGGGCATGGGGTCGGTTTGGAGGTCCACGAGAATCCTGTAATCGGCCCCGAAAGTGAGGATGTTCTTGTAGAAGGGATGGTTTTTACCATTGAGCCGGGGATCTATATACCCGGATGGGGCGGTGTGAGAATTGAGGATATGGTAGTGGTAACGGGAAGTGGATGCGAGGTGCTCACCGGTCTCTCCAAGGAGGTAACGGTCATAGGGTAATGCAGGGGGGGAACCATGCCCACGACATCTGAATTTCGAAAGGGCCTCAAAATCGAACTCAACGGAGAACCCTTCATTATCGTCGATTTTCTCCATGTTAAACCCGGAAAAGGGGGAGCCTTCGTTCGAACCAAGCTGAGGAGCTTGCTAACGGGAAATGTTCAGGAACATACATTCAGGTCTGGAGAGAGGGTAGAAAGCCCGGATGTTCAGGAGAAGGAGACGCAATACCTCTATAACGATGGGGAGAAATACTACTTCATGGACAAGGAGTCGTACTGGCAGTTCGAATTGACCGAGGATCAGGTTGGGAGCAACAAGGATTTCCTCCAGGAAAACGTCACGGTAACCGTGCTTTTTCACAACCAGAACCCGGTCGGGGTGGTTCTTCCTACCTTTGTTGAGCTCCGTATCGAGCGAACGGAGCCGGGCGTCCGCGGTGATACGGCCGCGGGGGGCACAAAGCCTGCCCGACTGGAGACGGGCGCCGTGGTTCAGGTGCCGCTATTCCTGGAGGAAGGGGATATCATCAAGGTGGACACCCGCACGGGTGAGTACGTGGAGCGGGTCACGAAGTAGATCCATTCAGATCCCGTGCATGGGGTCCAACTCGCTCATCGCAGCTCAAAAATATTTTTTCGACCATTCTAAAGTTCGCTTCACTGCAAACCTAAAACTCGCCCTCTGGGCTCAAACAATTGGGTTTGCGACCGTTCCGCTTCACTAAGAATGGGTACCGAAAAAATCTTAATTCGCGCTCAGAGCTCGTCGGACACCTTTTCGAAACCTCCCGTAAATTTTCCTTGACACCGCCGGCGAAATAGCATACTTATTGTCAACAAGGTGGCGATTTATGCGGGCGTAACTCAGTGGTAGAGTGTCAGCTTCCCAAGCTGAAAGTCGCGGGTTCAAATCCCGTCGCCCGCTCCAATTTCCCTTAGGATACAACAAAGGGGCCGATGAAGGATGGTTTTTTCATCGGCCCCTTTGTTTCTCTCGAATAGTAGCGGAAGGAAGATCGGTCCTTTTCCCCTACGATTTCTTTTCAAAACTGATCAAGGTGTGCCCGTAACGGTGGTGCGAGTAATCCGCGCCGGCTCTTTCAAAATATCGGGCCCAAAAATCCTCTATTGAGCGGTATTTGTGGGAATCGGAACCGCTTGCCCCGGCGACGTAGACCTTTACACCGCTCAGGTTCGGGATGAGGTTCTTCTTTTGGCGGTATTTGATCACTTTGTCGATGTAGTCGTTGGTGATTTTCGTGCTCGAAAAGTCATACTCCTTGGAATCCTGAATCATGTCCGAGAGGAGGACGAGAATTTTCTCCCGTTTCTCCTTATGGAGAATGGTCTCGGCGATATTCAGGGAATTGAGAATCTCCGTCCTCGGAGTCCCGTTCTTTTGGGATAGGAGACGCTGTACTTCCCCTCGGATCTTCTCCTTGGTCTCGGTTAGGCTTCGTTCGAACTGAATCCGGTTGACCCAGACGGATTTCTTGGGGATCTCAACATCGACCACGGGTTTGAAGTCGATAAAAGAACGACCGGTGATCATGCCTACCACGATACGATCCCCTTGGTTCAGGTCTTCATAGATCTTCTCAAAACACTCCCTGTAAACCGTTTGGCGGGCGAGATTGGTGCTCCCCGACATGTCCACGAAGATAAGGATTGCCCGAGGTTTTTGCTCGTTGTTCAAGGATTGCCAAGCGGCTTCAGCCCTCCAGTTCATCGCCCCCACTAGGAGGAAGAGGCTAATGAGCAAGAGTCCCCAAAATGCTTGTCTCGACCGTTTCATGTGTCCTTACCTCCTCGTGACTCAGGTAACGGGTTGGCTTGCGACCGCCTGAAAACGCGTGGTCGCGGTTTCCATCTGTCTTTGGGCCCTTTCCTTTTCCAGTTCCACGCCGAGTTCGTGTTCCGCGTCAAAGGACTTGGGTTTCTCATGGTCTGGACGCCGACGGTGATTGATCTTGCGATAGTAGTAGATGATTTCCTGGGCTCGTTGCTGGATCCGGTGAAGTTGCTGTTCTTCCTTCTGAAGGATTTTCTTGAACTTTCCTTCGAGGGCCCGCATTTCCTTGTTGATCTGGTTGGTCCTGCGATTCAGGTGTTCTAGGTGTGGGTCTCTATCATGGGCGAAATAGGAACAGAGCGTTGCTGCAGCCAAGATGACCAAGTTCAGTCCGACGAATGCGGCGCCTATGAAGGCACTGTTGCTAAAGCCGCTGCCCCCCGTCGCGGTACTGAGGTCCCCCAGATACTCGACGCGAACGTAGCCGATGGCAATCAATCCCCCGACGGTAAGGAAGATAAGGGATCCCACGGGGACGGCGCTCTTCCACCACGGCGTAGCCCAACGCTTGAAGAGAATACCAAGGGCGTGGGCGATCCATGGGATGGCAACGGCCACGCCGACTGCCATGACCCAGGTGAAAATCTGGTTTTCCCCAAACACGGCGAAGGCGAGGGAGTTCATGGGGATTTCACCGAGGACGAACAGCAACATCAAGATATAGTACTTCCCCCTTGATAACTCCACGCTAGGCTCGCTGCGACCGATTTGGGCAGAGTGATTGTCGTAGTCCTTGGAAATGCGCTCATATGCCTTGAGCAAAGGTTTGTGTTTGCCCTTGAGGATCTCCAGTTTAGGCGCGAATTTGGCCGCTACCTGTCGAGCCTTACTTCGCGCCATGGCCATCAATTCCTGCTCGAACTGGGCGAAATTCGGGTCATCCCTGCCCGGGATATTGTTCTTGGCATCCTTTACGGCATTTCGCCAGGCTTTGAATTTGCTAACCATTTTTTCTTCCCCCTTCTCATTGGAAAAATTGGGTACCAATGGTCTCGGTACCATGGATGGACGCCTTCGAGCCACTTCCATCACTTGCGATACCCTTAGCAAAATTCAAGCCAAATATTTGCCTATGCCCAGGCATAAGCGTTCACCGCCGCTTTTCCAAGGTTTGCGCCGGTTTCCACGGCATATGGCAAATGGCCGAAGTGGGCCTCCCAATTCATTGACGGGGGAATTGCGGAAGGACTATCCAAAAATCGAATACCATCCTCCTGAAATCGAATACGGCCTGGGGATACTTCCCAAAGCCTATTGCAAGATCGTAACGAGGAACTGCTCCCAAAGGGGTTTCATCTTGACAGGGGGATTTTTTTTGTCCTATTATGTGACAAAAATTACAAGCTTCATTGGTGATTACGGTTGAAAGGCGCAGGCATCGGACTCATCCAAGGGGTAGTTTACCTCAAACCGAGAGAGGCCAGACTATGAAAAAGGTATTGACCGGCAATGAGGCCATAGCCCGGGGGGCTTATGAAGCAGGGGTGAAGTTTGCCGCCGCATATCCGGGAACGCCCAGTTCCGAAATTCTCGATACCATAGCGAGGGAGTATGAGGAGATCTACGCCGAGTGGTCGCCCAATGAAAAGGTAGCCTTGGAGGCTGCCACGGGGGCTTGCTTCGTTGGGGCGAGGGCGATGGTCTGCATGAAACACGTTGGCGTCAATGTGGCCGCGGATCCCCTGCTTACGCTTGCGTACACCGGGGTCAAAGGGGGATTGGTCCTGGTTACCGCGGATGATCCAGAGCTGTATAGTTCCCAGAATGAACAGGATAACCGGCACTACGCCCGATTTGCAAAAATCCCCATGTTAGAGCCCAGCGACAGCCAAGAGGCCAAGGAGTTCGTAAAACTGGGGTTCACCATGAGCGAGCAGTTCGACACCCCGGTGATGGTGCGGAGCGTCACAAGGATTTCCCATTCAAAGACAATCGTGGAGCTGGAGGAGAGGAAGGAAGGACCAATCCCCATTGAGGTCGAGAAGAACCCTCCCAAGTACGTGATGTTGCCCGTTTACGGGAGACAGAGGCATAAGGTCGTGGAGGAGAGATACGTCAAGCTGAAGGAATTTGCGGAGACCTTCCCGGAGAATCGGGTGGAAATCAACGACAAGAGGGTGGGCATCATCACCTCAGGGATATCCTACCAGTACGCGAAAGAGGTGTATCCCGATTACTCTTACCTGAAGCTGGGAATGTGTTGGCCTTTACCGGATAAGCTCATTTCACGTTTTTACGAGCACGTGGATGAAGTTTACGTGGTGGAGGAGTTGGACCCGTTCCTGGAGGACAATATCAAGGCCATGGGGTTCCCGGTATCCAAGGGAAAGGACGTTTTCCCCATACGCGGTGAGCTCACCCCACTTCTGGTTGAAAAGGGAATCTCGGGGGATCGCTTTCAGCTGCCCAAGCCCATATTCACGGAGGAATTGCCCCCGAGGCCTCCTAATCTATGCCCAGGGTGCCCTCACAGGGGCATATTTTACGTCTTGAAAAAGAAGAAGCTCTTCGTCACCGGGGATATCGGTTGTTATACCCTCGCGGCGCTTCCTCCCCTTAACACCTTGGACACCTGTGTCTGCATGGGAGCGAGCATCAGTCACGCCCACGGGATATCCAAGGTGGTTCCCAAGGAGGAGAGAAAGAAGGTGGTAGGGGTCATTGGAGACTCCACATTTCTGCACGGGGGAGTAACCCCCCTCATGGATATTGGTTACAACAATGGCACGGCTACCGTTATCATCCTGGATAATCACGCTACGGCCATGACCGGTTTTCAAGAACATCCCTCCACCGGGTTCACCATCCGCGGCGAGCCGACCCATAGGGTCGATTTCCTGGAGCTGGGGAAGGTCCTTGGCATCAGGAACCTGAAGAAGGTCAATCCGTGGAACATAGAGGAGACGGAAAAGGTAGTCGCGGAGGAAACGGAGAAGGACGAGCCATCCCTTATCGTCAGTGAAGGACCCTGTGTGATGCTCCGAAAGGCCATCAAGGAATACCACAAGCCTTACAGCATCGATCCCGATAAATGCAGGGGATGTCGGACCTGTCTCAATCTGGGGTGCCCCGCCATTTCCTGGCAGCCGGTTTCAGGGGATATGGCCATTACCGCAGATGGAAAAAAGCGAAAGGGCATTTCCGTTATCGAGAAAACCCAATGCCCCGGATGCGGCCTCTGTTATCAAGTCTGTAAGTTCGACGCCATTACGCCACCCGAGGGGGAGGTGACGTTCGGTTTCGAGTTGGCGTAGGCCCTTTTCACAAGGGGGAGTACCATGAATGACGCCGTTACCAACATCCTGCTTTCCGGAGTGGGGGGGCAGGGTATTATCCTTGCAAGCGATATCATGACGGAGGTCTTTTTGGAGGCGGGGTTTGACGTCAAGAAGAGCGAGGTCCACGGAATGGCCCAGAGGGGAGGGAGCGTCACGAGCCATGTGAGATTCGGCAGGAAGGTTTACTCCCCCATCATAAAGCAGGGGGATGTGGATATCCTCTTCTCCTTCGAACAATTGGAAGGCCTCAGGTGGCTCAATTACGTGAAGCCAGATGGGGTGATCGTTCTGAACAACCATAGAATAAACCCCCCGGCGGTCAACCTTGGCCAGATGGAGTATCCCGAGGATGTGCCGGGAATCATACGCGAGAGGTTTGATAGATTCTACCTGGTCGAGGGGACGAAGCTGGCCCTCGAGGCAGGCGATATTCGAGCCGCCAACGTCGTCCTCTTGGGGGCCGTATCAAAGTTCTTCGATATTGAGGAATCGCTCTGGATTGAAACCGTCCTGGGGCATTTGCCCGCAAAGGTACATGAGATAAATAGAAAGGCCTTCGCCGTGGGAAGGGACCAGATCGAGGCATAGCTGGGACCCTTCGCTTCAGTGCTTTTTGGTCCGTTGCCATATTCTTTACTGTTCGCTCCAGGGAAATCGGCCAACAACCGATTGCGAAATGGCAGCCTGATCATCCTCGTCCAGCAGATTGCGCTCCTTGACAAAAGTGTTCCTCATAAACTCAACATACTGCCCTAACATCTTTGATTTTAGTGAATCTCCGTAGGTGATGAGTATTCAGAGCTAACTCGATGGAGTGGTTAGAAGCGAGGGATTTTAACCTCAACAGTACGCTGAATTCCGGGCAACTCTTTCGGTATGTCAGCTTTCCCGACCACTACCTTATCCATGCGGGCAGTCATCTCTTTAAAATATGGCAAAAAGACGGGCGAATTTTTTTCGAGGGGGCAGGGAGGGAATTCGTCTCTCGGTTTTTCCGATTGGACGATGATATGGAGGAAATCTGCCGTCAGATCGGAAAGGATGACTTCATCCGCACGGCCATCGAGCTCTATCGAGGCTTAAGGCTGCTACGCCACGATCCGTGGGAGTGTCTCGTTTCCTTCCTCTGCTCATCGGTGAAGAACATCCCCCATATCAAATGTATAGTGGAACACCTCTGCCGCCACTACGGGCCAAAGGTATCACTGGGAAACTACCGCGGTTACGGATTTCCCTCTTCGGACCGGATTAGCGAGGGTGGTGATCTGGAGAGGATCAAGGCCGGATTCAGGGCTCGATATCTCTTGGAGATAAGCAGGCGAGCCAAATCCATGGACCTCATGGCATTGGGGAAGTTGGGATATCGAGATGCCAAAAGAGAGCTCATGGCGCTTCCGGGCGTTGGAGAAAAGATAGCCGATTGTGTGCTCCTCTATTCCCTCGATTTTGTCGAGGCTTTCCCCGTGGATACCTGGATAAGGAGGGCGATTCGCATAGGTTGCCATGGGAAGAACAATCTCCCGGATAGGGGAATTCGGGAGTTCGCTCAGGGGTATTTCGGCCGATACGCCGGCTATGCACAGCTGTACCTCTACCATTACGTGAGGAACCAAGGGCGGAAATGAAGTTGGTGAAGAAGATCGTTCTGGAGCCAAGTTTAGGTAAGTGCGTTGAAACCCTCGCGCGGGAGAAATACTGGAGCCTCGTCGATGAATACGCCCGAAGGATCCAGTCAGAGGGCATCAACCGGGAGATGGAAGCTGAGATCGAGGCCTTGAGGTCGTTCTTAGAGGACATGGATGTCGCCGAATACCGGAAAAGGACCGAGGAGTTCCTCGAACGGGGCGAGAAAGTTCTCCTCGTCTTGGAGATAACCGAGGATGGGAGTATCAATGTACGAGTGGATCATCCAAGGACGACTCCCTCAGGGTAGCTGATCTTGGTCGTGACACGCTCTGAAAAATAATTCCACAGGGAAATGAAATGTGGCCACACTTATTCCTGGTATTATTGGGATAATCCTGGCGTTGGGTTTGTATTATGGAATCGGTTGGTGGGGTTTCTTGATAATTTTCCCCTGGATCGGTATCTCTATATCGCTCGGGATATATTTAAGGCGGATACTTCCTCAGGAAAAAAAGAATTTGGGGCGTAAAGTAAGTATCTTGCTTATCATGCCGATCTTGCTTTTATTCGTTCCCATTTTCAATAATGAGAATTTCCAGCTTGAAGGTGTAGTGCTCATTATCCTGGTCGGTTTTTTCTCGAAGGGATTTATTCATTATGCCATTGCTAAATTATTCGGGCCCTTAATTTGGGGGCGAGGTTTTTGCGGATGGGCGTGCTGGACTGCTGCGATCTTGGATTGGTTGCCTATACAAAAGGAAGGCAATATCTCTCCAAGATTGAAAGATTTCCGCTATCTCGCGCTTTCGATTTCAGTGCTCTTACCCGTAATCTTAGTGTTCGCAATCAATTACGATGTCAGAGCCAATTATATACATAAAGCTGAATTAGGTTGGATGATTTCTGGCAATATGATCTACTACTGTTTGGCCATTCCATTGGCATTTTATTTCAAAGATAGAAGGGCATTTTGTAAGGTTGCGTGTCCTGTTTCCTTGGTAATGAAAGTGCCGGCCACATTCGCCCTGATCCGAAAAAGGCCGTCTGGAATTGAATGTATCGAATGCGGCGTTTGTAGTGACGTTTGTTTGATGGACATCGATGTAATGTCCTACATAAGCCGGGGCCAAAAAGTTAAGAGTACCGAATGTATTCTCTGTGACGAATGTAAGATTAACTGTCCAGTGGGGGCAATAAGCTGAGTCGAAAGCTATTCGCCTAACGATCGGATCAAGCTGACGCCAAAATGCCGGCCCAGCTTATCCGTGGCGTTCTACGTGTTATAAGCCGCATCGTCGGAAGAAGGTAAGGGGGGCCGTCTATGAGTAAATAGATTGGCATCAAAGCTGGAGTTGAGAAAAAGGGGGTTCATCCTTGCCGAGCCCTTTCCCACTCTTACTGTGCGTACTTCTTGCGCTGGCTCAGCAGTGCCTCGGTGATCGGGCTTTGGATGCATTTAATCACGACATTAATGCACGCCGGCAACCCCGAGGCGAAGGCTCGTCCTAAGGCGGGCCCAATCTCGTCGGGATCTTGAACTAGTTTCCCATATCCGCCTAAATCTTCCACTACCTTATCATACCTGATCAAGCCAAGTTCGGTACCGACTACCCTGCGATCCCCGTAAAGGCCCACCTGATCGTTCTTGATCATGCCCCAGGCACAATCATTGCCAATCACAGCTACAAATGGAGTACCATGACGGACAGCCGTGCTGAATTCCATGATGTGGAAACCAAAGGAGCCATCCCCGCTAAGCAGGATTACCTTCGCCTTGGGTCTCGCCAGCTTGGCGCCAATGCCGAAAGGAACCCCCATGCTAATGGCCGCCATTGGGCCTGAATCGATGACCTGAGCCGGTCCATAAGCGGGGATACTACCTCGAGCCCATTGCATGATATCCCCACCATCTAACACCAGGGTAGTGTTGTGATCGACGAACTTTTCAACCTCGCTACACAGCCGAAGCGGATGGATGGGCTTGGCCGAGGATTCCAGCCAGGGCTTCCACTTATCGAGTAGCTCATGTTGGTATGAACGAACTCTCGCTATCCAATCCCCGCGAGTGGCGGGGAGATTCGAACCAGCAGCTTCGGTTAACTGTTCCAGCACGAGCCTGGCATCTCCAACGATCCCTATCTCCAGCGCTCGGTTTCGCCCAATTTCCTCGGCGTCTAAATCAATCTCAATAAACTTCGCCTCCGGATTGTAGGCCGGCGCGAGACCGTAGGCAACACGGAAATTCAACCTTTGAGCAACGAAAAGGATGACATCGGCTTCACGGAAGGCTTTGGCCGCACCATTGAGGCGCGCACTGGCATAGCCGAAACTCAAGGGATGATCCTCGGGAAGCACGCCCCTCCCGAGGCCTATTGAAAAGATCGGGACCTGATACGTTTCCGCAAAAGCCTTAAGGGTCGGACCGGCTTTCGACCATAATACCCCTCCTCCCACAACAACCGCCGGTTTGTGGGCTGATAACAGAAACTGAGCGGCCTGATCGATCAGGGCTGGATTTCCAGCGGGAAGGGTTTCGGTTCGGAAATGTCTTGGCTCCGGTTCCTCAAGGGCGGGGGCCTCTACTTTTTTCAGCAAAAGATCCTGGGGGATGCTTAAATGGACTGGCCCGGGTATTCCAGACATAACGTGGCGAAAGGCGGTTGTCATGTATTTTGGAATACTGGCCGCATCCGTGATCAGTTTCGACCACTTGGTAATCGGCCTGGTGAGGGCGATTTGATCCATCTCATGCATTGCGCCCATTTCATCGTGTTCCGTCTCGTAATTCCCGCTGATTGCTATAACGCGGCTATGCGCCTTCCAAGCAGTAGCGAGCCCGGTTAGAGAGTTTGTATGTCCCGGTCCGGCAGTCACGGCAGATACACCTGGCTTGCCGGTAACCCGAGACCAGACATCGGCCATAAATACGGCCGCTGATTCGTGGCGCGTATCGATGATCTTAATGCCGGCGTCAAGACAGGCATCGTAAATGGGGTTGATGGAGCTCCCACACAAGCTGAAGAGATGCTCGATACCCTCTTTTTTGAGAGCTCCTACGACCAGCCGGCCGCCTTCTACTTTCTCCATTGTAACATTCCTCCCCCTCGTTCAAATTCGCGCTCAGAGGATCGTGTTCGTGCTCGTGTTTCGGACCCCATCATTTGTCATTTGAACTTTCCATTTTTAACCAATAAAACCAATCAAACTAATGCAACCAACCAACTCATCGCCATTTGTCATTTGGATTTTGAACTTTGACATTTTCCCTTCCGCCTCCAACCTCTAACCTCTTTCGCCTTTCCGACTGCAACACCGCGGAACCGCAATTCGCTCAGAGCTCTCATCAAAGGCAATAGACGATCCGCTATCACCTTGAGGCACAAGCGCTAGGCCTTGATGATCTTTCCCCTTGCCGAGCGGATTCCCTTTGTGGCATTTCTCGTGTCCACGATGAGGGATGCGTTTTTGACGATCCATCGGTAGTCATATTGACTATGATCGGTAATGATCATAACCAGGTCTGCCTTTCGAAGCAGGGCTGCCGTCAGCCGCTTTGAGCTCATGGTAAAGTTGTATTTCCTCATTGGGTGGAGTTTCGGCACATGGGGATCGTTATAGGCAATTTTCGCCCCCTTATCCTGAAGCAATTTCATAATGGCCATGGCCGGGGATTCTCGAATATCGTCGATATCCCTTTTATAGGCAACCCCCAGGATCAAGATGTGTGCTTCCCTGACGCTCTTCTTCTTCGCATTTAAGGCGTCAATGGCTTTGGAGACCACATAGTAAGGCATGGAGACGTTGATCTCCCCCGATAATTGAATGAATCGAGTGGTAAAGTCAAATTCCTTGGCCTTCCAGGAGAGATAGAAGGGGTCGATGGGGATGCAGTGGCCGCCCATTCCAGGCCCCGGATAGAAGGGGGAGTAGCCAAAGGGCTTGGTGGAGGCGGCCTCGATGACCTCCCAGATATCGATTCCCATCCGGTCTGCTAGGATCTTGAGCTCGTTGACCAAGGCAATGTTGACGCTGCGATATACGTTTTCCAGGAGCTTCGTCATTTCGGCCGCTCGTGTAGAAGAGACCGCGACGACCTCATCGATGACCTGTCCGTAGAGGGACTTGGCCACTTTCTGGCAATTTCGCGTTACTCCTGCGAGAACCTTGGGAATGGACTTGGTGGTATGGTCCCGATTCCCCGGGTCTTCCCTTTCGGGAGAGTAGGCCAGGAAGAAATCCTTTCCTTCACGCCACCCCTTAGCTCGAAATTCGGGCAGGAGAATCTCCTCGGTCGTCCCGGGATAGGTCGTGCTCTCCAAAACGATGAGTTGTCCCCTTTTCATATTCTCGCCCACCTGACGAGCGGTATTTTCGATGTAGAGCAGTTCGGGTTCCATCTTTTCGGTCAAAGGCGTGGGAACACAGATGATGATGCCGTCGGCCTCCGCCAGGCGCGTAAAATCCGATGTGGGCGAAAATAGTCCGTTCCGGACGAGGTCTGCAATCCGATCGCCGGGAACGGATTGAATATAACTCTTGCCCTGGTTGAGGAGATCGACCTTCTCGGGGTCGATATCGAACCCGAGAACACGAAACCCTTCCTCCCCAAACCTTGCTACGAGGGGAAGGCCCGCATATCCCAGACCGATGATTCCTATGATTGCCCTGCGGCTCTCAATTTTTTGAATGAGCTCTTTCATGAGAACGCTCCCGAAATGACCCGAGATCTCCGGAAAAGTCGCTCCTCCCCGCTCGGAGTTCGTTTTCCAGTTTTCCAGGGATTCTCAACTTTGAACTTTGACATTTTGCCTTTTGCCTCCAACCTCAAACCTCTTTCGCCTTTCCCTGACTGCAACACCGCAGAACCGCAATTCGCTCAGAGATCCTTTTCCGAATTCCCAGGTACATAAATGTGAATTTCGCTCATGGACAATGGTGTTCTCCAGAAACTCACGAAGCTCCAGGGGATACTACCTTGACTAACTGCGGCCGATATCATATATGTTCCATGAGACGCTGTCAACGGGGATCGCTGTGCTCGGTCGCCTGTCCTCTTATTTTGGCGAATTGAGTTCGGCCAAGCTGGCCGAATACTCCAAGCCCCTCGCCTGGATTCTCCGGGGTTTGAGGATTGTTTTCTATATGTTTGATGAATTCGTCAAGGATAACTGTCTACAAACTGCGGCCTCGTTATCGTACACCACCCTGTTATCCCTTGTTCCGCTGGCCGCAATCTCCCTGGCCATCCTTTCCCGTTTTAAGTTTTCGCAGGAGAGTATTGAGAATTTCTTGATGCAATACCTCCTCCCGACGGCCTCCTTGCAGCAGGTCATCATAGAGAATATCCAGAAATTTGCCAGAAATACCGCGGCATTGAGCATTATTGGGGGCTTATTTCTTGCCTTCACCGCCGTTGCCCTCCTCAACACCGTTGAGGGTTCCTTTAATTACATTTGGCGAGTCACGGAGAGGAGGAGCCTCCTGAGCAAGTTCACGGCCTTCTGGAGTATCATTACCTTTTCCCCCATCCTCATAGGCGCCTCCCTCGTTTTGACCGGCAGGTTTTACCGGGTTGGACTGGTTGGAAGCCTGCTCAAATATGAACTGATCAGGAGTTCGATAAACTACATTCTCCCCTTCCTTCTCATATTCGGCATTATTTTCATCGCTTACCGTGTTATTCCCCATAACAAGGTGAAAGCCTCTCCTGCCATCATCGGCGCCCTCGTTGCGACCGTATTATTTTCCTTTGCGAGATGGGGCTTTGGGATTTACGTCACTAAATACGCCCATTTTGACCGGATCTACGGAATTGTGGGTACCCTGCCCGCATTCCTCATGTGGATCTATATCTCGTGGGTGATCGTGTTGTTTGGGGCAGAGGTGACGTTTACCTTTCAGTATCACCGGCTGGACCAGGAGGAGAAAGGGGCGTTGCCGGGTGATCCCATGTATAGCCCCTACTATGGGCTTAGGGCGGTCTTGACCCTCAGAGATCATTTCCGGGAGGGCAGGGGGCCCCTCTCCACGGTTGAGCTGGCCAAAAGCCTGAGCATCAGGTACGAGTTGATGGGTGAGATATTATGTAAGTTAAGACAGGGCAAACTCGTCGCGAGCGTTGACGAAGCCAGGGAACAATTTCTTCCCGCACGGGATCTCGATCAGGTGACGTTGAAGGAGATCGTGGAGTCGATGAAGGAGGAAACCCTCGTGGCGGCCCCGGGCCCTCCGGACTCCCAGAAGGAGGTGATCGAGTCCATTTTCGAGAGGGCAAGGGAGGCGGCGGATGAGGTGTTGGGGCATACCACGGTCAAGGACATCGCGACCAAGGGAAGCGGCGGGGACTAAAGGGCGAGGACTCGCCTTGGCCCAAGATCCTTGAGGAGGCCGTAAAGGGTTTTTCCGGGGGGATCATCCAGTAAATGTTCCCACCCCCCAATGTGGACGGTATGTCCGTTATTTCTCATGATCTCCTTAATCCGGAGGCTCATGTACCAATCGCGCTGGGTCATGCCATCTCCCATTCTTCCGTTCAAGAAGGCCTCAACAAGAAATTGATCTACATCTTCGGAGATCAACCTCTGGGCCAAGATCCGCTGTTTTCGTAACTCCTCGTGCTGGTCCATGGGAGGGAAAGTTGGGATTTTTCTCAGGTTTTCCACCGTAATCATCTCCTCCTGGATTTTTTCGAGTTTGGCCCTTGAATAATTCGATAGGTCGATGCAGCGAAAGGGAATCCCTTTTCGTTCACAATAGGCTCTTACCGTCCGGAACTCGAAGGGCAGCTCCAAGGCAAGAAGAATTGCCCCAATGGCTCCAGCTTCGAAGGGACTCCGGGACTTATTGGGTTTTTCCCTCTCCCTTTGGATGGCTTCGCCAGAAAGGCCTCTCAGGATGTCGAACAACTTCTCTCTGAGGCGGGGGGCGGTCCTCTCCCTGAAACCCACCCCGTATTCGCTCATCTCCAGGGTGATGATGTCGGGTGATTCCCCTTCCAGGATTTCCATGAGCCTTGGGAAGCCATTGGGATCCCGATGAATAGTTCCGACGAGGGTTAAGGAGCCCATGAGTCTCCTCCCAGTTGCGGTCCTGCGGTGTTGCAGTCAGAAAGGCGAAAGAGGTTAGAGGTTGGAGGCAGAAGGTAAGAATGTCAAAGTTCAAAGCTCAAATGTCAAATGGCTGATGAGTAATGCCAAAGGCACACGAGCACGAACACGTTTCACGAACACGAACAACGGACACGGACACGAAACTCTGAGCGAAGGGACAATGGTCTTCTCGGCCATGAAAAAATATTTCTGAGTGGCGAAGAGCGAGTTTCCCGCAGATTTTGTCTGAACTTATCTGTGTCGAGATATAATGTTACCAACGATTGTGGTGAATCCTTGAGGTATTGTAACGATTCGCCTTGGGCTTGTGTTCCGCTGGGTAACCAATGGGAATGAGGGAAAAGGGTATCACGTGTTCCGGGATGCCAAATAGCTTCCGGAGACCAGTTATGCGCTCCTCCCTCGGATAGACTCCCAGCCAGACCGCCCCTAACCCCTTTGCTTGCACTGCAATGAGAAGGTTCTCGGTAGCTGCTGAACAGTCCTGGACCCAGAGCCCATCGTATCTGTCTAAATGGAGATCACAACAAACGAGAATCGCAACGGGGGCCTCCCGTATCATGCTTGAATACGGATGATACTTGGGAATTTCATCGAGAATTGCACGATCAGTTATCACGACATAATGCCAAGGCTGCTCGTTGCCCGCGGAAGGGGCACTCATGGCCGCCTCCAACAGCTCCTTTATCAGGTTATCGGGCACTTGTTGTGAGGTGTATCTCCGGATACTTCTCCTGGAAAGAATTGCGTCCATCGCATCCATTTTTTCACCTCTCCTTTGGGGAGCCTCTCTGACACCTAACTCCCCGATTAGATACGATCTTCATATCCCTCATAAACAAGGGCTTAATCTCACCTCATAGTCCTCATCCTTCCAATCTGGCGCACCTTCCGAGGAGCGGCAACCCAAACGAAGAGGCAGGAGAGAATGCTTACGGAGGCGGCCAGGACAAAAGCCCATTGGTAGCTCTGGGTTTTGTCAAAGATGAAGCCAGCTATCCACGATCCAAAGGCCGCTCCTATCCCGAGAGCCCCTTCCAAGAGGCCATAGATGAGGCCGATGGTCCTTCCCTGAAAGAGGTCGGCGGCTACGGACATGAACATGGGGGCTGTGACTCCCCACCCAGAGCCGAAAAAAACTATGAAGGAATACACAAAGTATTTTCCTCCCAGGATTTCAAGCAGAATGAGGGAACATAAGCCCATGGTAATACAGAGAATGCCAAGGGTGTACGTCTTCTCCCGCCCAGTCCTATCGGAGAGCCATCCCCAGAAGATCCGGAATCCCGAGGAAATGATTCCCGACAGGGCAAAGACAAAGGCCGCCGTCATCTTATCGATCCCGGCATCGACCAGAAAACGTACAGTATGGACGATAATAATATATATGGCGATGGCTGCGCAGAAGGGGAATATCATGAGCGCCCAGAACCTCCCGGTTCTTATGGCCCTTTTCAGGGTCCAGTCCGTTTCGGACCAGGCGGAATCCATGGCCTCGAATTTTTCGCCATAGGCCGGTCCCGCGTCTCTCGCTCCGTCAGGGTTTAGGCCAAGTTCCTGAGGCTTATGTCGCAGGAAGAGGGCATTGAGAGGGAGCAGAATGATCAGAACCAGCACCCCGAGCGCTACAAAGGCAAAACGCCATCCCCACAGAGCGATGAAATGCTGAGAGAGGGGGACTAATATGAAGGTGCCTAACCCCATCCCTGAAACGGCAATTCCGCTGGCTAGCCCCCTCTTTTTCACAAACCAATGGGACAGGATGGCCGTGTAGGAAACAATGGCGACAGACGTTACCCCAGTTCCCGCGACAACCGCGTAGAGAAAATAGAAATGACCCAGGCTTTTTATTAAGGTACAGAGTATCAACCCCAAACCCAAAAGGAGGGCCCCTGGGACGATGATTCGGCGTGGGCCGAAGCGGTCAATCAGCCCTCCCACGAGCGGGGCCGTGACGGTGTAGGTGATGAGGGCTAGGGATTGAACCCCCGCGGCTTCACCTCGGCCCCATGAGAATTCCTCCAGCAGGGCGACATAGAAGACCGAGAAGGTGGTCCGAAACCCGAACCAAAAGCCCATTGACACCAGGGCAACCCCTACGATGACCCAACCGTAATAGAAACGCCCAATCTGAGCCTCTTTTTTCTCCACGTTCCCCTCAATCCCTTCTCAGGAGAAACTGAATACCGGCCATTCTCTTCGCAGCGTGCCTGGGTACTCGTGCTCCAGTTGATGTAACGACTCTAAAGATGAGATATTCATTTGTCAAGGAAAACACCTACCGGAGTTTCCTTAATTTTGTCGAGAACACCGTTGTTCATGAGCGAAATTTGCTGGAGAAGTGGGGTACCCATCGAGGCTACTATTTCGGAACCGGTTGTTGACCGGGTTTCCCGGAGCGAACATTAAAGAATTTTGGCTAACCATTCTTAGTGAAGCGAAACGGTCGCAAATCTAATGTCTGAGCCCAGAGGGCGAGTTTTAGATTTGCAGTGAAGCGAACATTAGAATGGTCCAAAATTATTTTCAGTGAGCGAAGGGGAATTCGGTCAACAGACCGGAGTGCGTTGAAGCGAAGGGACAAGGGATTTCCGACAAGAACCTCTCTTGAGCAGCGAAGAACGAGTTTTTTCGAGATTTCAAGGGAGAGGGTTAAGGCTAAGATGAAGGGGCAAATTGGCGCTGCCTGAAGCTCTAAGACGGACTCTAAAAACTGGTTCACCTTTAATTTTCATTGTGATATAAGGGAATCGTGGTCATCGCGATTTGTACGAGCATCAAGTACGTAACAAGCCTACCATAAGGTAATGAGGAGCAATCATGGATTCGAGAGAAAGGTTGTTGGGTGCATGCGTTCTGTTCTTTATAATCGCCGGGTGTGCATCGACTCAACCGAGCCCCCCGTTGAATCGAGATTCCGTAAATCCCGGCGGTATCGTGTTCCGGGGGGATAAGCGGTTCCAACTTCTCGGCACGCCCATTTCCGTTGGCAAACCCTTACCATCGGTGAAATTAGTAGACGCCATGACCATGGGGGAGGTTGATCTGTCGCAGGAGAGGGGGAAAGTTCTCTTTCTCAGTATCGTGCCATCCATCGATACGCGAGTTTGTGAGGCCCAAACCCACTATTTGGGGGAAGAGGGCGATAGGCTCCCCCAAGGAGTCCGGCGGATCGCCATCAGCCGAGATACCCCATTTGCCCAGAAGCGCTTCTCCCGAGAGGCGAAGCTCACGGATATTCGATACCTATCGGATTACAAGGAGGGGGAATTCGGCCGATCCACGGGACTCCTCATGGATGGTTCTAAGCTCCTGGCGCGCTCCGTGATCCTGGTGGACAAACATGGGGTGGTTCGATACATCCAGGTAGTCCCCGAGATGACCCACGTGCCCGACATGGAAGCGGCATTCCAGAAGGCTATCCAACTGCTGAAGGAAGACTAGACGAAAATATATCATGGAGATGGGCTGGAGGTCGGTTTCCCCCCTTAGGGATGCCGGAAATGCCGTATCCAGAGACCGTCTGGCTTTATTAGTACTTCAAATCTTCGGAAAGGAGGATTGGGCTTTGATTCAAAGAATTATCGTTCCAATAGACGGCTCGGATCATTCTCGGAAGGTTATCGAGCTTGCTTCAGACATTGCGTCGAGGTATAAAGCGAAGGTCTACATCGTCCATGTGGTCTCCCCACTGGACCGTGCGCACGAACTCGACGATAACTTGCTGAAAGAAGTGGAGAAGAATTATCAGAAATTCGCCCAAAGAATCATTGATGAGGCCGAAAGGGAGTTCAAGAAGAAGGGCGTCGAGAGTTATCAGTCGGCAATACTTCGAGGGGATCCAGCCCAAGAGATCTTGCAGTTTGCCCAAGAAAACGGTGTTGATATGATTGTCATGGGAAGCCGTGGGGCGGGTGCGGCAGACATGCTCATGTTCGGAAGTGTTTCACATAAAGTCTGCCATTTGTGTGAGTGCACCTGTATAACGGTAAAATGATTCCTTCTCAGCCCGAGTAACTCCACCTTTTGGCTACATGCCCAAGCAACTGTTTGAGAACGGGGATGGATAATGAACATCGGGCTAATCAGTGACACGCACGGTTCCCTCATGGCGTGGGTCAAGGCGGTCAATGATTATTTTTCAAAGGCTGATTTGCTCCTCCACGGCGGGGATGTCCTCTATCACGGCCCGCGAAACCCGATGCCCGAGGGATACCAACCTGCGGACCTTTCATCGGCCATGAATAACTGTCCCTTCCCGATTCTTATTTGCAGGGGGAATTGCGATTCAGACATCGATCAGCAGATGGTGAACATCCCAATTCAATCACCGTACGTCATGGTTTGGATTGACCGACTGAAGATCATGGTCCTCCACGGGGACGGGCTGACCGAGGAGGAACTCGGTAAATTGGCCGAACGGTATCGCCTTGACATCCTCATCATCGGTCATACCCATATCCATCGAATCCAGGAGGGGGAGGGATATATCATCCTCAACCCGGGGTCCCCCTCGCTTCCAAAGGGAGATGGGAGGGGAACTATCGGTTTGATAGACTCATTGGATAAGTCTGCGCGGGTCATCGATTTGGACAGCGGAAATGTCCTGGAATTTATTAAATGGTAGGGGGAGGAAATGAAACTATCCTTTACATGGTTTTTTTTCTTTTTCAGCTTGGCCGCAGCGGGTTATGCTTGGGGAGAGGTTAAGCCAGGAAAATACATTCCGCTCTCCAAGCCCTCCTACGACGGGAAGGTCTCAGTGGAGAGGGCGATCAAGGAGAGGAGGACGGTAAGGGATTTTCGACCGAAGCCCCTTACCCTGGCTCAACTGTCACAACTCTTTTGGTCCGCGCAAGGGGTAACCGATGAAGGCATGGGGTTACGAGCAGCTCCCTCGGGCGGGGCCCTCTACCCGCTGGATGCATATGCCGTGGTGGGAGATGAAGGGGTTAAGGGGTTGGAATCCGGGGTATACCACTACCAACCGGAAACGCACAGCATCCGGCTCATCCGCAGAGGCGATAGGCGAAAAGAGCTTGCCGGCGCAGCCTTTTGGCAGATGTGGATGGCGAAAGCCCCCGTTATGTTCATCGTCACCTCGGAGTACGAGAGGATTACCCGTAAATACGGCAAGAGGGGCATTCGATATGCCCAAATCGAGGTCGGCCATGTAGGACAGAATATCTTCCTGCAGTCGGGAGCGCTCGGTTTGGCGGCCGGGATCGTGGGAGCCTTCTCTGATAATGCGGTGGCCGAGGCAATTGGAGCACCCAAGGCCCATGACCCTCTCATCATTATGCCCGTCGGGTACGAGAAATGAGGAAGAAAGAGAAAGAGATTAAGGACAAGAGCGTAATAGAGTCTATCATAAAGAGGGCAACTGTTTGCAGAATTGCTTTGTCCGAAGACAATGTACCATATATCGTTCCCCTTAACTTTGGCTATAAGGACAACTTCCTCTACTTCCATTCTGCCAAGGAGGGCAGGAAAATAGATATGATTAGGAAGAACAAGGACGTATGTTTTGAAATCGATATTGACAGCGAACTAATCGAGGCAGAGCATCCTTGTAATTGGAGCACGAAATATTACAGCATCATTGGATTCGGTGAAGCTTTCTTAGTTGAGGGCCTGGAGGAAAAGAGGGAAGCTCTGGATATCATTATGGAGCACTATTCTGGAAAGTCATCGTTTGAATACCCCGAGAAAATAATCAACAGCCTGGTGATTATCAAAGTAAGAATAGAAAGCATGACTGGAAAAAAATCGGGATACTGACGAGATGGAAAGTCGAGGCTTACCGCCATGAGAAGACAAAGCTTAATTCCAGCAGTAACAAGCGTAATAATAATTTCCCTTGTAATAGTTGGTGCTATCTCGTTCACAATCCATAATTCGAAATTGATCGGCCCTACGATAATCCTCCTGGGGCTTATCCCTTGGATTCCATTGAGGCTTTCTGGAAGGACGATAACATCGACCGGCGCGGATATCATCTTTGGAGCTATTGATACAGGGATTTTGGGAATCCTCGCACTCATAGGGGCAAGTTTCGCAGGGGTGCTCGGGGCGATTGTTGGAGGTGCAGTTGGAGATTCGATTACCGACGGATTTGCGGGATTATTCGAGGGAAGAGTGGCAGAATATCTGCGAAAACACGGCATTGAAGAATCGAGGACTCCTCTCAGCTCTTCTATGGGGAAAATGAGCGGTTGCCTGATGGGAGTGGGAATAGTTTTGACAATTGCCTGGAGTATATTGAGGATAAAGATTTAGCCAGGGTTTGCAAGTAAAAAAGTTTGAATAACAGATATTTAGTATTTATTTTATAATGTAATTATTGAGGTTTTTTTTAAATATTCATGCTCCCATGTGACAGCCCGGAGGAATTTAACGAAAAACCTAAGTCTTAGTCGAAGATCGACTGCGTATTACTTTGAAATTTCTTATCTTTTCACCACGGAAAATGCTGGGTATATTGAGTTGGCCATGGGGATTCAGTTTGGATGGAGGAGGATCCATGAAAAAAAAGGGAGAAATCAGTAAGGAAACCCTTCGAAGCATTTCAGAAGGGTTAACCGAGGTGAAGGTGGATGAGGGGGAATGGGAGGATATGCTCATTCGTATGGGTGCCCTTCTTAACGACATAAAGGCCCTTGACGAAGTGGAATTGAGCCAAGTCCAGCCGGCCTTTTCGTTTAACCCGGGAGGAGAGGCGGAATGAAGGGTATTGATTTAGCGTCTATGAGCATCAACTGGTTGTCAGAGCTCGTGAGGAAGAAGGAGATCTCGCCGGTGGAGGTCACAAAGGCTTCCCTCCGGCGAATCGAAAAATACGATGGGGAATTGAAGGCCTTCATAACTGTCACATCGGAAGAGGCCTTGAGGAGGGCCAAGAAGGCGGAGGCATCAATTGTCAGGGGAGATTACATCGGGCCTCTTCACGGAATTCCCATCGGGCTCAAAGACATTGTCTTCACCAAGGGGACACGTACCACCTGTGGGTCGAAGATCCTCGCCGATTACATCCCACCGGAAGATGCGACCGTGGTGAAGCGATTGGAAAGGGCGGGGGCGATCATCGTTGGAAAGTTGAACCTGCATGAATTCGCCTTCGGAGCTACATCGGTAAACCCCCACTATGGTACGCCGAGGAATCCGTGGAATGGGCAATGCATCCCCGGGGGTTCGAGCGGGGGTTCGGCCGTGGCCGTGGCTACATCCCTCTGTTTAGGTGCCTTGGGCACTGATACGGGTGGATCGATCCGTATCCCCTCATCGCTGTGCGGCATTGTTGGCCTCAAGCCCACCTTTGGCCGCGTAAGCACCTACGGCGTCTATCCGTTGAGTTGGTCACAGGATCATGTGGGGCCCATGACCAAAACCGTAAAGGATGCGGGAATCCTCTTGGGAGCCATCGCCGGTTATGACCCAATGGATCGTGCATCAAGTCTCCTTACGGTTCCCGATTATCTTTCAATCGGCAAAGGTGTGAGGGGCCTCCGGGCAGGAGTGCCATCGGACTATTACTTCGAGAACTGTGACGTCGAGGTTCGAGATGGCGTAATGAAAGCCCTGGAGGTCCTTAAGGAGGCGGGCATGGCCGTTGAGGAGGTGACTATTCCCCATCTGAGCCATGCGGCAAGTGCTGGCCTCGTCATCCTGATGGCGGAGGCAGCCTCGCAACACGAAAATTACCTCAAGGGGAGCCAGGGCAAGGAGTATGGAAGAGACGTAAGGGGGCTCTTGAAAATGGGGACTTTCATTACGGCGGCCCAATACTTGAAGGCTCAGAGGGTTCGATCCGTTGTCCGCAAGGAGTTTCTCAAAATCTTTCAGGCCGTTGATGTGCTCCTCACGCCGGGTCTTCCTATTATTGCTCCGGGACTGGAGCAGGATTCGGTCACCATATCGGGAAAGACCGAAACCGTTCGTTCGGCCCTGACCCGTTTGATGAGACCATATAATCTGGCGGGAATACCGGCAATTGTTATTCCCTGCGGGTTCTCCAAGTCGGGACTTCCCGTTGCCCTTCAGATTGCCGGCAGGCCCTTTGAGGAAGTTACCATCCTCGCGGTTGCCCAAGCGTATGAAGAACAGACCTCTTGGCATGAGAGGCGTCCTTCCATGTGAACCCTTGGGCAGAAAACGATCTAAATCGCACGCGGCGATCGGCCTGAATTCAGCCCACCCATTAGCGGTTCGCCTCATAAACCGCCCAAAAATCCGACCTGGAAAATCTAATTATTTTTCGAAATCGAGAGAAAATGAAAGAAATTCGAAGAAAATATCCGATTTTTTCAGATTTATAATTCCAGAATGTTACACCGAATTTATGAATCTTAAATATCTGTTTATATATATGAATACACATAAGAGATCAGTTTATTGAAATTTGGCTGAAATCAAAATAAATCAAGTTTCTATTTTTTATCATATTGTGCTAATAAAAAGATTGATCGAAAAGCCAAACCATCCGTGAGGGTAGGACGACAGAAAGGAGGTGTTTGCCCTTTTGCTTTTTTGCACACCTCAGCGAGATGGCGGGGTTATACAGGAGGGTTGTGGCGTGACTGATAGAGGAGATGGAGAGAAAGATAAGTTCACAGATAAAGAACTGCTAGATTTTCTGCAAGCACAAAACGATAAAGAAATATACACCGGAAAGGTGATTTTTAGATGGTCACGGAAAAAGCATGGCTGGCGCTTGCAGGAAACAAGCAGGACGGAAGCAAAAAAGGATGTTAGAGAGGCTATCGCTGATGCTATTATGAAGTCAGTAAAGGATGAATGAACATCATAGGGTGATAGGGGGACCTCCCCTCCTTCTTCCCAGAGCGTAGAAATGTATTTTGACTATGGGGCAGGGTCAGGAACGGCCCTGCCTTTATCCTTGTGAATTCTGTATGACTTTGATACCATAGGCTCATGAGATGGTGTTGTTGGAAAATGAGGCCCGGGCTGCTAAGCGGTGCCTGTGGGCGGGCGGAGAATCCCATAGCACCCTGGGAGTGGCGTAGAATTGAATGTGGCCGCCGTAAGGAATGAATTGAATAAAGGGGAATCATGGAGGGAATAATTCTAAAATGAGAGGAGTTTCCGGAGTCTAAGGAGAACACCACTGTTCATGAGCGACTCGCGGGAGCAGTGGGGCACCCTTGGAGGGTGAGCAGGGAGGGGAAAGCAGGCTCTTTAGAGGCCGGAAGGGGTTAGTATTCCCCGCCTGCGAACCCCGAAAGGGTTACTGCGGGAGCGTCGGAGCGAAGGGGCGGTGGTGTTCTCCTGCAACGGTCGAAAAAGGATAGATAATCAAGGGATTAGGAAAACACATGGTTTGAAACTCCGGAAACTCCGGTAAAATGAAAATTGACAAAAGGAGGGAATACAAATGTCACGAAAAGTTTGTTATTTGCTCATCGCATTTATGTTCCTTTACCTTTGGCAAAATACAGAAACGGTGGGAGGGGAAAAGATCCAAATCAAAGTGAAAAGCACGGCCTTCGAGGAAGGGGGCATGATACCGAAGCGATATACATGCGATGGTATGGATATTTCTCCCCCCTTGGCCTGGACTTCCATCCCCGAAGGAACCAAGAGTATTGCCCTTATATGCGATGATCCAGATGCGCCAATGGGTACGTGGGTACATTGGGTTCTGTTCAATCTCCCGCCGGACACGAAACAGCTCTCAGAGAACGTACCACCTCAAAAGAAGCTCGGAAATGGAGCGCTACATGGAATCAATGATTTCCGCAAAATCGGCTATGGCGGGCCGTGTCCTCCCAGTGGCACGCATAGGTACTATTTCAAGGTTTATGCCCTGAATACGGAAATCAATCTCAAGGCCGGGATAACGAAAACAAAACTACAGAAGGCAATGAAGAAACATATTTTGGCTGAAGGTCAATTGATGGGGAAATACAGCAGGTAGTAGATCGTAACACCTATTTGAAGATGACAACGTGAGAAAGGCCTAGCAGCCTCATTCGGTCGGGACGGATTAATTCTGAAACTTTTCAACCAACGGAAAACCGAATGGTTAAAATATTTCTAACCGGTCGCCCTGGAGTGGGAAAGACGACGATCATCATGAAGGTGCTCGATGGATTCAGGGGCAGAGCAGGGGGATTTTACACCAAGGAGATACGGAAGGGTAACCTCCGGGAGGGGTTTCAGATTCGAACCTTGGATGGTCGCGATGGAATCCTGGCCCACGTGAGCCATTCCGGGCCCTTTCGGGTAGGCAAGTACGGGGTCGATGTCGACGCATTTGATGGAATCGCCCTTCCTTCCCTAGAAAAGGCCCTCGAGGAGGACAAACTGGTCGTCATCGACGAGATCGGCAAGATGGAGCTCTTCTCACATCGGTTTCGGAAGTTAATCGACAGGTTCCTCGCCAGCGATAAGAGGATACTCGGCGTTATTCACCAGAGGGTCGATCCCTATACTCAACGAATTCGCCTGTGGCCGACTGTGAAGATATTGACCGTTACGGAAACCAGCCGGGACTCCCTTCCTTCGCTTATCTTAGAGAAGTTGGGGCAAGGCCCGAGTTGAGGAATTCGCCTATTTCGCCTCCTTTCCTGACTTTTCGAGGAGGGGTTTGACCAGATCGATCGGCACCGGGAACACGAGCGTCGAGTTATTCTCCGCTGCTACCTCCCTTAAGGTTTGGAGGAACCGCAACTGGAGGGCCGCGGGATAGGTACTGAGGACCTTTGCCGCGTCTGCCATCTTCTCAGCGGCCTGAAATTCGCCCATGGCATTGATGACCTTGGCCCTTCGCTCCCTCTCAGCCTCGGCCTGCTTTGCCATAGCCCTCTTCATCTCCTCGGGAAGGTCCACGTGCTTGATCTCCACCATGGATACCTTGATGCCCCAGGGGTCGGTCTGCCGGTCCAAAATGGTCTGAAGATCCTTGTTCATCTTTTCCCTGGCGGAGAGCAACTCGTCCAGCTCGGCCTGGCCGACCACGCTTCTCAGGGTGGTCTGGGCAAGCTGAGAGGTAGCATATAGATAGTTTTCCACCTCCACCACGGCCTTGTCCGCCTGCATCACCCTGAAGTAGACAACGGCGTTCACCTTGATGGAGACGTTATCCCGGGTAATGACATCCTGGGGAGGGACGTCCATCACTACGGTCCGGAGGCTTATTTTGAGCATCCTGTCAACGACGGGGATGATGAGGAAGATACCCGGGCCCTTGGGCGGGAGGATAAGCCTTCCCAACCGGAAGATAACTCCTCGTTCGTATTCACGACAGATTTTTACCGCGGAAGCCACAAGTATGAGGATGAAAAAAATGAGTGCTGGAATGAAAACCATGTCATATCCTCCTTTGATTTTATTTAATGGGTTAGACCTTTATTACCTTCAATTTAAGGTTGTCGACGCCGACGACTTTGATCCTTTCTCCCTTTTCAATCCTTTCATCGCATAGAGCCGTCCAGAGCTCGCCGTGGATAGAGACAGTCCCCTCGGGAAAGATCACCGACTCGGATATGCCCACCTCCCCAATGAGCCCCTCCACACCTGTGGTGGGTTTTTGCCTCCGGGCCCTGATGGCCATGGTGACGGCGAATAAGAAAAACCCCGCGCTCACCATTACCGCTGGGATGATGACGCCCTTTGAAATCCTCATGTACTCCGGGAGGTTTTCTGCAAGCATGATGGATCCCAACAGCATGCAGACAGCACCTCCCACCGAGAGCATGCCGTAGCTGATGATCTTAACCTCGGCGATGAACAGGATTATGCCGAGGAGGATGAGCGCCAATCCAGCATAATTGATGGGAAGCATCTGAAGGGCGAAGAAAGCCAGGATGAGGAAGATAGCGCCGATGACCCCGGGGAGAATGGCGCCTGGGTTGGAGAGCTCGAAGAAAATCCCATAGATGCCCAGCATCAACATGATATAGGCAATAGTCGGATTCGAAATGATATCTAAGAACCGATACCTCCAGCCCATCTGTCTCTTGTTGACGGTCGTTCCCTTAGTTACGAGGACCTTCTTTTTTGAGTCGATCTTCACCTTGCGACCGTCTATTTTGGCCAAGAGGGAATCCAAGTCAGAAGCCACCAAGTCGATCACCTTGAGCTTCAGGGCCTCTCCCTCGGTGATGGATACGCTTTCCCGTACCGCTTTTTCCGCCCATTTAACATTTCTCCCCCGTTCCTTGGCGATCCCCTTGATTTGGGCAACGGCGTCGTTGACGACCTTCTCCATCATGGCCTTGTTTTCCTTCTGCTGAGACCCCAACGTCACGGGATGGGCGGCGCCAATGTTGGTGCTCGGTGCCATTGCCGCGATATGGGCGGCCAGGGTGATGAATACACCAGCGGAAGCCGCCCTTGCACCTGCGGGGGAGACGTAAACAACAACGGGGACACGGGCGGAGAGTAACTTCTTGACGATGGTTCTCATGGAATCCATGAGGCCCCCCGGCGTATCCATTTGAATAATGAGACACTCGGCCCCGTCCTCCTCGGATTGGTCGACGGCCTCCGTGATAAATTTGGCCGCAACGGGGTTGATCACCCCGTTGATTTCGATGACGTTGACGTGTTTTTCCCCGTTGCCAAAGGCGGAAATTCCGTAAAGGGCTAATGAGAATAGGATGATTGGAAGGATCAGTCTAGGCCTCGTCATGAGCTTTGCCTATTTCCTCTAGTATATTCATAAGTTTTATATCCTATGTGCTAGGGATATGTCAACAGATTACGGTCTCGGAGTCTCTGGAAAACACCGTAGGATCCTTCGCTTGAGTGCCTCAAGACGGGAGGTGAAAAAGCATGAGGGAGTGGGTTCAAACGGCTATCCGCATTAAATCCTCGGCGATAACTAACGCGCCTCCATATTCTTTTCTGCACTGTTGGACGATGTCGACGGTATCGCACACTGGATACAGATGCGTTAAAACCATTCTCTTGCAATGGGCCTCCCTCCCGACTCTTCCCGCCAAGGAGGGCGTCAGATGGCCTGGGGCCTTCATCTCATCGGGCAAGGCCGATTCGATAACAAGAACATCAACATCTCTCGCAAGCTCAACGAGGTTAGCGCAGTAATCGGTATCCCCGGAAATGGCGATGCTCTTCCCATCGTGAGATTCCACGCGATATCCCACGCTCTCAGTCAGATGGTTCATGGGTTTAGCGATGAGCTTGAAGAGGTCATAATCCAAGACGTCATCGTGTACCTCTCTGACTTGGATATGAAACAGGTCGGGTTGAAGCCAACGGCCGTATGCTCCCTGAATTGCCCCGAAGTAAGTTTTGAATCCCCTGGCGCCGATGATAGAAAGCTCCCTTCTCCGAGGGTTTTCACCGTACTTGCAGGCGAACACCAGGGGAACAAGGTCGGCTACGTGGTCCGGGTGGGTATGGGTATAGAGCACCAGATCCAGGTCCAGATAGGTAACGCCCATTTTGAGCATCCTCTCAAGGGTCCCTGTCCCGCTGTCAAACAGCAAAATCTTCTCTCCTATGCGGAGGATAAGCCCCGGGGATCCCCGCTTGAGCGAAGGAACACATGTTCCTGAACCCAAAATGGTGATCTCCATGGAGCACCTCCCTTGTCCCTCGTGGGAAAAACCTAACAGGTTTCCGTTCGAAACTCAAGTCGATTGACTGCCCCCAGGGGGTCTGTTATTTTTCTATTTGGCATTCATTTTGCTTTTTGATCTCCTGTCTTCATCTCCCTTTTTGAGGTCCATGTAATGAAGCGTTTTTTGTGGTCAAAGGGGTTATCGGTCGGCATCGTGGCCTTTTGGATCATCATGATGGGCCTGCTGGTGGGGAAGGTCTACTTTCATCCCGCCGATGAATACCTGGAGCCGGATGCCATCGGTTCCGAGGATCGGATTCCCTTGGGCGAGAGGTGGATGGGGATCTACTTCAAGGGTTACAAAATCGGGTATGCCCATGAGACCGTCCAGGAACACGAGAACGGGTACTCGATAAGGGAGAAGATCTCCATGAAGTTGGTGGTATTGGAGCATTCCCAACTGGTGAACATGTCTACGGAATGCGTTGCCGATAGGAAGTTCAATCTCCGGTTATTTCATTTCGATTTATCGACGGGTTCAAACCAAATGAAGATCGATGGCCGGGTCATGGGGAGGAAGCTGGCCTTGAAGGTTCATACGGGGGGAGCGGTCACGGAGAGGGCTATTCCCTTCGAACACATCCCATTTTTGACAAACAACTTGAGGCCCTTTTTGGTCCAAAGGGGGTTGGAACCGGATAAGCGCTATCGGGTCTCGATCTTCGACCCCTCGACGATGAATCTCAGTAAGGTCAACGTAACGGTGATGGGAAAGGAGAGAATCACCGTGGGGTCAAATGACCTGGTGGTCAATCGATTGAAGGTATCCTATCACGGAATGGGCGTAAACATCTGGATGGATGATGATGGATCCGTCATCAAAGAAGAAAGCCCAATGGGACTGGTATTGGTCAGGGAGGATGAGCAGGTGGCCAAAGCAGAGGGTTTCGGAGAACAGGTCGATCTGGTCCAGGCGGTAGCGGTCCCTTCCCACATTCCGATAAAAAACCCTCGGGAAGTTTCCTCTCTCAAGGTTAAGTTAAAAAACATCCCACTCGTGAAGTTCGAAATGAATGATGGCCGCCAGAAACTCACGGGCAATACCCTCCAAGTCGTCAAGGAAAAATGGCCGAATTCCCCTTCCATGCCGCTTCCCCCAATTGCAAAGGACGTTAGGGAATTCTTGAAGCCAACCCCTCTCATCCAGAGCGACCATAGCCTCATAGGAGAAAGAGCAGCGGAGATCGCGGGGCCAAAAGACCGCACTCTTGGGGCGATACGAGCGGTGAGCGAATGGGTTTATAGACATGTCGAGAAGAAACCGACCCTCAGTGTTCCCAGCGCGCTGGAGGTTTTGGAATCAGGGGTCGGGGATTGCAATGAACACGCTGTCCTCTTGGTGGCCCTTCTGAGGAGCCTCGGAATTCCCTCGAGACCCTGTGTGGGGGTTGTCTATTTCAGAGACGGTTTCTACTACCACGCATGGGCAGAGGTTTGGATAGGACGCTGGGTGGCCGTGGACCCGACCCTCAATCAATTGCCGGCGGACGCCACCCATATCAAATTCGTTCACGGCGACATTGAAAACTGGGTGGATCTGGTAAAAATCATTGGCCGTTTACAGGTGGAAATATTGGAGTACCGATGATGTGGCTCTTCAGCTTCTCGCCAGCCATCCCGGGAGATGAAGGATCTCCCCCAAGGCCCATCTTACCGGTCAAACGTGATTCATAATTCCCTCAAAAGACCGGTGCGTTCATTGAACCGTTCAATGAGCCCATCAATTTCAGCGGCCTGTCTTTGAATTCCCTCCCAGTACTCCGGGAAGTCACGCCACTGTGCATCCAGCTCCGAAAGGTCTTTGCCCTGCTGCTCGATCCAGGTGAAATATTTCAAGTTATGAATTCGACGTTTGTCATAATAGGTCAGCTCAAGTATATGGTCCGTCGATTCCCCCATAAGGTATCGATGATAATCCTTAGCCGCTTCCATTTCAGAATAGGTCCCGTGGCGTTGATTCATCTCTGCTAACCGAGTTTCGTAGAGATCCATCGAGTCGGTCCATACAGTCATCACGATGTCACGCTTCGTTAACTCATAGTATTTCGCGAATTTGATGGCACACAATAAATTGCCTATGCTGGATATTCCGAGAAGAGGGAGCTTTGAGACGATCCCATCACCTGCCCCTTGTTTTCTCAAATAATTCCAGCCTGCCGGCTCGTTGAAGAGCCGCATAAGGTTCATGCAGGCGTCGTCATCGATGGCGATGACCATGTCAGTGTTCTTAATGTTGTGGATCCAGGGAACGTGTTTATCGCCGATTCCCTCGATCCGATGGCCACCATATCCGCATAGCAAAAGGGTAGGGCACTGCAGCGCTTCACCCGCCACGATTTTGCCCTGGGGGAAAACGCGCTTTACATAGTCCCCGGCCCCGAGGGTTCCGGCAGAGCCAGTCTGGGAGATAAGGCCGGCATAGCGATGGCCGTTCGACATAACACTATGCAGAACCTCTTCGACCGCGTGGCCGGTTACTTCATAGTGCCAAAGATAGTTTCCGAATTCCTCAAATTGATTGAAGATAACGATGTCTTCTCGGGTTTTTCGGAGTTCCCAGCACTTGTCGAATATCTCCTTTACGTTACTCTCGCAACCGGGGGTGGCAATGACCTCTCCTGCAATCCGGGAGAGCCAATCGAATCGTTCCCGACTCATCTCCTCCGGCAGTATGGCAATAGACTCACACGCCAGGAGAACTGCGTCATATGCCCCGCCGCGGCAGAAATTGCCCGTGGACGGCCAGACTGCCTTTTGAAAGGTTGGATCAAATTGTCCCGTAACGAGCCGGGGGACGAGGCAGCCAAACGTAGCCCCAACTTTGTGAGAACCTGTGGGAAACCATTTGCCGACGAGGGCGATGATTCTGGCATCGACCCCGGAGATTTCGGGGGGAATTTCCATAGAGTTGACATCGCCGAACCCGCCGCCGCGATCAACGGGCTCATTTTTCCACGTTATTCGGAAAAGGTTATAGGAATTGATGTCCCAGAGTTCGATGTTTTTTAATTCTTCCCTGATCCTTTCCGGTATCAGGTGGGGATTCTTCTGTTGGCGAAATGTGGGGATGATAATTCTTCTCTGGCGAGCCCGCTCTATGGTTCTTTCAAGTTGTTCTTCGTTTACCCTCAGATCGATCATTTGAATGACCTCCATTTAAGAAGTACAGGGAGTATTCGTTGCTCCATATCTAGTGCAATAAGTAGCATCCTATCTTCTCGATAACGTTAACAATGTTCCAAATTTAGATAGCACATTTTCCCTTATTTGACATGCTTATCGCAAACAAATCCTTCCACGGACTTTGGGTTGTTTGTTCGACGCGTCCCTTAGGAGGAGAAAATCCCTTGTGGTCATCCTTCCTTTCAATTGACTGCTTTCATGAAGTCTGATAAGGTTTTTTCAAATCATCGGGATGTGGGTGTGGATGTATCGAGCGCTTTACTCGATCCTATTGAAGGGGAGCCCCCAATGCTGAGAGAAAAGGTTTGGCGGACTCACAATCCCTCCGGGAGCAAACGCGTGATCGTAACCAAAGAGCTGCCGGGAAAGCGGTGGCTGGACGTCCTCGTTCAGGCGGATTCTAAGGTTGAGGTCTGCACATCGACTGATATCTTGAGTGCCGAGGAGATTACAGCGGCGATCGGGGACCGGTGTGAAGGGGTCATCGGCCAGTTGACGGAGAGCTGGGGAAAGGACCTTTTCGTCGCTCTTAAGGCTGCAGGTGGCAAGGCCTATAGCAACTGCGCCGTCGGCTACGACAACGTCGATATCGATGCGGCTACAGAACAGGGTATTGCGGTGGGAAATACACCGGGTGTGTTGACCGAGACCACGGCGCAGTTCGCCGTTGCCCTGACCTTCACGGCATCGCGTCGGGTGGTTGAGGCCGACAGGTTTATGCGCTCCGGCCATTTCAAGGGCTGGCTGCCGACCCTTTTCCTTGGAGAGCTTCTCTGGCGCAAGACGGTAGGTGTTATCGGCGCGGGACGCATCGGTGCAGCATATGCCCGCATGATGGTCGAAGGGCATAAGATGAACGTGGTCTACTTCGATCCTTACCAGAGCAATGGCCTGGAGGACTATGTCGCCGCCTACGGGGAATTCCTCAAGTCACAGGGAGAAAAGCCGGTGTCCTGGAGGCGCGCGGAAAGCCTTGAAGAGGTACTTCGGGAGGCAGACGTGGTCAGCCTGCACACGGTGCTGGACGAGACCACATACCATATGATTAATGCAGAGCGCCTGGCACTGATGAAGGAGAATGCCATTCTGATTAACACGAGCCGCGGGCCGGTGATTGATGAGTCGGCCCTCGTTGCCCACTGCCGAAAGCATCCGAACTTCCGCGCTGGACTCGATGTGTTTGAAGAGGAGCCGAAAATGAAGCCCGGCTTGGGCGATTTGGATAACGTGGTAATCGTGCCCCACATTGCCTCGGCGAGTGTCTGGACGAGAGAAGGCATGGCAACCCTGGCGGCCAGTAACGTGGCCGGGATCCTGATGGGATACCCGGCCTGGCAGGATCAAGATATTTCATCGTTTCTCAAGGGCGATATGCCCAAGGCGGCACCGAGCATCGTGAACGCGAAAGAAATCGGCATCCCTGCATATAGCGATGCCCGCGAATAGATGAGGAGCGCCCTCGATTCGTAGGGCATCCCCGTGATGAATTAAACCCCTGTCAGAAAGCCTGCCTTTTTTACGGCCCGTATGCCATCCGATAAGAATAATCCCCTCCGCGATGTCGACCGAACCGGTGACCGTTTCAGTGGCCCCAACTTGACAATGCTTTTTTTGCCTGAATAATGTTAGAGAGTAAAGCGTACTGAGATTGTTGAGGTAATGGGCCTTGATCCAACTGATTGAGCTTACCAAGCGCTTCGGTCAACTGGTGGCAGTGAATCGTATCGACCTGCACGTAAAACAGGGGGAGATCTTTGGGTTTCTGGGACCAAACGGTGCGGGGAAAACGACTACCATCAAAATGCTCGCCGGCCTCCTCAAGCCCACGTCGGGAAGGGCCTTGATCGATGGACATGATGTAGTTATCCACCCGATGGAGGCGAAGCGGGTGATAGGGTTTATCCCGGACCAACCTTTTCTCTATGAGAAACTGACCGGGGTTGAATTTCTGAGGTTCATCGGGAGCCTCTTCGGGATGAAAAAGGCCGGGGTTGAGCTTCGCATCTCGGACCTCTTGGGCCTCTTCGAATTGGACGGATGGGCGGATGAGCTGATTGAAAGTTACTCCCACGGCATGAGGCAGCGTCTCGTGATGTCGGCAGCCCTTCTCCATAATCCGAAGGTCATCATCGTTGACGAACCCATGGTGGGATTGGATCCAAAGGGCATAAACCTGGTGAAACGGATATTCAGGCAGAAGAGCGAGGAAGGGGTTAGCATTTTCTTGTCGACTCACACCCTTGAGATTGCCCAGGAACTCTGTCACCGTCTCGGCATCATCAACCAGGGGAAACTCATCGCCATGGGCACCTTATCGGAGCTGATGACGGCCCTGGAGCATAAAACGGCCCAAACGGGGACTCTCGAGTCGCTCTTCTTAGCCCTTACGGGAAGATCCCTCGATGAATGAAGTCCTTTTGCTTCTCTGGCCCAAGGCCAAATCCATAGGAAATCGATTAAAGTACCGCCGACCACATGATCTGATTAGGCCCGTCGTCATGGGCATTCTGGCCGTTCTCTTCTGGGTAATCATCTTCTTTCTCTTCTACAAGGTATTAGCCTATTTCAAATCCATTGAAATCCTGGGGGAGCTCTTGCTGACCAAGCTCATGGCCGTCGTTTTTCTCACCTTCTTCCTGATGCTGGTTATCAGCAACATCATTACCTCCCTTTCCACCTATTTCCTGTCCGAGGATAACAAGCTCATTCTCACGGTTCCGGTTTCCACTGAAAAGGTCTATCTGTCCAAATACCTCATCACGTTGGGCCATTCCTCGTGGATGGTGCTCCTTTTTGGCATTCCCGTGTTCATGGCCTATGGTACGGTCTATGGCGCGTCCGCCAGCTATTACCTCTGGCTGTCGGTTACCCTTTTGGTCTTCCTCCTGACCCCGGGGGGAATCGGGGTTATGATCAGCACGGCATTGGTCAATGTCGTCCCCGCCAAACGGGCAAGAGGGGCCCTGGTTGTTATGTTTATTCTGCTCCTGGCAGCCCTGTACCTCTTCTTCAGATTCCTGCAACCCGAGAAGCTCGTCAACACCGAGGGATTTTCCGAGCTCGTCGATTACCTCGCCATGATGAGGCTCCCTACCTCCCCCTTCCTGCCCTCCCATTGGGCCACCCGATCCCTTTTTCCCCTGCTCAAGGGTCGGTTCGACGACAGCATGTTCTATTTCCTCCTGTTGCTCTCCACGGGACTTATGTCGGTATTGGCCGGGAGTTGGATATGCCGGCTCCTCTATTACCGGGGGTGGTCGAGATCGTATGAGTCCAGAGAGGCTAAAGTAAAGAGGACCCCGCTATTGGAGGGGTTGCTCGATTTCCTCCTGAGGCCACTACACGGGTCGACCAAGGCCATGATGATCAAGGATGTGAAGGTTTTCTTGCGCGATACGAGGCAATGGTCCCAGTTGATCCTCCTGTTTGCCCTCGTGGTTGTCTACCTGTTCAATTTCAAGGCATTGCCGTTAAACAAGGTTCCCGGCATAAGCTTCTATTTGGAAAATATCATTTCCTTTCTCAACGTGGGGCTAGCCGGTTTCGTTCTGTCGGCCGTGGCGGTGAGGTTCATTTATCCGGCTATTAGCCTTGAAGGAAAGTCCTTCTGGGTTATCATGAGTGCGCCCATCGAGCTTAGGCGGCTCATATGGAGCAAATTCTGGACGTCACTGGTTCCGCTTCTCCTTTTGGCCGAGGCCCTGATCGTCCTTTCCAACACATTCCTCCATGTCACCCAATTCATGATGATCATCTCCACAGTGACCATCTTCCTCATTACCATCGCCATCGTGAGCATAGGAATAGGGATTGGGGCCGTTTATCCCCGTTTCCGGGTTGAGGATGTCGCCCAGATTCATTCCGGCTTTGGCGGGCTGATATACATGATCATCTGCGTCACCTTCATTGTCCTGGTCATCTTCCTTGAGGCCTGGCCGACCTATTTGATTTTTATGGCTCGGACGCGGAAGTATTTCCTCAGTTACCTTCAATGGATTGAGGTGATTTTCTGCTTCTGCCTTACGGTCTCGATCATCCTCGCCGCCATCTTCATACCGATCAAGATCGGGCTCAAGAGGTTGTCTCGAATTGAGATTTGAGCCGCTCTCCACGGATTCCATTGTGCGCGAATCGAGGAAACGTGTATGGACATGAGAATTGACGGTTCCCACGGGGAAGGCGGGGGGCAAATCTTAAGGACGGCCCTGAGCCTCAGCGCCCTCCTGGGAAAAGAAGTTGAATTTGAACGGATCAGGGCTGGAAGGGAGAAACCGGGTTTACGCCCCCAGCATTTGGCCGGGGTGAGGGCTCTGGCTCGAATCGCCGGTGCAAGGGTGGAGGGAGATGAGATCGGATCCCAATCCCTCACGTTCTCCCCGGGTAAAGTACGAGGAGGGGTTTATCGCTTCAATGTAGCCGAGGAGAGGGGTAGCGCCGGGTCGGTCACCCTGATCCTGCAGGTTCTCCTTTTGCCCCTCTGCTTCGGTCCATCATCCTCTCAAGTGACGCTCCTCGGTGGAACTCATGTACGATGGAGCCCCCCCTTCCACTACCTCTCCACGGTTTTGCTTCCCACGTTGGGCAGAATGGGCCTTCGATGTGAATCGGAGATAGAGAAGTGGGGATGGTATCCCAAGGGAGGAGGAATCGTTCGGATAAAGATCCTTCCCGTTCGCGAGTTGAAGCCCATCGACCTTTCCACCAGGGGTAGGCCGAGGAGTATTTTCGGGATATCGGCCACATCGAACCTGCCCGCCCATATCGCGCTTCGTCAGAAGGAGAGGGCGCATCAGAGAATAAAGGAGAGCCTGGATCTGGTAGCGGACATCAAAATCATGGACAAAGCCCCGAGCCCGGGGCAGGGAACCGCCTTGTTTCTTCGCCTGGAATCGGAGGGGGGAGTGTCGGGGTTTTCGGCATTGGGAAAAAGGGGAAAGCGGGCGGAGGAGGTGGCAGATGAAGCGGTGGGTCAGCTCGCGGAGTATATGGATTCCGGGGGATGCATTGATCCTTACCTGAGCGATCAGGTCATTCCCTTTGCTGCCT
>Ga0209636_10000264_pt1 | contig 47418 bp, 41 predicted proteins | sample DeeMarSWOR152_54_FD_187464 | JGI IMG/M metagenome (GOLD analysis project Ga0209636, IMG submission 187464) | Marine sediment microbial communities from White Oak River estuary, North Carolina - WOR-1-52-54 (SPAdes) (version 2) | ecosystem: Environmental > Aquatic > Marine > Intertidal zone >...
CAGGAACGCTATCCAATGATCCTGGCCTGACGTCACGAGCGAAGAAATAAATTCTCTGTTTCCGTCCTCCTTTTAAATTCACGTCCTTGAAATGGAGATAATACTTAACCCCTTTTGAATTGGTGAATTCATAAGCCATTTATTTACCTCCAAATAGAATTTTGTTGACTAAAAAACGATCCCGATGCTCAACCCAAAGAGATGAGCAGTCGCGGAATAGGTGCCTTCTCCTGCATTGATCCCGGGAATCGGGTTATCCAGATACACGTCTCTGTTGGGGCTCGTCCTGTCCTTGAAAGGTTCGTACTGATAGGCGGCGTTGATAACCAGTTTCCCGAACTTGTAGCCGAAACCAGCTGTCAGAGCCCAGCGGTCTGAGTCAGGAAGAATGGGATCCATAGTTTCAACGGGCTGAGGAGTCTGGTCATAGAGAAAGCCGGCACGCAAGGCAAGACTTTCGCTTACCATATACTGCATACCCACACGAAAAATGAATGTATCTTCCCAATTTTCTTCGACCACCTTGTCATCGATGCCAGGCGGATAGATCGCTTCAATACCGGGAACATTGACTTCTACTACGAACTCATCGTAGCTGCTCCACAGGAGATAGTGAACATCAGCGGTCAGGGTGAGCTTGTCAGTCAGGTTGAAGGCTGCGCCGACGCCTAAAATATGAGGCAGGCTGAACTCGGTTACCGCAGTGCCGGGAAGAGTCATTCCGGCAACAATGTTATCCAGATCCAGAGAAAGGTCGCCGTCGTAATCGATCGTGAATCCACTGCGCCAGTTGAAACCAAAGGAAAACTTCTCTCCCTTGTAAAGGGCTCCAGCGTTGAATGACCAGCCATCACCGGTGGCTTCAAAAGTCACAGGAACATCAGCTATTACCGGGGGAGGTCCAGGAGCAAGAAGGATGGGTTCTACCAGGTCAAAGGCTATGGTCGAGTAGACGTAGGAAACGCCGGCAGCAACTGACAGATTGTCGCTGAGCTTGATGGCGATCGTGGGGTTGAAGAAAAACGTCTTCATGTCGTCCCTGGTCGAAATATACCTGAGCGGGTAATCCTCGGGCCATTCAAGTCCCAGACCGTAGGGAGTAAAGAACCCGAAGCCAGCCACGATCTTGTCGCTGAATTTGTGAGTGAGGTAGAAGGTGGGAGGATAGAATACTTGACTTTCTGCCTCGATATTCTGCTGGGCAGCAATCGGCCAGTTGGGCAGAGTTAGGGAGTTCGTGGGAACAATCAGAGTGGCTCCAGCTGAGATCTGAGTTCCTTCCAACCAGGCAATACCAGCGGGGTTGTGCCAGATGGCAGTCGGGTTGTTGGCCAGGCCAACAAATGCCCCTCCCATGGCCATGGCAGCAGCGCCGTGCTCATAGATGAGAAATCCAGCTCCACGTGCGAACGGGCTGAGCGCCAATAGCATCAGGGGAACCAGGGCCATCACACCTATTCTTCTTTTCATCATAACCTCCAAACGGATGTATTAGGGCCTCCGCTTAAGAGTGCCTAATATGAAAAAATTTGCTCAATTCCTTGGTCTTTCTCAAGTATTTATAAGAAACAGACCATAATGTCAAGCTAAATTTCGCAAAAAAACAGGCTAATTTCTCTGGACAAAAGCACTTGCATCTTCATGATTTCACTATAATTTTATTTTTTCAAAAAAAATTTTTAAAAAAATTTGACAATTGATTTTTTTTTAATATAATTAAATTGGTTCTCTTTCGCGGGCTGGAGAGAACCCCCACCTTTTTGGTTCCCATCATCAACCCCCCTTTTGCTGACAACAGCCCGCACTTCCCCTCCCGCGCTTAAGTTGACCTTGCCCTTCCAACCTGTTACATTGGCTGAGTCAACTTTGACCAAAAGGCCAGGACTCCTACTGGAGGAAAGACATGAGCGACAAAGAGAACCTCGCCAAAAGATACGAAAGAATTTATGATCAGCTTCAGGAACTTCTCACCAAAACAGAGAATAAGGTCGCCCGAATGGCTACAGCGGCCGCCCTTGTTCATCATAAGATGCCCCACTTTTTCTGGACAGGATTCTACACCCTTGTGGAGGGTGAATTAATCGTCGGCCCCTACCAGGGCCCCCTGGCCTGCCAGGTCCTGGAGAAAAAAAAGGGGGTCTGCTGGGCAGGAGTAGAACGGAAAGAAACCATCGTCGTTCCCGACGTGCACAAATTTCCAGGCCATATCGCCTGCGACAGCCGCTCCAATTCTGAGATCGTCGTTCCCCTTATTGATCCGGACAATCAAGTCTGGGGAGTCCTGGATGTGGACAGCCGGAAAATCGACGCTTTTTCAGAAGTGGACAGGGACTGGCTGGAGAGAATCACAAAACTGATTTAAATAAATGGGGTCAGGGCTCGACATTAGACAAATGACCACCAAAGAAATCAGAACATAATCCAAAGGGAGTTAATTGATTAATTTAAAATGTCTAATGTCGAGCCCTGACCCCAAATTATTGAAGGCAGTGGATGAGAAGCAGTATCTGTTTCATGGCTATGAAGAGCCCGTCGATCTCAGCTTCTTCTCTGAGAGTGTGTTTGTACCGGCCATAAGTGCGCCCCAGGTTCACGGAGAGAATGCCTTTCTCGATCCCGACGTTGGCCTCTGTTGATCCAAGAGGATTGGCCTCAATATCCCTGACCTGAAGAAACTCGAGGATATCCACAACGGTCTTCACCAGGAACGATTCCCCCGCTCCGGGAATCTGGTAAGCCTTTGCGTCCTCGTTGAGGGTCATCTCCAGCTCCACCCTTTCTTCATCGGCCACTTCCCGGCAAATCCGGGTGATTTCTGCCTGCGCTTTGTCCAACTCTCCCTGGTCGACCGAACGAAGGTCTACGGTGAAGTAGGATTCCTGAGAGACAGCATTCCTGACTCCTCCTCCTCCGATCATCCCGATATTGATGATGGTCCATTTTTCTAAGGGAGTGGAGGGAACCTCGATCTCACAAATCCTTTCCACAGCCTTGGCCACTGCCAGGTTGGGATTGGGGACACCCCGGCTCAGCAGAGTGTGGGCACCGGGTCCGCGAAAAACGAATTTCCCGCCTCCAAATCCCAGGGCTCCGTAATGAACGCCTCCCAGGTCGCCATCGAGGGCTATAACCAGGTCGAATTTCTCTGTGGTCGAGTCCAGGAAAGCACGCATGCCGACAAACCCGGTTTCCTCACCAACCGTGCCCAGAAAATAATACGTGTTCCGGGGCTTGAATCCCGCCTGCTTCAGAGCCCGGATCGACCAGAGCAGGTTGATCAAGCTGGCTGTATCATCCCCGATGCCCGGAGCCTTGAGGATGTTTCTTTCCCTTTTTACCTCGATCTTCCAGACTCCCTGGAAAACGGTGTCCATATGAGCTGAGACGATGATCTTTTTCCCCCGGCTGGAGCCCTTCCAGATGCCCACAGCATTCCCGGAGGAATCCAGATAAGCCTCATCCAGACCGGCCGCCTCGAACTGCTTCTTCATATAGTCGGCTCTTTTTTGTTCATAGCCTGAAGGCGCAGGGATCTCGGTCAGGAAAATCCACTCTTTGATGACTTTCTCCCTGTTCTTTTCGATAAAAGAAAAAAGATTTCGGACAAAGGATGTCTTCACCATCTCCGGCTTGAAGAGAGATTCCTCAGCTTGAAGCCCGATTGAAGAGAGGAGGGAGAGAGAAAACAATGTCAGACAGATAAAACAGATGTATTTTTTCATGGCTCAAGATCTCCCGGGTCTTAACAAACATTATATATATAAAGAAAAGAAAGTCACTTTTTCATTCGCTGTAATGCATGATGACCTGGACGACGGCCCGTTCGCAAATCTTACAAAATGGCTTTTTTCCTTTAGTGAACATGAGGCAGTCCAGCATGGGCCGATACAGCCCCTGAGCCGAATAGCCCGCTCCTTCAAAAACGCCTACCTTCCCTTTGAATCGGCTCTTGGCCAGATAGTCATCCACTTTTTCTGCGTGCTCCCTGGAGAGCCTTTCGGATTCTTCCTCGACTTTCTGGACCTCAGCCGCTGGCGCTTCTTCCCTCTTCATCCTGGCAATTCTGTCGTTGATCTCGCCCCGGATCTTCTGGTAAGCCCCGTCCATCCTGTCAAACTCCTCCTTCTCCCAGGGAGTGGGGATTTTTATCCCCGGAGTCAACAGCTCTTTCCACTTTATATTGCGAGGATCGAGCAGAGCCGTGATGTTCGCCTCCAGGGGCTCGACTCCCCGCGGGTAGAATTCATTATAGGCTACAGAAGAGGTGTAATACTCATCGGCCAGGCCGGCAAAGTGGTGGCCAAACTCATGAAGAAAGAGATACTCCCACCACTGGTTATCCACAGTAAAGGTGCAGTAGAGATTGTAGATGCCTCCTCCTCCGTAGCGCTCCTGATTGACCATGATGAACAGGGCATCGTAGGGCACATGAGCTGCGATATCCCTGAGGCTCCTGTTATCTTCTGTCAGGAGATACCGTTCCGAGCCGAGGGAATTAAAGGTGGAGCTAAGGGCTGTGTTTTTGAAAATTCCCCGGCGGGGCTCGTCACACCCGCTGTCTTGCGAGGCCTGAAACACTCCGCAGATATTGAACCGATTTTCATAGGTCTTATAAGGCTCGAAACCAAAAAATACCTTGGTGAATCGACTTAAATCCCGCTCAAATTTATCGACTTCACCGGCCGTATATCCTTCGGCAATAACCGCCACATCGACTTTGAGATGAGGATCTCCGTTTTTCACGAGTTCAAAGACCCGGACTCCGCTTTTAAGCTTTTCCTTGATGATGCTGACGGAAGAAGGGTCGATGACCTGGCTGAAAAGAGGCTGAAGCTTATTCTCCCGAGTCCGGGATTCGACAGCGAATGTGATCTTCCGTTTGGGAAACGGAATGAGAGCGCTCTCATGATAGGTCCTTTTTTTTCCTTCAAGGGCCTGGGTCGTTGTCCTGTATTCTCCAAAATAGCTGTCAAAACCTTTGGAGAAGATCAGTTCGCCGGATGAGGAATCATATATCTTGATGGCATAGCGACCGTTGTTGAAATTATCGATCAGGTTACGCCTGCTCCCCGCCCAGATACCCTGCTGATAGAACTGGTCGACAGTGACCCATTCCTGCTGGGCGTCCCCGGTGTGAAAATAATCGATCCTCATGGTCTTATCGACGAAGTAATCGTCGAACCTGACCGATTCCTGGGCTGGCAGGACATTCAGAAAAAACAGGATGCCGGAGAGAAAAATTATTATCCGTTTCATGTCCAATCCTCCAAAATTATTTTATCAAGGTAACAAACCCTGTCTTCGCGATGAGGGAAACATCCGTCCAACTGAGAATTGCGGCAACTGTTCCTCTCCATCCGGAGCCCATGGCGGAGGGTGGGGGGATCTTGGCGAGGAAGGAGAGGAATCCGCCGCTTTAGCATATTACACAATCTAAGCATCCATGATTACCTGTCATGGAAATAGAGACGTTTCCTTTTTCTGGAGAGCGATCTTCCCGATAACTTCCATGACGATCTTGACTGCGGCAGCTGCCGTGATGCCCGAGACATCCCTTTCCGGATTGACCTCCACCACATCCATCCCGACTATATCCGCGGCCAGAGAATGGAGGATATCGATCACCTGACGGGTGGAGAGTCCTCCCGGTTCATGATGGGAGACTCCCGGAGCAAAGGCAGGGTCGAGAGCATCCATATCAAAGGAGATATAGAGAGGATTGGAAAATTTCAGGGAAAAAGCCTCTCCGATATCTTTCATCTCGATCATCCGGATCCCATACCGGGCAGCTTTCTCTCGGTGCTCTCCGGTGGCGGCCCGGATTCCGACCTGGACCAGGTTCTGGGCCAGAGCTTCCTCCATGATCCGGGCAAAAGGACAGGCATGGGAGAAGCGGTCACCATAGAGCTCTTCGTAGAGGTCCGGATGGGAATCGAAATGGAGGATATCCAGCGGCTGATATTTCCGGGCAAAGGCTTTCACCGCCGGGTAGCTGATGGAGTGGTCCCCTCCCAGGACGACAGGCACAGCGTTCTTGTCCAGTATCTCAAAGACTTTCTTCTCGACTCTGGAAAAAACCTGCTCGTAGTTTCCCGAAACATCCACATCCCCGAGGTCAGCCAAAACGGTTTCTTCCTCCAGGTTCACACCGAGCTCAGTCCAGGGATTGATGGCTTTGCTGGTCGAAGCCGCCCGGATAGCCTGAGGGCCTTTGGCCGCCCCCTTCAGATAGCAGGATTTCTCATCAAAAGGAATTCCCAGGAGAGCCACATCATACTCCTGGCTTGCCTTAACTGCACCGCCAAAATCCGTCATCCTCAAACTCCTTGCTGGTTCAAATTCGAAATTCTTCCTTCCTGAACGGAAAAACACAAAGATTATACAGAAATTGGGAGGAATCCGAAAGTTACCTTGGAGGGGGAACTGACTTCCCCTCCAAGGTTGACGATCGGGCCGATCGTCAATTGAAGGCAATGCCGGCAAAGCTAACGGCTGACTGGGTAGGTCCTTCCTGCCAGATTTCGTAATCGAGAAGGAAACCCTTGAGGGGGCTCAGCACCTCCAGAAGACAGGCCATGGTCGAGAACCCGCAAACGTGGTAGCGGTCCCCGAGTTTCCTGGATTCAGCCCAGAAACCTTTGACATCTCCCCGACACAGACTATCGATCAGCTTCTGATCATGCTCCCTGACATCATTCAATAGAGACCGGGCGCTCTGTTCGTGCCCGAACTTGGGGCCCACATGAGAAAAGTCAACCCCGGCAACAACCAGAGTCCTGCTGCCGTCCCCTTCCAGGGAAAGCCTGAACTCTTCCAGGAAACCGTCCATGCCGGGAATCTCGGAGGCCCGGGAGACCTTGGCCAGCACCTCATGAAAAGAGCCAAAAAGGACGGGGATGATGGAAAAGGCAGAACCGAAGAGCCTCTGGAGGAACACGAGCTGGAGTTCAAGGGAATGCTCACTGCGATGAGCCATATCATGAGGGGCAACAACTTCCTTTCCCGCCTCTCTCAGCCTCTTCACCAGGTCTTTATCCGTATTCACCGTTCCCAGCGGTGTCTCAAAATCCTTTTCAGTGAGAGAAACAAAATAGTCGTGAAGGCGGTGGCCGGTCCCGAGGAGGAAGACCTTCTGCGGGGCTGAATCCTGGATAGCCTGATATGTTCGGGCATATACTCGTCGACCCGCTTCCAGGTCAATATGGGGAGCAACAACCGACCTGACTTTTTGGCCCTTGACCGGCAGCGGAGAGTCTTTCTCCGAGCTCAAAATCTCGTCCAGGTATTTCTCGAGTTGCCCCGGTTCCAAAGGATAGGAACGGCCGGCAAGAGATGATGTCCGCACCTCGAGCCTTGAGTACTCTTCGATGATCCGCTCTCTTTCCAGACGATAGCGATCGCTGTCCAGAAGATAAGCAGAATCCAGCTCCTCAATCAGCTTCTCCACATACTCCAAACTGATGAACACCCCTCCCTTGCGCCGCATAAGCTCCACCTGAAAATCCCTGGCATCCCTTTTTCCGTCGATAAGGCTGATGAACTCCAGGGCTTCGCCTTGGAGGATAATCGGCTTCGGAATCAGGCCCAGAGTATCTCTGGCCAGAAGCCCTCTCTTCCCCTCAAAGGAGGCGGGAATGAGCTCGATATCCTTCCTCAGCCTGGGAACTCTCATCGAACCAGACTCCGATAAATATGACGATTATCCATTAGCTCCTTATTATTCACTGCTTCTCCTTTAAAAACAAGAGGAATGCTTCAATCGGCAGTATCCCTATCTCCATGATGAGGGAACCATCTGATCCAATGGCAACACGTTAAATAAGGTTTCAATCTCTGTGCGGCCTGACGCCTCCCTCAGCCCCCGGCCCCCGAGGGAACCAGTCCCGTCGGTTCCCCCGTCGGATAAGCCGACGGGTCCCCCCTCCGCTACGGGGACTCGAGGGAGGCATCCAGCCCGCACAATAAAGGATATCACACGAATTATTGCCCTAATATGAGTTGAAAAGCGCGGCGGCTGGTTCCTCTCCATCCGGAGCCCATGGTGGCGGGTAATAGGGGACGTTCCCGAGGGGACACCCTTTTATACTTTTATTATTTGCAGAAAAAAAGAGTGTCCCCGCAGGGAACGTCCCCATAAGCGAAGAAGGAGAGGAGCCGGCCGTTGTAACAGGTTCTACCTTTCAAGTTTCTGATGTCCTGTCCAGCTGTCTTTTCTTTTGGCCTGAAAACGACTATAATTCGGGTTCAGCAAAAATCACCAGCAAGGAGGATTCATGGAAAAGATAAAAACCATAGAGACCAAGGAAGACGCTATAAAGCTTCTCAACGTCGCTCTCGAGCATGAATGGGCGGTCAGCTTCGAGTACACCATTCACGCTTATTCCATGCCTAAAGGGAGGTTCTGGTACCAGGACCCGGTCATGAAGAACCGGACAGACGCCCGAGCCCAGACCATCCAGATCGGCATCGATGAGATGTACCACGCTCTTCAGCTCGGAATCATCATCACCCAGATGGGCGGAACGCCTTCCTTCAAGACAGACGAGGTCGTGCGCTACCCGAAAATCATCGATAACCTGAACAGAGACAAGATGACCGAGGATATGGTGACCAGCCTCTACCAATCCGCCGAATTCAAGGAAGGAGCCTTCCCCAAAATCCAGAACATGGTCCTCAACATCTCCTATGACGAGGTGCGTCATTCTGACCAGTTCGTCGCCATGATGGAAGCGATCAGAAAGGAGGGTGCTGAAGACGCTCTCTGTTTCCAGTCCAGTCCGGAGAACGCGGACAAAGAAGAGGTTCAGCTCCTTCATGAGATCACCCGCCTGGAGAATGAGCTGATGCATCGCTATCTCAAATACGTCATGCTCTTCAGCGAACACCAGGACCTCAGTCAGCGCCTGTTTAAAAATTCCATCGACCATATGAGGCACTGGGACAAGAATTCCGGCCTGCTGATCAAGATGAACGACGTCATCCAGATCGAAAATGCGGAAAAAGACGCCGAGGGAGTAGAGAGAAGCCGCAGTCCCATGCCCGATGTCTATCCGGGCGATAACCGGCTTTCAGCCCTGGAAGCGCTGCTTCCGGCTGAGGAAACCCTGATCGCCAGGTATGAAAAGCTCCTCACTCTTGTCCCGGAGGGCGAGATCAAGGACCAGCTTAATATCCATCTGGCCCTCAACAGAGAGCATCTCTTCACCCAGGAATGGCTCCTCCAGAATGTCAAAAAAATCAAGGGCATCGAGTAAAACCAGGTCATATTCTGTTTCGTAATAAAGATATGGACTCAGCTGTGCTCATGAAAATTACAGAAACTCGTTTATAAAGAGGTGGCTATGAAAAAAATAACAACCCAAATAAAAAAATTCCAGTATTTCTATCCCTATTCTGTGGCCATTGTGGGAGCCCAAGCGGATAACCAGCTCAACTACATGGCCTGCGCCTGGCATACAGCCTTCTCCTTTGATCCTCCTCTCTTCGGCATCCTTATCTCTAAAAAGAGGCTCACCCATCAGGTTATCTCCTTAGCCAGGGAATTCACGGTGAACTTCATATCCGCCGATAGAGTGGAGCTCTCTGCCCAGATGGGAAGAAGATCAGGGCATGACATGGATAAAATCAAGGAGTTCCAGGTCAGACTGTCTCCATCCCGAATCATCGGGTCTCCGGTCCTGGAAGACGCATATGTCGCGTTCGAATGCAAGCTGACCGATACCAGAGCCTACGGAGACCACGACCTCTTTGTGGGAGAGGTCCTGGCTATCCATGAAGAGGAGAAAAGCTTCACGGCTGAGGGGGTGCTCGAGCCCCAAAAAATCCAGCCTCTACTTTACCTAGGAAGTGACTTCTACATCACTATCAACCCAGATACTCTCAAGTATGTTCTTCCTGACTGATGCTTTTGCTGGATCTGGGGAAGCATGCTCAAGGAAAATATAAAAAAAAGGGAGGTTCAGATGGTCCATCCGTTTAAAAAACAGCTTTTATTTCTATTAGTCATGGTCTTTGTCTTCACAGGGGCGGTCCAGACTCAAGAAAAAAGCCCCGAACCGGTACAGTTTGAGCTGACCATCGATAACATCATGAAAGGAGAAGAGCTCATCGGGACAGCTCCTTCGAACATCATGTGGTCCGTGGACGGGTCCAAGCTCTACTTCCGCTGGACAAAACCAGGAGAAGACAGGAGCGAATTCTATGCCATTACACCGTCCAACCTGATCCCTCAAAAAATAGAAGCCGAAGACCTTCTCAAGCTTCCTCCTCTCCCCTCCCGGGCAACCTTTTCCCGCTATTCCCGGTACATCTTCGGCATGGAGATCGATTTTGACCGGGAGAACAAGAGGGCTGTCGTTATCCGCAACGGCGATATCAGCCTTCTGGATGTGGCCACGGGGAAAATCACCCAGCTCACCTTCACCGACGAGCGGGAATCCAACGCCAGCTTTACCCCTGATGGCGAAAAGATCGCCTTCACCTGCCAGGACAACCTCTTTCTCCTTTCCCTGAAAGACAACAGCCTCCGCCAGATGACTTCCATCTCCAAAAAAGCTCCCCCTCCACAGAAAAAGCCCGATGAAGTGGAGGAATGGTACCGCCAGCAGCAGCAAGAGCTCTTTGAGGAGTTCAGCCGGCCCCGGCGGGGAAGAGGCAGGGGAATGTTTCCCTCGTTTGGAGGCGGCAGCAGGAGACAGCCGTTTTTTCTGGAAGAAAACCAATTCATTTTTGGCCTTGATCTTTCCCCGGATGAGAAATACGTGATGTTCCTGCTTTCAGAAAGCCTGCCCGAAGCCAAACAGACCGCTGTACCCAACTACCTGACCCGAACCGGATACACGGAAACGATCGACTCCCATCCCAAAGCGGCCCAATCACCGCGGGACTTGAAGACAGGGATCATGGATATCTCCACGGGCAAAGTCCAGTGGGTCGACTACGGCCAGGGCGAGAGGAAGATTTATTCCTACCAGGCTTTCTGGTCGCCGGACGGAAAAAAGTGCGCTTTGACAGCCAGCTCCGAGGACCGGAAGGACACCTGGCTTCTCTCTTTAGACCCGGAGAGCGGAAAAACATCTGTCATCGAGCATGTCCATGACGACGCTTGGATCGGCGAATACGGCCTGAGCAACGTCGCCTGGTGTCCGGATAGCCAGCATCTCTACTACATCTCGGAGAAGGACGGCTATGCTCATCTGTATAAAGCCTCCTCCGACGGCGCCCAAAAAGCACAGCTAACCAAAGGAAAGTTCGAGGTCTCCAGTGCCCAGCTCTCCCTGGACGGAAAGAGATGGTATCTGATTTCAAATGAAGAACATCCCGGGGAGACTCATTTCTATTCCATGCCGGTCCGAGGGGGGAAACGGACAAAGATCACTTCGTTGAAAGGACAGAACGAGGTCATCCTCTCGCCGGATGAGTCATCCCTGGCTATCATTCATTCCTACAGCAACACGCCCCCAGAGCTCTATTTCCAACCGAACAGACCCCAATCAAAGGCACAGCAGATAACACTTTCGACGTCTGAAGAGTTCCGCTCCCACGAATGGTATGACCCGGAGATCATCACCTTCAAAGCCCGCGACGGAGCCGATGTCTATGCCCGGCTTTACAGGCCCAAGCAGTGGCATCCGCAGAGGCCGGCAGTCATCTTCATCCACGGCGCCGGCTACCTTCAGAACGCCCACCGGGGCTGGAGCTACTACTACCGGGAATACATGTTCCATAACATCCTCATCGAAAACGGCTATCTTGTCCTGGATGTGGACTACAGGGGAAGCAAGGGCTACGGCCGCGACTGCCGAACAGCGATTTACCGGCATATGGGCGGAAAGGACCTGGATGATATCGTCGATGCCGCCCGCTTCCTGGCGAAAGAACATAAGGTCAACCCGGAGAGGATAGGGACCTATGGCGGGAGCTACGGCGGATTCCTCACCCTGATGGCCATGTTCAAAGCCCCTGATGTGTTCCAGGCCGGAGCAGCGCTCAGACCTGTCACGGACTGGGCTCATTACCATTCCGGCTATACCGTGGATATCCTCAACCTTCCCCATAAGGACAGCGAGGCATACCAGCAGAGCTCCCCCATCTATTTTGCCCCAGGGCTCAAAGGCGCGCTGCTCATCTGCCACGGCATGGTCGACACCAACGTCCATTTTCAGGACACGGTACGGCTGGCACAGCGCTTGATCGAGCTGGGAAAGGAAAACTGGGAAGTGGCCATCTATCCCGCGGAAGGGCATTCTTTCCACAACAGCTCTTCCTGGGCAGATGAGTACAAGCGGATCTTCAAGCTCTTCGAAGAAAATTTGAAATGATTCAATTCCAGATAGCGTGGATAAAATACTCGGGAATGAAAGGAGCGACCTTGAAGATTTAGCCTTCCTGAACCGTCCACTGAGGGAAGCCGATAAAATCGGCCGCCGAGTATGTTTGAGAAGCTCAGGCCAGTGGATTCCGAAAACACGCCGCTTTTGCCCCAGCGAGTCAAAAACGGCTCGATTTCAGGCTTCGCTCTCCTCTTCCTTTGGTCGAGGAACCATGCCCGCTCAGCCTTCCATATGGTTTTCTTCACCCACTGCCCTTCGCTTATGTGCTGAGGGGGACGGTGAAGGAATGGCGCTCAAAATTTGATGGGAGCGACGCCATTTCCGTGTATTTTATCTATGAAATTACCCTCGCAAAATGGAAGAGAACCTTTGAAATAAGTCCCATTTTCCGTATAATAGTCATGACCTGAATGGAAACCGCAGTCCATATAGAAAATCTTCATAAATCGTTCAAGCTGGGATTCATCCCTCAAACGAAGAAGATCCTCAAAGGCATCTCGCTCACCGTCAATCAGGGAGAGATCTTCGGCTATCTCGGCCCCAACGGTGCGGGCAAGACTACCACCATCAAATGCATCCTCGGCCTGATATTCCCTGACCAAGGAAAGGTCGAGCTTTTTGGCCATCATCATCTCTCTCTTAAGGCTAAAGCTCAAATCGGCTTTCTTCCGGAGAATCCCTATTTTTACGACCATCTCACAGCCTCAGAATTTCTCTATTTCTACAGCCAGCTGTTCCTCATCAAGAAGAATGAACGGGAAACAAAGATCAAAGACCTAATCCAGGTGGTCGGACTGGAGAAGGCAGCCGACCTCCAGCTCCGGAAATTCTCCCGGGGCATGCTGCAGAGGATCGGCCTGGCTCAGGCTCTTCTCAACGAACCCTCCCTTGTCCTTCTGGATGAGCCCCTTGGCGGCCTGGATCCCATCGGCAGAAAAGAAATCCGGGATATCATCGTCCGGCTCAAGGAGGAAGGGAAGACCGTCTTCCTCTCCTCCCATATCCTGCAGGATATCGAGATGATCTGCGACCGGGTGGCCATCATCGTCAACGGAGAGATCATCAACCAGGGAACCCTCCAAGACCTGATCTCGGAGAAGATCCTGTTCACGGAGATCGTGATATCGGGAGTGGATATCAAGGACCTGGAAAACATGGGAGAGCCTCTCAGCGAGCACGGGGGAAGGACTCTCCTCAGAGTATTCAAGGAAGGAGACGTGGAGAAAGTCCTCGAGCTTGTCGGGTCGAAAAAAGGAAAGATCCATTCCCTGATTCCCAGGACAGAGACTCTGGAGGACCTGTTTGTGGAAATCGTGAAGCAAAGATGAAAATACGGGCCATAGCGTTCAACACCTTCAAGGAAGCCATCAGGGACAGGATCCTCTATCTCATCCTCTTTTTTGCCGTGGTCTGCATCGGCTTTTCGCGTCTGCTGGCCTTGCTCACCGTGGGAGACCGGGTCAAGATCATCAAGGATGTGGGATTGGCTTCGCTCTCCCTCTTCGGGGCATTGATGGCCATCATGATCGGCACGGGCCTGGTCTATAAAGAGATTGAAAAAAAGACGATCTACACCCTGCTTTCCAAACCCATCCACCGCTTTCAGTTCTTGCTGGGAAAATTCTTCGGGCTGGTCCTGACCCTGTTCATCATGCTTCTCCTGATGAGCATCATCTTCCTCGGTCTGGTCTTCTTCCATACCTTCAAGGTCGAATGGCAGCTTCTCATCGCCATACTCTTCATCTTCCTCGAGCTCTGCCTGATAACCTCTGTGGCTTTGCTTTTTTCCTGCTTCTCCACTCCCATACTGAGCTCCCTCTTCACCCTGGCTTTTTACCTGATCGGTCATACAGCTTGGGGCCTGGAGATCCTGATCGATAAGATCAAGACCGGGTTCGGAAAAGCCCTGGCCCAGATCCTGTACCATTTTCTGCCCGACCTGGAAAATTTTAACTTCAAGACAGAGATCGTACACAACCTTCCCATCCCGGCCAAGATCTTCCTCTATTCCACGCTCTACGGGATCTTCTACACGCTCTTTGTCCTGATCCTAGCCTTGCTCATCTTCAGAAAAAGGGATTTTATCTGAGAGCCATGCCGCAACGATACTCCAGCGAAAAAAACTTCAGCACGCTCTTCCTCGTGCTCCTGCTCATCCTGTCCTGCGGCGTCTTCATGAACCTGAAGATAGCCACCGACCGGATCATGCGCAAAAAAATCCCCGGCTCTTCGATCATCTACCTCCCCAAGGGAGAATACCTGAAGTTCGCCACCTTCGGTTATTCCTCGCTTATGGCCGATTTGGTCTACCTCTGGGCCATTCAGTACTACAGCGATTACGAAATTCCTGACAGGTTCCTCTATCTCTATCATATCTTCACCATCGTCTCCGAGCTGGACCCTCAATACTTCGATGCTTATGATGTCGGAGCCTACATCGCTGTCTACGAAGCTCAGGACCTTGAGCTGGGACTGAAAATCCTGGAGCTGGGATTGGAGGAAAATCCCCAGGAATTCTGGTTTCCCTACATAGCTGCCCATTATCTTCAGTTTATCGATAAAGACCACGAACGGGCTCAGGAGTACTACAAAAAAACGATGAGCATTGAAGGCTGCCCGCCCATCGTCAGGCGTCTCTACGCTGATGCCATCTTCAAGACCACGGATTACCAGGGAGCCTGGCAGGCCTGGCTCGAGATCTACAACACCGCAGAGGACGAAAAGATAAAGAGGGTCGCTTCCAACCATCTCTATAACGTCAAGGCGACCATGGATATCGAGATGCTCAAGGAAGCTATAGCCAGATACATGGAAAAATATGGCCGCAACCCCGCGGACCTGAGCAAACTCGTCTATGCCGGATTCCTGAAGTCCGTGCCCAAGGATCTAGATGACAAGGAATACCTTTATGACGCTCAAACAGGAGAGGTTAAAACACCGACAATACCATGGAAAAGATAATCATCATCACTGTCTTCGGCCTTGCCTGGGGAAGCTTCCTCAACGTCCTCATCTACCGCATTCCCCGGGATATGAGCATTATCAGACCGGCCTCCTCCTGTCCCTCCTGCCGCAAGAAGATCAAGGTCTACGATAACATTCCCGTTATCTCTTACCTGGTTCTCGGAGGAAAGTGCCGCTTCTGCAAGGCCAGAATTCCCCTCTCCTACCCTCTGGTCGAGGTCCTGACTCCTTTGAGTTTCATCATTCTTTACCTTCACTACTCGCTGAGCTTCTTCTTCTTCGCCTCCTGTCTGTTTGCCAGCGCTATGATCGTCCTGGGCTTCATCGACTTCTACCACCAGATCATTCCCGATGAGATCACGCTGCCCGGCATAATCCTGGCTCTTGTCTACTCGGCCTTCCGGGATGACCTCAACCTCACTCAGGCCTTGATCGGATCAGTGACCGGAGCCGGGTTTCTCCTTCTTGTCTACGGAACGTATTATCTGGTACGCAAGAAGGAGGGACTGGGGATGGGGGATGTGACCATGATGCTGCTGATCGGAGCCTATTTAGGCTGGCGGTTGACTTTCTTCACCTTGATCCTGGCTTCTTTTGCCGGAGCCGTGGTGGGCATGTTCTTTATTTTTTTCAGAAAGAAGGATTTTCAGTATTCCCTTCCCTTCGGGACGTTCCTGGCGCCCGCAGCCTATTTCTCTCTGCTCTGGGGCGAGAAGATTATCCGGGCCTACCTGAGCTTATTCAAGGGCTTGACTTAGGAATAGTGACAAAAAATTGGGGACAGTCCCCAATTTTCTAAGCTAAAAGGATAGGGAGACAAGGGTGTTAAAAATCTGATTGGAGCGAAGTGATTTCCCTTTGGTTTCGATCTGAAATATTACTCACGCAAAATGGAAGAAATAGATAAATTTTATTTCGCGATGAGTACCGGAGCAAGTTCTTCCTGCCAGGATTTGATGCCGTAAGGCAGGCCTTCCATGTCATCCCTTTTCAAACCGGCCAAAGCCCGGTCATAGTGAAACCGGGCGTTAGAGTTGAACTCAAAGGTATTGGCGATTATCGAGCCGTAGAAATCGATGTTGCTCCGGAAATCCACGTGGGCCCTGGGCACATAGACAGCGCCGTAGAAGTCGGTGTTGGAATTCCAGGTCATGGTGCCGTTGAAGCTGTCCGTCCCCAGGATCAAAAGTTTGGTCGGGTCCTGGGAGAGGTTGTTGATCTGGGAGTTGCTGCTCTGGTTGAAGGTTCCGCCAAGATAGATGGTGACGCTGACGCCATCAGCGATGTTGAGCTGGGAGTTGCTGGACATGGTGAAATCCCCGGTGATGTAGAGTATCACATCCGAAGTGATGGTGACCGTGGAGTTGCTCCCCAGGATGAACGATGTGTACTCCCCGCTGGCGTTGATCATGCCCACGTCGCCCACTCCGAGATTATATCCTCCCATGAAAGCAAGGCCTTCAGGTGGAATGACCGAAGGCATCGGCTTTTCTTCGTCAAGAGACTTCTTTTCGCCATCGATATAGGAATTGCCCTGGGTGATGATCACCGACTCCGGGTCTGATCCAGGGCCAGAAACAGCGTCGCCGAAGATCTTGGCATTGGGACAGAGGTCGATACAGCCCAGCAGGTCGCCGTTGGTGCCCACGTCTCCTTCCGCACCCACGTTAGTCCCGCCGTAGGGGCCGTCCGTCGAATCATAGCTGTCCACCTCTGCCGCGGATGAAAAGTTGACATCATCATCCCCGAACACGGCAAAATTCCAGGGATCGTATTTGACCTCCTCCAGCTCGACTCTGGTCGCCTTGGCCATGAGCGCTGAATCTGAGTAGGACAATAATCCCGTGGCTTCGACCAACGGGGTTTTGGTCTCTGGATTGTGAACCTTGATCTCGATATCGCCGACCACTTTCCCGCTGGGAGTTTGAAAGGAAGTTATGGTCATCGTGCGCAACGCAGCGTCCCCATCCCAGGTGGTGATATCCCCGAAATTAAGCTCCCAGACAGCCCTTTCGACTCCGGCCTCCGCCAGGGAGAGGGCCGCACAGGATTTAAAGGATTTATCCGTGAGCCTGTTTTCAGCTGAAAGCTGGCCCATGAAGGGCAAAGCCAGCAACAGCAGGAAGCCCATAAGTATGACTCCGATGACCAGGACAAATCCCTGTTCATGCTTTTTTCTGTTTGTATTCTTACTTTTTCTAATCATTTGAATCCCCCCTATTTTTTTCAGGAAATTCTCTCTCAGGGTTTGAAAAATTGTCACTTTCTTTCCTCTGATCGTATCAGGCATCTGGCTTTCCTAATCCATCTTATTGCGCAGCTTCACTCCTGTCTGGAGTGTTTCCTGGTAGGAACGGCCCAGCATATTCTTGCTTGAGGTCAGGCTGATATCGATGCTGCACAGTTGGCTGAAATCTGCGACAGCAGAGAGGTTGACCCCCTCCGAGCTAACCTGGAAGGAATTGACTCTTGTGGCCAGGAACCGGCTGCTGTCAGCCCTGGAGCTCACTCCATCCTTGGCGTCCACGATCCTTTCCAGCCTGCCGGGAATCTGGGGATGGAGCCTGTAGATAACATGGTCAAACTCGTACTCGATGTCGATGATGTATCCGCTGGCATCTACCGCTGGGAGGCGAAGGATGAGGCAGCTATCTGATGCCGTGTAGGCATCCCAGGTCGGCAGCACCTGAACGGCTTCTTTGATGTCCCGGGATACCCAAGTCTGGACATAGCGGACATCCCGGAGCACATCAGCCCTGGAGCTTTCGCTGATGTAGTATCGCTGACTGGCGGTATACAGCGAGAACAGGCCAGTGACGATAAGCGAAACCAGGGACAGCACGATCAGAAGCTCCATCAAGGTCAGGCCTTTTGGCCTGGATTTTTGAGTTGAGATCCTTGTGCGTGTTCCTTTTTTTCTATGTTTGATCATTTTCTATTTATTCCTTTCTTGGTCACATAGGTGACGACTTCCTTGCGCATCTGCCGCCCCCGGTAGGTCCAGGCCACGCTCACGGTCAATTTCTTGATCTCGTCACCGACTGAGTCCTCGAGGTTAACAATGCCGCTGCTGTTCTCCAGAAAAGAGAAGCTGTCGTTGGTGAATGAATTATCCATGGTCAGAATATCGTTATAGTGCATGTTGCGGATGAGCTCCAATTCCTTCTGGATGGACTGAGTGGCGATGGTCATCTGTTTCATCCTCATCAGGATGTCAAAGCCCTGGATAAAACAGCTGAGAATCGCGGTCAGGACCACAGTGAACAGCAAAATGGTGATCAACACCTCAATCAGGGTGAACCCAGCTTCTTTTTCTCCTCTTTTGACCCCTGGTTTTTTTCTTTTTTCCCTGAGTTTGAAAAGGATCATTTTCCCTCTCCTCATCACATAGAGCCTTTCACCACAGAAAGAGCCGGCGCCTGAGGAAAGAGAGAAACCCAGTTATATCCATCCCTCTTGAGCACGGTTCCTGCCTTTCTCTCGACTATGAACCTGGCTGTCGTGCCTCTCCTGAAGGAACCCGTGTAGGCAATTCTGCCCACCGCTTCCACCACCGGATTATCCTCGTTGAGCCATTTTACCCTGATCTCGACATCGCCGGTTTCCTTTGAACCCGGAACCTGCCAGGATGAGAGCGTCAGCGTCTTCAAACGGCTGTCCCCTTGCCAGTAAGAAATCTCACCGCTGTTCATCTCCCGGATCGCTTTCTCCACACCGGCTTGAGCCAGGGCCAGCGCAGAGGAGTAGACGGAAGGCTTGTCTACTCTCACCGGCTCCCTGTTGATCTCGATCAGGACCGGAAGAGCCAGGGGAAGCAGGATGGCCATCAAAGCCAGACCTATGAATAACGAAGACCCTCTTTCCTTAAAATATCCTCCATACCTTGCTCTCTTGAAGTCTTTCATCGCACCAACCTCCTGTTGCATTTATCCTGTCCAGGCAAAGCCTGTCCTATAACGTCCATTCGGATGAATGTTTTGCCTCGCATTTTTTGACTCCGAAAATCATGGTCAGAAAGTCTGTCTGTGTCGCTTTCTTTCATTGTTGGAGCTTCCTTTTCCACCTTCTTTTAAATGCACAACTTTAGTCGACCGGCAAGGACAGGAGTCACTTATCTTTGGAGATGATTTTGAGGGTGATATTTTTATCACCCCCTCCCTCCCTCTTTAGGCTAACCTGGTTTATTTCCGGATAAAGGAGATAAGCGCTCGGATAACCGGAGGAGTGGCCGGGGAGGATACAGAGGCCTGAGGGGAGAAACTCGAGCTGAGCCTGCTGATAAGGCAAAAAAAGCGCTCAAAGAGGGCAAAATTTACTTTTGCCTGAGAGAGAAAGAGAAAAGGCGGGAAAATTAGGCCCTAAAACAAGAGGTTAGCCTTTAATAAAAAAGAGGACGCGTTTCAAGGAACAGAAAAATGCCTGTGAAGCCAGCCATGATAAAAAACAGCTCGAAGAATTGGGGACTGTCCCCAATTTCCGCCAATTTTCTCCTGTGATAGCATTAAAACTTAAACATAAAAATGAGCGAGTAAAGAGATCCTTTTGAAAAATTTTCGCAAAAAAAAGGCTCCCCCTTCCGGAGGAGCCTTTTTACCTTTCCTTACTTTTAAGGAATTCTCCGCTATTTTTTAGGGAATGCTTCGTTGCTTCCTTTTTATGAACATTCCTCTTCTTGGCGGAATCCTTGTCGCCTTTTATCTGATGATCTTATATATCTCTCTCCAGGATTTCACCTTTAACAGGGCGATGGCGAACTGCTCAAGCTTCTGGATGGTGGAGTCGTATTCCTGGATGTAGACCTCTCTCTTTCGGGTGCCGTCATCCGTCCTCTGTCTCTCACCCAGGGTCACCGCAGCTCTGGTCTTGATGGAGAGCTCCAGGCTCTCGACCGGTCCGCTGAAGGTCTTGAGAGCTGTGCCTCCGATAAGGGAACCCGCCTCAGCCTGGATGAACCGCGCGTAGAGCTTTCCGATACCGGCCAAGCTCTCGCAGGGATCCACGCTTTCGATGCTCCCGACCAGGGTGCTGAAGTAGACGATGAAATCCGCCACCTTGGGATCAGCCCAGACTTTCTCTCCCAAGGCTAGGTTGCCCATATCTTTTTCCATGGGCAGCCCGACAACAGCCGAGTCGCCGAGATACCACTCCACCTCAGGGATAGTGCTGTCGATAAGAGAGATGAACGAATAATTCTCATCTCCTGATGCCCGGTCATCTCCACCCGTCCCAAAATACAGACGGGGAACGGTCTCTGCTGAGATAGGGTTGATCCAGATAGCCGGCTTACAAACAATCGGAAAATTGTTTGAATCCTCATATATTACTACTCCCTGCCAGTCATCAGCTTTTTTAAACTCTACACTGATATCCACCTTCCACATTCTCCCATCCAGGTCCGGGATATAGACCCTTTCCGAAAAACCATCCTGGTCGAGATCGACTATCTCTGGAGAGGCAGGAAGTGTATTAGGAATGTTCCAGCCTAAAGCAGCTGTAGTATCCACATCCGTTGCATCAAACCCCCAAAAATCAGCTCCTGTTTCAATATCTACCGCATAAAAACGATCTCCGACTTTATTAACAGGGTCATTGTCATAACCAGAACCCATGAAAGCCACCCAGATGTCTTTTACACCAAAAGCCTTACTATGGACTCTTCCAACAACAGGAACAGACCAGGTCTCTCCCATCTGGGCATGCGTGAACTCCCAGAGCGGCTGCGGGTCTTCAGGGTCAGTGACGTCTAGAGCAAAATAGTAGTTCAACCCGCCTCCAAGCGCGCTTCCGTGTCCGGGCCCCTGGCCGCAGATCAGGATCGTCCTCCATTCCTCTGTTTTGTCGCCGTCCACATCGATGAAGACATCAGCGGCCACAGGGCTGCCGTCAACATAGATGTGGTGCTCATAATACCTCTGGCCGGTGGTGGGGAAGACCTCCCACATATCCCTCAGCCGGGGAAGCAGGTTGTAAGGAATGAATCCCCACAGCTCTTCTCCGGTGAGGGCGTCAAAGCAGTGGAGCATGCCGTCGTTAGCTCCCAGATAAATGACCTTTTTCCTGTCCGCCCAGTCGTTCATGAACGTCTGGTAGCTGCCGCCCATCCTCTGGGGAGCTTCCATCGGCGGCCCGACCACGATCGGGTTGGAGTGGTTGCTGTCTCCTAGCTTCCAGTCGCGGTCCTGCCCCCTGACAAAGTTGATCAGGCCTTCGTTGTCGTTGTTCACATCCTGGAGGATCGGTCCCAGGACAGCCACATTGGCCGCCGTGAAGTCGACACGGTCAAAGCTATCGCCAGAGGGAACAGCGGTATAGATGTTCCGGGTGCTGGCTTCGCGTTCACTCAAGAGGATTCCGGCATCCCAGAAGATCTCGACTCCTTCCTGGACAATCTCTCTGCCCGAGGGCTCGCTGGCGTTCGGCCGGGTTATGGTCCTCAGGACAGAATACGTTGTATCCTGAGGAGTCATTGTCGAAACATCATAGGCCCGCAGATGGCCATAAAAGCTGGGATAGTAGAACGTGCTCCCGATGATCAGCTTTCTCTGGTAGGCCAGCTCATCGGTCACAGTCGCGGCCACAGAAGTCCGGGAGTATTCTCTCCGGTCGACATGGATGTATTCGAAGTCGATCTGGCCAATCCAGGGAGTGTCGAAGGATGCGCCCGTGTATTCCTCCATCGGGTCCTCGGGAGCGGAGAATATAGCTTTCCAGAGGAGCTTGGACCCGAAATGCTTGAAGGAGTAGGTGGGCAGGTTGTTGTAATTGTGGATGTCCGAGCCTTCCCAGGTGGCGAAAAGTTCCCAGTCCTCGCCGTTGTTGGAGAGGTAGAACTCGACTTTCAGACCGTCCTTGGACTTGCCGCGAGTTCCCATCTTGAGGTTGGTTATTTCCGCCTTGGTCACTGCGAATTGGAAACTGTCCAGAAGAGGGATCATGTTCAGCGATTGGGCCTCTCCGTAGGTGGTGTAGACGTTGGCCAGGTTGTTGACAGCCAGGTAGTAATCCCCGGAATCGTTAGCATCAGCCAGGATAACGTCGATGTCCCCGTCCAGGTCGTAATCCAGGGATATTCCCATGTCGCAGTCGTTCTCGGGTTCTATGATGGGCTCGCAGTTGTTGAAGCATTTCCACTCGAAATCGATCGGGGGGCTTCCGCCTTCGACCACGCCCTTGTTTTTCCACATGTACATCCTGGCCAGGTTCTCGCTGCGCCAGCGGTCATTGGCAGCCATGATATCGACCAGGCCATCCTGGTCGAAATCATCCACCATCAGGGCCACGGTCCCGATACAGTTGGGGTCGCCGTGCGGAATCTCATATCGCTTGAAGTAACCCGTTCCGTCGTTCTCGTAGAAGACGATGTAGGGCACGACCTCCACGCTGCCCGTGACAACGTCGATGTCTCCGTCCAGGTCAAAATCAGCGGCCTTGACGGACGAGCCGCCCATCAGCTCTCCCACCGGAAAGCCGGGCCTCTGGTCATAGTTGAGCTCAGTAATGGTGAAATTGGCCAGGTCAAAATTGGAACTGCCCGGGTTTCGGACCAGGTAGACCTCATCATGGCTGACGACCAGGATATCCGTGTCGCCGTCCTTGTCGATGTCCGTTGAACAGAGGTGGTCTGCTGACCAGCGGCAGTAGATCCCGGCGTCCATGAACCTGGTGGTGAAGTCAAGGCTCGGTGCCTGGAAGTAGCGGTTGAAATTGGGATCGTCGGCTGTACCGCAGTTGATGTACATCCCGGCTACGAATCCGTCGTACACATCTTCGTCAGGTATATTCTTGTAGAAGAAGAAATCGAGCAGGCCGTCGCCGTTGTAATCGCCGGTGGTGATGGCTGCAGGGCCGACCGGCAGGTCCCAGTCATAGATCTCAAAAGGGTCGACATCGAAGATCAGGCCGTCATCATCCTCTCCGTCCAGGTTCGCGTCTTCGAACCGGTTCCTGACAAGGACCAGGCTGTCGGTGTTGATGTCCAGGCCGATCAGGTCTGGCTTGCCGTCACCGTCAAAGTCTCCAGCCTCGCAGACGTATATCCTGGCTCCCATTCCTGCGGGGAGCATCACTTCCAGGTTTCCGCCCAGCCAGTTGAGGGTGATCGGTCCTGGCGGCCAGTAGGCCACTGAGGTCATCTCCGCGTTCTTGTAGAGGTCAGTGTCGAAATCCTCGATAACGGTCTCCGTGTATTCAATACACGCTTCCTCCTGCGCCCAGAATTCCAGGCTGAATAAGGAGATGATTATGAGCAACGGGAGAAAAATCGCCCTCATTTTTTTTCTTTTGTTCATTGTTTACCTCTCTTTATGACGAATTTTCTCAGGTTCCCGGAAGCTGAATAGCCAACTCGACTTCTATCCTGGATGTGGTCATGCTGGGCCCTGAACCGACACAACCGATGCAGACCAGCAGACAATCGGCCGGGTCAGGGGTACCGCCTCCGGCTTCATCATCGATCAAAAAGGCGGTGAAGGTGAAGCGGGGGTCATAGCTGCCGTCAGGGTTCTGGACATAAAGCTGGCGGCAGAAAAGAACCGTATTTATATTCGGGAGCCCATCCTCGTCAGGGTCGATCAGCTCCAGTATCTCCTGGTCGGTCAATTTCCGGAAGTAACCGTCCGATAGGGGATTATCGATCCCGGTCGGCTCGGTCAGGTACTGGCCGTCAAAACGCACCCAGTTGCCGTTGGCAAAGTTCTCCTCGATAGCGGTCCAGGCTGTGTCGAAACCAGCGTCAGCGCCGTTGTAGGCCTGCTGCTGAGCACGGATGTTCCCCGCGACCCTGGGGCCGGTCCCGGTCACCGTGAGCAAAACGATCCCGATGACCTGGAGAAAGGCCAGGACCAGGATGACTATGACCAGAGCTATACCCCTCTCTGACGAAGAAGGGATTTCGTGATTATTTCCTGTCCATGATTTCATTGTTTTTATCACTTTTTCCCTCTTTTATATGGTCCCGGTATTATACACGTTCAAAGACATATTCCTGATGTTGGCGGTCGACTCCAGCAGGAATCTCCGGTGTCTGTCCATCTGGGCTCCTGCCGGGGAATCGGCGATAGCCGGTTTGGTGTAGATATAGGTCGCCTCGGCTGGCGGAGTCCCGGAAACGCTGATGTAAGGATTCTCGGTCCTCCCGAGGATCATTATCCTCACAAACCGGATTCCGGCGACCACTGTAAGGTCTGTGAAGTCATAGATGTCGCCCCAGTTGATGAAATCAAGGCTGGTGATGAGCGTATCGCCGTTGTTGTCATCGAGCAGCTGATCGCCATCCATATCCCCGTGAAACTGGAACTGGAGGTCTTCGCAGTTCAGAGCCAGGGCTAGATGGTCGTAAGCGTTGGTCATCGGGTTCCACTGGGAGACGTAGACCACTCCGGGAAGCCCCAGGTAGCCGTTCGATCCTGCGGTCAATCCGGGATAATTGCCGTCAACATCCAGCCAGTACGTCTTGAGCTCGATAAAATGAACCGTTCCTCCGGAATAGTCAGCGCTCACGCCGCCAGGCACCAGTCCGTTGGGCAGGGTCACGCCGATGGTGTTGAAGGTGATGGTGTTGGAGGCGAAGTCGACGGCTGTGATCTGGCCCAGCTCGCCGTTTATGGTGTTGTCTTCAGGATTGGGAAGGATGAGGATGGCCCGGTTCACATATCCCAGCGGGTCAGCGGGATAAGCGTTCTCCGTATAGGGATAGATAGGCAACTCGTTCGGCTCGAGTGTGAGCGAGCCTGTCCCGGGAACATAGGTCTGGATAAGGAGCCTCAAGGGATCGGAGTTCCCGAGGAATGTAATCCGGTCTGTCTGAAAATCATGGCTGGATTGATTTATATCGTTATTCACGCCCTGGATGAAATAAGCGGCAAACCTCTGGCTCACGCCAGCGCCGATGGACTTGACATCCCTGGAGATAAAAAACATGGCCGAGCGGACATCGTGCTGGAGCGAGGCGAACTGCTGCTGGTCCACGGACAGCCTGTTGCTGCTCACGTAGAGGGATAGCGTGGCCAGCACGACCAGGAGCATGATCACGGAACCGACCAGAATCTCGATGAGGGTGTAGCCCTTTTCTGCGTTTTTGAGAAAATGCCCTCGGCTGGATTCTGAATTGTCATTTCTCATCTGTATCGTCCTTGCATTTCTCATGACTCGTCACCTGCTGATGACCGTGCCCATATCCGCCCGGATCTGATGCTGGGTCGGATAATTGATCAGATCATCGACGCTCGTCAGGAGCTGTGAGGCCGGGAAGACCCGGACTCTCACATCCCAGTTGAACCCGACCGCCTGGATCACGGTGACTCTTCGGAAGTCCATATTTCCGTCATTGTTGACATCGATCTGCTCGTCGACCGGGCTCGCAGCCAGGTCATTCAAATCCGTGGCCGGCAGGTTCCTGAGGAAGTCGATCTGCTGCTGGGCGAGAAATGTGGAGTTGGTCATCCGGTCAGAGCGCTGGTTGTTCATCACACTATAGGTGAAGAGTTGAGCCAGAGCGAGCAGGGCCACGCCGACAAGGGCGATCCCGATCGTTGTCTCTATCAAAGAAAAGCCTTCTCTTTTTTTTCTTCCTGATTTACTGAAATTCTTCCTTTTTTTCAGAAAATTCATTATTTTCATCGTCACTCCCCACCAAAAGCTTTGGTAAACTGGACAGAGCCGCCGATATAGACGCTGATCACTCTCTGGTCAGGCTGGTTATATCTATCCAGTTTGTCGCTCTGGATAATGATGCTGTTCTGGGTGCTGTCGTAGTTGGAGACAAAGCCCAGCGGTGAAAACTGGACAATCTGGTTGGGGAAGCTCACGGTTACATTGAATTTAAATGGGATAAATTTTCTGCTGAAATCGGGCATGGAATTCCAGTCTCCCGGGCTGTCCTCTCTCTCGACGTAATAAGCCCAAAGGTCCATCCCCCCTTGATTGATAAAATCAAACCTCACTCTGTGGTTGATCCTTGACTTGACTGCCTCGAATTTGGCCCTCTGGAGGGTGGTCAGGACATCCCGGGATGCATTCTCCAGGCTCCTGGTCTCCAAGGAATTGATTATACTCGGATAGAAGACCAGGGCCATCATCCCGATGATAGCCACAGCCACCATAACCTCGAGCAGAGTGAACCCTCTCTGTCTTGATGCAGAAAGACCCCTGTCCAAGGATTCCTTGTGTTGAGAGATTTTTGATATGTCTTTCATTTTTTCCCTCACACCAATAGAGTCGGGAACTCAAGGAAAAAGATGCAATTTGCCTTCATCCTGAGCTGCATTCGTGCATTGAACCTTGTTCTCTGTGACTTTCTGGCCAGTAGCTTCGCTATCCCCATGTTTTTCTTGATTTTATCCATTTTCTTCCGTATTTTCAAGGAGTCCCTGCATCGCATCAAAACAGAAGGATCGCTGGGAAGCAAAATCCTTCCCTTATTAATAAATGTAAATCTACTTATAGAAAGTCTAAACTTAATATATAGTATTTCCCGTTTTCGTCAATAGCCCTTGAGGATGAAATCACAGGTGATATTTGCTCTTGAGCTTTTAACCCTCTGCAAGGAGCACCCTTCACCCCAAAAGATTAGTGCTGGAATCAGGCTGAAAAAGCGCCCGCTACATTCCTTTTTCAGGGGAAAAATGAGAAAGGGATCACATTGCCTTTTAAAAATCATCTTCCACCGCGCATAATGACTTAAAAAGGGGGGGTTAGTCCTCGAAAAAAATTTTATAATCCGGCTCCAGGCTATAACCTTATTTTATGTTAAAAAAAGGATGATTCTGACAAAAAAGGGATTTTAGGCTGGATCGGCTATAGTTTTTTTATCAGGAAAATATCGGTGGTTCCCTCTCTGATCTTAAATCTCTCGGAGACCGGGAGACCCAGGATCCAGACAATCTCCTCTCCGGAGATGAAGACAGGATGCTTCTCCCTCTCGGAAACAGGAATCCCTCTGGCCCGCATGATCTCCTTGACTTTTTTCTGGCCGGGCGCTCCTAAAGGCCGGTAGCGGTCCCCTTCCCGGCGGTTTCTGACCAGAAGAGGGAATTTCAGCTTTTTAAGGTCTAGAAAGGCCTGGGTTCGGTCATCAAAACGAAGAGAAGAGGCTTTTTTCTTCTGCAATTTTTTCCCGGTAAACCTCAACCTCAAACCTTTGATCTCAAGAGGCTCTTCCCCTCTCCACCTGTATTCGTAATCCTCTAGCCGGACTGTCTTCTTCAAAAAAATCCGGTTTCCTTCTCTCCGCAGGACCAGGCGCTCTTTCAGCGAGTATTCTTTTCCGTCGGCAAGAGCCAGCACGGATTCCACATCCTCGAAGGAGATCTTCCTCAGGCTTCCCCTTAGACTGGCAATAAACTCCCGGATGACCCGTCTGGCCAGCGCCCGGGGAAGAGAAGAAAGGCAGTGGAGGTCCAGGGAAATATCGGGACTCTTCCCGACGATCGCCTCCCGCGCCTTTTCCCGGGTGATGTCATCCAGCAGCCTGTCCTCCTCCCGGATGATAGCAGCCATCCTCCCCAGGTGCTGGACGATGGCCGGCTCAAAATTCTCTTGGAGATAGGGAAGAAGGTCGAGCCGGATCCTGTTCCGGAGGAAGCGGCGGTCAAAGTTACTTTCATCCACCCTGAATTCAATCTTTTTTGCCTTAAGGTAGGCCTCGATATCCTCCTTTTCCACCTGAAGAAGAGGCCTGACGATCATATCATCTCTTACAGGAAAGATCCCGGCCAGTCCCCGCAGCCCGCTTCCTCTCATCAGCCGCATCAGAAGAGTCTCGGCCTGATCAGTCAGGGTATGACCCGTGGCCACCTTGGCCCTGCCGATATCCGAGGCTGTTTTTCTTAAGAAACCGTACCTGAGTTTTCGTCCCGCCTCTTCGATATTCAATCCCGAGGCTCTGGCTTTGGCCCTGACGTCTCCGCGGCCCACAAAAAGAGGAAGGGAATACTTTCCGGCAACGCTTCTGACAAACCGCTCGTCCTCCGCTGCACCGGGACGAAGCCTATGGTTGAAATGCCCGAGGAAAAGCTCAAAGGACCATTCCTCACGGAGCTCAAGGAGAAGATGAAGCAGAGCCGAGGAGTCTGTTCCGCCTGAAAAGGCGATCAGCACCTTAGCCTTGGGCTCCAGGAGACCGTACTCCCGGATGGTTTTTTTGACGATCTCGAGAATCATTTCTTGCGGCTTTAACCTCTATCCGGCCAGAAACAGTGCGCTGATTTAGCTTCGCTTAAAATAAAAGTGGATTGTTCCTCCCCGTTCCGCTGGATGTCGGGAAAGTGGCGGTGGAGGGATTCGAACCCCCGACACTGCGGATATGAGCCGCATGCTCTAACCGCCTGAGCTACACCGCCGAAGGCACAAATTTTAGCCGAATCCCCGGCCTTAGTCAACCTGGGATGATCTGAGGCAAGCCTCTCTATCTGCTTGATGAGAGATAATATCGGACTTAATGGTAAAGTGCAACGACTGTTCCTCTTCATCCGAAGCCCATGAAAGAGGGGGGGAATGGTCCTGGCTGAGATGGAGGGTAACCAGCTTTACGCTTCACAACTCATATTGAGGCAATAATTCGGTTGACATTCTCTGTTGAGCGCGCCTGGATACAGCCCTCAAGCCCCCGTAGCGGAGGGGGGACCCGTCGGCTTATCCGACGGGGGGAACCGACGGGACTGGTTCCCCGGGGTCCGGGGGCTGAGGGCTGTATCCAGGCGCGTTTGACAGCTGCTTCCCTCTGCCTCTGCTAATCTCAGAAAATGAGATGCTTTTTCAATCAGATTATAAGGCGGGGAACGAGGGGATTGATCCGGGTCACGATCTCGTAATTGATGGTCCCCACCAGCGAGGCCAGGTCATTGGCAGTGATGCTCTCCTCCCCGTCCTTCCCGAGGAGCACGACGTCCTCTTCCATATCCACTCCAGGGATATCGGTCACATCGGCCAGGATAAAGTCCATGCACACCCTTCCTCTCAAGGGCGCGCGTCTGCCTTTGACCAGGACATAGGAAGAATTGGACAGGCGGCGGTCATAGCCGTCATAATATCCCACAGGGATCACGGCCAGGATTGTTTCGCGGCTGGCCCGGTAAGTGCATCCATAACCGACAAAGGCACCCCGCGGGACTTTCTTGACCTGAGCGATCCTGGTCTTCCAGGAAAGGACAGGTCTCAGGAGAAGCGGCTCCCGGTTCTGGAGGCGGCAGGAAAGAAACGTTTCTTTGGACGGCCAGAGGCCGTACATGCTAATCCCGGCCCGCACCATATCGAAATAGGTATCCGGAAAAAGAATAGCCGAGGCTGAGCAGGACATATGCTTGAGAGGGATTTCAATCTTATTCTTCTCCAGCATCCCAAGGACTCTCTTAAAAGTATCGAGCTGGTACTGGGCATAGGAATGATCGGTCGTGTCCTCGATGTTGGCGAAATGGGAGGAGATCCCCTCCAGGACCAGTTCAGGAAATTCCTTGACCTTTTGGGCAAAAGACAGGACATCTTCCTCCGTTATTCCCTGGCGGTAAGTTCCGGTCTCGATCTTCAGGTGAAGATTTGCGTTTTTCCGGAGCTTGCGGCAGGCCTGAGCGAGCCGGCTGAGCGTCTCGAAGTTATAGACGGTCAGACGTAGCTCACGGGCGATCGCTTCTTTCAGGCCCTCAAACGGAACATAGCCCAAGACCAGAATCGGACGGGTGAATCCTTTTTCCCGAAGAAGAATCCCCTCTTCCAGGGATTGAACGCCCAGCCAATCCACCCCGGCGTCTACCGCAATCTGCGAAACCTCCACTATCCCATGACCGTAGGCATTGGCCTTGACCGTGGCCAGAAACATTCTCTTTTTTCCGATCAGCCTGCGGAATTGCTGGATGTTATGTGTCAAAGCAGAGCGGTCTATCTCCACCCTTTGCAGGAGTTTCTTGGATTCCGGCTTATTCATGGACAAAGGAAGATCAGATCTCCGTCATCACTTTTTTCAGGTCAATCCGCTTTCCCAGCTCATTTTCCCGCAAGACCGTATCCTGCCTCTCCATGCCCGTGGAGACGATCGCCACTCTGGCCCCTATGCTGTCCTCGATGAGCTTGATGTAATCCTTGAAGGCAGCGGGCAAAGAGCCGAAATCCCTTATCTTCCCGACTCCCTCCTTCCATCCCCGAACCTTTTTGTACTGGGGAGTGACCTGGCTCAATACCCAGCTTTCGGTGGGAAAACCGGGGAGGAGCTGGCCCTTGTACATGTATCCGACACACACCTGGACCTCCTCCAGGCCATCCAGCACATCCGGCTTGGTCAAAGCTATCCGGTCGATGCCGTTCACCCGGCAGGAATAGGAAACAGCCACCGCGTCGAACCAGCCGCAGCGTCTGGGACGACCGGTCGTGGCCCCGAACTCATTCCCCCGCTCGCTCAGGTGTTTTCCTGTCTCATCGAAAATCTCCGTGGGCAAGGGGCCGCTGCCCACACGAGTGGTGTAAGCCTTGACCACTCCTAAAACGGAATCGATGCGCTGCGGTGAGACTCCCAATCCCGTAGACACGCCTCCGGCAGTGGACGAAGATGAGGTGACAAAGGGGAAAGTTCCATGGTCTATATCCAGGAGTGTACCCTGGGCTCCTTCGAAAAGAACGGATTTCCCCGCTCTCATCTGTTCATCCAGGAGGAGCGAGACGTCTTTGATGTATTTTTTGATCTGGGCAGCGTATTCTTTGTACTCTTCATAGACAGCTCTGGCTTCAAAAAGGGGCTTGTTGAAGCGGGCGAAATAGATATTCTTAAGCTCGATGTTCTCCTCGATCTTCTCTTTGAGGACATCGAGATTCAGAAGGTCTCCAACCCGGATGCCCCGGCGGGCCATCTTATCCTCGTAGGCGGGACCGATCCCTCGGCGGGTGGTCCCGATCATCTTCTTTCCCCGTTTTTCCTCGCACACGTCTTCCAGCAGCGAATGATAGGGAAGGATGAGATGGGCGTTCTTGCTGACAGCGATGTTTTCATCGACCTCGATCCCGTATCCCCTCAGCTCTTCCAACTCCTCCAGGAAAGCCCTGGGATCGAGGACCACTCCGTTCCCGATAACACAGAGTTTACCGGGATGGAGAATTCCTGAGGGGATAAGATGGAGGACGATCTTTTGTCCCTTGACGATGACCGTATGGCCGGCATTATGGCCGCCCTGATAGCGGGCCACCACGTCAAAAGACGGGGTCAGAAGGTCGATTATCTTCCCTTTGCCTTCATCTCCCCATTGGGTGCCGACGACGAGCAGATTGGCCATAAAAATCCTCTAAAAGGTTAAAATATGCTTTGAGACAAAGGAGAAAGCGTGTTGAGAAAGAATTCTAACAGAAGTTTCTCCTCGACACAAGTTTAAAAGCTCAGAGCCGCCTGAATCGAAAAGGAATCATCTTTCAGGTCAGCATCTTTCTCTCGGTTAAAATCATACTCGAATTTAAGGATAAGATTCTCCGAAGCCTGGACCATAAAACCGAGAGCCCAGCGTCGTTTTTTCTCGGAGATTCCTGCCCCTGGGAAATCCGGGCTGATAAATCCGAGGCCATGAAAACTATCTTCATAATCCAGGAGCTGATAACAGGCCACGGGCCAAAATCTGCCCATATTCATCACAGCCTGCACAAAAAATCCTTCGGCTGTGCCTGTGCCATCCGGAAGCTCCAGGCTGGCCCGGGTATATTCGGCATGGATTTGATATCCCTCCTCGACCCAAAAAAGGTCGGCTCCGTGAAGAGAGAGGCTGCGTTCATTCGCCTCATCATATTTCCCATTGTAGTAGGAATAGGCCACCTCCAATCCCTGGCCCAGGGCCCAGCCCACTCGACCTCCTTTGCCCTTGTCCCTGTTGTTGTCCTTGAACTGCTGTCCCCTTCTCAATTCCTCTCCTTCGGAAAGGCCGTTCCCCAAATAGGCCGAATAGAAAAAGCTGCGCCATCTCCCCTGCACCTGGATCCCGATATCCCTCCAGAACGAAGGATAGACCTTCTCCACATTGAGCGGAGGATGGATCAGCATCGTCTGGTGAGGGCGGCTGAACTGGTTGTATCTGCCGAACTCGACAAGATAGAGGCCCAGCTTAAGACTAAAAGCCTCGGAAGTACCGAGTGACATCCAGGCCTGTTCCAGTTCAACCTCGCTCTCGGCGTTGAACCTGATCTCAGTCAGATAAGAGAGAGCGGGTGTGATGTCACCAGAGAACAGGAGCCCCACCTGGGAATTCTGGAAGGTTCCATGGCTGAGATCAAAATCTCTCTCCCCCTTGGTGTAATCGAGCGAGAGGTAGCCAGTGATCGTGGCGTGAAGGGAGGAGAAAAGCGTTAACAGCGCAACCAGAAAAAAGAATGTTTTTTTCTTCATACTACTGAATAGTCAAAATCCTCATCCAAAAGGGATTCTTTCCACTTCTCCACGTTTTTCTTGTCGGATATGAGCCTGCTGATCTCGTTGACCCCCTTTTTTGTCCCCAGAGAGATAAGGCCGACTATCTTTCCATCCTGGACGACGATCTTTTTATAGATTCCCTGTTCCGCTCTTTCCAGGCGCAGCTCCTCATAGGATTCGTCCTCAGGATTGACCACACCGACAGAAGTGAGGTCGATACCGACGACCTTCAAGGTGTTGTAGGGAATGGTCCCTTCATACTTCTGCCCATGACCCAGGATGTTATGCGCCGCAATCCGGGCTTGATTGAATGATGCCGGGATGATGCCGTAGACCCTTCCGGCATGCTGGATGACGTCGCCTGCGGCCAGTATCTCCGGAACACTGGTCTGGAGAGAATCATTGACGATGAGCCCCTTTTCGGTCTCCAGTCCAGCCTCTTGAGCCAATCGAATATCCGCTCTCACTCCAGCCGCTACCACCGCTGCCTCCGTGTCTATTTCTTTGCCTCCCTTGAACCGTAAGCCTTTGACTGTATCCTTCCCGATAATTTCCTCAGAGGCCAGACCGAGCTGGACGTTTATGCCCATTTTCTCTATCTGATGCTTGAGAAGCTCTGCACCCTGAACATCCAGCTGCCGAGGCAGCAGTTGGTTAAAAAACTCCACAACTTCCACCTCCGCTCCTCTTGTTTTGAGCGCCCGGGCCGTTTCCAGACCAAGAAGGCCTCCCCCGATGACAACCACCCGCTGATGGTTTTCAATATACTCCATGATTTCAAAAGCGTCATCCAGGGTCCTCAGAGTGAAGACACCTTGCTTCTCCGCCCCTTTGATGGGCGGGATAAAGGCTTTGGACCCGGTGGCCAGCAGAAGAAAATCAAATTTTTCTCTTTTCCCCCCAGAGGTCTCGACCTCCTTGGAATCAGGGAGGAGCTTAGCCACCTGTTGGGCCAGGTGGATATTAATGCTCTGTTTTCCGTACCATTCCTCAGGAAAAGCGAATGTCTTCTCCAGTGGAAGACGTCCCGCTAAAAACTCGATCAGATTGGGCCGGGGGTAGTAGTGGTATTTTTCCTCCGAAAAAATTTCCACTTCGACCTGCTTATCCTGCTCGCGAAGTGTTTTGGCTGCGATCGTCCCGGCTAAACCATTCCCGACGATGATGACTCTCATGAGTAAGGCCTATCCGCGGTTTGCACTAACCCAGCTTCTGGAAAAATTCCTTGCCCACACCACACTGGGGGCAGGTCCAGTCATCGGGCAGCTCCTCAAAAGGCGTTCCCGGGCTGATGCCGCTGTCAGGATCGCCCTGCTCAGGATCATAGATGTATCCGCAAGCCGTGCATTCCCATTTCTCCATCCTATCCTCCTTATAGCCTGATTATTCAATACGGCTTCTTGAAGAGAAGCGTAATCAGAATCACTGGTCAAGCCGACAAAATGCTATCTTCAGACTCAGTCATCTTCAAGGACGTGCGTCTCGTACTCTTTTTCCAGTTTGAGCTTGTGTGATTTTTCCTGCATCACCAGGAATTCGAAAAGCTTTTTAATCTCATCCTCTTTTGCTTTCTCGGCAAGGCTGGAGTAGAGATCGACAGCCTTCTGCTCTTTTTTTGCAGCGAGAATCAGGAGGTCCTGAAAATTCATCTCTGCACTCGGTGGTTCCTCAACAAGATAATCACTGATTTTCAGGTCGATGACATCCTCGACACTCAAGGACTCCACCTTTTCTTCCGACAATTCCTGGAGAAGCTTCTTATGATTCCTCTCCTCATTCTGGAGCTCAGCGAGCAGCTCCTTCAAGCCTGGCGTTTCGGCAATCTCGATCATGCTGCCGTAGGCTTGGATGGCATCCTCTTCCCTCTCGATGGCAAATTTCACGATTCCCTCAAAAGTTTGTTTTTCCATCCTGTCTCCTTTCAATCTTATTCTCTGTCTGTTTCAGATTCTGACCAGACAAACCTGGTTCCCGCAGGCTTCTCTGGATGCTTAAGTTCCAAAGGTGATACGGAAAATCTCGGGTTTTCGCCTTTTTCAACCGTACTTTATTTCTGAACAGCTTCCTGAACCTGGCGAAAGCGGTTAAGGCATCAATTGCTTTTCAAAGTGAATTACAATTATAATGAATTGGTTTTTTATGTCAACCAGACTTCCATAGAAATCCAAGAGCGCAGTATCGGAGGCAGGAATGATCGAAGACTCATTGGCCAAAAAGGCTCAGAAACAGCTCTATAAAGCTGCCAAAGAGATCAACCTGGATAAGAATCTTCTCAAAATCCTGGAACAGCCCATGCGAATCTTACGCGTGTCTGTTCCTATAAAGCTGGACAACGGAAGGACAAAGGTCTTCACCGGCTTCCGCTGCCAGTACAACAATGCCAAAGGGCCAACCAAAGGCGGGGTCCGCTACCACCCTGAGGTCACCGAGGAGGAGATCGTGGCTCTGGCGGCCTGGATGACCTGGAAATGCGCTCTCCTGGACCTGCCCTACGGAGGGGCTAAAGGAGGCATCATCTGCGACCCGACAAAACTATCCGAAGGTGAGCGGGAAAGAATGACCCGAAGGTACACGAGCGAAATCATGCCCATCCTGGGTCCTCATATCGATATCCCTGCTCCTGATGTCTACACCACTTCCAAGACCATGGCCTGGATCATGGATACCTTCTCGATGATGAAGGGCTACACTGAGCCCAGCATCGTGACCGGAAAGCCCGAGATTCTGGGAGGATCGAAAGGAAGGAAGGAAGCCACGGGAAAAGGAGTGTCCATCATCGCCCGGGAATATTTCAAAGCAGTGAAGAAAAGCCTCGAAGGAGCCAGGGTGGCGATCCAGGGATTCGGGAATGTCGGCGGCCATGCCGCCCTTTTTCTCTCCCAGATGGGAGCGAAAATTACAGCCGTATCCGATGTGTCAGGAGCTCTTGTCAATCCGGATGGCCTGGATATCCCTGGGCTCCTGGACTGTGTCCAGAAACATGCCTGCGTCATTAAACACCCCGGAAAACAGATCGACCGGGAACAAGTTCTCTACCAGGATGTGGACATCCTGATCCCCGCGGCCCTGGAAAACCAGATCCACCGGAAAAACGCGCCTAAGATCAAAGCCAATGTCATCATCGAGGGAGCCAACGGCCCCACAACTCCCGAAGCCGACGATATCCTGGAGGGAAGAAAAATTCCAGTCATTCCTGACATCCTGGCCAATGCCGGAGGAGTGGTGGTCAGCCATCTCGAATGGGTTCAGGCTCTGAGCGGCCTCTTCTGGGAGGAAGACCAGGTCAACGCGGAGCTGGAGCGGAAGATGGTCAAATCCTTCCAGGATGTGTGGAAAAGAAGCAGCCAAAAAAACATCTCGCTGCGCTGCGCTGCTTACAGCGTGGCCATCGAACGGATCGCAGAGGTCTACAGCTACAGAGGACTCTTTCCTTAAATATATGGGGACGTTCCCTGGGGGGACACCTTATATTTTAAGAATGTTTAAAAAATGATAATTCGGATATAAGGTGTCCCCTCAGGGAACGTCCCCTTTTCTTTTTCTGGCACCCTGGGCAGAAAAAAGTGCTCCGGCCGCTGAGCCGGAGGCGACGAATCACCCTCCCACAGATTGTGCAGGCCAAACCTTCCCTTCCATAGACCTGGTGGAAGCATTGAAAACCTCCCTCCTGGCCCACAGCATTCCTGTAATCCCGGATGGTCGAACCCTGACAGGCGATGGCTCTCCCCAGCACGTCCCTCATAGCCCCATGCAGCCGCTTGAGCTCAACTTGTCGCAGCCGAGAAGCTGGGGTCAAAGGGTGGAGTCTTGCTTGAAAAAGAATTTCATCAGCATAGATGTTGCCGATGCCAGCCAGAAAGTTCTGGTTCAAAAGCAAGCTCTTTAAGCGCGACTTCCGTGCCTGAAAAAGCTCCTGGAAGGAGGCCAGCCCGATCTCAAGGGGCTCTGGCCCAAGAGATCTGAGCTCGTCAACAGAGGACGCTTCAGCAGTCCGGAAACAGGAGATAAACCCGAATTTGCGGACATCCCTGAACCGAAGCTCTCTTTTCCGGTTTTCGAAGGAAAGGATGAAATGCGTATGCTTGTCTGCAGGTTCCTCAGCCCAAGAAAAGAGGAACATGCCCGTCATCTTCAGATGCACAAGCAGGCTCGTATCCCCTTCACAGTCGATGAGGATCATCTTCCCCCGGCGACGGACGCTACAGATTTTCTTTCCCTTGAGTTTCGTCATCAAGCCCGGACTTTTCTCTCGAAGCAGAGGCGGGTAAAGGACCTTAAAAGACCGGATCTGGAGTCCTATCAGCTTGGGGACAAGGCTTCTGACTATGGTCTCGACTTCAGGAAGCTCGGGCATGGAACCATTGTACTCGATTCGCCCGGCCAGAGGAAGATATTGAATAACTTCCCAAGGAAACATCTGTCTTAATAGAGAATTCGGTGCCGGCTCCTCTCCATCCTCGTCAATACCCCCCTCCCTCCTTCATGGACTCCGGACGGAAGGGAACCGTCGCCGCACTCCGCAACTCCTATCTAGGCAATAATTCGCATAGGATCCTCTATTGAGCGGGCCTGGATGCCGCCCTGGAGCCCCCGTAGCGGAGGGGGGACCCGTCGGCTTATCCGACGGGGGGAACCGACGGGACTGGTTCCCTCGGGGTCCGGGGGCTGAGGGTGGCTTCCGGGTTCGCTCAATAGATTGACACGTTAACTTCTTCTTGATTTAAGGAGCCATATCTTTTATCATTGGTGTTCCATGCAGATCAATGTGAAAGCCGTCAGTTCATTGGTCCTGGGATGGTTTGTCCCCGGATTAGGACACGTCTACCTGAAAAAATACTGGAAGGGAGGTATCCTCTTCGGCTGTATCATGGCCATGACCGGATTAGGGCTGTTTATGGGCGGAAAAATATACTCCTTTCAAACGCAAAACCCCCTCACCATCCTGGCTTTTTTCTCCGACATAGGAAACGGATTTCTGTACATCCTCTCCAAGATTTTTTCTTTCGGGCTGGGAAATTTGAAGAATGCGACCTTTGAGTTCGGAACAGCGTATATCGCCGGCGCGGGGCTCCTGAACTATCTCGTGGCTCTCGATGCCTTTGATATCGCCTCAGGGAAAAAGAAATGATCTGGAAAAGCCATCTTCTGTCCATGATTGTCTATGCACTGTTTGTCTGCATCGTCCTTGCCATTCTCAGAAGAGACGACAGGAAAAGCCAGGTCAGATACGGCCTATTTCTGTTCGCCATCATGGTCGTGGGCGGCCTTCTCTTCGGCTGGTTCATGTATCTGTTCACCCTTTAATTCTCTCGCATTCCGTTTGCCATCAGAAGCATTACAAATTCCATGATTGATAAGCGCTCAGGTTGAGCTGCTCAAAAACTTCCATTTTTCCTCCAACGAAAATAATACCTTATATTATGCGAAGGCTTATGGGTGGAAAAAACCGTATGGAAGGCTGAGTGGGCACGGTTCCTCGAGCATAGGGAGAGGAGAGCGAAGCCTGGAATCGAGCCGCTTTTGACTCGCTGGGGCAAAAGCGGCGTGTTTTTGAATCCATAAGCCTGAGCATGTTAATGAAAAATGGAGTGCTTGCGCCGTCTTCTTCTTTCTTTGAATACTCAAATCGATGTGATATAATCACCCCCTAAATTGATGGAAACCCAGAACTTTGAGCCTGCCATCCGTCTCGAAATCCATGCCCCATCCTTGACCCAACCACGCTTGGCGATCCAGAGCGAGAGCAAGCCTCATGTGATCGAAACAGATAAACGATGATCGAACTCTATCATATCTCGAAGCAGTATCAGCCTCCCCGCTGGGCGCTCACCGATATTACCCTCCATGTCAAGAAAGGAGACTTTTTTTTCATCACCGGACCCTCCGGTTCAGGGAAGACGACCCTGCTTAAATTGATATTTCGAGAGATCCTTCCCACCCATGGCCAGATCATCATCGATAACAGAAACATTCTCCGCATTCCGGACCACAGGATTTACCAGATAAGACGAAGCATGGGGATAGTCTTCCAGGATTTCCGGCTTCTTTTCCAGAAGAGAGTTTTCGAGAACGTAGCGGTCGTCCTCCAAGTCCTGGGCGTTGCCCGGAAGGAAATAAGAAGGAGAGTCTTTAATGCCTTGAGGATGGTCAATCTTCATCACAAGATGTGGGAATACCCGGCCCAGCTATCCTACGGCGAACAACAGCGAGTGGCCATAGCCAGGGCAGTCGTCAATAATCCCAAAATACTCCTGGCTGACGAGCCGACCGGAAACCTAGACCCGGAGCTGGCCAATGAGATCATGACTCTCTTCAAGGAGGTAAACCGCCAGGGTGCAACTGTCATCATCTGTACCCATGACCGGGAGTTGATCCGCCATTTCGGCGAAAAAATCTTTTTCCTGTACAAGGGAAAATTGATAAGAAAGGAAAAACTCTGATTATCCAAAAACTCAAACATTTTAGCAAAGAGACGCTCAACAATCTCTGGCAGCACAGAGCACGCAATATCTTTTCCATAACCATCATCTGTCTCTCATTTCTCATCTTTGGCGTTTTTCTGTCCTTATCCAATAACCTCTTTTTCACAGCCAAAGAACTCTCTAAAAACATGATGATCGTCTTCTTCCTGGAGGATGACGCAAGCGAAGCCCAGAGGGCCCTCATTGAAAAGAGGCTCAAAGAATCCGCGCTGGTCAACAACATCCGTTATATCTCCTCCGAGCAGGCCTTGATACGATTCCGGCAAAATTTTCCCGAACTTCAAGGTATCATCGAAAACATCAAAGTCAATCCTTTTCCCTCTTCCTTCGAGACGAACATCTCGGATGAAAGAATCGCGCCAGATACAGTCCTGAAATTCATCCAGGAGATGAAAGAAATGAGAGGGGTGGAGGATGTTCAGTTCAACAGGGACTGGGTGGAAAAAATGCAATCTCTGAGCAGGCTGGCCAGAGCCATCGGTCTCTTCCTAGGGGGCATATTAGCCTTGGCCTCCTTCTTCATCATCTCCAACGTCATCAAGCTCAACGTGATTGCCCGACAATCAGAGATCGTAATCCTGAGGATGGTGGGAGCGACAAACATTTTCATCCGCATCCCCTTTCTTCTGGAAGGCGTGATCCTCGGAATCCTGGGAGGGCTGGTTTCCCTGGCCCTTATTTTTCTGCTGATCAAGCTCTTCCCGGTCTATCTCGGGGCATCGCTGGGTGCACTGACGGAAATCATCAACTTTCGCTACCTGACTCTTTCCCAAATGGCCCTTCTGGTTGCAGGAGGTGCTGTCATCGGGTTCATGGGAAGCCTCAGTTCCCTCGCCCGCTTCCTGAAGGTCTGAAAAAATATATTTTTTCCGATTATCCTTCAAGCAGTATAAGTAAAATACACGTAAATGGAAGGAGCGACCTTGAAGATTTAGCCTTCACGAGCCGTTTCCTGAGGGAAGCCGATGATATCGGCCGCCGAGTATGTTTGAGAAGCTCAGGACAGTGGATTGCGAAAACACGCCGCTTTTGCCCCAGCGAGTCAAAAACGGCTCGATTTCAGGCTTCGCTCTCCTCTCCCTTCGGTCAAGGAACCATGCCCGCTCAGCCTTCCATACGGTTTTCTCCACCCCCTGCCCTTCGCTTATGTGCCGAGGGAGACGGCGAGAGAATGGCGCTCAAAATTTGATGGGAGCGACTCCATTTCCGTGTATTTTACTCCTGAAATTATCTACATAAAATGGAAGGAGCGGCTTTTTTCCTAAAACAGACGGCTCGCCCTTCTGTGAGCTTCTCTTAAGGGCTCAGGAATCCTGAACTTCGATGTGCGAAGGACAATCTCCTTAGCCCGACTAAAATCAATCCTGTGGCCAGGAGAGATGAAAACCGGTTTCACTCCTGAGCGAGTTCTCAGACAGAACCCGACCTTCTCTCCTCCGGAATCTCTGAAAACGGTGAAGTCTCCTCTCTCGGCACCTGGCAGGATAAAAGGGAAAAAGGGCGTTTTCGCGCATCCGATAGTACAGATGTCCAGAGTCACTCCCACAAAAGAAGCCAATCCCATTTTTCTGGGGTGGGCAATCCCGTTCCCATCCACTAAGGTCACATCAGGCTTATTCTTGAGCCTGCGGAAAGCCTCCTGAAAAACAGGCCCTTCCCTAAGGGCCAAAAAACCAGGAACGTAAGGAAAGAGGGATTCAAGAACGACTTCGGACACTTCCACCAGCTCAAGCTCCGGGAGCCTGAAAACGACAAGAGCTGCCCCGATTCTCTTTTCCTTACGGTCATAGCTGGAATCAGCGCCGGCGACCAGGTCCACTTTCCGCCCATCCCATTCCAGGATAAGCCTGGAGGAGAGCATCCTCTGAACTTCAGCGGCTTTCGCCATGCGAATTCTGCGCATCTCAACTCTGCCCATTATATATCATTCCGGAGAACTCATCACTGATTCAGAGCAAAAAAACGCGCATTCCAAATACACGCCGCAATACGTATATGTTTTCCTCAAAATTTGGGCGCTAGAGGACCCGCCTTCATTTCCCGCCAGCAGATAACCGATCCCTGTGTTTATTGACATGGTAGGACCATTGTCTTAAAATCCCACATAATGGGATCTTTAGGTCAGAACCTCAGAAGAGAAAGAGAATTGAGAGGCATCTCTGTCGAAGAGATTTCAGATTCGACCCGGATCAACTCAAAGCTCCTTAATGCCCTGGAAGAGGACCGGTTGAATGAGATGCCCGGCGAATTTTTCATCAAAGCCATTCTCAGGTCTTATGCAAAATGCGTCGGCCTGGAGGAAAGCACTGTTCTGAACTGGTATTACGAGTCATCACTCCTGCAGGAAGAATTCAATAAATCTCAACTCGAGAAAAAAAAGCCACCGCAGCCTCTTCCAAAAAAAGTCAAAAGGCTGATGGCCTTGACGCTCATCATTCTCATCTCTTTGATCGTTGTTGTCTTAATCCATTTCACCGGGGGAGAAAAAGAACCTTCACTGCCTCAGGAAGAACTCCGGGCCTCCGCTCTGACCAAAGAGGACAGTCCCGTTTCTCTCCCTGAGGTCGTCTCTTTGGATAAAACTGCCTTTGAGATAGACAATTTGACGCTTAAAATTTCTTTCCTGGAGGAAACCTGGCTTCAGGTATACGCTGATGGGAAGCTGATGGTCGAAGACATCAAAGGACCGGGTGAGAAAATCACGGTTGAAGCCTCAAAAGAATTTCTCATCCACCTGGGAAACGCCGGCGGAGTCTCCTACACATTGAACGATACAGAGGGAAAGCCCTTTGGGTCTTCTGGAACAACAGTCAGAGGCATCAGAATAACCACAGAAAACTTCACAGAGTACCTCGTTCAGAGACAGGAAACCATCCCTGCTCCTTGAGCTGAAGGAAAAAAAAGTGAACGAGACAAAAAATAGGGGAACAATAAGTCTCAAGGCAAAGGGTTCTCGAGTCCTCGGAATCATCATCATACTCCTGATCGTTCTCTTTTTTGCCATCGAATTCTTCATAGGTGAAGAACAACAATTCCCCCCGACATCGGTTACAATCCTTCTCCTTTCGCTTCTCCAGATCATCGTACTCATCCTGTTTCTCATCCTCTTTTTTGTCCTGGGAAGAAATCTGGCTAAACTCTACCTGGAAAGAAAGAGAAAGGTCATCGGGGCCCATTTCAAAACAAAGTTGGTCCTCTTTTTCATCGCCCTCTCCCTGATACCCACCCTTCTTCTTTTTTTCTTTGCCAGCGACCTGATCAGCCGGAACATCGAGCAGTGGTTCAAATCCCCCCTGGACAGGATAATGGACGACACAAAAAACCTGGCAGATGGGTTCCAGGCAAACAGCAAAGACATCACCTACCATTATGCCTATCAGTTGAGACAATCTGTAGAACAACAAAATCTGATGGTGCCTGAAAGCAGAAAGCCTCTCATGGATTTCATCCGGAGCAAGCTGAAGGAATACGACCTGGATGAGATCAGTGTCTATCTGGAAGGTGAAGAACTTTTTGCCTACCTCAATAGTAACCTGCCCCTCAAGGATTACAAGGGATTAAGTCCAGAGATAGTGAACCGGTCAAAGATGGGGGACCTGGTCAATAGTCTCGAGCCGATGGGAAACGGGGAAATGATCCGGCGCGGCATCCCTTTCTACACCCCTGGTCTCGGCACAGTGCTGGTGGTGGCGGGGAAATTTCTCCCTCAGAATTATGCCCAAAGGATCAACAACATCACCAGCTACGTCGAAAGATACCAGCAGCTAAAAACGCAAAAAAATCCGGTGAAAACATTCTATTTTCTCACCCTCATCTTCATCACCCTTTTGATCATATTTGCCGCCAGTTGGATAGGTTTTCAGCTGGCCAAAGCCATCACGGTGCCTATCGAAAAACTGGCTCAGGCAACCAAGGAAGTTTCCAAAGGCAAACTGGATGTCAAGGTTGAAGACCCGGCGTCCGATGAGATCGGCATTCTTATCGACTCATTCAACCAGATGGTCTCCGATCTCAGAGAGAGCCACTCCAACATCGCCCAAAAGACATCCGAGCTGGAAGCCCGGAAACAGTATATAGAAACAATCTTGAACAACATCACCACAGGAGTCATCACTCTGGATGCGAAAGGAATCATCACCACCATCAATCCTTCTGCCCGAGGAATGCTGGGTTTGGCCAAAGATAAAATCATCGGGAAGAACTACAAGAGCGTGCTCCAGACTTCGCAGTACGGAGAAATCAGAAAGACGATTGAATTCTGCATCCAGAACAGATACAAACTCTACGACAAGGAGATCAACCTCCACTCCGGGCCCCAAAGCAAGACCCTTGCTTTGACGCTTTCACCTCTGTTGCAATTCGATTCCACGTTTTCCGGGTTGATTGTCGTGCTGGATAACCTGACTCAGCTCATCCAGGCCCAGAAACTCGCTGCCTGGCAGGAGGTGGCCCAGCGAGTCGCCCATGAAATCAAGAACCCTCTCACTCCCATCCAGCTCTCTGCGCAGAGGATCAAGAAGAATTTAGGAAAAAACCAGAAAAATAATAATGTCATTATCAAAGCCGGCGCCAACACCATCATCCGAGAAGCAAGAACGATCAAATCGCTGGTGGACGAATTCTCCAACTTCGCCCGCATGCCCGAGACTCAACTGCAGCCAATGAGCATCCATGAGATCATAAAAAAAACCGTTTCTCTGTTTCGAGGAGTCTTCTCCGATGTCGAATTCAACACCAGTTTCTCTTCCCAAGTCCCCTCTGCTATCCTGATCGATCCTGAGCAAATAAAAAGGGTGTTCATCAATATCCTGGATAACGCTGTCCACGCCATGAATAAAAAGGGAGAAGTCACGATCCAGACCAGGTTCAGCAGGAAAAACCAGCGTGTCAGGATCGAGATTGCAGACAACGGCTGCGGCATCATCAGGGAGGATAAAGATAAGCTTTTTCTTCCCTATTTCTCGACTAAAAAGAAAGGGACAGGTTTGGGGCTGACCATCGTGAATAAGATTCTAAGCGATCATAACGGGTCGATAGATGTGGAGGAGAATCATCCTCACGGGGCGAAATTCGTCATCCAACTTCCAGCATGAATCATGAATAAAGACAAAATATTAGTTATCGATGACGAGGCCGGCATCCGGTCCTCCCTCAAAGGAATCCTGGAGGATGAGGGATACTCCATTAAAACTGTCGTCAAGGGTGAAGATGCCCTCAAGCTGCTCAAAAGGGAGAATTTCGACCTCATTCTTCTGGATATCTGGCTTCCTGAAATGAACGGGATTGAAATCCTCAAGAAGATCAAAAACATGGACGAAGCCCCCAGGGTGGTGATGATCTCCGGTCACGGGACTGTCGAAACTGCGGTTAAAGCCATAAAACTCGGGGCTTATGACTTTCTGGAAAAGCCGCTTTCCCTGGAAAAGGTCATCCTGACTGTCCAGAACGCTCTGAAGCAAAAGAAGCTGGAAGAGGAAAATATTCAGCTCCGGGAATCCGCCGGACTTAAACATCGGTTGATCGGCAAAAGCCATCCCATTCAAAAACTGAGAGATGAGATCAAGAAGGCGGCCCCGACCAACGCTTCGGTCCTCATCTATGGAGAAGAAGGGACGGGAAAAGAACTGGTTGCCCGGCTAATACATCACCAGAGCTCAAGAAGGAGCCACAGGTTCATTCCCATAAATTTATCCGCCATTCCTGAGGACTTGATCGAAACCGAGCTTTTTGGATATGTCAAAGGAAACCAGGAGAACGCAGAAAGGGATAAAAAAGGAAAGCTGATGCTGGCAGACGGAGGCACTATTTTTCTCGATGAAATTTGTGATATGAGCTTAAAAATCCAAGAAAAGCTCTTTCGAGTCATTGAAGAACAGCAGTTTGAACCATTGGGTTCGAATGAACCGATTCCAGTGGATATCAGAATCATCTCGGCGACCAACAAAGCCATCCAGCAGTACATCAACAGAGGAAAATTCAGGGAGGACCTTTTTCTCAAACTGAACGTCATCCCCTTGACTATCCCGCCTTTGAGAGAAAGAAAAGAGGATATTCCCCTGTTCATCGATTATTTTCTGGAATACTTCTCGATACAGGATGGCAAGAAGACAAAAAAAATGAGCAAGGAAGCCATGGAAGCCTTCCTCAATTACACCTGGCCGAGAAATGTCAGCGAGATCATCAACGTGATCGAAAGGTTCGTGATCATAGTTACGGATGACGAGATCAAAGACTCCCATCTTTCTCTGCTTGTCGAATCAAGAGAACCCGAGTCCACCCCAAAAGTCGATCAGAAGCTGTCACTGAAGGAGGCAAGTGAACAGTTCGAAAAGGAATACATCCATAAGATCCTGGTTAAACACAAATGGGATCTCATCAAAACTGCCTCCGAGCTGAAGATGGATAAAAGCCAACTCAGCAAGAAGATAAAAAAACTGGGAATCACCTTCTTCGGCTAAAAAAAGCCTGGCTTCCCTTTTTATTCTGTGTATAGCCCTTAAGGATTTCAAGGAATTAAGGAGTTAATAAGCTCATCGAACTTAACAATATCAACGTCCATCATCCTGCCCAGGTAAGCCTCTAGGAAGGGCCTGTGGGCAGCGCCGTAAATAACCAATATATTCTGGCCTGGATAGGAAGCACTTACCGTTCTAATCCGCGCTGCTATCTTTAAATTCCTATTTTCCCATAGGGCAAGCCGACCTCGGTCCTCGCCTCCTGAAAATCCTGTCCTTAAGAACACACCCCACTGGGCATCCACATCATCGGCGGCATACTCGGGTGAATTCAAAAAGAGATAATGAGGAAGAAGATCGCGACCGGAAAGAGCCCTCTCGAGACTCTTTTGGCTTTCGCTGTAGACCGGCAAACTCCCAACAGATTTGAGAAGTGGATTCTTAGTAATTTCCCTCTGGAGGGCAGGAAGTATCCGGGCCATAGCGTCGAGATCCTCAAATTCATCGACGGGGTAGAGACGCTGCAAGCCAAGCCGCCGAGCTAGCCTCCCGGCCAAAACAGTTATTTCATTGATACGCTGTGACTGTGCGTCGAGAGCGACAGCCAACTCGGTAGGGATTATGACTTGGTCTTTTTTGTCTGTCGGGCTTAAATAGGTCCATTGCAAAACGGCGGAATGGAGATCGTAGGCAGCTAGCATCGTGAGAATGGTCTTTAGTCGGTCAGGAGGAGTACCAATCTGGACATATCTTTCAACTTCAGAAGCGGCTTGAATTCGGTCCATACCTAAAAGAGCCTGAGCTTTGTGTCCAAGACTAAGATGTGTTTCGGCGAATGTCTCGAGGATTTCCTGGAAAAGTGGAGAATCTTTCTGCCGAGTTTCCATGACGGAAATGACATCTCCTGGAAGGCTTTCAACAGCGATTGCCGCGGGCTTGAAGAGAAGAAGTTTGTCGACAATAGAATCCAATAGGGAGATTTGGAAGCGATCGCCAAGCTGGGCTAAATGAAAGGTCGCCAGAACTAAAATACCAGTTCGATCGAATTCGACTGGATCCTTTTTCTCCCCATTATCAAGTGGCAAGGAAAAAAACGGCTCAACAATTGGTATCTTCGCTACTGAAACCTCCATAATAATAGACAAGAGGATGAAAAGAGACAGAATTTTTTTCATAACAAATCTCCTTGAGATTATCAGGGAAATCTTATGTTTTTGATTATCTTAAATTCTACAATTAAGAGTTTAATAATCATATGTGAATAACGTAATGAGCAAGAAAATAGTTCATATCCTTTATATTAGAAAAAATTGGGGACTGTCCCCAATTTTTGGTATAATAGGACAAATTTTTTTGAGGAAAGCAAGAGCATGGAAGGCGAAATACTCAAAATCCTGACCGTGATCAGAGATTTCATCTGGGGATTGCCTCTCATCATCATCCTGGTCGGCACCGGCATCTTCCTGACGATCCGGCTGAAAGGTCTTCAAGTAAGAGGCCTCTTCTACTCCCTCAATCTAGCCTTCATCAAGAGAAAAGAAGACGACAATCAAGCAGGGGACATCTCCCACTTTCAGGCATTGATGACAGCTCTGGCGGCGACAGTGGGGACAGGAAACATTGTCGGAGTGGCCGTGGCTATCGCCACCGGCGGACCCGGGGCTCTCTTCTGGATGTGGGTGACAGGGCTTTTCGGAATGGCCACCAAGTACTCTGAAGCTGTCCTAGCCATAAAATACAGAGAAATGGATGAGTTCGGGACAATGAGCGGGGGCCCGATGTACTACATCTCCAAAGGACTAGGCTGGAAATGGCTG